>Ga0068714_10007664_pt1 | contig 10363 bp, 10 predicted proteins | sample MTBNYHSulfiMetaG_FD_62988 | JGI IMG/M metagenome (GOLD analysis project Ga0068714, IMG submission 62988) | Enrichment culture microbial communities from rom New York Harbor, USA that are MTBE-degrading - MTBE-NYH (New York Harbor Sulfidogenic)... | ecosystem: Environmental > Aquatic > Marine >...
TCTCCATCTCGGCTTCGAGACGAATTTCTACGGGAGCTGAAGGAAGGCGTGGCAAAGCCCTCTCTCCACCTGATGCTCCAAACAGGTCTGCTCTTTTCCCTCTTCCCTGATCTCGACAGGGCCTTCGGAGAACGAAGCCTTTCGGAGAAAAAGACCCGGGAATTTTTTCTATCCCTTTTCGATCTTGTGGATCAACTGATCAAAGCAGGCAAACTGCTATCAGAATCAATCCTCCTCGCCCTCTTTTTAACTCCTTTCCTTCGAGCGGTCACTCCCCAGCATCCCTTTCTTGGAAAAAGAGAAAAATATCTTTATTGGACGCAGACCATCCGTTGGGCTGCCCATCAAATTCTCTCTCCGTTTTCCTTCCCAAGGGGAGCCAAGGAGATGGCTTGCCAGATCTTAATGGCCCAATCCAACATAAAAAAATCGATTCAAAAAGGAATGATTTTCAAGAGACTGAGGATGAAAAAATATTTCAAAGAGGCAGTCCTTCTATTTGGGATTGAGGCTCAGGCAAGGGGGGAAAAGGTCCCTCGCATTCTTCGAAAGACAGTGGCCTCTGATTTATTACCATGGTGGCCGAAAGAATTTAGAAAAAGACGACGAAGGTTTGGTAACCCGCCCTCTTTACCTCATTAAAAGATTTGGCAGGAAAGTAGCGAGCTGTGGAAACAGAAACAATAAAGCTGCACAAACCCCAAGACTGATCAAAAAGGGATAGACCCCTTTGTAAATCACACCAAATGGAACCTTGGTAATATTTTTAACTACAAAGACGTTAATCGCCACGGGTGGAATAACCACTCCGATCATTACCGTAATAGCAATGATCATTCCAAACCATATCGGATCAAAACCCAGTTTGATGATCGCAGGATAGAAAATCGGAGTTGCAAGAACCATGAATGCAAGGTCGTCAATAAAGGAACCACCCATCTGATAGATCAACGAGATGATAATCATAATGACATATTTGTTCATTGGAAGCTCTACAACCCAATCCGCCGCGATCATGGGAATCTTCGTCACCGCCAGAAAATGCCCCAGGATGGTCGAGCCCGCGATGAGCATTAGGACCATGCAAGCGGTGCGCAGAGATTCACCTACTGATTTGATGAACCCTTTGAAATTGATATCTTTTTTCAAAATAGATAAAAGAAGCACTGCTGCCGTTCCGACACTTCCTGCTTCAGTAGGCGTGAAGAACCCCTTCATGAGCCCTCCAACTACCAATAAGAAGATGACCAGCACCCACATGATCTCCGGCGTAGATTTCCATCTTTCCTTCCAGGTAGATTTTTCCCCTTTGGGCCCAAGGGATGGGTTGATCTTACACCATCCATAGATGATGACGATAAAAAAGAAGGCGATGATCAGTCCTGGAATAATCCCAGCAAGAAACAACTTGCCTATGGATTGTTCCGTAATGATTCCAAAAACAATCAACGTGACACTGGGTGGCATGAGGATGCCAAGGGTGCCTACCGTGGCAACGATCCCTGCCGAGAGTTTCTTCGCATAATTATATCGGTCCATTTCTGGAACAGCTACGCTCGCAAAAGTCGCTGCCGTTGCTGGAGAGGAGCCACAGATCGCTTTAAAGGCGGTTGCCCCAGCCACCGTAGCCATGGCCAGTCCGCCTGGAATATGGCCAATGAATTTATAGGAAGCGTTATATAATCTTTTGGCAATCCCTGCATTAAATGCAACCTGACCCATGAGGACGAATAGAGGAATAACCGTAAATCCATAGGATGAGAAGACATCAAAGACATCCTTTGCCAATAGATTCAATCCGGCCTGGAATGAGACGATGTAACTGAATCCCAGGAAACCGACCAGTGCCATGGCAAACCCTAACTCTATGCCTGTGAGAAACATCAGTAAAACCACTGCTAAACCAACAATTCCCAGAGTAACCTCATTCATATTCTCCTCCAAAGATCTTCAGAATATCGCAAAGAATTACCAGACACTGGATGAAGCAACAAACAGCAATTCCATAAGCCACAGGGTAAAATGGCATTTGTAAAGTGAGCGAAACTTCCCCTGATTTTTGGAGGTCCATTCCATACTTCATCAGGTTCCATGCGATCAGGAAGAATAATACGATCACAAGGCATCGAGTAATAAAATTGATGACATTTCTCACTTTTTGGGAAAATTTTAAAATAAAAAAATCGACAAAAATATGTCCTCTTACCCAGGATGTCAAAGGAACAGAAAACCCTATGACCACAGCCCCTGCAAAAGCTACTAACTCATAGGTTCCAACAACCGGTCTCCGGAATGACCTCAAAATGACATCGGTAACGGTAAGAAGCATGAGGAACGTCAAGCTAATTCCCGCAATGATATTGAGGAAATTACTTATCCCTCTGACCTTACTTAAAAGGATCTGCATGGATCCCTCCTTTTAAATCCAGATTCCACTTAAACGTAAAAAGGAGAAGGGAAGATGAACATCCCTTCTCCTCACTCAACGGCTGAAGCTATTTTATCCGATCTTGATAGAATTTCAATGCCTCTTCCCCGGGCAACCCTTTCTCTTTCATATTTTTGACATACTCATCAAGAAGAGGTCTTACTGCCTTAGCCCATTTTGCATTTTCATTTTTTGAAAGGGAGATAATTTTATTTCCTAATTTGAGTGTGGCATCCTTTCCTGCCTTATCTATTTCATCCCAATTATTTCCTTGCTTCACAATCCACTCTTCATTGACCTGCTCGATGACCTTCTGGACATCCGGCGGGAGTGAATTCCATTTTGCTTTATTCATAACCACAAAGAACCCTGTGCTGTAAGAAGCTCCCCAGTCTTCCGTGGTAAACTTCACCACCTCTCCCCATTTCCAGGTTTTTAATGCTTCAAAGGGAGCCATGGAGCCTTCTACAACTCCTCTACTCAAAGAGTCATAGGTTTCACCCATTCCCATGGCTACAGGCGTACCTCCAAGGGCACCCACTATTTTCGCAGCCAGACCAGTACAACGAATTTTCACCCCCTTGAGATCCTCAAGAGTTTTTACTTCTTTTTTGGTATGAAGAATCCCGGGTCCATGACCATGGAGATACATGACCTTCACTTCATCAAATTCTTTTGGATTGAATTTTTTTAAGTATTCATTGATCAATTTTGTTGCTTCCAAGGCGCTCTTCATGCCCAATGGCAAGTCGGCCACCTCTGTCAATGGGAATTTTCCTCTGGTGTAAGCGAGCACGGACATACCAATATCCGAGATCCCCTTCACAACCCCATCGTAACACTGAGGGGCCGGAGTAAGTGTGCCACCTGGAAACATGGTGATCTCAACTTTCCCGCCCGTCCTCTTTCCAATCTCCTTTGCCCATTCCGTGGCAACCTGGGTCTGGGGGGCAGGGGCGGGGAAGAAGATGGAGTAGTTAAGTTTTATCTGCGCCGATGCAGAAGAAGTAAAAAACATCACTCCAATTACTGAAATACATAATAATAGGGATATTACTCTCCAATGTCTCATTTTCCTAACCTCCTTTTGGAATTAAATACGTATTGAAATTAAATAGTTAGATTAAAAAATCTATCTCCTCTAAATTCTTTTTACCACCTCCTTCCTACGTTTTTTGACGAAAAAAGTCCGAATTAAATTCGATATTAATATGAAATTATTAAAAGATAGGGTGTATTCCTTACCCCCCTTTGCTTTGAGAATTTTTTAACAAGTATATTGATATCAAAAATTTTGTCAAGCAAAATCGGTGGTCAAAATTTGAAGGGATTAATGAATTAATTTAAGGAAGGGGAATCGGTTTATAACGTAGAATTATTGAAATATCTTAAGACCCGGTTAACTATCGATTACTTTATGCTATTTCTTGTCCAAAAACCATTGGGATCATATTTCCTTATCATTCGAAGCTCTGCCCGAGTGGGAGGTCTTGTATTTTCAATGTTAGGCGCATATCTCAAATGCCACCCCGTATTCTCAATAATTTCCTCTATCGTAATTCCTGGGTGAATCGCGTTGAGAGTCATTTCTTTTGTCTCGGAATCGAATCTCAGTATTCCCTTGGTAGTAATCACAGTACTGGGGCCACCACCTTTCAACCCAATTCTCTCTCTCCAATCCCCTCCATCTCCAAAGCCTGGAGAGGTCCTATAACTCCCCTTCTCCACGAATCTGCGTTTCTCGTGTTTCATAATAATGACAAACCGTTTGGAGAGAGATGCGATATCACTCCCCCCGCCACTGCCGGGTAGGCGAATCGGAAATATCCTTTTGGATTTTTTTATGGATTTTTTATTTGAATGGAATCGACCATTTCCATAAACATTTTCTGAAAGGTCTCATAAGTTTTCTTCTCATTTCCGTAGATCGACCCCTTTCCCCAATTCTCTCCTTTTTCTGAGACCTTATTCCCAAAGGTATTGACATCCTTTGAATACCTTGCAAACACACCATGCTCTCCCAGATAGTTGAATAGGAACTGTCCTTGAAGGGCCCAATGGCGTGGAATAACAACTCCCTTTTTCACAAGGGCCTGTAGAGATGGGGAATCGGGGTTCCATGCCATTAATTGGATTAAATAATTCACCACTAATTCACTTTGGGTCACCTTATCCCTCTGATACATCCTCTTTTCAACATAGGGCTTCAAAGGAGGTATGGTCATCGGTCCGGATTGAGGGTTTGTCTTATCGGCGATCTGAAGGATAAGCATTTCTTCCGCCTGTTTGCCTTTGGTTTTAACAAGAAAATAGACCCGTGTAAGCGAATTCTCTCCCGGATTTTCATGTGAGAAAGAATGGACGAGATCATATTCAGCCGGTAACGTTATCGTGAAAGGTGGTCTATGGGAAATTAATTTCTTACCTTGAATATCCAGGTCCTTCACGGTGGCACCAACTCCAACCCATACGAACATAACAAAACTCACCAGCACAGGAATAGTTTTTCTCATGGTTAATCCTTTCATACAATTTTGGATGATCTGACTTGTTTATTGGAAAGTCCAGTTCTTTGTATTAATTTCTCCCACTCCTCATTTACATCCATTTGGATCTGTCTGATCTGCTCTTCCTTCAAGTGCCGAAATCTCCCCTGTTTCAGGAGGTACTCCTGGACAGGGAGACCCCTCGGCTCATGATTGATGGTGTATCTCTTCCCATCTTCCACCTCGTAAAGAGGAAAAATGTTCGTTTCCACGGCAAGAATGGATAATTCAGGCGAAATGTCTGACGGTGTCCTCCAGCCTGTTGGGCAAGGAACAAGCATATGAATGAATTTTGTTCCCCGGATACTTTTCGCTTTAGTGATCTTCTGCTGAAGATCATGCGGAAAACCGATGGTCGCTGCTGCTGAATAGGGATTATAATGGGCGGCCATGATCTCCATAATATTTTTCTTCCGGCGGGGGTTCCCTTCAGGGGTCGTCCCCGTCCAAGCATAGGAGGGAGTTGCAGAGCTCACCTGAATCCCGGTGTTCATGTAGGCCTCATTATCGAGGCAGACGTAGAGGATATCCTCGTTATTTTTTGTCGCCCCCGAAAGAGACGCCAAACCAATGTCAAACGTTCCGCCATCTCCTGCAAAGGCCAGCACCTGAATATCATCCTTCCCCTGGATTTTAAGGGCATTGGCAATCCCGGCGGCGGTCGGAGCGGCAATCTCAAAGGCAGAATGAATGGTCGGGACACCATAGGAGGTATTAGGATACACACCGCCTATCGCTCCTTCACAGGATGGAACGATGACGCAAATGGTTCGAGATCCCATCGCTTGAAGGACCAGTTTCATCCCTATGGCGAGTCCACAACCAGCACAGGCCGCATGACCCGGTCGAAGTAAGTTAGGCTGTTGCTCAGGTAAAACCATACCTTTTCTCCTCTATCCAGGGCAACCGAAATAATTTTTGGTCTTAGATTTAAGATTTGTAATCTCAGACTCCTCAATCCGCAATCCGAAATCCCCATTCCGCAATCGACTATTCCTCCATCACCCAGATGGGTGCATCTTCGGGTTCATTTCGATTCATCACTTCCATAGCAATTTTTTGAATCACCTCAGGGGTAACATCCGTCCCTCCTAACCCGGCGATATAACTGAAGGTCAGTGGATGGTCTGGAGAATGGACCAGTGCTGCTCTCAACTCCTGACAAAATATACCCCCATTCCCGAGAGAGATGTTTCGATCGATCACAGCAACCTTTTTCTTTCCACGAAGTGCCTGTTGAACACCCTCCCTCGGAAAAGGTCTAAAGAGACGCAATTTAAGCAAACCAATCTTATTCCCTTGTTTACGGAGGTCTTTTATTGCCAGCCTTGCCGTGCTTGTAATGGAACCTGCTGTCACAATAACAACCTCAGCATCTTCAACCATGACCTTCTCAATAATGCCATAGCCCCTTCCAAATTCTTTCTTAAATTCTTGATCCACTTGCATTGCGATTTCTTTAACGGAGTCCATGGAACCCTGGGCCATCTGTTTATATTTCATATATAATTCTGATGAAACCACTGGGACAAGAAATCCAGGTTTGTCAATATCAAACTTGTGTGGAAGATCCATAGGTGGGAGGAATTGATCGACCTGCTTCTGTTCCGGAATTTCCAAAGGTTCCATGAAGTGAGAGACGAAAAAAGCCTCCAGTGAAACCATCACAGGGAGATATACCTGCTCTGCTATTTTATATGCCTGAATCACACTATCTAAGGCCTCCTGGCCGTTTTCACAATAGAACTGGATCCATCCCGTATCTCTTTGAGAAAGACTGTCCAGTTGGTCCGCCCAGAAACCCCATGGAGCAGCCAAGAGTCGATTGACATTAACCATGACCACGGGAGCACGACAACCGGCTGCGAAATGGAGCATCTCATGCATGAGAGCGAGTCCCTGGGAGGATGTGGCAGTAAACGTCCTGACACCTGTTAAAGAAGCCGCAATGCAAGACGCCATGGCCGAGTGCTCCGACTCTGTCCGCATCATGATCCCTTGGAGTTTGCCAGAAGCCTCCCAATCAGAAAGTTTTTCGTAAATTGCTGTCTGAGGAGTAATCGGATAGGCGGCGATGAGGGGGGTGCGGCAGAGTTTGACTGCATGGGCCACTGCTTCATTTCCTGTCATAAACTCTTTCATGACAAGGCCTCCATCTTTACCACATTTCTCGGACAAGCCTTTGCACAGGTTCCACACCCTTTGCAGTGAATAAAGTCAACCCTTCTTGTGCCTTGAATGGGATCGAACGAAACGGCTCCTTCCGGGCAGAAAAAGTAACAGTAATAACAGTCATTGCATGTCCCGCAGAAAAAGCATCTCGAAGCTGAAAAAATAGCTTCTTCGGAATTGTACCCCAATTTGACTTCTGAAAAATCTTTCGGGACTTTTTGAGGATGGCGTTTCCTGACTCTAACCTTTCTGCTGGATTCGAAGTAAAGGGTATTGATCTGTGTATAGGGGACCCCTTCCTTCACCTCTGGCCATTCTCCACTGTCTCGGCCATGAAGGTATGCCTCCATAGAAAGGGAGCCTTTGTTCCCAACCCTTATTTTTGAAAAGATTTCATCAGGGTCCTCTCCTCTGAGATAAAGATCCATGAAAATCGCCGCTCTTTTTCCTGAAGCGATAGCAGTGACAATGGTTCGAGGTTGATCAAAGGCATCTCCACCTGCAAAATACTTTGAAGGAGATTCTGTCTCGATCAGATTATTTTTTATGAGTTCTTTGGGAATCCATGAAAGGTCAACCTGTTCCCCGACAGCGGTAATGAGATGATCTGTGTCTAAGGTAAAAAACTCTCCTTTCATCGCAATGGCTTTGGGCCGATGCGCTTGATCGAATCCCCTCAGTTTCATGCGCTGGAATGTGGTTCTCAATCGTTTCTTTTTGTTTAAACGGACCTTCACAGGCTGAATCAAAAATTCAAATCGAACCCCTTCCTCCTCAGCCTCGTTGATCTCATCCTGGATCGCAGGCATTTCATTTCTCGTTCTACGGTAAGCAACGGTGACCGCGGAACCAAGACGCAATGCAGACCTTGCCACGTCCATGGCCGTATTCCCTCCACCGATGACCAGGGTCTCCTTTCCCAATTTGATTTTATCCTTCCTATTGATTCCTTCGAGAAAATCTCCACCTCTCCAGACCTGTTTTAAATCTTCGCCTTCAATGGAGAGAGGGGCATTCAACCCAGCTCCCGGGGAGAGGAAAATAGCATCGAACTGGTTTAATTCATCAAAAGAAACATCCTCTCCGACTCTGACACCTTTCTTCATTTCGATAGGGAGTTTGAAGATCCTTCGAATCTCCCTTCTCAATATCGATTTGGGAAGTCGATATTCAGGAATCCCCCAGCGCATCACTCCACCGGGTTCTTTTTTTGCTTCTAAAAGAGTGACCTGGTGACCCAGCATAGAAACAAAATAAGCGCAAGAAAGGCCTGCAGGCCCTGCTCCAACGACAGCCACCTTTCTCGAATCCTTATTCGATAGGGGTTGAATATCTTCAATCTCAAAATCTTTTGCATCCGACACATATCTTTCCATCTCATGAATGGAAACGGATTCATCATATTGAGCCCGATTACAGTTTGTTTCGCACGGATGGAAACAAACCCTTCCGCAAACCCCGGGCAAAGGGTTTTCCCTAAGAATCGTGAGGAGGGCCTCATCTTGTCTTTTCTCATTCGCAAGGTAAAGGAATTGGGGAATATTAATTCCTGCGGGGCATACCTCTTGACAGGGGGCGGTCCTAAAGGCTGCGTGAGGTTTTTGAAAACCCCACTTCCCTGTTTCGATTATTTCCGTACTTCCATAAGAAATAGGAATAACAAATTCGAATGAGGGATCGGTATACTTTCTCATTATCAATCGATTCCTTTTGCCTCATATATTTTCGTCTGTTTATAAGCTTCATCGGCTGCTTGGATATTCTTTTCTATTTTGGAAGGCACCATCCTCCCGATTGCTTCGATCAATGTCTCCATCTTCACCAGATGGGTTAACCGGACATAGGCGCCCAACATGGCTGTATTAAAGGTGTCTCCCAATCCGGCATGTCTTGCAATCAGACCGGCATCGATTAAACCTATTTTAAATTCTCTTAATCTTCCAAAGGAGCCAATCGCCCTATTCGCATTCATCAGGATCATTCCACCCGGCTTGAGTTCTTGAGATATCTCTTTTTCATTTACCAAAGAGAGATCAAAAATGATCATCTGATCCGGATGCTTAATTTGGCACTTCAGAAGGATGGGTTCATCATCCACCCTCAAAAATCCAAAGACAGGAGCGCCCCGTCGTTCTCCTCCGAAGATGGAAAAACATTGAGGGTATTTCCCCTCCAGGAAAAATGCTCTTCCTAAAATTTCGGAAGCGATGACTGCTCCTTGTCCTCCGCGACCCCTAAATTTGATCTCGAACATAAAAAATTATCTTTTCTCCTTTGGCGACGCCTTAAAGGCATATCTCAAGATATCCCTTTTAGATTGCTTCATATGTTGACAAACAGCTTTATTCACTCCTTCCAAATTGCGTTTCCCTATCGCCCTAAGTATTCCCTGATGTCCTTCAATGGCCCTTAAAACGTTGTCAACCGAATAAATACTTTGGATTCTGTATCGCAGCATGTGTCGTCTCAGGGTCTGAGCTAATTCCAAGAGGCGTTGGCTTCCACTATACCGGGCAATAATTTCATGAAATCGGGCATCCATCTCCACAAAAGCCCTGACATCTCCTTTTGACACCTTCTGGCTTGAGAGTGAAATGTTTTCCTTCAATTCTTCAAACAATTTTTTGTAAGCCTTTTCCATGGCCCAACGAACTGCTACTCCCTCGATGGCCATCCTGATCTCACATATCTCTTCAACTTCTTGCGCGCTGATGGGCTTGACGACATACCCCACCCTCGGTATCGCCTTGATGAGTCCTTCCAGTTCGAGGCTATGCAGGGCTTCTCTGACCGGTGTTCTTGATGTGCCCAACTCTTTGGCTATCTTTGCCTCGATCAAATGTTCCGGAGGAGTGATTTCTCCGTTCAAGAGCTGTTCGCGAAGATGTTCATAGATTTTCCTGCGAATCGTTTTCGTATCCTTGATCACCAGCTTGCGCATCAGGGGTACTGTACCCCAGTATTTTTTATTCTGTCAAGTCCGTTTTTCCCTGACCGTCAATCACTCTTTAAAACAGATGGGCAGGTCGATCAAGCTTTAGAGCGGACACCTTTAAATGATTGGCACCACAGGTTCAAAGCCCATTCAATGCCTTTTTCCCTTGACGAGGAAGATTTCCCATGCCATCAATCGACCGCTTTCTAAAGCTTTGGAAACCTGTTCATCTGTTTCGATCGCCTCCTGAAACGCATGACGGGCCTATCTTGTCGATACGAC
>Ga0068714_10007665_pt1 | contig 10362 bp, 8 predicted proteins | sample MTBNYHSulfiMetaG_FD_62988 | JGI IMG/M metagenome (GOLD analysis project Ga0068714, IMG submission 62988) | Enrichment culture microbial communities from rom New York Harbor, USA that are MTBE-degrading - MTBE-NYH (New York Harbor Sulfidogenic)... | ecosystem: Environmental > Aquatic > Marine >...
GAAAAGGCCGTTGAGCAGGATCAACAGGATCAGAAACAACAACTCGAACCCGATGGAGGTCATCTTTTGCTCCTTGTTGATTCGGAAAACGACAAGCTGCCCGTCGCAGCCGCGACGCCGGAGACGGCTCGTAGGCCTGACGGGCGCGAGCGGGTACGGGGCGCGTCGAGCTACTTGGGGAACGATGCCGTCTCGATCCCGGTATCGCAGGGGCTAGTTGTCTGGCGCTCCGGCGTCTACCCAATCGCTGATGGTCTGGATCTCGGCGTCGGGCAACTTGGGCGCCCGCCTGGGCATCTGGCCGGTGACGATGACCCGGACGAGGCGGCTGGCTGCCGCGTCACTGGGGATCACCACGGGCCCATCTTCCGATCCGGCCATAACGTCGGCGTGGCTGCTGACACTGAATCCCGCATCGGGTAGCGCCCCGCTGTGACAGCGCTCGCAACGGGCTGCGAATACCGGGAGAACGTCGTTGGCAAAGCTCACCGGCGCAGGGGGCGCCGATGTCGCTTCCGGCTCCGAGGCCGGGGGCTGGGTTTGTGTCGCGTCTGCTGTTAGCTCCGGCGCCGTGGCCTGTGGCAGGGTGGGCACGACCTTGGGCGGCTGGGTGGCTGGGGCAGGCTCGTCGCCGGTCCCGGTCAGGGCAAGAAAGCCAACGAGCAGGGCCGACCAGAGGACAACTACCACGACGATCACTGCCACCTGGCGCAGGATCTGCGCTGGGGTGGGCGAGCTGGCTTGTGTGGGCGTGACTTTTTTCATCTTGGTCCTCCTAAAAGCCGTATACGATCGAGCCGCCCACAAAGCCCAGCACGGCGGCCAGCAGGAAGCCGGCCACAAAGGCCGAGACGTAGAGGATTCTGGTGGAAGGGCTCCAGAGCAAGCCTGGGTTTCGCCAGCGGGCGAGCGACACCGCTGTGGCCAACAGGAGGAGGCTGACGGCAAGAAAGACCTTGAGGTTCAGGTAGGGCGCGGCGTCGTCAAAGTGGACCAGGTTATCGCGCAGGCCGGCCAGGCCGGCGAGGGCGGTGCCGGCGGCCGTGACCGCGATGCAAAGGTAGGCGAACGTTTCGGCGAGCTTGCTCTTGCGCCAGAGGGCAAAGAGGATGCACAACGCGCCGACGGTGGCAAAGGCGGCGGGAAAATGCACCGCCAGGGTGTGCCAGGGGTGGAGGTTGATCAGTGCATTGACCACGCGCTCTAGGAATTCCATAGCCGCTTGCTCCTCTCGTGTGCTAAAAGCCAAACCGGAGAACCCGTGCAAGGACTATACCATGAGACGGCGCCATCTGTCAAACGGTGAGATGACGCGGCGGGTCGGGCCGGCCCGTGTCAATCAGGGCTGTTGCCCGGCCCCTTGACAGACTCTGCCAGAGGCGCAATTGCTTGGCTCTTGTCTTTGCGAGCCCCGTCAGGGGCGTGGCAATCTCCCTTTCGACCAGGGGAGATCGCTTCGCTCCGCTCGCGATGACGACTTGGCAACAGCCGGCGCGTGTCGATCTGTCCCGCTTGCCAGGGGGGCAGAACGGTGATAGAATCGCGGAGGTTTGTGTTGCGTGCCAGTAATAGGCACGCCGGAATCGCCGTGGGCAGGAACTGCCGCTGAAGGATCCGGAGGTGGATATGGACGACGTTACAACCGCGGTCGTCGCAGGGCTCTTGTTTCTGTCCATGCTTCTTTCGGGTTTGTGGCTGAGCAGGCGCGGCAGGCCGCTGAGTATGGGCTTGTCGGCCTTGCACAAGCTGATCTCGCTGGGAGCGGGCATCTTTTTGATTGTCACCGTCATCCAACGAAATAGGGCCGCGCCGCTGGCCGTGGCGGAATGGATCGCGGTCGCGGTCACTGGCCTTTGTTTGATCGTTACGGTGGCTGCCGGCGCTCTTCTGAGCAGTGAGAAGCCGGCGCCGGTCGCCGTTTTGAGGATCCACCAGATCCTGCCGGCTTTGATTGCGATCTCTACCGGCGTGGCCCTGTATCTGCTGTTGGGCCGCGCGTAGGAGCGAGCGGGCAGGACATTCGTCGAGGTGTTGTATGGCAGTGAGGAATAACAACGGTCAAGTACCAGAAGTCACGCTGAGCCGGGACCTCAGCCTGTTCACCATCATGATGATCGGTGTGGGGGGCATGATCGGCGCCGGCATCTTCGTGCTGACCGGCATCGCAGCCGGTGTGGCAGGCCCGGCCCTGGTGTTGGTGTTTCTGTTGAACGGCGTGGTGACTACGCTTACGGCCATGGCCTATGCCGAGCTGGGCTCGGCCTTTCCCGAGGCAGGGGGCGGCTATCTGTGGGTCAAGGAGGGGCTGGGCGGCGCTCAGGGCTTTCTGGCGGGCTGGATGAGCTGGTTCGCCCATGTGGCCGCGGGCAGCCTCTATGCCCTGGCCTTTGGCCGCTTTGCCAGCGAGCTGTGGACGATGGCGAGCCTGCCCACGATGGGTTTTTCGGTGGCCCAACTGACGCTGGGCTTTATGACGCTCATCATCGTCGGCTTTATGGTCCTCAACGTTCTGGGCGCCTCGGAGACGGGGACGGTGGGCAACATTGTCACCATGACCAAGGTAGGCATCCTGGGGATGTTTGTCCTGTTTGGCATCCTGGCCATGTTGCGCACCGACGCCTGGCACAGCCGTTTTACCACGGGGTTCATGCCCAACGGACCGCTGAGTATTGTCGTGGCCATGGGCCTGACCTTCATTGCCTTTGAGGGGTACGAGATCATTGCCCAGTCGGGCGAGGAGGCGATCGACCCCAAGCGGAACATCCCCCGGGCCATCTTTGGGGCGGTCGCCATTGCCGTGACCATTTACCTCCTGGTGAGCGTCACCGCCATCGGCGCGACAATGGCCCCCGAGGGCATGAAGGCCTACGAGTACCTGGGTGAAAAGAAGGAAGTCGCCGTCGTCGAGGTGGCGCAGCAGGTCTTTCCCTGGGCCGTCGGCGGCTTGGTGCTGCTGTTCAGCGGCCTGGTGTCCACCATGTCGGCATTGAACGCCACGACCTACTCTTCGTCTCGCGTGTCCTTTGCCATGGGCCGCGACCACAACCTGCCTGCCCTGTTTTCGCGCGTCCACCGCAAGCGCCATACCCCCCACTGGGCCGTCGTCTTTTCCGGGGGCCTGATGATCGCGACCGCCTGGTCGCTGCCGATCGAGGACGTAGCAGCGGCGGCGGATATCATGTTCTTGTTGCTCTTTTTGCAGGTCAACCTGGCGGTGATGACGCTGCGCCACAAAATGCCAGATCTGGAGCGTGGATTCCGAATTCCGTGGTTCCCGGCCATTCCCCTGCTAGCCATTGTGTGCAATGGCGTCTTGGCGATCCAGTTGTTCCGTTTCAGCCAGGTGGCCTGGTACTATGCCCTGGGCTGGCTCGTCGTCGGGCTGTTGGGCTACTATGCCCATTTCTCCAGGGTTGAGGCCATGGAAAAACCCAAGGAGATCTTGTTGGAGGAGGTGCTGGTCAGCCGCGACTATTCGGTGCTGGTGCCGGTGGCCACCCAGGAACAAGCCCGCATCCTAGGCCAGATCGGCGCGATCCTGGCCCAAGACCGGGGGGGCGAGGTGCTGGCCCTGCACGTGGTCAAGGTGCCGCCGCAGCTTACCCTGGGCGAGGGCCGGTTCCTGCTCAAGGATGGGCAGCCCCATCTGGAGACGGTGATCCAGCAGGCCAAAGAGCGGGACGTGCCGGTGCACACCATGATCCGCCTGGGCCGCAACGTGGCCGAGTCGGTCCGGAAGACGGCCACCGAAAACGCCTCGGACCTGATTGTGCTGGGCTGGCCGGGCTATACCAATTCGGCCGGGCGGCTGTACGGCTCGGTGATCGATCCGATCGTGGACAACCCGCCAACCGATATTGCCATCGTCCGCTACCGCGAATACCGTCCCTTGCGCTCGATCTTGGTGCCGGTATCCGACGGACCCAACAGCCGGCGGGCGGTGCGCATGGCGGTGAACATGGCTCGCGCCAGCCAGAACGGGCCGGTGAAGGTGACCCTGTTGCACGTGGTGCCGGTAGGGGCCCGCAGCGCGGTTCAGGTCCGCGCCGAGCAGGTCCTCGACTATGTGATGGAAGGCATCGACGGCGCACTGATCGAGAAGCGCCTGGTGGAAGGGACCGACGTGGTGGATACCATCATCGCAGAGACCGAGGCGGGCGATCATGACTTGATCGTGGTTGGGGCCACCGAGGAACCGCTGTTCCGGAACCTGCTGCTGGGCAGCATCTCGGGCCAGATTGCCCGGCGCGTCCCGGTGACCGTGATCATGGTCAAGCGGCGCAGCAGCCCGCTTCACTCCTTCCTGCGCCAGACGGTGCTGGAGCCCAGCACGGGCGCGCGGCCTGCCAAGTCGAACAAAGAAGAGGCGGCGTCCTGAGCGGCGCCGCCTTGAGTTTCCTCGCTCCCTGCCGTTGCCCTGGATGACAAGGGCGACGGCGCTTTTGTGCACGACCGTTGCCGTACCTCCTTGGCCGTGACAATGACCTGATTACCAGAATGAAAGTATACTTGACAAATTTCTGAGTTTGTAGTATAATCTTTCATGCTGCCATGGTCTGTGCGGCATCGCTGGGCAGGATGCACATCGGGCAAGGAGTTGGTTGCATGCAAGACGAACTGACCGACTTTCGGCAACGACTGGAAAGACATCTTCCGGACCTGACCAAGAGCCAGCAACGTATCGTCTCCTATCTGCTGGCGAGCTACGACGAGGTTGCCTTTCTCTCGGCGGCCGAGCTGGCAGAACGCTTGGACCTCAGCGAGGCCACGCTGGTCCGTTTTGCCAAAGCGATCGGGTACAGCGGGTTCCGGGAACTGCGCCGCAACCTTCAGGGGCTGTTCCGCATCAGGGCCACGCCGGCCAGCCGTCTGCAGCACAAGCTCAGCGAACTGGCGAGCAGCCAGGGCGATGTGCTGTCCAAGGTTCTGGCCATGGAAGTGCAGTACCTCACAGAAGCATCCCACAGCATCAACCCGGTCGACTTTGATCGCGCCTTGGAGATCTTGCTGGGCGGCGAGAGGATCTTTGTGTTCGCCAGCGGCCCGTCGGGCATCCTGGCCGACCTGGCGGAGTTGCGGTTGAGGCGACTGGGCATTCTCACTATTGCCATGACCGAATCGGGGCGCCATCTGCTGGAGAAATTGCAGCTTCTTCAGGCAGGGGACGCCGTGCTGGTGGCCGGCTTTCACCACGTGCGGCCCGAGATCGTCGCCGTGCTGGATCACGCACGGGCCACCGGCTGCCGCTCCGTGTTCCTCACCGACACGTTGGGACCGGCCCTTCGGGACAAGCCCGACGTCATCCTCGCCGCTAGGCGGGGACCTGTCTCCACATTTCATTCACTGACGGTGCCGATGTCTATTTTGAACGCCCTCATTCTGGCGGCGGCGATGGCCCGGCCCGATGAGAGCCTGGCTGCGCTCAACCGGCTCCAGCAGTTGCGCGCTACATCTGGTTTGGAAAATCCCGGTTAGGTTTCTGCTGGGCAACTCGCCAACGGAGGTGAGGCTATGGCAAACTGGACTCAGCATGCGAACCCCGGATCAGCCATCGGGTGCGCATCGCGACTGGCAGGAGGGTAGAGATGGCAGCTCCCGCAGTTGCCCGCCAGCCCCTGCCCGGGCGCCTTGAGGCGTCATCCAGAAGGTTCGTCCGCTGGCTGAGGCGTCCCCAGGTCATCCTGTCGTTGATCATGCTGTTCTTGATGTTCTACATGATCATTATTCCCCTGTACCGGATGGTCATGACCACGGTGACCTGGCAGCCTCGCGATCTGATCGGCAATCCGGAGGCCGAGGTAGGTGGGCTGACTCTGTATCACTATGCCCGCATGGTGACCGGGGCGTTGGGCAAGATCTATTTGTACACCCCGCTCCAGCATTCGCTGACCATTGCCACAGGCGCGACCCTCCTTGCCCTGATCATCGGTGGTTCTCTGGCATGGCTGGTGATACGCACCGATATGCCGGGCCGGAGGCTGGTCAACCAACTGGCATTGCTGCCGTACATCATGCCATCGTGGACGCTGGCCCAGGCCTGGCTCGTGTTCTTTAAGAACAGGCACTCGGGGGGGACGTCCGGCGTGTTCGAGTATCTGGTGGGCGCCAGTCCCCCTGACTGGCTTTCGTACGGGCCGGTGCCGATCATGATCTGCAGCGCGCTGCATTACTACACCTTCTTTTTCCTCTTTGTCTCTGCAGCGCTGATGTCGATCGATTCGAACCTGGAGGAGGTCGGCGAGCTGGCAGGCGCCAGCCGGGGACGAATCCTGCGCAAGATCACGTTCCCGCTGGTGATGCCGGCGATCCTGTCGGGTGTGATCATGACCTTCTCCAAAGTGATGGGCACCTTTGGGGGTCCGAACATTCTGGGGACGCCGGTGCGGTACTATGTCGTGGCGACCATGATCCGGGGCAGCATCGGGGTGGGGGACAAGGCGGATGCCTTTGTCCTGGCCATCATCCTGATCCTGTTCTCGCTGATCATTATCAATCTTAACCAGAAGCTGGTCGGGACGCGCAAGAGCTACGAGACCATTGGCGGGCGAGGCTTTGTGGCTCAGGTCAGCAAGCTGGGCAAGCTGAAAAAAGTAATCCTGGCGGGCGTGATCGTTTTCCAGCTCCTGGTGATCTTTGTGCCGCTCGGCCTTTTGGTGTGGTCTTCTTTGATGTTGCAGGATGGGAATTATAGCCTGAGCAATCTCTCCCTGCAGCACTGGATCGGTCCGCGCGGCACGATCTATAACCATGGGGAGCCGGGGGTGCTGCTCAACCCCAAGATCTGGAGGACCGCCTGGAACTCGATCCGGCTGGCCCTATCCACGGCTTTTTTCACCGCCCTGTTTGGCATTTTCATCGGCTATGCCGTGGTCAAGGGGCGCGGCACCCGGTTGAGCAAGCTGGTCGAGCAGTTGGCCTTTATTCCCTACGTCATCCCGGGCATCGCCTTTGGCGCCGTGTACATTGCCATGTTTGTGAAGCCGCTGGGCCCGATCCCGGCTCTGTACGGGACCTTTATGTTGTTGGTGGTGGTATCGGTGGCGGACAAGATCCCCTATTCTTCCCGCTCCGGTGTGTCGGCCATGATGCAGGTGGGGCGGGAACTGGAAGAGGCGGCCCAGGTTGCGGGCGCCAACGTCGTGCGGCGGTTCAGGGCGATCATATTCCCCCTGACCAGCGCCGGGTTTGTCTCGGGGTTCTTGCTGACCTTTATCACCGTGATGCGCGAACTATCGTTGATCATCCTGCTGGTTACGCCGGATACCCAGGTGCTGGCCAGCCAGACCATGTTCTATATCGAGAACGGAGACGGACAGATGGCGAACATTGTCATCCTGATCTTGATCACCATCGTTGCGATTGGTAACTTGATCATCAGCCGGTTCCGGGGCGGAAGCCTGAAAAAAGGTCTCGGGATGTAGGAGAGGGAACAGTGGAGACAGCTATCACGATCAACAACCTCACCAAGAATTTTGGCGATGTCGTCGCCGTCGATGATTTCAGCCTGAGCATCAACGCCGGGGCGTTCCTGACCCTGTTGGGCCCTTCCGGGTGCGGCAAGACAACGCTGCTGCGTTGCATCGCCGGCCTGGAAGATCCGGACGGCGGCGAGATCTATATTGGAGACAAACTGGTCTTTTCTCACTCGCGAGGGGTCTCGCTGCCACCGGGACAAAGGAACCTGGGGCTGGTGTTCCAGAACTATGCTTTGTGGCCGCACATGACCGTGTACAAGAATATGACGTTCGCCCTGGAGGTCCAAAAGCTATCCAAAGAAGAGATGGACCGGCGGGTGAAGGAGTCGCTGGCCGAGGTGCAGATGGATGGGTATGAAGACCGGTATCCGCGAGAGATGAGCGGAGGCCAGCAGCAGCGGATCGCGCTGGCGCGCATGCTGGCCTACCGTCCCCAAGTCTTTCTGATGGACGAGCCGCTTTCAAACCTGGACGCGCGCCTGCGCATGGACATGCGGGCTGAACTGAAACACCTGCACCACGTGGCCAAGGCCACCACGGTCTATGTCACGCACGACCAGGTGGAAGCGCTGACGATGTCTACCGCTATTGCCGTGATGAAGGAAGGTGTCCTGCAGCAGTTGGGCAGTCCCGATGCCATTTACCGCTACCCCGCTAATTTGTTTGTGGCGGATTTCATCGGCAACCCCAAGGTGAATCTGCTGGAGGGGGTGGTGAAGGGCAGTTCGGTGGATCTCGGCGCGTTCCAGATCGATATGGATACATCGGGCGCGCCCAAGAGGGTCGTGATTGCCGTGCGGCCCGAAGATGTCCTCATCTCCTCCGAACCGATCCCGGGCTCGGTCGAGTTCACGGCATATTCGGTGTTGCCTTCGGGCGCCGATTCGACCATTGTTGCCCAGTTGGGAGAACTGGAGATCACAGTGCGGGTCATGGGCATCAGTACCATCAACATGGATGACAAGATCTGGCTGGTCTTTGATCCACAGACGCTGAACCTGTACGATCAGGAGAGCGGAGAACGGATTGTGGCGATAGACTAGGCATTAAAGGCCTAGAAGGACGATGGGAAAACTACTATCGTCGAGAAAGGAGCAAGGAAAGAGCGAAAAAGCATAGGATGCGGTGCATTAGTGATTCCATCTTGCCAAAATGAAAGTGAGGAGGAAGAAATGAAAGGGCTAATGAAACTCATGACGCTGTGCTTGCTGGTCAGCTTGGTAGCCGGCTGCGGCGGCACCTCGGCACCTGCCGAGCCGCCGGCTACCCAAGCGCCGGCAGTTGACACCGCAGTCCCCGAGCCGTCTCTGACTACGGCCGAGGAATGGGCAAAGGCGAATGGCGTGGGCCCCTGGACGCCTGAGGAGGAAGACTGGGCGGCGATCGAAGCGGCGGCCAAGGCGGAAGGCAGTGTGGTCGTCTATTCCAACTCGTCCAAGATCGAGAAGCTGATCGAACCGTGGGCCGCGCTGTACCCGGAGATCAAGATGGAAGGCGGCGACACCGACGACATCGCCGTCAAGATGCAGGCAGAGCAGGAAGCCGGGAACGTCGTAGGCGATATCTGGTTCAACAGCGATGGGCACCTGCTGTATGGGGAGTTTTTGCCCAATCAGTGGGCATGGTGGTACATGCCCCCGGGTGTGGTCGAAGAAGAAGTAACTGCAGAACGGCCGTATGTCATGACACGCCGCTCCGTGGACGTCATTGGATACAACCAGGAGATCTACCCGGACGGCTGCCCGCTGACGAACTGGTGGCAGTTGACCGAGCCGGAGCTGAAGGGCAAGTTCTACATGGAGGACCCCATCTCGGACTCGAGCACCACGGCCAAGATCGCGCTGATCGTTGAGCATGCAGACGAGATGGCCGCGGCGTACGAGTCGCTGTACGGCAGGGATTGGACCACGGACGAGGCGTACAGCGAGGACATTTCCAATGCAGGGTATCTGTTCCTGCGGAAACTGGCCCAGAACGAACCCGGTATCCAGCCGGGCGGGGATGAGGTAGACGCGGCGTTTGCGACGCTGGGGATGGATCCCTCTGGAGAACCGGGGTATGGCTGGACCGGTTTGTCGAGCTATGAGAATACCCTGGAAGGGGAACTGGCCATGGCGCCGTGCTATGGCCTCGAGCCGGTCGTCGGCATCCTGAAGGCCACGTATGCGGCGATCGCGAACAACGCGACGCACCCCAACGCGGCCAAGCTGTTCATCCGCTTTCTCCTCTCCGAGGAAGGGTTCGACCCCTGGAACAAAATGGGCGCCTATCCGCCGGTGGAAGGCATCCCTGTTGCCGAGGGCATGCCGCCCAGGGATGAGATCAAGCTCTGGCCCAGCGATGACCTGTTCGCCTATCAGAACCTGAGCCAGATACGCGACTTTTGGGCCATTAGCCTGCTTGCCCCGTAGGCATAGAGCGGGTATAGCACCGGCTTGCGGGTTTCTTTGGACACGGACGCACCCGGTCCGTGTCCAAAGGACCCGCGCAGCCTGCGCACAGGTCAGGAAAGGCACCTTGGATATGGTGAGCATCCCGATCCGGGCCGTCCTGTTCGACATGGGCGGCACGCTTGAGAACTTGCACTACGACGATGCCTCGCGCCAGGAAGCCACGCGGGGCTTGGGCGAGCTGCTGCGGCGGCTTGAGCTTGACCCGGGCCTGAGCTCGCCTGCCTTGCACGTGGCTGTGGCGGCAGGGATGGAGGCTTACCAGGCCTGGCGAGAGAAGAGCCAGATCGAGCTGCCGCCGGCCGTTGTGTGGAGCGAGTATGTGCTGGTCGATCATGGGTTGTGCCAAGAGCGGCTGCAGGCTGCCGCCGAAGCACTGATGCTGCACTATGAGACCCACTATTACCGGCGCAGCCTTCGCCCCGAGGCGCCCGCCG
>Ga0068714_10007667_pt1 | contig 10362 bp, 11 predicted proteins | sample MTBNYHSulfiMetaG_FD_62988 | JGI IMG/M metagenome (GOLD analysis project Ga0068714, IMG submission 62988) | Enrichment culture microbial communities from rom New York Harbor, USA that are MTBE-degrading - MTBE-NYH (New York Harbor Sulfidogenic)... | ecosystem: Environmental > Aquatic > Marine >...
ACAGGCTCTCAACCCTGCAGGAGGGCTTCAAACGGATCAAGGAGCACCTGGACGCGGTCAGGGATTGAAGCCGAGAGTCGTGGTCAGCAGGTGCTTGGGCTTCGAGACCTGCAGATACAATGGGGAGAAGGCTGACAGCCCCGAGGTGGACGAGCTGCGAGGCCACGTGGAGCTCATTACCGTCTGCCCTGAGGTTGGCGCAGGCTTAGGGGTGCCACGTAGCCCCATCAACCTTCAGAGACGTGGAGACCGGATTCGAGTGATCCAGGCGGGCACGGGGCTCGACTTGACAGAGAAACTGGCCAGTCACATAGATAAAACCCTGAAACGCCTCAGGGATGTAGACGCCTTCATCCTCAAGGCCAGGTCACCCAGCTGCGGCCTGGGCTCAGCCAAAGTCTGGGACACTGAAGGCGTGAACGTTGTGGGGCATGGCTCAGGGGTGTTCGCCTCTGAGGCCCAGAGACGGTTCCCCGGTTCCGTGTTCCTGGACGAGGAGGAGCTGTCAAGGATAGGCGTCGAGGGCTTCCTCAGGCTCCTCGAGGCTTGAGGGCATCCTGCACCTCGGCCCTGAAGGCCTCCCTGTCGCCTATGAAGGACTTTATTGGTTTAGCGTTGACCAGCAGGTAGGTGACGCCCCTCCTGGCGGCATCCATGGGCTTCTCCCACATGTCCACGAAGGCTACGGGCAGGTCGGGGGCTGCCTCCGCCAGGGCCTCCTCTATGCGTAGCGCGAACAGGTAACTGTACTCGCAGTTGCGGTTATAGAACACTATGGCTCTGCCCACGTCCTCCTCCCTGGGCTCGTAGCTCACCCTCATCCTAGGCTCGTACTCGCCGTTGATAGGGTAGTAGAGCTCCCCCTCGCCCCTCTTGAAGCCCCCGGAGATGTAAAAGTCCTCCATGCCCAGCCCCTCCCCCGTGTTGAAGGCCTCGGCCACCATGAAGCGGCATTCCCCCTTCATGCACGCGAGGCCCTTCCCCGCCTCCGCGATCAGGTGGCTGAGCAGCGCTTTCCCGACGCCTTTCCCCCTCGCCTCGGGGGACGAGTTGTATATGCACTCCACTCTGAGGACGCCCTTCCTGGGGTTGGGCTCGTATGGGAGAGCCTCCTCGGGGTAGTACATGACGTAGGCCGCGGGCTCCCCCTCCAGGTAGGCTACCATGGAGATTGGGCCATAGTCCCCGAGCATCCTCTTCAACCACTGCCGCTTGATGGCTATGCCCTTCATCTGCCTGGGGTCATCCAGCTTGTTCCTAGAGCAGACCATGAAGGTGTCCTCCAGGTTCTCCTCGGTCACCTCGCGCACGGTTATCAAGGCTGTTCAATGAACGTGACCACTGGACCCGTTATGTGTCTTTTGATAACGTTTAACCGTGGCTCGACGTATTGGTTGGAGACCGGGTGAAGGATTTGGACATATGGGAGTGGATGAACCAGACGGTTTATACCTATGGGTACGCTGGGGCCTTCTTCATAAGCATCTTCGGCAACTTCACCATCTTCTTCCCGGTACCCTATATTCTGACTGTCTACGCCTTCGGCGCCACCCTGAATCCCATCCTCCTAGGCCTGGTGTGCGGGGCCGGCTCAACCATAGGCGAGTTCTCCGCCTACCTCATAGGCCGGGGGGGCCGTAGGGTTGTAGACGAGAGGTACGGTGAGCGCCTGGAGACGGCTAAGCTGCTGGTCCAGAGGTACGGGATGACCATAATATTCCTGTTCGCCATCCTACCCCTCCCAGACGACCTCATACTCATCCCCCTGGGGATGCTCAGGTACAGTCTCAAGAAGGCCATGACGGCCATGTTCGTGGGCAAGACCATCATGTGCACGGCCGTGGCGTACGCGGGCAGGTACAGCTACAGCTTCATCAAGGACGTGTTCGCGTCCAGCGGCCTCCTGGGCGGAGTCGCATCCACGGTGCTCCTGGCGTTGATAGTGGTGGCCCTTCTGAAGGTGGACTGGACCAAGTACCTGGACGCTAAGAAACCGAGTTCGTGATGAGCAGGTCGTAGCCTGAGCCCCTGCTGCTCACCTTGCTGCTGATCATCCTGCTGGTGCGGAGGCTATCCAACTTGAAGCCCGTGCCCGAGTAGAGCCCCCTGATGAGCTCCGTGTCCGAGTTGCTCTGAACCAGGTGGACCCCCATGCCGTCCAGCTCGACGCAGAGGTCCCTGAGCCTGGCCTGATCCTCCTCACCGAACCCGCCCGCCGAGTAGTCCACGAAGTGGGCCGTCCTGCTAGCCGGCTGGTAGGGTGGGTCCAGATAGCAGATGTCCCCAGAAGCGGCGCAGTCCTTCAAGTACGTGAAGTCGCCGCAGCGCAGCTCGATTCCCCGTAGTATCCCGCTGGCCTTCCTGATCACCCTGGGGTGGACGATGGTGGGGTCCACGTACCTGCCAAAAGGGACGTTGAACTCGCCCCTGGAGTTCACCCTGTACAGGCCGTTGTAGCCCGTCTTGTTTAGGTACAGGAATATGGCCGCGTCCTCGACGGGGTCAGAGGGCCGCTGGTTGAACCTCTCGCGGAGCCGATAGTAGGCCTCCTCGTCGTACACGTAACCCTTCGCGGCCTCTACGAGCTCCTCCGGGCTGTCACGCACAACCCGGTAGAAGCTCATGAGCCTCGGGTTTACGTCGTTGATGGAGCCCGCCTTCGGCTCAAGCCTGAAGAAGACGGCTCCGCCGCCGAAGAAGGGCTCGTGGAAGGCCCGGCTCCCGCGGTCCTCCGGGAACAGGTCTATGATCCTCTCCACCAGGCTACGCTTTCCGCCGGCCCACTTGAGGAGAGGACGCAAGGGCCTCACCTAGAGAGCCGTGAAGCCTTTCACCGTCTCCCAGTCCAGCCGCTTCAGTAGCTCCGTCACCAGCCGGACCGCGTTCTCCGTGTCCTTAAGGCTCAGCAGGCCCACGTGGCTGTGGATGTGCCTGGTGGGCACCGTGATGACCACGCTGGGGCAGCCACCCCTGTCCACGTGGATGCGGCCCGCGTCTGTGCCCCCGCCGCTCACCTGGCTCAGCTGCAACGGTATCTGGGCCTGCCTGGCGGTCTCGATGACGAACTCCTTGAAAGGCTGGTTGGGTATCATGCTGCCGTCGTATGTTATGAGGCCCGGCCCCTTACCCATCCTGGTCTGGGCCTCCTGGGGCTTGATGCCCGGCACGTCCCCGGCGATGTCCACCTCCAGGACGATGCTCACGTCGGGCTTCACTATGTGGGCTATGGTCTGTGCGCCCCTGAGCCCCACCTCCTCCTGGACCGTGGCGGCCCCCACCACCGTGTTGGGGTGGGGCGTCCCCTGCTCCTTGATGCGCCGCATGGCCTCCATGAAGACGAAGGCGCCGATCCTGTCGTCGAAGGCCTTCGCCATGGCCACCTTACCATCCTGAATCAGGCTGAAGGGGCTCCACGGCACAACGGGGTCGCCCACCCTGATGCCCGCCTCCTCCACCTCCTCCCTGCTGCAGGCGCCTATGTCGATGAACATGTTCTTCTTCTCTACCATCTTGCTCCTCTCCTCCTGAGGCAGTATGTGGGGCGGCTTGGAGGCTATCACGCCGTGGACGTCGCCCTTGCGGCCCCTCACCACAACCCTCTGGGCCAGTAGCACCTGGTCCCACCAGCCGCCCAGCTGGTTGAAGGTGAGGTACCCCTCATCGGAGATGGATGAGACTATGAAGCCCACCTCGTCGGTGTGGCCCGCCAGGAGCACCGTAGGGCCGTCCCCCTCCAGCTTGAAGGCCACCGAGCCCAGCTTGTCCGTGAACACATCATCGGCCACGTTCGCCATGTGCTTCTTGACCACGGCGTTGACCTCCCTCTCGAAGCCCGATGGGCCGAAGGCCTCCATGAGCTCCTTCATGACGTCTAGTGATTTCTCGTCCAGCATAACCGTCACAGTATAATACCTCTCAGGTGTTTATGAGTTAATCTCACCGCCCGAAAACCACGGGTCATAGGCTTTAATTACCTGTGACCTGTCCGTGGGCCGCCCGGACACGTTTTTTAGACGTCCGTTTAAACCCTCGGCGCATCCGCGGTGATTCTCTGTGCAAGTTTCACTGGTTTAAACAATCCGTTGGGGGGCTGCGCGCCCTGTGGGTGGGGAACCCGAGATATTGATGAATCCAAATAAAGTGAACCCCTGGACGGGTGACGGTTTTAACGTATACACAGCCAGGGTTTAGGCTGCGAGGTTTTATATGTCTGTCATTCAATAAATGTTGATAATCGGAGCGTGGCAGTGAGCCTCCGTCGTCCCTCGTTGCCGTTGGGGCGTCCCGCTCCGGTAGCCCAATTTTTCTTCACGGGAAGCCTTACTGTTCCTCGGGAGCCCAGCGCCCACTAGCCAGCTCTAATGTTATCCCCGAGTAAACATATTAAAAAACCTATTCTAACAACAGGTGAGAATAACTCAATTTCATTAATATCCCGGAAAATACAGTAAATACTATGAAAAACCCGCTGACCGCTACGCCGCCAAACTAGGCGACTCCGGGCTCCAGCAACGTTAACGCCTTTTTTCTCGCGTCCACCTCGGCCTCAACCCCGACGGGCAGAGTCATGATCGGGTTAGTGTGACCGAAATCCATCTCAGCCACCACTGGGATGTCGCGTCCCCCGACGACCGCCATGGCCAGCTCAGGCAGACCCTGTCCTCGTGTGAGCCCCGCGGCCTCCGGCGTCCTCCCCAGAAGAACGCCGCGGACCATGTCGAAGACCCCCAGCTGCTCAAGGTGCCTGAGGCCCCGTAGAACTCTGAGGCTCGGGCCCCCCGCCTCATCCACCTCCAGGAATAGTAGGCTGTCCTCGAAGTCTGGCCAGTAGCTTGTCCCGCTCAACGCGAGCAGAGACTCTAGGTGGCCCCCCATGAGGACGCCTCTGGCTACGCCGCCCCTCATCACCCTCCACCTGGGGCTGCGTTTCTCCACCACCTCTTCCTCCGGATGCATGTAGTAGTAGGGGTCGTCGACGTAGGTTGGCGAGGGCTGAAGCCGGAGAGGGGCCTCGCCAGCCATCACCACCCTCCTGAAGCACTCCACCTCCAACGGCATGAGGAACGTGTGGACGAAGGTGACGAAGGCGGGGCCCTGGAAGCTGACGAGGCCGGCGGAGCTGAGCAGATAGCTGTTCAACACAGTCACGTCGCTGTACCCTATGAAGGGTTTAGGGCTCACCCTTAGGGCATCAGGGTCGAGGTGGGGCAGCAGATCGTTGCTGTTCCAGCCTCCCCAGGCGCACATGACTGCGTCCACAGTGGGGTCCGTGAATGCGTCGGTCAGTGCTTCAGCCCTCTCCTCAGGCGTGCCAGCCATGCCCATGTGGTCGCGGGTGACCTGAGGTGAAAACTCCACATTGAGGCCAAGTTTCTCTAGGTTACGTATCCCATGGGCCACGGCGGCGTCAGGTAAACTCCTCATGGAGCCGGCCGGGGCGACGACCCGCACCTTTCCCCTCACCTTCAGCTTCGGAGGCCTCACCCTGTCCATGGGACCTTGAAAGGCTTAGAGTCCTTTAATCTTCTTCTATGAGCTCGACGACCTTCCTGGCGGTGGTGAGGTAGCCGCTGTGGCCCACCATGATGGTCTCGGGCCTGGTCTTGTCCGGGGCCACCGTGATCCGGCGCAGGATGAGCTCCACCGTCTCTACCTCTATGAAGGGGCGGCCTCGGAGCGCCTCCACGGTCTTCATCACCTGCTCTATGGTGGGGCTGAAGCTGAGGAACACTCCGCTCCCCGACAGTGCGTCCCAGGCGTGGCCCACCACCAGCCAGGGCGTGGCCATGTCCAGAACCACGGCGTCCACGTCAGATTCCGGGATGCCCTGAGTGACGTCCCCGACCTTCATCTCAACGTAGGGCATGAGACCGGCCCTCTCGATGTTGCCTGCAGCGGTCCTCATGTGCTTCTCAACTATCTCGTAGGTGTACACCTTGCCCTCCGGCCGAACGGCCTCAGCCAGCGCCATGGTGAGGGCGCCGCTCCCCGTCCCAGCCTCCACGACCCTGCTACCTGAGGACACGCCCAGTTGGAGAAGGATGTAGCCGATGTCCTTGGGGTAGAGAACCTGGGTGTGGCGGTCCGTCTTCATTACCCTGTCCCTGATCAACGGCTTCAGCGCGTAGAACCTGACCCCGAGGCTGCTCCTCACGGTGATGCCGTAGGGTTGCCCCACCAGATCGCCCATCTCTATGAAGCCCCTGTGGGTGTGGAACTGTTTCCCGGCCTCAACCTTCACCTTGTAGGTGCGCTTCCTGTCCATGTAGAGGAGGAGCTCGTCCCCCTCGGCTATCAGGGTCATCACGGCTCAATAGTAACCCGGGAATAAAATCTCTCCCTTAGGAAGCCACAGCTTATACAGTGGTTCCGCAAAGGTTTCCCCCATGAAGGATCTGAAAGAGTTTAACGAGTTCAGGCGAAGAATGAACGAGCGCATCCTGGGCTGCGGCCACCAGGGCCTGAAGAGGTTCTGGGCCCTGGACAGCAGGGCCTACGAGGCGGGGGCTCTGGACGAGAAGACCCTGGAGTTCATGGGGCTGACTACAAGCATGGTGCTCAGGTGCGACGACTGCGTCACATACCACCTGGTGAGGCTCATCCAGCTGGGGGCCACGGACCAAGAGCTACATGAGGCTCTGAACGTTAGCCTCATAGTGGGAGGCTCCATAACAATCCCCCACATCAGGAGGGCCTTCGAGACCATCGACCAGTGCAGGGAGCTCCAGAAGACAGACCCCGGACTGGAGTCGCTGCTTTAATCACAAATTTTTTACAGTAAACGGAAAATATGGCAATCATGGGGGGTTGGTGGGGCCAGCGGCGCTGGGTCAACCCGTCCGCTGTCTTCGTTTTAGCCCTTGCTACTCGTGTAGCTGTATGGCTTCTCATTCCCGTGGACTGGAACTGGGACAGCTACCACCACTGGCAGATAAGCTACCTTAGCCTCAGGATCGGGTTCAGCCAGGGACGGCTCTGGGACCTCAACGGCTGCGAGTACATCTGGGGGATGGCGCCCCACCTGGCTGAGGCCGCCCTCATGGGGCTCCTAAACACCAGCTCGATAGCGCCCTACCGTGTCCTCAACGCCCTGTTGGGGGCAATCAACGCCGTTCTCGTCCAGATGATCGGGGAGCGGTTCTACTCTGTGAGAACCGGGTTTCTCGCCGGCTTACTCGTGGTAGTGTTTCCCGTTGCCGCAGTATTCGACGTGCTGGCAATGCAGGACACCATGGCCCTGACTTTTCTGCTGTCGTCCCTCTACCTCATACGTGACAGGCCCTTCTGGTCGGGGCTGGCGTTAGCCCTGGCGGGCCAGAGCAGGGCAGAGTACCTGGCCGCCGGCTTCATCATTCTTTTTGGGTACTGTCTACGGGAGAGACTGAACACAGAGAGCCTGCCCTACTTGCTGGGCTGGGCCCTTGGAACGGTTATCTTCTCTTTTCACCTATTCACCCAGACGGGGAACCCCTTCTACCACCTATACATCAGCTTCTTCAACGTCTTCGGCGGCTTCGATCCGGATAACCAGGGGAAGTCCTTCGTTTCCTTGGCCGTGGATTGGGTGGCCTGGAAGCTGGCTGTGTGGCCCACCAAGCCCACGGGGCTGCTTATTCTGCTGGCCGGGGCCACTGCGATCGTAATGGTACCATTAATGGCCTGGATGAAGTGGTTCAGGTACCAACCCCAACTGTACTTCGTCGCCATCACCGCCTTCCAGCTACCCACATTCATAACATACCTGGGATCGGACCATGAGCTGCTCCTAATAATGCTCAGGATGGCCACCCCCGTCGTCGCTCTGGGGTACCCTCTCCTCGTCCACGCCTCAAACATGGTCTTCGTGAACACATTGCATGAGAATGTCCACGTGAGACCCGAGCACATCCTGCTTGTCGCGTCTATCCTATCCTTTCTTTATTTTGTGCCAGCTTACCAAGGGTTCCAGGTGCATACCTCTGACGCGTTCCTCTCGGGGGATATGGTCGCCGCGGAGTACAGCGGCGGCGTCATCGTCTGCGATCACCCCACCATCAACTACAGGCTGGTGACCACAGGCACCGTTGAGGTGAACAACCTGCTGGGTAACCACTATAGCCCCGCCCTATACGTTATAAGCGAGCCCACGGAGTACCTGGCGTGGTTTAGGAGCCGCCAGGTGACCTTGTGGCTGAGGTATGATTACAGGTCGGATCCGGTGTGGGCGATTATGGAGGCCAACTACCCTGGCGTCCTGGTGTCGATAGTTGATACGCCCTGCGCCAAGGTCTACGCCGTCGACCAGGCGTTAATCTCGGAGCTCCTTGGCCATGGAAACAGCTAATATACGTTACATGCTCCATGAAGGCTGAGGAAGGAATGTCCAGGTACGAGGAGCTGGGGGTCAACGTCAAGAAGCCGGGGATAGAGAAGTTCAAGGACTCCATAGATAACCTCCACCCAGAAGCCTTCTGCGTAGTCCAGAGGGACCCCATGGACCCAGAGATGGGCCTAGTGACCCATACCGACTCCGCGGGCAGCAAACCCATCCAGGCTTACCTCCACTACCGTGAGACGGGTGACCCGTCCTGGTTCGGGGGTCTAGCCCAGGACGCCCTGGCCATGAACCTAAACGACATAATATGCGTGGGTGCTGACCCCGTCACCTTCGTGGACTACGTGGCCTTCAACACCCTGCACATTGATAGGGTCGGCCTCCTAAGGGCCCTGGCGGAAGGTTTCACCAGGTGCCTTGAAGCCATGAGGAGGGAGGGGATCTCATTCATGTTCGCCGGAGGGGAGACTGCTGACCTACCGGACCTCCTACGCACCTTGGACGTGTGCGTCACCATGGTGGGCCGCTCCATGCTCAGGAACGTGGTCACAGGGAGTAGGGTCACCCCCGGGGACGTGATCGTGGGTCTCAGGAGCGGAGGAGAGGTGCGGTACGAGAAGGGCGTGAACAGCGGCATCATGAGCAACGGCCACACCCTGGCTAGGACATCTCTCATGACCCCAGAGTACGTGGAACAGTACTCTGAGATATCTCACCCAGCGCGAGGCAGGTACGTTGGGCGCTATAAGTACGATGATTACCTCGACGATCTGGGCTCCACGGTGGGCGAAGCGCTGCTGTCACCTACGAGGCTTTTTGCCCCCATAGCCAAGGCTGTGCTCAAGAAGGTGGGCGCCGGCATCCACGGCATGGTGCACAACACGGGCGGCGGCCAGACTAAATGCCTCCGACTAGGAAACGGCATCAGGTACGTGAAGGACGGGTTGCCCGACCCTGATCCCGTGTTCAAGCTGGTGCAGAGGGAGGGTGGGGTGGATTGGCGCGAGATGTACCAGGACTTCAACATGGGAGTCGGCTTCGAGTTTATAGTGGACCCAAACTACACTGACGACGTGGTGTCGACGGCCTCAAGCTTTGGGATAGGCGTGGAAGTTGTAGGCCGCTGCGAGGAGTCCAAGACCGGGAACCAGCTCAGAGTAGTGTCGCCCTACGGCGAATTCAGGTTCGCTTAGCTACTTTCCCGCCGAGTGGGGCTTCGCCGTCAAGGTGTTGCCGCAGTAGATGCAGTACAGGGTCTGTGGCACCTCGGACTTGCAGTGGGGGCAGGTTACGATGCCTTGAGGGCGTTCTTCCTTTTTCTCCTCCTCCGGGTCGATGCTGGGCGCCTCGTCAAGGATGGTGGGGCTTTCCATGGGGATGCTTTGAGAATTGTACTCATATCTCAGGTCGAAGAATGGGGTATCCGTCAATCTCCTCGTCTCCTCCTCTTGGCGCGGCTTAGTCTGCGTAGCTTGGGGCTCAGGGATTTGGCTCACCTGTGGCTCTATTATGAGCTCGTTAATGGTCTCGGTCAGCGACTCAACAACAGGCTCGGGGGATTCATCCACAGTCGGCTCAATCACAGGCTCGAAGGCTTCCTCCACAGTCGGCGGGTCTGCGGGCTTTATAGTCGGCTCGGGTGTGGGCTCAGGCTCCACCGCCTGAATAAATATGGGTTTGAAGAGGGCTTCACTTATCTCGATGGTCTCCACGGGCTCCGGCTCAGGGACGGGCTCACTAACTATCCTTATAGGCTCAGCCCTCATCTTATTCTCAGGCTCGTGTTTTTTCTCAGGAGCCTCCGCCTTTTTCTCGATGGGGCCACTATTTTTCCTCATGTTTACTTTTACGACAAGCACCATTACGCCCATGCCTATCAGGGCCACAAACATTAGTACGAATAAGAGCTCATTATACCACATACATTTACAGGTATGGCTTATTGGAATATATTTTTACAGTAGAGGGAGAGGTGTCCTCGATACATTATTTGAGTTGTATGAGTCAACTACGGCCCGCTTAAAGCATCTTTACGCGTCAATCTCCAT
>Ga0068714_10007668_pt1 | contig 10362 bp, 6 predicted proteins | sample MTBNYHSulfiMetaG_FD_62988 | JGI IMG/M metagenome (GOLD analysis project Ga0068714, IMG submission 62988) | Enrichment culture microbial communities from rom New York Harbor, USA that are MTBE-degrading - MTBE-NYH (New York Harbor Sulfidogenic)... | ecosystem: Environmental > Aquatic > Marine >...
GGACCCCCCCCCGCCACACCTCGAAGTGCACCATGCACCCCTCCAGGGATCCCGTGTCCCCGGCATACCCCACAATCTCCCCCTCCTCCACCGCCTCCCCCTTGCTCTTGTTCATGCGATTCAGATGGGAAAGGACGGTGAAGTGTTTCTGGCCGTGGTCCACGATGAGGAGGTTCCCGTACCCCCGAAACCACTCCGCGTGGACCACCGAGCCTGCCCACACAGCCCGCACCGGTTCGTCGGGACGGGTGCGAATGTCGATACCATGGCTCCGCACCCTGGCCTTTCCGGCGGGATCGCTCCGCGTACCGAACTTCCGCAGGACCTCACCCTTCACGGGCCAAGAGAGCCTCCCCTTACGGGACCCGAAGGGTTCCCCTGCCCCGCCCCCGGCCACTCCTTCCCGCGCGGCCACGGAGGGCTGTGGCTTCTCCGCCGCGCGATGCATCAGCTTCTCCAGTTGCCGGGCCGCCTCGTTCAGCTCCTCGAGCAACTGCCTGTGGAGTTTCTCGTCCTTCTCCAGCTGCACCCGCAGGGTTTCCTTCTCCTTTCTCCCGGCCACCAGCTCGCGTTCCTGCCTCCCGATCCCTTCCCGCAGATCCTCCTCCTCGGCAAGCCGTGCCTGGAGTCCCTGCTCCATCAACTCCTTCTCCGACAGCAGGCGGTGAAAAGAGCGGATCTCCTCCCAGTCCGTGTCCAGCACCCGTCGTAGGGCGTCCAGGTCCCGCAGCTTCCGCGAGATCGTGGTGGAAGAGAAAAGCACGGGCAGAAGTCCGTCCCGGCCTACTCGGTAATAGGCGTCCATCCGCCGGCCGGTTTCCAGACGCCGCCGCCCAATCTGCTCCTCCAGGTGCTTCAACTCCTCCCGCAGGTGCTGAATCTGCCAGGAGAGTTCCTGGCTCTGCTTCCGGGAGCGGCGAAGCGCGTCCCTCGTCCGTTGGATCTTCGTGTCCAGGGCCTTCAGAGAATCGAGCACGCCCGCCTGGCTGGAGCGAATCTTCTCCACAAGGCTCTCTTCCGAGCGGATCTTCTTTTTCACCTCCTGGAGACGGTCCTCCGGCCGGGAGGCTTCCACCGGGAAGGCCGCCGGCAGGGCCGCCAGCCACAACGCCCCCGCCGCAGCAGCCGCCCTTGTCCACACGCTGCGCGGATGATTCATGGCCTCGGCGAAAACCGGGAGAAGCTCACCATACAGCTGAGTCCTCCCACAAGGGCCCCCAGCAGAACAATCCCGATCACCGCCCCGGGGGACAGAAACTCAAACCGGACCCAGCCCGCGAACAGGCTCCAGGCGCCGGACACCTTCAGACGGAAAACATGATACAGGCCCCAGAGGATGAGCAGGGCCAGGGCAGCGCCTCCGGTTCCCTGGAGCAGGGCCTCCCAGAAGAACGGCAGCTTGACGTACGACTCCGATGCCCCCACCAGCCGCAGGATCTCGATCTCTTCCTTGCGGGCGTAGAACCCCAGGGACAGGGTGCTGGAAATCACGATCACGGTGGCGGCCAGGAGCATGAGCCCCAGGGAGCCCCCGAGCCAGCGCAACACCCGCACAAAATCAAAAAACCGCTCGATCCAATCTCCCCCGAACTCGACCTGCTGCACGCCCGGCTCCTTCTGCAGCCGGGCGGCCAGTTCCCGAATGGCCGCCAGGTCCTGGAACGGCGACTTCAGGCGCACGTCGAAGGAGGCCGGGAGCGGGTTCTCCGTGAGCGTGTCCAGCACCCCGGAAGAGCCCCCCAGCGATTCCTTCAGGGACGCAAGGGCCTGGTCCGGAGAGCAGTAAGCCACCGACTCCACCCCGTCCATACGGCCGAGCCGTTCGGCCAACGACGGAAGGTCGTCCTCCGGAAACCCCTTGTCCAGGTAAGCGACGATCTGGAGGTGATCCCCGACGCGCTTGCCCATGGACTGCAGGTTGGACACCACCAGGACGTACGAGGCGAAAAGCAGCAGCGTGAACCCCACGGCCGTCACGCTCAGCATCAGGGTGGGCCCGTCATCCTGAACGTTCTTCCGTGCGCTCTTCAGGATATAGAAAAACCGGTACATCCACACGATGCGTCCTACTCCGTGATCCCCGCCAGACGTCCCCGTTCCAGCACGATCCGCCTCTGCCCGCAGTATTTCACCAGGTCCAGGTTGTGCGTGGCCACCAGCAGCGTGGTGCCCTGCCGGTGAATCGCCAGGAACTGGTCCATGATCTCGCGGCTCATCTCCGGGTCCAGGTTTCCGGTGGGCTCGTCCGCCAGCAGGATATCCGGGTTGTTCACAAGCGCCCGGGCAATGGCCACGCGCTGCTGTTCGCCGCCGGACATCCGGCGTGCCTTGTATTCCCTGATCTCCGCCAGACCCACGGACCGAAGGGCCTGGTAGCTCCGCTGCCGGATCGCCTTGGGGGGCAAGCCCTGAATCTCCAGGGCCAGCGACACGTTCTCCATGGCGGTCCGGTTACCGAGAAGCTTGAAATCCTGGAATACGAACCCGATCGTCCGCCGGAGCCGGGTCAACTCCGAGGGCGGAATCCGGTTCAGGTTCCGCCCGTTCACCAGAAGCTGCCCTTCGGAGATCTGCTCCATGCCGATGAGCAGCCTCAGGAGCGTGGTCTTGCCGGCCCCCGATGCGCCGGTCACGAAATAGAAATCCCCGCGGCCAACCTCGAGATTGATATCTTTCAAGGCAGCGACCCCGCCGGGAAACTCCTTGGTGACGTGATACATTCTTATCATAAACTGTTGTGATTACATATCGTTGGATACATACACATAAGAAGAAACATTCACGTTTCAGCCTTGGCCCCTCCTTCACCCGAAACAGGGCAAGGCGGTTCGGCTCTCCTCTTTCCGGTTGATCTGGTACAGGATCTGGAGCCCCTTCAGGGTGAGAAACCGGTCCGCCTCCACGATGGTACGGGACTCGGGTGCAATCCGTTCCGCCAGGCCTCCCGTGGCGATCACCACGGCCTCGGGTTCGCCCATCTCCTCCCGGATCCGGGCCACCATGCCGTCCACCATGCTCACGTAGCCGAACAGGATCCCGGACTGCATGCTGTGCACCGTGTTCTTTCCGATCACATTCTTGGGGCGAACGATCTCCACCCGGGGGAGTTTGGAAGCGTTCTGGAAGAGCGCTTCCAGCGAGATGCCGATGCCCGGCACGATGACGCCGCCGATGTACTCCCCCCGGGCTGTGATGCAGTCGAAGGTGGTGGCCGTGCCGAAATCCACCACGATGCACGCCTTTCGCAGCCGTTGATAGGCCGCCACGGCGTTCACGATCCGGTCCGCGCCCAGCTCCTTGGGGTTGTCCATCAGGATGGGCATGCCGGTCTTCACGCCCGGGCCGATCATGAGCGGTTTCAGGTGGAGGTACTTCCAGCAAAACTCCTCGAAGGTCTGTGTCAGGGAAGGGACCACGCTGGAAATAGCCACGGCCTTGAATTCGTGCAGCAGGAGGTCCACCGCGGAAAACAGGTTCTGGATCAGCATCCCATACTCGTCCGCCGTCTTGGACTTGTCCGTTCCAATCCGCCAGTCACGCACCAGGTGCTCTCCCTGGAACACACCCAGAACGGTCTGGGTATTTCCGATGTCCACAACGAAAAGCATGGCTCCGTCCCTTCCTGTCAGATCAATGCACTGCCGCCGCCACGTCCCCCACGTGGACCGTACGCCTCTTGCCCCCGGCATCCTCCAGGATCATGGCGCCGGTCTCGTCGATACCCAGAAAACGCCCGTTCACCGGCCCACCCGGCGTGTGCACCTCCACCGGGCCGGAGCCGTGGACGGAGTACCGCATCCACTCCTCCCGCACAGGGCTCCAACCGTCCCTCAACAGGGACTCGTATCCACGGTCGAGGAACTCCAGCAGCTTGCGGGCGAACGCCACCCGGTTCACCGTGCGACCCAAGACCAGGGAGACCGAAGTGGCCGGGTACAGGGAACGGGCCGGAAACATTTCGCCCGTCATGTTGAGATTCACGCCGATCCCGAGCACGACGAATCGGACACGATCCATCTCCGCCTCCATCTCCGCCAGGATCCCGGCAGCCTTCTTTCCGTCCAAGAGCAGGTCGTTAGGCCACTTGATCCTGGCGTCCAGGCTGTACAGGTCCTGGACCGTCCGACAGAGCGCCACCGACGCCATCAGCGTGCACCAAGGCGCGTTCGCCGGCGGCAGTCCGGGACGCAGGATCACGGAGAGGTACAGGTTGGTGCGCGCCGGGCTTTCCCACCGGCGGCCCATGCGGCCCCGGCCCTGGGTCTGCGCCTCGGCCAGCACCACCGTACCCTCCTGCGCCCCCCGGCTCGCCAACAGGCGCGCATCCTCGTTGGTGGAGCCGGTCTCGTCCCGGAAGACGATCCGCTTTCCCAATCGCTGGCGACGCAGGCCCGGGTCCGCGGCCAGCACGCCCAACCCCTCCGGCTCAGGGTCCAGGCGGTATCCACGGGAGGCAACCCCCTGGATGGGAAAGCCTTGCCTTCGCAGGGTGCTCACGTGCTTCCACACCGCGGACCGGCTGATGCCCAGCCGGCGGCAGATCTCCTGGCCGGACACAAACCCCCCGGCCTCCCGGAGAAGCCCCAGGACCCGTTCATTCTGAGGCCGCAGTCCAGACATGTCTCACCAGCATGGAGAGATCCGCGCCCGGCGCGGAGTGGGTGATCCGCCCCACCGAGATTCCATCCACCCCTGTCGTGGCCAGGCTCCGCACACGGTCCAGGGAAACCCCGCCCGAAATCTCCAGGGGCACGGCACCGCCCACCCGTTGGGCCACCGCCCGGATGGTCGGCTCTTCCATGTTGTCCAGGAGAATCACGTCCGCCCCCGCTTCCAGGGCCTCCTCCACCTGCTCAGGGGTGCACGCCTCCACCTCCACGCGCAGCAACGGGGGGAGCCCCTCCCGGACCCGGCTCACCGCATGACGGATGCCGCCGCATGCCAGGATGTGGTTTTCCTTGATGAGCACCCCCTCGGAGAGGGAGGAGCGATGGTTCACGCCGCCTCCGGTGCGCACCGCGTATTTCTCAAGGATCCGCAGGCCGGGCAGGGTCTTTCGCGTGTCAAGGATCTTCACCCCGGTCCCGGCCACCGCCTCCACGAACCGGCGCGTGAGGGTCGCCACGCCACACATGTGCTGCAGGAAATTGAGGGCCACCCGTTCCCCCATGAGCAGGGCATCGAGCGGGCCTTCCATCTCCAGGAGCACCTGGTCGGGCTGGGCGTCCGTTCCGTCGGGGCAGATGGAAACAGCCCGCACGAACTCGGACAGGATCGTAAACACCCGCAACGCCACCGAGCCGCCTGCCACCCGTACGGCCTCCCGCGTGATGATCTCGGCCCGGCCCCAGCGCCCTGCAGGGATCAGCCCATCCACCGTGGTGTCCCCTGTGCCCAGGTCTTCCCTCAGGGCCGCCCGCAGCATGTCGTCCAGGAGTGCCGTTGGAAGCATGGATATTTCCTCATGTTACTACGAAGGAAAAAGCCCAAACATCCTATTTTTACTTCATAAGTCATGGTAGGCGCCGCCGGGGAAACCGGCTAGCCCTGCCCGGCGATTTCCCGGATCTGCTGTTGGATCTTTTCGATCCGAGCGCTCTCCTCCCGAAGCCCGGCCAGCCTCGCCCTCTCCTTTTCCACGATCTCTTCCGGGGCCCTGTCCCGGAACCGCTCGTCCGCCAGCTTCCGCTCCACCTTTTCGGCTTCCACCCGGTTCTTGGCCCAGGCCTTTTCCAGTCGAGCCGTCTCCTCCCCGAAGTTGAGGATGCCTCCCAGGCGGAGATAGATCTCCATGTCCTCTGCCACGAACACACCGGACTGTTTGGGCCGCGTCCCCTCGGGGAGGATCTCCAGATCGGAGAGCCTGGCCTGTGCCCGAATGTACTCCTGGTGCTGTTCCACGGCCTGCCTCGCCCGGTCGTCGCGGCAGATCACCCGGGCGGTCAGCCTTTCCGCGGGCGGCACGTTGAGTTCGCCCCGGATGTTGCGCACGCCGGTGATCACCCCGAGCACACCCCGCACTTGCCGAAGCGCCTCCTCGTCACAGATCAGCTCGCCGGTCCGCGGGAACGGCGCCCGAACCAGGCTCCCTTCGGAACCCGGCAGGTGGGCCCAGAGTTCCTCACTGATGAAAGGAGCGAACGGGTGCAGCAGCCGGAGCAGCACGTTCAGGCCCTTGTGAAGGTAGTACCGCACACGATCGGCCGCTTGGGCGGCCTCGGCCTCCTGCCCCGGTTGCGCCGCCTCGGGCCGGGCGAGATCCACCTTGGTGAACTCCAAGTACCAGTCGCAAAACTCGTGCCACACGAACTGGTAGAGGTGATGGGCCGCATCGTTGAACCGGAAGAGGTCCAGGGACTGGCGCACCTTGTCCACCGTGTCGGCCAGGCGGGACATCATCCACCGGTCCAGCAGGGAGGGTTCCGGGGCCGCGTCCGTCGGGCGCCACCCCTCCAGATTCATGAACACGAACCGAGAAGCGTTCCAGATCTTATTCATGAAGTGCCGGTACCCCTTGATCCGGTCCTCGCTCAGCCGGATGTCCCGGCCTTGGGCGGCCAGGGCGGCCAGGGTGTATCGGAAACCGTCCGCGCCGTGCCGCTCGATCACCACCAGAGGGTCGATCACGTTCCCCTTGGACTTGCTCATCTTCTGGCCGGAAGCGTCCCGCACCAGGGCGTGGATGTACACGTTCCGGAACGGGACCTCCTTCATGCAGTACAGACCCATCATAATCATGCGGGCCACCCAGAAAAAGAGGATGTCAAAGGCGGTGATCATGGTGGAGGTGGGGTAGTACGTCTTCAGGTCCAGGGTCTCCTCGGGCCAGCCCAGGGTGGAGAACGGCCACAGGGCCGAGCTGAACCACGTGTCCAGCACGTCGCTCTCTTGCTTGATCTCCTCCCCGCCGCAGTGCGCGCACCGGTCCGGGTCCTCCCGGGAGACCGTGAGCCCGCCGCAGGCCTTGCACTGCCAGGCCGGAATGCGGTGCCCCCACCAGATCTGCCGGGAGATGCACCAGTCCCGGATGTTCTCCATCCACTCGTAGTAGGTGTCCCGCCAGGTCTCGGGCAGGATGGAGATCTCGCCGGTCTTCACCGCCCGGATCGCAGGCTCGGCCAAGGGCCGGGTGCGCACGAACCACTGCAGGGATAGGTGCGGCTCCACCACGGTCTGGCATCGATAGCAGTGCCCGATATGGAGCTTGTGCGCTTGCGTCGCTTCCAGCAGGCCCTGCTCCTCCAGGTCCCGGAGGACCCGCTCCCGGCACGCCTCCCGGCTCAGGCCCTGGTAGGCGCCCGCCCGGTCGTTCATGCGGCCCTCATCGTCCATGACCGGCACCTCGGGGAGGCCATGACGGCGGGCCACCTCGAAGTCGTTGAAGTCGTGCGCCGGGGTGATCTTCACCGCACCGCTGCCGAACTGGGGGTCCACGTAAGGGTCCGCGATGACCGGGATCTCCCGGTTCATGAGCGGCAGGATCACCTTCCGGCCCACCCGGTCCCGGAACCGGTCGTCCTCCGGGTGCACCGCCACGGCCGCGTCCCCCAGCATGGTTTCCGGCCGGGTCGTGGCCACGGACACCCACCCCTGCCCGTCCGCAAACGGGTAGCGCAGGTGCCAGAGGTTTCCGTCGGTCTCCGTGTGCTCCACCTCCAGGTCGCTCAGCGCGGTGCGGCATCGCGGGCACCAGTTGATGATGTAGTTGCCACGGTAGATGAGCCCATCCTCGTACAGCCGGACAAAAACCTCCCGGACCGCCCGGGAGAGCCCTTCGTCCATGGTGAACCGCACGCGGGACCAGTCGCACGAGGCTCCCAAGCGCTTCAGCTGCTCGATAATGATCCCCCCGTACTGCTCCTTCCACGTCCAGACACGCTCCACAAACGCCTCCCGGCCCAGTTCGTGCCGCGTCGTCTTCTCGGAGGCCAACTGTCGTTCCACCACGTTCTGGGTGGCGATCCCCGCGTGATCCGTGCCGGGGACCCACAGGGCGTTGTACCCGTCCATGCGCTTGTACCGGATCAGGATGTCCTGCAGGGTGCTGTTCAGGGCGTGCCCCATGTGTAGGGAACCGGTGACGTTGGGCGGGGGGATCACGATGCTGTAGGGGGTCCCCGGAGCCGACGCATCCGCCACAAATCCGTCCGTCTCCAACCATCGCGCCAGCCATTTCCCCTCGATCGGGCCGGGTTCGTATCCTTTATCGAGCATTGCTTTTCCTTCTCGGCAGGGTGCATGTTGACAAGTTTAAGAGCGGAAAGTATATTGAAAATGCTTTGTTTGATCAAACTCGCCCCCCCGTTCACCGCAGGGAACCGGGGCGTGCCGGCACCCCGTCACTCGCGGTCATTCGCGGCTCCCGAGGGGAATGCGACCGGCAACCACACGCCGAAGTGGTGGAATTGGTAGACACGCTGGGTTCAGGGTCCAGTGGGAGCAATCCTGTGGGAGTTCGAATCTCCCCTTCGGCACCATGACGCGTGAAACGCCGCAACTTAAACGGGTTGCGGCGTTTCTTTTTGGGCGGGTTTCCCAAACCGTGCCCCCTTCCTCCCAAGGAACCCGCCTTTCACGGTTCGGCCGTGCCGTGAGATTCCGTTTCTTGATTGGCCCTTCGGGAGGGTATACTGAAAAAGAAGAGGCATCCGGTCGTATCCTTCCCCTGGCTGGAGCGGCGACATGACGGAGCACAAACCTGCCGGCACGGATGCAGGATGGTTGGACGCGGGGCCCGACCCAACGTCCAGAGAAAACCCTTCCTCCTTCATCTCCGGGGCGCTGCGCATCAATCTGGAGCGCACCGCGGTCCCGGTCCAAATTCCCCAAGAGCACAACCTCCTGATCGAAATCCTCAAAGACAAGGTGGGACTCCTAGCTCAGACCGAGGTGCTCCTGCGTGAGGCCAACCACCCCTTTGCGAACTGGGATGAACTCGTGGAGGCGCTCCGTTCACGAGCCCTGGGGGACTTCTACGACTACAACAGACACGAGGAGGGTACCCGGGCCCTCGGGATCCTTTTCGACCTGCTCTTCCGCGCTCTGGAGCAATGCCGTCTGGATCCCTGCAGGGAAAGGGCGCTGCTGACCCTGCTGGATTTCTTCGAACTCGTACTCCAGAAGAGCGGTGCGCGATGGGAGCGCAACCGGCCGCCCACGGAGCAGGCCCTGGCCCGGTTGGAAACGTGGTTCCGCCACACGCCTTCGTATGCTGCCAAAGGGGCTTCGAAACTCCGGAAACTCATCCGGACGCTCCCCTCGTCCCCGGGCCTCTTTCCTCTGGGGGCGTTGGCGCATCTCTACCTCTCCGGGCTCGACGCAGGCTATCGAGCCTGGCTTTCCCAGGACGACCTTGTGGCGTGGCTTCACAGCCAGCAGGCCGTCCTCTTCGAAGACAGAGATTTCGCGGACCGGTTCCAGGCCGTGTCGCACGAACAGGCCCGGCGGAGCCTCGAGCGGGTTCAGGCACTCCGCAGAAGGGCGGCTCAAGAACCGGAAGCGGTTCTCGCCGAGGCCCTGCCCTTGCCCGATGTCTCCCAGCTGGCCCGGACCTGCTTGAAGACGGCGCACGCGCTCGAGGATCCGGACGACCCTCGCTCCTGCGTGTACAAGATCCACGTGCTCATCCGTCTCATGGAGTTGCCCGTCCTGTCGGACCGGCACGAACAGATCCTGCGGGAACTCGGGCGATGTCTGGAGAAGATGCGGGAGCAGGAAGAGCCGGCGTGGCAGACGCTGATTCAACGCCTGTTCGGGCTCCTCCGGGACAAGGCGGACCGCTACGAGAGCGCGGTGTTGGACTGCATCGTTGCCATCGGGGGGGAGGTGGTCCGATTTCAGAGCCCCAATCTGCAGGAGATCTTCCTGGATGAAGTGATCTCCCTGGGATTCGCCTACCCGGACCGCAAGGGGGTGAACCGGGATTGGCAGACGGTGGTGAACCCCAACCACCTGAAGAACATACGAAGCTGGCTCGCCTTGATCCGCATGAACCCCGCCGGAAGCCGAAAACTCATCTCCGCCCTCCTAATTCATCTGAAACTGGGGGGACTGTTTATCAACGACACGGACCTTTTTCAGAAAGACATCGCCCAGCTGCTCTCCGCCAAGATCCAACCGAACTACTTCCTGATCAAAGCCCTGTGCAGGGTCTTTCCGGTCTATTTTCACGAAATCGGGGCCGAGGGAGCGCTGCGGGACACGTCCACGGCCGTGGACGAGGTGTGCAACCGGCAGGACGTGGTCATCCACTTCCTGCGGAAACAATGCCACGTGGAGAGCAACAACCAGATCGTGGATTTCATGGAGAAGATCGTAGCGTACTGGCGCACAGGGACCCGGGAGTACTTGAAGGACGATCTG
>Ga0068714_10007669_pt1 | contig 10361 bp, 11 predicted proteins | sample MTBNYHSulfiMetaG_FD_62988 | JGI IMG/M metagenome (GOLD analysis project Ga0068714, IMG submission 62988) | Enrichment culture microbial communities from rom New York Harbor, USA that are MTBE-degrading - MTBE-NYH (New York Harbor Sulfidogenic)... | ecosystem: Environmental > Aquatic > Marine >...
CAGCTCGACAAACTGAAGACGATCATCCAGCCCATCGACTACCGCAAGCTCGGCCCCAGCCCGGCACTGAGATATACATCGGTGTGGGGACTGGAGGAAGTCGGAGAGTATACACCGGAAGAGGCCGAGGCTAAGTAAACACCCAGGGAATATATGAAATTAATGGGGGGAAGCTGAATCTTTATTTTGATTCAGCTTCCCCCACTCTTTAAACTAGCCTCAGAAAGGCTCTCGGCAAACTACTCGAAATCCTTTATCAAGCTCTCTATTACCGCAGGGGAAAGTTCTTGTTTGACCAGGCTCTTTTTCTTAATAGCAGGCAGGCCATCCTCGAAAGAGGGGCGCTTTTGCTTGAAGATGACACCAACTGGAATACGGTCGCCCCATTCCTGGGCTTTCTCAAGGGCCTTCTTCTTATCGGCAGGGTCATAACCTTTCTCTTCGTTCAGCTTATACACACGTTCCCGGTACCACTTAAATGTGTTTCTGTGGTTGAAGGTAACACAGGGCTGCAATAAATCGATAAGTGAAAAGCCATGATGATGAATGCCTTCCCGAATGAGGCCGGCAACAAAATCTATATCACCTACAAAAGCCCTGGCCACAAACCCAGCCCCTGCCAGTATTGCCATGCCAATGGGGTTAAGGGCCTGCGGTGCCCCTTCAGGGGTGGTTTTTGTTATCGCCCCCTCATCGCTGGTCGGTGAGGCCTGGCCCTTTGTCAATCCATATATCTGGTTATCGTGGACTAGATAGGTGACATCATGGTTACGGCGCATGGCATGAAGAAAATGATTACCTCCCTCTCCGTAGCCGTCCCCATCACCACCCACAGCGATGACGACGAGTTCGGGATTCGCAATCTTCGCGCCTATGGCCACGGGAAGAGCTCTACCATGAAGGGAATTAAATACGTTTGCACGCGTGTAGTGAGGCAACTTACCGGCCTGCCCTATACCCGAAACCATGAGTACCCTGTGCGGTGCTAGATCGAGCCCAACAAGGGTTTTCTTTATTGCCCTTAATATGCCGAAGTTACCGCATCCGGGACACCAGGCAGGTTTTAAGCCGGCATAATCATCCATATTGACCATTTTAGCTTTCCCCCTTTTCGATTTCCCTGGTAATATAATCAGGTTCAAAAGGACGGCCATCGTATTTAAGGATTTTACGGTTGATCTGCCTGCCCGTTTCCGCTCGAATCAGGCTGGCAAGCTGACCGGTCCCATTGTTTTCAACAATACAGGTTTTACCTGCCCCGGCAAGCATTCTATCCGTCTTTTCGGCAGGGAAAGGCCATATTTCCCTAAAGTGGATAAGATTTACTTTAATATTTTTATAGGTATCTACGACCTCCCGTAATGTGCCATAGGTGCTTCCCCAGCCAATAAGGGTAAGGTCCGCTTCCTCAGGGCCGTATAATTCAGGGGGTGAAATCTCACCACTCAGCCCTGCCATTTTACGCATTCGCTTTTCTACCTGTTCCATCCTGATTGCGGCATCCTCTACAAGGTGCCCCTCTTCATCATGCTCGTCAGAATCCGTAACCACCAGGGCTTCACTCATGCCCGGCATTGCACGTGGTGAAATGCCGGACTTGGTAATCTTGTGCCTTCTGTAATCCTCCGGCTTTCCGGTGAATATCTCTCCTCGATCAATACTTACCCCGGAAAGGTCAAAGCCTTCGATTGTGACATAAGAGTTGGCCAGAAAATGGTCGGTCAATATAATAACGGGCAGCTGGTATTTTTCTGCCAGATTGAAGGCCTTAACTGTCAGCCAGAACGAATCAGCTGCCGTGGCAGGAGCAATTACGGCCCTCTGCACATCACCATGATGAGCGCTGAGCACGAACTGCAGGTCCCCCTGTTCTGTCCTTGTGGGAAGACCGACAGCTGGTCCAGGACGCTGGGCATCAACCACGACCAGGGGGGTTTCGGTGAGGCCAGCAAGCCCCAAACCCTCTACCATAAGACAAAAACCGCTTCCTGATGTAGCCGTCATTGCCCTTGTTCCGGCAAAGCTGGCTCCTATCGCCATGTTTATAGCGGATATCTCGTCCTCTGGCTGAACTACCACGAGGTCTACTTTTTCCATCTGGGATGCCATATATTCCAAAATAGAGCTTGCAGGCGTCATCGGATAGCCCGCCATGAACCTGCAGCCAGCGGCTATGGCCCCAAGCGCCAGGGCTTCATGACCATTGATAAGGAGTTTTCCCTTCTTACTCACAGTTTCAAGGCTGATTTTGAAATCCTTAACGGTGTGTTTTTCGCCATATTTATAGCCTTCCCTCGCTGCCGATACATTGGCCTTACCCACTTCGGCCTGGCCAAAGCGGTCTTTTAAGGTGCTTTCAAGTAATTTGATATCATAGCCGGTAATAGCCAGACATACGCCCAGTGCAACCGTATTAGCTATTATCTTATTTCCGATTTTCTCAGCAAGTTCATCCATGGGGATAGCCATCGCGTTTCCAATATCGCCCGGATTTTTAACGCGTTCTTTATCGAATATGATCACTCCGCTTTTTTCAAGCTCGTCGCGATGGAGTGCAATACTTTCTTCATTAAGTGCAAGAAGTACATCCAGCGACTTTTTAATTGCGCCTATTTCCGAATCGCTTGCCCTGATCCTGAAAAAATTATGTCCTCCCCTTACCCTCGATTCATAGTCCTGATCAGCAAATACGTGATAGCCCCCGCGCGCCAACGCTTTGGCAAGAATGAATCCTGCCGATTGCACTCCCTGACCGGCTTCGCCGGCGATCATAATGTTTACTTCCATCGATTAGTTACCTCCTGTGAAGACTATAACGCACTTAATAACATAAAACTATAAACCGGCCGAAGCCCCGGTCAAATCCGGGGCACCAGGTTAAAGATAGCGCTGAGAATAACCCCCAGCAATAATAGCAAGCCTATCTTGGTTGCCGAATTCATCCAACGATTTTTATTGGCAGGTAAATCAAGCCAGAAATGCGCCAGATAAACAAACCGCGAACATTTAAATCTGTACAAGGACATCGTTATCTTCAACCTTGACCTTGTATGTCTTAAGCTTATGTGGCTTCCAGGACTTGAGCATGTTAAGAAATCCATAAGGGAAAGCCTTGGCGGGCCCGTCGTTGCCTATCGTCCAGCGGACGATTTTCCCGTTGGTTACATCGAACCTGGAACGATGGAAGGAGCACTGGAGTACGTTTCCTTCCAATTTTCCGCGTACCAGGGGCCATCCCCAGTGCGGGCAATCCGCCTGACAGGCGTAAAAGTTTTCTCCTATGCGGACAAGCAGGATTTTATTCCCGTTAGCCACGACCTCTTTCTTGGTCCCCCCGGCAAGGTCCTCCCTGCTGGCAACTTTTACATACTTCGCCATGACCGCTACCTCCTTATATTCTTTAAGTATCAATAGCATTACTTAACGTTATGCTCTGATCAATTTGGGAAGTAACCTGAGAAGAAAGCTCGATTTAGCCTTGCCGGCAACAGATTTTTCTATGTTCTCTAGCATCCGTTCTAGTTTCTCGTAAGGTACTCCAACTACCATTTCCTCCGGCTTGTAGCGGCCAAAGGAGCGGCAGGCATTATCCATAAAACTGATACCGATTCGGCGGCGGGTGAACGGTGCGGCTATTGCCCCGGAACAAAGCGGTTCTCCATGGATAGTATTTATCCTGCCTGTCTCAAAAGCATCCAGAAGAACAATACGGCTGGTTTGAAGTGGCACTGTAACGAATACTACTACATCCGGGGTAAAGGTCGCTTTTTCGAGGGGGGCAAAGGCCAGATACTGTCCCAGCTTATCGGGAGCCCGTGACTTGGTCAGACCGAGCAACCGTCGGGCTGCGGTATCCGACCCGGCCAGCTTCTCCGTTCTAACCAGAAAGTCCTTTAAATCACGCCCTGCAGATTCGGAAACGCCGAGATGGACCCTTCCTCCGCAGAATATCCGCTCCCCTTTAGAGTAAAAGGCATTACCACGGCGCGCCTTTTGCACCATAATACAAACTGTGCCGGGCCGTGACCATTTTTTCAGTCCCGGCGGCGGTTCTGTCACATAGGCCATCGCTACCGGGCTACCATCGAGCTCGAGCACCTCCTTAAGCCGATCTGAAGTTTCTTTTAGGGAAATGTGTTCTGCCATTATACTTTTTCTTTTCGCAGGTTTACGCAAGGACACAGAAGTTACAAGATAGTATTCAGCTCGGTTTGCCGAGCTTGTTTTCCAGATACTCCTTGAGAGCTATCGCATTATTGTGCTTTCTGTCCCGGCTTCCATAGATGAGTGTAATATCCGCTTCGCTTGCCCGGTTTATAAAAGGTTCCAGCGCTTTGCGTTTCTGGTCAAGTTCATTAAAATAAAGCCTTTTAAACTCTGGCCAGTCAAGTGAAGAGTGAAATCGCAAACGCAAATCCTTGCTTGGAGCCAGTTCTTTATACCACCCCGATATTTTCAATTCTTCTTTTTTCTTTCCGCGAGGCCATAAGCGATCGACCAGAACCCTCATTCCATCGCCGGGTGCGATGTCATCGTAAGCCCGTTTTGTCCTGATCATTTAAATAATCCTAATTTATTTGTGGCTTACCGAGAATGAGCCAGTTAATGCTATGCTACCCTTATCTCCTTTTCAGACTTCCACAAGCCGTGAATATTGCAAAATGCAGTGGCAAATATGGTTCCGGACTCTGCGACCTTCACCGATGCAGTAACCTCATGGTTGGTATATACCGGGCCCTGGTTGGCACCTTCTGCGGATTCGCCATGGGCTGTGAAAGCGAAGTGACCTACCTGGTAGGGAAACTTATCGCCTTCCGGATAAAAATAAATAGATATCCAGCGAATATGGTGCTCGGTAGTATTCGGATGAGCTACCTCCTTTCCCAACGTGACCTTAACCGGGAATAGTTCACCCGACTTAACCCGGTCGGCGCACTCAATGACAGGAACGTGTTTTTCTGTCTTCCAATCGGCGGTTTGAAAAAGCTCTTCAAATTGTTTCATTACTATCTCCTTTTTTTATTTGTGTCATTGGTAGCCAATATTTACATTAATATTCCTGTATTTCATTTTTTAATGTGCGAAGCTTTCGACCCATTCGGATTTAAAGTGATCTGCTTCAGGAACCGATCCGCCCACCAGTAAATATCTTCACTACGTACATTATTGCGCAGCTTCCGCATCCGCTGTTTGCGTTCACCGCTCTTCATATATACCGCCTGGCGGATAGCGAGGGCCACAGCTTCACTATCGTAGGGATTTACCAATATAGCACTACTATTAAACTGCGATGCTGTGCCAGCAAATTCGCTGAGGATTAAAACCCCATTTTCATCTACATTAGCAGCGCAGAACTCCTTAGCAACGAGATTCATGCCATCTTTTATAGGTGTTATCAGGGCAATACTTGCCGCCCGGTAATATGCCAGCAGTTCCTCTCTCGGTATACTGTGATAATGGTATTCTACAGGTTGCCAGTCAGCATGGGAGAAATCGTCATTAATCTCCTTTACCATTCTCTCAATCTCACCTCTCAGTTTCTGATATGATTCGATGTCCTCCCGGCTGGGTACGACTATCTGTATCATGGTGACTTTCTTTTTTAAATCCGGGAAATTTCTGATTGCTTCCCGATATGCCTCTAGCCTAAGGGGAATTCCCTTGGAGTAATCCAGCCGATCAACGCCCAGGATAATATGCCTGCCAAGATTGGATCGATGCAATTCATTTACCCTATCGGCCACGGGTCTCTGAGCGGCTTCCCCGGCAAACTCTTCGAAATCGATACTTATCGGGAAAACGCCCACACCAACCTCGCGCTCCGGCAGAATAATCAAATCTAACCCCGAGATGTCGCTAACGCTAATACACTGGAGGTAAGTTTCTGCGCACTGGATAAAATTGTTCTTATCCCTGAGTGTCTGAAAACCAATAAGGTCATATTCAAGCATTGCCTCCAGAATCTCTTTTCGCCAAGGCAGAGCGCCAAATATATCCGCCGACGGGAAGGGAGTGTGAAGGAAAAAGCCAATCTGAGGACTAATCCCAAAATTATGAAGCTCCCTTGCCAGCATAAACAGGTGATAATCATGTACCCAGAGAAGGTCGCCCTCCCGAAGGTTCTCGGCAGCCACGCCGGCAAATTTCCGATTTACCCGTTGATAGATCTTCCACTTCTCGGAATCGAATTTACAGTAAGAGGGAAGATCATGGAAAAGCGGCCACAGGGACTCGTTGGAAAAACCGAGGTAATAGTGCTTCATCTCTTCTTCAGAAAGTGATACGGGCATAAAGCTGCAACCAACTTTTCGGCCGGCAGAATGTAACTGTCCATCAAGGGACGCAGCCTCACATGTTCCAGGCCATCCTATCCATATGCCCCCGCTGCTTCGCAATACGGGAGAAAGGGCGGTGATGAGCCCGCCAGAACCGGGGTTGGCCTGCCACGCACCGTTGCTACCCTTATGTAAAGCTATCGGCAGCCTGTTAGAGACAACCATAAGCCGACCGGCGGCCGTCTTATGGGCGATGCCGGCGTAAGGTACAGATACCTCACTTCCTTTTCTTTGTATATAATTCCTTATTCCTATGTCCATAACTCTCTCCCTCCTCCCCAATTGGAGGGTTTACAAGATACATCCTTCCGTTGGACCTGGTTGGTTGGCATAAGGGACAGGTTAGCAGTCATATTCTCTACAGAAGCCAGGGCATTTACGGTAACCCGTGCCAGCCGTTTTCTATCTTTTGCTTCAGCCACAGCGATTACGGCCGGCCTTTCTTCAAGTGCGTCAACAAGGACAATACCCGGCTGATTCCTAAGCCTGTGCATCGTTTTGTCCAGATCACCGTTAACCACGTCCATTATGAAATAAACTCTATCCACCATTTTCAAACCTCCCCATCGTCCACACACATCTGTCTCAAGTAAAGTGATACAACCGGCACGGCTCCCTGGAACCACAGTCGTGGTATACCTTACCGTTACCCTGACTGAATTTCCTTGTCTCTATCAAACAATCGCTGGCAAAGTAGAGCGTTTCCAGGGCCTTACATACCGGACAAAACGCAACCAGCTGGCTGTTCTCTTCGGGAAGAATGTCAAAATCATTTTTATCATTATTTTTTATCCCGACGCTATTTTTACCCAAAACAGTTGTCATCGCCCTTACCCTTCAGTAATATTTTCATTCATTTTAATTAGCAAGGGATGTAAAAGTCATAAAAAAAGAGATGAAAAAGTTACAAAATTATGAAATTTTGGTTTTTTAACCGGTTTAATGAAAGGGAAGACAACGTGGGAGTTGTCGACAAATTATTGGGAAATTACCACTAAATTAAAGAAAATCACCGCTGTTCGAGGATATAGCCGGATTTGGGCATGGTATGAATCAATTTGGGTTCCTGTGGATCGATTTCCAGCTTGTGCCTTAACCTGCTGACCCAGGTCCTCAACAATTGTACGTCGTCCCTATACTCCGGGCCCCATATCCTGGTCAAAAGGTCATCGTATGTCATCAGGCGCCCAACATTCTGCGCAAGTTCACTGAGTAGAATCCATTCAATATTGGTTAAATATATCTCCCTGTCCCGAAAAAGCACCAGACGGCTCTGAAAGTCAATGTTGATTTCCCCTATAGAGAGGGATTTATAGCTCTTACGTTTATCATCAGGTTGAAGCCTCCGAACCACTGCTTCGATTCTGGCAACGAGTTCATCGGGATTAAAGGGCTTTGCTATGTAGTCATCAGCACCAAGCTGGAGCCCTTTTATTTTATCCATGTCTCCATCCCGGGCACTGAGCACAATAACTGGTACAGCGGAAAATGAGCGTAAATGTCTCAACGTTTCCATGCCATCCATCTTGGGCATAATCAGGTCGAGCACCACCAGGTCGACCTTCTCTAATTTTAAGAGTTCAAGCGCTTCTGCACCGTTCCCCGCGGTAAGTACGTTATAACCCACCGTTCGGAGTTTCGGCTTAAGAAAACTGAGTATCCTCTCTTCGTCATCTACCAGCAGCACCGTGAAATTTTTTGTCATTTTGACTTACTGCTATCCTAACCTCATGTAATTCTATACCTTTTAATCTTCCCTCTATTTATTATATCACAGGGTCGTATCCCCAGTGTCCGAGCGTTAAAATGTAATGAATATTTAACTATCAAGCCCCTTTTTTTATAACTTTTTGATGTTAAATAGACAATAATTGTATTGGCCTTTGCTGTAAATAAACGTAACAGACCGAGGAATGGGTTCTGTTGCAAAGTTTTCTTTGTTGAAGTTATCCGCAGATCCAGAACTTGCCAAAATCTGTGACAAAGAGGATACTGAACGTTGTGATGGTGACATCTTAGCGCATCCAGGTAAAATCACAGAAAGGCTATAGCGATCGATCTTAAACTATCAATCAGTAAACAGGAGAAGATATCCATGGAAGAATACGATGTTATTGTAGTGGGTTCAGGTTCAGGGATGCTTATAGTCAACCAGAGCTTAGCTCACGGTGGCAAGGTTGCCCTTGTCGATAAAGGGCCAAGGCTGGGGGGAACGTGTCTAAACTATGGCTGCATACCCTCGAAGATGTTGATTCACGTGGCAGACCGGATTATGGAGATAGAGAAGGTCAGAGAATTGGGAGTCAAGGTTTCTGTCGAAAGTGTAGATTTCTCTGCCATCATGCAAAGGATGAGACTCTCCAGAGATAAAGATGAAGGAGGTGTTCGACACGGGATCGAGCATCTTGAAGGCCTCGATTTCTACATGGGAGAGGGGAACTTCGTGGGTGACTATACCCTCCAAGTGAACGGAAAGGAAATCAAGGGAGACAGGATATTCCTGGCATCCGGATCCAGGCCAATGGTTCCGCCCATCAAGGGATTAGGTATGGTCGATTTTCTCACCAACGACACTGTTCTGGAAATGGAAGAAAAACCGAAGAGCATTATAATCGTTGGCGGCGGATATATCGGGGTGGAATATGCCCATTTCTTCAGCGCCATGGGTACCCGGGTTACCATTATTGAAATGGCAGACCGTCTTGTTCTATCCGAAGAGCCAGAAATAGCCGAACTACTTCTCAAAGAGCTTCGAAAGCGGATGACCGTTTCACTTGGTACGAAGCTGAAGGAGGTCAAGAAGGACGGGGAAGGTGTTAGGGTAATAGCCGAGTCTGCTGGCGAAGGCAAGCAATCCGAATTCACCGCTGAAAGGATCATGCTTGCCATCGGGCGAAGATCCAATGCCGACCTCTTAAAGGTGGAAAAAAGTGGCGTGGATATAGATGAAAAGGGATTTATAAAAGTAAACAAATATTTCGAGACCAGTAAAAAGAATATCTTTGCCATTGGTGATGCCAACGGGCAGAACATGTTTACCCATGCAGCCAACCGGGAAGCACTATTTGCTATCGATAACGTGCTACACGGGGAAAAAAATACTTTAGAGGGCAGAACCGTACCGCATGCCGTATATTCCTATCCCCAAATAGCATCGGTGGGATATACGGAGGAAGCAGCCAAAAAGAGCCGCCAGATCGCTGTGGGCATGGCCCACTACAACGAGGTTGCCAAAGGAGAGGCTATGCTGGAAAAGGAAGGCTTTGCCAAGGCAATTATCGATAAAAAAGACGGTTCTATCCTGGGATTCCATATAATAGGCCCATATGCACCGATATTGATTCAGGAAGTAGTTAATGCCATGATGTCAGGAGGCAACAGTAGCGAGATAAACGATGGAATTCATATACATCCTTCCCTCACTGATCTGATCCCGGTAGCCCTGAATTCAATAGACTAATCATAGAACTCTTTAGAGTATCGTCGCGAACATAAACGACACAATCATAAAAGGATAACTAAATATGAAGAAGGAGCAGCAGCATAATCATAAAGAGCACGGGCAACAGAACCATCACCGTATGATGATGGCCGATTACCGGCGGCGTTTCTTCGTATCACTGGGCCTCACCATCCCTGTTCTCGTTCTTTCTGAATCCGTCAGGCAGTTCACCGGTCTCGCCGATACAATCGGCTTTACCGGCGATCAATACCTCGTCTTCGGTCTTTCCCTGGGTATCTATATCTACGGAGGCTTCCCTTTTCTGAAAGGCCTCCGCGATGAAATTTCATCGAAAAACCCGGGTATGATGACGCTCATCGGCCTGGCAATCTCGGTCGCCTTTATCTACAGCAGTGCCACCGTGTTCGGATTAGAAGGAAAATCATTTTTCTGGGAACTGGCTACCCTGGTCGATGTGATGCTGGTGGGACACTGGGTGGAAATGAGGTCTATCATGGGCGCATCAAAATCACTGGAAGCGCTGGCCAGCCTCATGCCCTCGGAAGCCCACAAACTGATGAAAG
>Ga0068714_10007671_pt1 | contig 10360 bp, 7 predicted proteins | sample MTBNYHSulfiMetaG_FD_62988 | JGI IMG/M metagenome (GOLD analysis project Ga0068714, IMG submission 62988) | Enrichment culture microbial communities from rom New York Harbor, USA that are MTBE-degrading - MTBE-NYH (New York Harbor Sulfidogenic)... | ecosystem: Environmental > Aquatic > Marine >...
AGCCGGCTCCCCGGCAGCATCGCCTTCCCCGTCACCGTTGACTCCGTCTGGGGTGACTGCCCCCCACCACCCAGCGCAGACTCCGCTGCAGCAACGCCCTGGCGACATCGCAACGGCCTCGCTGACAGCCCCCCTTGACCTCCCCAGCCCCTCCGTGGTGGTGGTACTCTTCGCACGGCCGGAAGGGAGGAGGGGACCATGGCTGAAGGTGAGGGGACTCGTCGCACGGCGCTCTTCGACGAGCACGTGGCGGCCGGCGGGCGAATGGTCCCGTTCGCCGGGTTTTCGCTGCCGGTGCAGTACACCTCGCTGGTCGAGGAGCACACGACGGTGAGGAGGGCTGCCGGCCTGTTCGACGTCTCCCACATGGGGGAGATCTTCGTGTCCGGGCCCGAGGCGCTGGCCTTCGTGCAGCGGGTGTCCTGCAACGACCACTCCAAGCTGGCGATCGGGCGGGCGCAGTACACCGGCCTGATGTACCCCGAAGGCACCTTCGTCGACGACATGCTGGTCCACCGGATGGGTGACGAGGAGCTCCTGCTGGTGGTCAACGCGGCGAACAAGGACAAGGACTTCGCCTACCTCGCGCGCCTCGCGGAGGGTGAGCAGGGGGTCGCGGTCGTCGACCGCTCCGACGACTTCGCCCAGCTCGCTCTGCAGGGGCCGCTGGCGGAGGAGATCCTGAAGGCGTTGACCCCGGTCGACCTGAGCGGGATCCGCTACTACCGGTTCACGTGGGGCGAGGTGGCGGGCCGCCGGGCGATCATCGCCCGCACGGGGTACACCGGCGAGGACGGGTTCGAGCTCTACCTCGACCCCGCGGATGCCGCGACGGTGTGGCGAGCCCTCGTTGCCGAGGGCGCCCCGCGGGGGCTGCGGCCGGCCGGGCTCGGGGCCCGGGACACCCTCCGGCTCGAGGCCGGGATGCCGCTGTACGGCAATGACATCGACAGCACGACCACGCCGCTCGAGGCGGGGCTCGGCTGGATCGTCAAGCTGGACAAGGGGGACTTCATCGGCAGGGACGTGCTGGCGAGCCAGGTCGAGGAGGGGGTCGAGCGCAAGCTCGTCGGCTTCGAGATGGTCGACCGTGGGATCGCCCGCCACGGCCACGCGGTGGCCTTGACCGCGGACGGCGGCGAGGTCGGTCAGGTGACCTCGGGGACCCAGCTCCCGACCCTCAACCGTGCCGCCGGGATGGCCTACGTCCCGGTCGCGGCGAGCGAAGTGGGGACCGAGCTCTGGGTCGACATCAGGGGTCGCCGGGCGCGCGCCCGGGTCGTGCCCCTGCCGTTTTACTCGCGCAAGAAGAAGTCGTCGTGACGAGCCGGTCGCGACCACACCTGACGTTGTCAACGGGCCCCGCGACGCTCGACACGGCCGGGGCTCGAAGAGAAGGAGGGAGGAGCGATGCCTGCAGTGCCCGAGGATCTGTTGTACGCCCGCAGCCACGAGTGGGTTCGTGTCGAAGGTGACGTGGTGGTGGTCGGCATCACCGACTACGCCCAGGACCAGCTCGGCGAGGTGGTCTACGTCGAGCTGCCCGACGTGGGCCGGTCGGTCGACGCCGGCGAGGAGATGGGCACGCTGGAGTCGGTCAAGGCCGTCTCCGAGATGATCTCCCCGGTGGCGGGTGAGGTCGTCGCGGTCAACGAGCAGCTCGCGTCCGAGCCGAACCTCGTCAACGAGGATCCCTTCGGCGACGGCTGGCTGGTCAAGATCTCCGGGTCGGTCGACGAGGACCTCCTCGACGCGGCGGCCTACCGGCAGCACTGCGCGGAGGAGAAGGAGAGCCACTGATGCACCCGTGGGTCGGCGCCGGCCCCGAGGATCGCGGGGCGATCCTCCGGGAGCTGGGTCTCGATTCGGTTGACGAGCTGTTCGCTGCCCTTCCGGCGTCGGTCTGCACCGACCGGCTCCCCCTCCCGGGCCCCCGCGACGAGGATGCGGTCTTCGGGGAGCTCGCAGGCATGGCCCTGGCCAACCTGGCCATGACCTGTCACCCGAGCTTCCTGGGCGCGGGGGTCTACCGGCACGTCCAGCCGTCGGTGGTGGACTCGGTCCTGTCACGGGCCGAGTTCTTCACCTCCTACACCCCCTACCAGCCCGAGATCTCGCAGGGCACGCTCCAGGCGATCTTCGAGTTCCAGACCCTGATCGCCCAACTGACCGGCCTCGACGTCGCCAATGCCTCGCTGTACGACGGCGCGACCGCGCTGGTGGAGGCGGTGCTCTTCAGCCACCGCGTGCTGCGCGGCAAGCGCCGCCGGGTGGTGCTGGCAGAGTCCGTCCACCCGGTCTACCGCCGGGTGCTCGCCACCTACACCGATCCCCTCGGGCTCGAGGTTATGACGGTGCCGCCCGGCGCAGACGGCCGGGTGGACCCGGCCCGGATGGCTGCCGCCGCCGGCGAGGCGTGCTGCGTCGTGGTGCAGTCGCCGAGCTTCGTCGGCACGGTGGAGGACCTGCCGGCCGTGGCCGAGGCGGCCAGCCGGGGTGGGGCTTTGGTGGTGCAGGTGGTGGCCGAGGCCACCTCCCTCGGCCTTCTGGCCGGCGGCGGTGCGCACGGATTCGACGTGGTCTGTGGGGAGGCCCAGGCCTTCGGTATCCCGGCCGGCTTCGGCGGGCCCCACCTCGGGTTCTTCGCCTGCCGAGAGGGCAACGTCCGCCAGATGCCCGGCCGGCTCGTGGGCCGGACGGTCGACGAGGAGGGGCGGCGGGCGTTCTGTCTCACCCTCTCCACCCGGGAGCAGCACATCAGGCGGGGCAAGGCGACCTCGAACATCTGCACCAACCAGGGGCTCATGGCGCTCGCCGCCACGGTGTGGTTGGAGGCGCTCGGGGGCACCGGGCTGGCCGCCCTGGCCAGGTCCTGTCTCGCCCGCAGCGAGGCCCTCAAGGCGAGGGTGCGCCAGCTCGGCTCGGGCTGGAGCCTGGCGTACCCGGCAGCCCCCAGCTACAACGAGTTCCTCGTGGTCGGCCCTCGGCCGGGGCCCGAGCTGGCCCGCCAGATGGCGGCTAAGGGGGTTCTGGCCGGCGTCCCCGCCTCGCGCTGGGGCGGCTCGTGGCCCGACGGCCTGCTGGTGGCGGTGACCGAGCGCACCTCCGCCGCCGACATCGACGCCTTCGTGGCCGCAGCTCGGGGGGTCTCATGAGACGCCGCGCGATTCGCGACGAACCCTTGATCTTCGAACGCAACCCGAAGCGGACCCGGCGGCAGGGGATCCTCATCCCCGCCCTGGACGTCCCGGAGGTGGAGCCCGCCGCGGTGCTCCCGGCAGACCAGGTCCGTGGGGCGCTGAGCGACATCCCCGACCTCGGCGAGCTGGAGGTGGTGCAGCATTTCCACCGGTTGAGCCAGCTCAACTACGCAGTTGACGAGGGGTTGTACCCGCTCGGCTCGTGCACCATGAAGTACAACCCTCGCCTCAACGAGCGGACCGCGCGGCTGCCCGGGCTCGCCGACGTCCACCCGCTGCAGCCGGTGGAGCAGGTCCAGGGCGCGTTGCGCCTGATCTGGGAGCTCGAGGAGGCGCTCAAGGGCATCACGGGCATGGCCGGGGTGACCCTCCAGCCGGCCGCTGGCGCGCACGGCGAGCTGGCCGGCATCCTGATGGTCCGCAAGGCGGTCGAGGCGCGGGGCGGGGGGCGCGACCGGGTCCTGGTCCCCGACTCTGCCCACGGCACCAACCCTGCCACCGCCGTCTTCGCGGGCTTCGAGGCGGTGGAGATGCCGTCTGGGGACGACGGTACCGTCGACCTCGCGGTCCTCGACCGGATGATGACCGACCGGGTCGCGGCGGTCATGCTCACCGTTCCCAACACCCTCGGCGTGTTCGAGCACCGGATCGTGGACATCGCGGAGCTGGTCCACCGCCGGGGCGGGCTCGTGTACATGGACGGCGCCAACCTGAACGCCTTCGTCGGGCGTGCGCTGCCCGGCAGGATGGGCGTCGACGCCATGCACATCAACCTCCACAAGACCTTCTCGACCCCCCACGGAGGCGGCGGCCCCGGCGCCGGCCCGGTGGTGGTGTCGGAGGCGCTCCTGCCGCACCTGCCGGTGCCGCGGGTGGTGCGCGACGGGGAGCGGTTCACGCTGCTGGAGGAGGATCCCGCCTCGATCGGGCCGATGCGGGGCTTCTACGGGAGCTTCCTGGTCCTGGTCCGGGCCCTGACCTACATCCGGGGATTGGGTGCCGAAGGGCTCAGGGAGATGGCGGAGGTGGCGGTGCTCTACGCCAACCTCATCCGCCACCGCCTCCGGGACGCCTACCACCTCAAGTACGACTCGCCGAGCCTGCACGAGGTGGTGTTCGACGACTCTCGCCAGGCCGAGCACGGGGTCCACAACACGGACATCGCCAAGCGCCTGCTGGACTACGGGTTCCACCCGCCGACCATGTCCTTCCCCCTGATCGTGCACGGCGCGCTGATGATCGAGCCCACCGAGAGCGCGCCCCCGGAGGAGGTCGAGGCGTTCTGCGACGCGATGCTCGCCATCGCGCGGGAGGTCGAGGACAGCCCGGAGCAGGTCAAGACCGCCCCCCACGACACCCCGGTCCGGCGGGTGGACGAGGTTCGCGCGGCCCGGCAGCTCGTGGTGCGGTGGAGGCCGGGGGACGCGTCTTCCCCGTAGGGGCGTGACCGGCCGGATCTCGAGGCGGTCAGTCCCGCTCGAGAAGCTCCACCGTGGCATCCAGGTCGAGCGGACCGGCCGGACCGGTGGTCTCGAACCAGGTGCAGCCGGCCGCCCGCAGCCGCTCGAGATGGGCAGCGTCCGCTGCCCCTCGGGCGACCACCGGCGCCTCGAGCGTCGACGCCATCGCGACCACGGCCTCGGCCAGCCGCCAGCGGGTGGGGTCGTCGCCGATTCCGGCGAGCAGCCCGGGGTCGACGCACACGGCGAAGGGGCGCGCTGCGGGCAGGTGCCGAGTCATGCCGCGGAAGTCGTCGACGACGAACCCGAGGCCGCCCGCGACGAGACTGTCCACCACCTCCGGCAGGCCGGGGTCATGGTCGCCGAACCACCCGGCCGGGATCGCCACCGCCACCGCGCGCCCCGGCAGGCCGACGCCGCCCACCAGGCGGTCCACCTCCCTGGGGACGTCGTCGCGCTCGAGGTGGGGCCGGGGGAGGCGGACCACCGCCACCAGGTCGGGGCGCACCTCGCGAAGTCGCCGCAGGTGCTCGCAGGCGCGGCGCAGGAGGTGCTGTCCGGCGAGGGTCACGACGCCGGTCTCGGCCGCCGCGTGCCCCCAGTCCGACTCGGGCCGTTCGGCGAACGGGAGGACGACCGTGACGGCCACGACCCGGTCGTTCACCGGGTCGACGAGGGGTTTGAATGCGACCTCGAGCTCGCCCGCCTGCAGGCCCCGGCGCAGGCGCTGGGACCGCTCGAGCGCCGGTCCGGCGGGGGTGAGCAGGGACGGGTCGAACGGGGCCCAGCAGTCCCCCCCGAGCGCCCTGGCGCGAGCCACCGCCGCGTCGGCCCGACGGAGGAGCTCGTCGGCGCTTCGCGCGTCGTCCCGCCACGCGACGCCGATGCTGGCCGGGCTCAGCAGGGACACCTCGCCGAGGGTGAAGGGACCGCGCAGGGAGTCGCGGATGACGGTCGCCACCGACCGGGCCTCGCCGCGGTGGACCAGGGGGTGGAGCAGCACTGCGAAGGCGTCGCCGTCGACCCTGGCCAGGACGTCGGCCTCGAGGATGGTGGTGTGGAGGCGGGCGGCGACCCCGTGCAGGAGCGCGTCGCCCACCTTCGTCCCGTAGGCCTGGTTCACCAGGCGGAAACGGTCGAGGTCGAGCAGGATCAGGGCGAGCTCGTCGCCGGGGTCGGTCGTGGCGAGCAGGTCTTCGACGCGGTCCATCAGGTGGAAGCGGTTCGCCAGCCCGGTCAGGGCGTCGTGGAATGCGCTGTGCAACAGCTCGGCCTCGGCCTCGCGGTGCGGAGTCAGGTCGAGCAGCGAGGCGACGATGCGCCGCGTGCCCGGCAGCACGGCCTCGTTGACCCGAACCTGGAGCAGGCGCCCCGAACGGTGCGTGAAGGACACCTCGTACGAGCGGGGCAGGGTCGGGTCCGCCAGGCGGCGCCGGCGCTGGATCTCCCGCATTCGTTCCAGATCGGACGAGGCGATGAACTCGGTGAAGGTCTTGCGCTCCTCGACCTCGTCGCGCGGGTACCCCGAGAGCTCCTCGAAGGCAGGGTTGACCATGGTCACCGTGTGGTCCTCGTCGACGATCACCGTCGCCGCGCTCACCGCCTCGAAGATCGCCCGGTACTGGGCGTTGGCGTTCTCCAACAGCTCGCGGTGACGTTCCTGCTCCGACTCCACCCGGTCTTCGAAGTCGACGATCTGCAAGGCGGAGCGGACCGCGGCCCCCAGCGCCCCCTCCTGGCCGGGACCCTTCGGGATGAACGCGTGCAGCCCTGCCTGGAGGGCCCTGTCCACCGCGGCAGGGTCGTCGACGGCGGCGTAGAGGACGACGGGGATGGTCGGGCGGAGGCTCTTGACTGCCGACAGGACCTCGAGCCCGTCCGACCAGTGCAGGCTGTGGTCGGTGACGACCAGGTCGAAATCGGTGGCCTGGAGGGCCCTGAAGAAGGTCACGTGGTCGACGATCTCCTCCACCACCACCGCCGGGAATCGGCTCGTCAGGAGCTCGGCGACGGAGTGACGGGAGGGCGGGTCGTCGTCGACGAGCAGCACCCGGACCGGCCGGCCAGGCTTGCCCGGCGAGGTGGGTGAGGGTGGGTGAGGTGACGAGGAATCCACGCGCAGTCCCGAATGGACATTTTAGCGAGCCGCGCCCCGGCCCGTCGAGGCGTGTGGATCGACCCACCAACCACCGGCCCGACTTGGACTTGGTCTTGGACTTGGTCTTGGAGGTGGTCCCGGACGCGACCCCGGTCCACGACGGCGGGTCGTCTCACACCACGTGTCTGGCGAGGTCGATGCCGAGCGTTTCGGGGTCGACGCAGCGCGCGACCTGTCGCTCCTCCCCGGGGCGCGCGAGGTCGACCAGCTCTGGCACACGCGGCTGCCATTCGGCGTCGGCGATCACCCTGACCGTCGGTCGGTCGCTTCGTTCCTCATCCACGCTGGTCTCGCACACCACCGCCAGCTCGCCGCTGGTGAGCACCACCAGCGAGCCCACCGGGAAGACCCCCATGCAGTTGACGAACGCGGTGACGAGGGTGGGGTCATAGCGGGTCCCCGCCTGGGCCTTGAGCGTGGCCAGCGCCCGGTCGGGGAGGTAGGTCTCCTGGTAGACCCGCCTGGTGGTCATGGCGTCGAAGGCGTCAACGATGGCCACGATGCGCACGAACAGCCCCTGGCGCCGGAGCACGGCAAGCTCGGGGTAGCCGCCCTCCGAGTAGCTCCGGTGGTGCTGGAGCGAGGTCAGGACCCGGCGCACGGCGTTGGGGTCGTGGGCGACGAGGGGGAGCAGGGTCCGCGCGCCGAAGACGGTGTGGTTGCCCATCAGGGCCCACTCCTCCTCCGACAGCGGGCCGTGCTTCTCGAGGATCTCGAGCGGGATCGAGATCTTGCCGATGTCGTGGTAGAGCGCGCAGATGCCGAGCTGGGCCAGCTGCTGGCGGGCGAGCCCCAGCCGCTGGCCGAAAGCGACCGCGAGGACACAGACGTTGACGACGTGGTTGAAGGCGTACTCGTTGTGGCTCTTGATGGCCGCCAGGCCGGCCAGGGAGAACCCGTCTCCCTCCTCGTAGGAGAGGTCGACCAGCCGCTGCACCACCCGCTTGGCCCGGCGCAGGTTGAGGGAGGCCTCCGCCTGCGCCCCTGTGGACCACTCCCGGATCAGCTCGAGCGCCTGGCGGTAGGCCGAGAGCGCGCGGCCCCGTCGGCTCGCCAGGGGCCGACCGACCACCTCCCGGGCGGCCGGCAGGGCCGTGATGTCCCCCACGCCCGCTGCCGTCAACGCCGCGTTGAAAGCCTGAACCGGGTCGTGGCCGACCGACGCCCGGTCGCGGCGAGCGAGGACCTGAACCAGGCCGGTCACCGCCGATTGCGGCGGCGGCGCCGAGAAGCGGAACCCGCCGAGAGCGCGGTGAGCGACCTCGGCGGCGACGTAGCGGTACACCGGCAGCGACCGGAGCTCGATCCGGACCCGGACCCGGTTGACCCACAGCACCTGCCCGACGCACTCCAGGTCGAGCTGCCCTTCCAGTGCGAGGAGCTCCGCTACCACCGCCCGAAGGCGTTCACCAGGCTCCCTGAAGACCTCGTTGTCGGGCCGGTGGAGGGCGGCGTTGCGCAGCAGCACGGCGAGCAGGCGGATGACCTCGCGGCCCCCTTCCGTCAGGAGCCGAACGTCGGCGGCCGAGGCGGGGGTGGGCTGCGGGTCACGAGTCACCGTGTCCCCCACGCCCCTTCAGGGCTTCTCGACAGGCCGTACGCACCGTTCGCTCTCGGGATTTGGAAAGACGCTCCAGGAGTGCCCGGCCGGCCGGTGATCGCACCGCGACGAGGCCGCTCACCACCGCCGCAACCGTGTCCCGGTGCGCGCCGGGGACGAACCAGCGGGGCAGCGGCCGGTCGAGGAGCGAGGCGAACCAGGGCAGGCAGCGGTCGCCGCCGAGGCGGGCAACGGCGATGAAGAAGCGCTGCTTCTCGTCGAACGGGCGGGCGGCAAAGTCGTGCGTCAGGGTCTGGTCGGCGATCGGCTGGGCGAGCTCTGGACGGCCCGTCCGCACCAACGCCGCCACCGCCAGCCGGCGCAGCTCGGGGTCGTCGTCGGCCAGCAGCTCCAGCCACAGGTCCCCCACCGCGCCGTCCTGGTGCGGGCCGAGGGCGGCGGCGGCCTGTCGGCGCAGGTCCGGCCCCCCCTGGTCGAGCGCGCTCCGGGCCACCGCCGCCGCGGTCGCTGGGTCGTGCTGCCGAGCCGCGAGGAGAACCTCGCCGAGGACCGCGGTGCGGGTTCCCGGGTCGGGCGGGAGCTGGGCGAGCAGAGCGTCGACGCCGCCGGCCGCCGGGGACATGGCGACCGCGGTGGCGACCCTGCGCAGCTCTCCCTCCGGCAGTCGGGGGATCCAGGACAGCACCGTCGGCAGCGAGCGAGGCGCGATCAGGTCGAGAAAGGCACGGAGCTCGTCGGGCGTGACTGCCGCCCGGCCGGCGGCAACCGCCTCCAGGGTGGGCCCGAGCAGCGAGGAGGCCGCCAGGTCCCTCTCCAGCGTGTCGACCAGGCGGGCCGCCGCGGGCCGGTCCGGGCAGGCCCGTGCCGTCTGCCGGAGGTCGGTGACGGCGCCGGCGACCTGACCCAGCGCGCCTCGGTCGAGTGCCCGTTCGAGCGCCGCGCGGCCCACGCCCACCGCGGCCCGCCAGTCCTCCTCGTCGGGGTCGAGGAGGACCAGCTCGAGGACCAGGTCCAGGGTGGTCGGCAGGGGGTCCTCCCGCTCCTCGGCGATCAGCTCGGCCTGCAGCCGTTCGAGGTCCGAGTCGGTCAGCCGGCACTCGTGCGCCGGCAGGCGGGCGACGGGGGCCTTCAGGTCTTCGACGCGGACCGTGACGCTGCCGACGAACCCCGCGGGCGGCTCCGCCTGCTCGGCCTCCCCCCCCTCCGGCGTGTCGCTCTCGAGGTCCTCGACGACCACCGTCCTGACCGCCTGGAGGTCCATGTCCCAGAGCAGCGTCACCAGGTCGTCGTCGCTCGAGGGGAGGCTGACCCGGTTGACGCACTCCAGGAAACCCCGCACCTGGGCCTGGTCGAGGCCGGGCAGCAGGGTGAGCCCACGGACGCCGTCCCGGAACAGCAGGAAGGCCAGACCCTGGGGGTCCCGGCCGTCCGCCAGGACCTGGTCCTCTCCCAGCCAGAGGCCGTCCTCCTGGACCTTCAGCTCGCACGGCCCGTGGCGGGCGAGGTGGGATTCGAGCGTGACCGTGAGGTCATCCACCATCTGGACGACGACGGCGTTGGAGACACCGTAGAGACGCAGCGTGCGGCGGGCCTTCTCCAGCTTGACCAGCAGGGCGCGGGCCTCGTCGGACGGTGCGCCGGGTTCCATCGAGCCTCCGTCCGGCCACCTTAGCCCAGGGTCGTGCCGGCCCGCAAGCGGCGTGGGCGCTGAGCGCGACCCGACCGACCGGGCCGGCGCTCGAGAGGGAAGGAACGCAAAGGCGCAAAGGCGCAAAGGCGCGAGGGGGAGGCGAAGAGGCACAGCGCGGGCGCTACCCGCAACCCATGGGGTCCGGCGTTGCCCGAAGCCCGAGGAGGAGAACGCATAGACGCCAGGAAGACGCCACGACGCAGGAGGGCACTGGCGAAGGAGCGCACCCACACTACCTGTCATCCCGAGGAGCGAAGCGACGAGGGATCTGCCCCAACGAAGGCGCCCCCT
>Ga0068714_10007674_pt1 | contig 10357 bp, 6 predicted proteins | sample MTBNYHSulfiMetaG_FD_62988 | JGI IMG/M metagenome (GOLD analysis project Ga0068714, IMG submission 62988) | Enrichment culture microbial communities from rom New York Harbor, USA that are MTBE-degrading - MTBE-NYH (New York Harbor Sulfidogenic)... | ecosystem: Environmental > Aquatic > Marine >...
CACGTGGAACAACTTCCTGTGGCCCTTTATCTGCAACACTGACCCGAAGTATCACGTGGTGGCTTCGGGCCTCTTTCTGATGGGGCAGACTCAGGTCGCGACGAACTTCTCAACGATGTATGCCGCTTACACGCTTTCCAGCATTCCCCTGCTGGTGCTGTTCGTGTACGCGACGAAGCCTTTCCTGAAGGGCGTCGCCTCCGGGGCGTTTAAGGCATGAGGGACTGGGGCAGAGGGACAAAGAGGCAGAGGGGCAAAGTGTTCCTACACTTGTTCCCAAGTTGTACTTGGGAACTAGACTTTGGACCTGATTCCGGCCTCCGCGGTCGGCGCGGATATACAGCTCTGAAGCGCAGCTTTGGACTGCGGCGGCTTGCCGCCGCTTTGAACCGCACCCCGGCTGTCTGTCCCCATCGAAGCAGGTATGCAAATTCTGACTCGTGATCCCATTCCGCCCGAGAACTTCAGATTCTTCACGGTGCCTGGAATGACACGCCAAGCTGCATTGCCCACTGAGCGTGGCTTCTTCAACGCTCTTGCGATCCGCTGCTTTCAGGCATTTCATGCCTGGATGATCAGTGCAGAAGCCTCAGTAAGACTTGTTTTGCCCGAACAACGCTGGCGCCGAATTCCCTCGCAAGTGGTTCATTTGAAGCACGCACGACTCCAGCTCCGTGATCGAAACCGATTGCTCTCCTCGTTCGGTCGCCCGGAGATAGGCATCGAGCGCCGCCAGGCGAAGATTGCCGTTGGCGGCTGCCAACCAACCCGAGGCATCGCCCCGGTGCAAGGGATACCCCCGATTGACCAAGTCTGCCAAAGACGATTCTCTATTGCTTTCCTTTCCATCACTCAATATCCGGACATAATCAACCAATGAAGTGACGCGGGAATGAAGTGGTCTCAATTCACCGCCGGCCAGAATGACCACCGCTGGTGATTTCTGGATTGCTGCTGCCAATTTGAACGTTTCCGGCCGCCATTTGTCCGAAGGATCGATCACCAGCGTTTGATCGTCGTCCTCCAGCAAAAAGATGGTCTCATTGTCCACCAAGCGACAAAAGAAGAACTCATAGGGATTGTACTCGACAAAGGGCATATACTTCTGCATTTCTCTCTGCCGAAGATCAACCAGGTCCGAGGCTCGGGCACTGAGCAGCCGGAATCCCAGCCGCTGCGCCAGTTCCTTCCCGTATCTCCCGGCCTGCACAGCCTCGCCCAAGACGAGCAGAACGGGGGCGGAATTGGCGTGTTCCGGAAAGAAGCGGTTGATCTGTTCTCGCCGGGTCTGATAGCACTGGACCCATTCAGAGTCTTCTTCCGCAAGGCGACGAACTGTTTCACGACCGTGGCCGGAGGAGTGCTCGTTCCCATCCGGCGACGGCTCCACTTTCACAATGCCTTCGCTGAGAAATATCGAGAACTGTTCCCCGGCACAGCGTTGAAGGAGCGCCTCATCCAGTACCCGCCTGCCTTCATTATCAGCGCTCGCCAGAGCCGCGGCCATTGACAGGCACTTTTCGATCTGGGCGCCTGAGAATGGATACTTGTCAGCGAGCCTGGGGAGATCCACTTCCGGAGCATACTGCACCTCTGCCGGCTTGAGCACCTGCCAGAGGTCCCGGCGGGCCTGCCGATCAGGCATGCTGAACCGGTAACGTACCGTAAAACGCCTTTCGAGAGCGGGGTCCAGATTCTGAATGTTATTTGAGGCCACAATGACCAATCCTCGCGCCGACTCCAGATGCAAGAGTAGAGCGCGGCTCGCGTCAGATCCTTCCTGAAAGATGTCGTCGCCTTCGTCAATGAACACAATTGCGCGCTCCCGCTCAGCTCGCAGAAACAGGCCGGGCAGGATGTCTTCATAACAGTGCCGGTGCGCGTTCACCGCCTCGGCTGAAAAGCTGAGGAGCGGTTTGTTCAGCCTCGAGGCGATGGCCCGCGCCAGTAGTGTTTTGCCGGTGCCGGATGGCCCATAGAACAAGAGTGCAATGCCAGCGCTGTCAGGATTCCCTATTCTGGGAGCCGAGAAGACGTTCCTCGCTAACTGTAATACCTCCTCTTTCATGGACGTCGGGAGAACTACTCTGTTCAGATCAACATGCGGCCATTCACGCCGGACGAGATCCTCCCCGATCATCGGTGTCTGTCGCAGACCGAGGGCGGCCAGTATAATGCTCTCCTTCAGCGTGACGGACCGATCAGGATGATTCGTATAGCGTTCGATGTCCAGCAGGAAGCCTTTTTGTGCCAGCTCTCCCTGAGGTCCCAAAGCGCCTCGAAGTTCAATCTCATCGGCGGACAGATAAGGATAGACCAGCTGCATCACCTCACCGACCGTGACGAGGCAGGGTTCGGTCATTCTCCCTCCCAGGCAGGCTCTGCAAAGACCGAGGCAAACCGGGCTGACCTCGATGGCAAGAAGGAAGTCCAACACCGGCCTGAGATTATCACTGATCGCCTGATCGTGGAGAACCTCCACCCAGGGCAATTCCACTCCTTGCCGCAGAGCCTTTCCTTGTTCCTCCCGCCTTCGCTCCCTGTGTTTCAACCAGAGATTCCGGTCCTTTTGAGCCTTGCCCTGTTCGGCCAACTCCCATCGAAATATCAAATACAAAGCGACCTCTTTAATCAACCACCGGAGATGATCCTTAGGATTGGCAATCCCGGCCGGGATGGTTAAATCCTGACCGGCGGGTTTCAGCTTGGAGATATCCCCTTCAAGGCCCCGAGGATTTCCTCCAGTCCCTTTTCGCCTCCGGGGTCTCCGCTGTTGTTCTTGAACCCACTGCCTCTCGATGTTTTCCAACAGCTTCTCCATCGCCGCGCTTGTGTTTGCGGCTGTTGAGCTCGAGGCTGTTGCGATTCTCCGGTTGGCCTTCTTGACCTCCTCTTCAAACCGACCGCGATTCATTCCGCCTTTTCCCTTCAATCAGATCTGCAATTCCATACTTCACCGTCTCTTCCGCTGACAACCAGGTATCCACGTCGCGCAGCAGGGTGGATTCCAGTTCCTTGACCGATCCAATGTTTGAATACTCGAGGTAGTGATTCACAATTCTCTGGTGAACCAGGTCCTCCTCCTTGCGCCGGGCCAGCAGCTGGGAGTGGTTGCCGACGTTCAGCGACCAGAACCGGTGCGAGAGAATCGAGGTCCGGGGAGTGATCACCCGGTGGCCTTTCTGCCCGGCCATAAAGACAAGCAGTCCCATCGAGGCCACCATCCCCAAGCCGGTCGTCAAGACGGGCACTCGGGACCAGTTCATGATGTCAATGATGGCAAAGCCGGCCGCGCACTCGCCGCCGGCGGAATTGATGATCATCTGGATTTGCGGGTTCTTGCCCGAGAGGTTCATCTCGATGATACTCCGGCAGACCGCCTCAGCGGCGGTTTCGTTGATATTTCCACTCAGGAAGATGACGCCCAGATCATCGAGCGAATGGCCTTTCGCTTTGTTCTCTTCCACCGACAGATTTCCTCCATCCTGGTTTTGCTAGTGGGAATCGCAAGGCTCGTGCCAACCCAGAAACGGTGGCATTAAGCTGTGAAGGGCACGGAGGCATTTGAATTCCTAAACCCAGCGGGACAAAATCGTATCCATAGATGGTCATTATCTGACCATCAGTTATTGACAGCTCAGAAGGGACTGTAGGCGAAAGAGGGGCCTGCAGAATCTCTTTTTATTTGGGAATCAACATCTCGATTAGGGGGAGCAGATTAGAGTATCGAAGATCGCGAACATTCAGTCTTCGTGTCAGAGCTCCGAAAGAGTAGTACCTTTCTGCCGGCCTTTTTGTCGGCAGAAGAAAACCTGCATTCTTGACTGCATCGGCCTTCGTCATAAGTACCTCGTATAGTTCTGCATTGGTTATCTTTCTATTCGAAGTGGGGTTATACAGCCTAAGCTGTATAACGCCGACTTCAGTCGATTCATTCTCTGCCAGCAGTCCATGCCCATCGAGGACTTCCGCGTGTATCCAGTACCCAATTCCGTCGGGTAGCTCAATAGAGTCGGCAGGAAACCTTATCATACGTTCGTTTGGTCCAACATCCTGAATCATGGAGGCATACCAAGAACCAGATACTTGGGAACCGTGTCGCCAGCCATGCTCCTTCCTGAAAGTGCGTTCATCACGAAAGGTATCATCAAACCATTGCCAATATAGCTGATGGTAGAATCTCATGGACAGGCGGCTCTGTCCGGACGGTGTTCGTCGTCTATTGGCTTCCTCTTCGCAAAAGAAATATTTCTCGTAAGTGTTAAAGAAATGGGACTCGGTTCTCAGATGATTAGACAAGTCCACTAATAGCATCTTGTAGGCTTCAGTAGCATTTGAGTACTCTTGCTCGATCAAATCTGCTATCTCCGAAAATTTGATCAGGGGAAATCTCTCTTGTTCGGCAGGGCACAAATCAAGCCAATTCCATTCGTCGAATCCTATTCTAGCCACTGTATCAGCTTTATCAGCATAATCCTCCAGCTGTGCCTTAGTTCCCCCAGTCTTACTCTTGACTTCGATGACTAAGATCGGTCTTTCTTCAGGATGTTGGCGAAGGGAGATATCGAAGCGTCGATCTTTATCCGGGCGCTCCTCCACCTTGACAATCACTGTCTCAGGTATCGACTTCATTGGCCGGCTTTTCTCGCAGACCCACTTCAGGAACGTAGCCCCCAGACCATGCGCGCCCTCGCGATCTAGCAGCCAAGCCACTATCCCTGTCAGTAGTGTTTCTCGATCGGCTGGAGCTAAATACGAAAAGATGTCATTCATGGCACACCTCCCGAATCCTTGCTCTGAAAGGATTCGCAAAGATCTTTAGAACATCAGCTCTATGGGTGATATTGCCATCGTATCGAACACCGTCCGGATGTACCCGTTAATGTACTCTTCCCGGCGGACTGTCTTCCTTCAGCCTGAATTCGACAATGGGCCCAACCGCATTGGCATTCGCCCGACGTTCACCAGATTAGTCTTAAGAGTTCTTTGAGCCATAAGAGGAATCTCCGAACGGGTAAGGGGCGAGAGGCGGCCAAGCGAGTTCGCTCCGTCTCCCTTCTGAGCCTTCGTCGAAACCTCAGCCGGCTATCCCTGCTCCCGACGGGTCCGGACACCCCTGCAGAATCCGCTTCCGTTTTACCGGCTAATCGGACTATTCCACGAAGGCGAATCGCTTGTCAAGCGCTTTCGTTAGGGGATCGAGCGCACTCATTGTGGGCCGTGTCAACTAGTGCCCTCAGAGAAAAAGTAATCGCGTTGTGTAGCGTGAGGAGCATGTGTCCAATCAACCCCACCCTGACCCTCCCCATCTTGGGGAGGGAATATCTCCGTCTCCCCCAAGATGGGGGAGATACAGAGGGGGTTGACTGTTCGCTACTACTTTTTCAAAAGCAGCACTAGTTTCCCTCAAGACACCCCCGCATCACCGGGTCGAGCGCCTCAGCTGGCGGGAGCTCCGGCGCGGTCCAGGGCTTGCCCCGGAACTCGGCGAGGATCTTCAGATACCGGTAAGGATCGGGCCAGGTCAGCGCCGGCTCGACGTTCGTGGTTTCGGGCCACTCGTTGAACGACGTGACGACGATATAATCCGCCCCCGCGTTGGTGACCGCTTCCAGGTAGTCTCTCAGCGTCCGGCCTTCCCGGCGGGGGATGATCCAATGGGGCAGGCCCCGAGGGTGGTTGACTTCATCGAGCTGGATCTTCCGGTTGTCCATCCCCGGATGAACCGGCAGCATGATCTTCTTTCCCGCCCGGTGAACGCGCTCCGTCACCTGGCGATAGACCCGCCCGAGCGTTTCGGGATCGGATTTGCGGAATGAGGAGAAGGTGGCGTAGAGCGAGACGGCATCGAGTCTTTCCAGGGTTTCCCACCCTTCGACGATTTTCAGCGCGAGGTCGCTTTCGTCGGGCTGCTCGGCGCGCGCGACAATCTTGTCCACGATCCAGTAAACGTCCCCCACCTCGCGCTCGACCGACTCGATGAAGCGCCGGCCCTCCTCGAGCGTCAGGCGGCCGTCCCAGCGCTGGTAGATGGCATAGACCGGCTGGCCCTCGATGCGCAGGTAAGCGGGCGAGTCCTGGTATCGCTTCAGGTACCGGATCGCCCACGCGATGGACTCGTCGAGGTCGCGGTAAAACTCCGGCGTCTCGTCGAAGAGGCAGACCTTGAAGCCTTCCTCTTCGGCGACCGGAAGCACGACGTCCTCAAAGACGTGGCGGGTCCAGCCCCGGGGCGTCTGCCAGTGCGCGTCGCCCCACCAGTCCACGGTGAAGGCGTCAATGCCGGCGGCCTTCGCCAGGCGGATGTGCCAGCGCACCACCTCCCGGTTGTCGCTGTCGTAGGGGCCGATCAGAGGGTAGGCGCAGGAAGCAATCTGGCGGATCGAGGGCGAGAAGAGGATTCTCTCCGGGTCGCATCCCCGGGGATAGAACTCGCTCGGGCCGGGATGCCCCCAGTGTCCCCAGCGCTTGTGGGGGCCGAAGCCGGTCGTGTACCAGGTGTAATAGTGGGCGAAGAGCGGGACGTTCGCCTCAGGCTCCGCCCGGCCGGTCCCCGGGAGCCCAAAACAGCAGATGCCGAGCGCGATCCAAGCGACGCTTCGCCTCATAGCATGGCCCAGTCCAGCGCGCCCGGAGGGACTCGAACCCCCAACCTTCTGATCCGAAGTCAGAAGCTCTATCCAATTGAGCTACGGGCGCCAGCGGGAAGAAGTCTCCTACGATTGAGCCGGTTGTGTCAAGACCTTCGGCCCGCCTCGCGCTGCGCCTCCATCGCTCGGGAGATGACTCTACTCGGAATGGTTAATACGTCCTCCAGAAAGGAACGTCCGCCGGGGGAGGGAGCGTTTCGAGATACTGGACGATTCCGTCCGCAAGCCCTTCGGCCATCACTTGGCGGAAGGCCGGCGAGGCGGCCCGGATGTCGTCCTCCGGGTTTTGCATATGAAGCATTTCGGGCAGAATGACCGGCACGTCCGACCAGTTGAAGCCCGAGATGTCGGATCGCGGCGTCAGACCGGCGTCCGGGATCCCCGTGTAGGCGGCGTACGCGGGTTGGATGATTTGCGCCGCTTTGAGGCTCTCGTCATAAATGTCGTCGGTCCATTCCTCGATGAGCGCCGGATAAAGCGTGAAGCAGCTGTGAGCGGTTCCCGAGTTGCAGTGAAGTCGAATGGCCAGATCGGCGCCGGCCGCGTTGGCGATGGCGGCGCGTTCGCTGTTGCACAAATCCACGTCGGGGATGGTGCGCGTCATCACCACGGTCACGCCGTACGATTGGAGAATGTCTCGAAGGCGCAGGCCGACGTCGAGATTGACCGCGTGCTCCGGGCCGGAGACAGGCCCCGAGGTCCCGCTGGAGACGCAGGGTTTGAGGGTCGTCGCGCCGGGGCCGATCGGCTCCGGCGTGCTGTTGGCATAAAGCTGATGTCCCGGATCGATGCACACGATTCTTCCCTGAATGTCTCCGCCGACGCAGGGGCTGCCTGTGATAAAAAGCAGAAGCGCCCAAATGAAGACCAGCAACACCCGAGCAAGGTTTCTTCTCATCTCACCCGAAGCCTCCCTTTTATACACAGCGACATATTACTGCGAACCTTAAATAGTAGGCAGAGTTCTTCATTAACCATTCTCACGCAAAGACGCAAAGCCGCGAAGAGTTGAACCCCTTGGCGATCTTGGCGTCTTGGCGTGAGAAATAAGAGCGCGGTCTATTTCTTTTTTTCGCGAGCGACTGTTACTTCGCGGGCGTCCGGCAGGTTGCCGCTGTCGGAGAACCAGCCCTCCCCGCCTTGGACCAGATCAATGCGCCACAGGTAAGTTCCCGCCTTACGCGGAGCCTTGAGGGAAAAGCGCACCTCGACCATCGCGCCCGGCTCGACCGGATGGGGCAAGGGAAAGCGATGGGGAGAATGCCGCTCGTCGGCCTCGGCCAGCTCGACCGCGACCTCGACCGCGCTGTCGCCCGTGTTGTTCCAGGCGTCCCAGCCGATATTGCGCAGCCAGATCGTGCCGGAGAGGCTTTGCCCCGGGCTGAGCCGCTCGGGCATCGTGTCACCGAGGAAGGCCGCCCGGCGCTCGTTCTTACCGCCCAGATGATGCCGCGCCAGATAAAACAGCGCCCCCGGATCGAGCAGCGCCGGGCGCAGCCCGGCGTGCTTTCGCTGCAGGGTGCGCTCGATCGTGAAGTAGTACTCCGGCCCCTTGAGGATGCTGCGCGCCACCAGGAACCTCGGCGCGTCTCCGCCGGCGACCCGGGCGATCTCGGCCGCGGAAGGCTCCGGATGGCCCGGTAGGCCGTTATGCCCCATCTCGACGACCGGCATGGAGCCGTCAAGCCGGATTCCTTCCACCTCGGTTTCCCGGGCCACGATGCCGTCCCCGGCGAAGGGCCGGAAACAGGCGATGGCTTCGGGCGTGAGCGGCCCGGCAAGCCCGTTGATGATGAAGCCGACGTGGCGCACGTCGAGCCGGCGAAACCAGCGGGCGCAGTGCCGCTGCCAGCGCCGCCCCGCTTCAGGCAGGCCGGAGGGAGGCCGCTTGTCAAACAGTTGCGTGGGGGCGACGTAGCCCGCCCCGCTGTCGCCCGACCAGAGGAAGTCGCGCGGTGTCCGGTTTCGGATGAATTCGTCGAACATCGGCATCCCGCGCTCCATCAGGTTCGGATTCCACGCCCAAGGCAGGGTGACCTGCCCGCGCCGGAAATGCTCCCACATCGCCGGAACCTGCGTCGTGAGCCAGGCGGCCGAGTCGTAGTCGCCGACATAATGTGTGATGAAAGTCCGCTTCGCCACGCGGCCGCGGGCGTCGAGCCAGCCTTTCCGTTTGCACTCCTCCGGCAGCGGTGGTGGCGGTTGACCCGCGCGCGCCGGGCGGGGCATATGAGAATAGACCGAGGCGTTGGCCAGGCCGCTCAGGCTCAGGGCGTCCGCGTCGAGGAAGCCATTGTAGGCTGACAGGAGCCGCACCGTCTCCCACTCGGTCGGCACGCCTCCATGACGCCCTCCGACGCCTCGGCTGTCGGTGTACTTGAACGCCCAGGGAGTGAAGCCCCCGCAGTGGATCATCTCGTCCGGCCCCAGTCGGTCGGCCGCCGCCCGCAGCATCCGCAGCAGGGTTTGGTAATCCGTTCCCAGGGGTTGCGCCGGGTCGTCGTTCGAAGCTTCGTCGTCCCAGACGTGAAGGTCCCAGAGAAATCCCTCGTGCTGGATGAAGAAATCGTGATTGGTCAAGGTGTGATTGGAGCGGTCGCCTCCCTGCTGGTGCACGCCAATCCAGAAGGCGTCCATGTAATAGCCGAGCCGGGCCGGATTACAGCGACCCGATTCAAGGTACTTCGCGATGGCCCAGCGATAAGCGTCGTTCTTGGCGCTGCCCGAAGAAGGCTCGCCGCTGTCGGGAATGGTGCCCGAACCGGTGAACTTATCCACCAGCGAGCGGACGACCGGCAGCCGAGGCCCTTCGAGCACGAGCCGCCGGTAAAGGGAGCCTGGCTCGTCGCGCTCGGGGATAGGAAGCAGCTCCTCGACGCCGGCGATGGTGGAGGCGACGTTGCTCGTAGCCGGGACAGCCTGGTCCCAGAGAACCACACCCTGATAGCGGCCGGAGAACTTCTGAAGAAGGTCTTCCAGGCTGGGGCTGGTTTCCAGGGTAACCTGTTCAAGCCAGCGTCCCGGCTGGCGCAGTCGCTCCAGCCAGAAGTCGTCGGCCTCCATCCAGCGCAGGAATAGCCGCGGCCGCTCGCGGTTGACCAGACCTTGCAACGCGCTGACCAGATGGGCCTGCTCGAAGGCTTCCGCGGGCGATAGCTGCCGCGTGGGATGGAGGTCATAAACCACCAGGGTTCCCGGCTCAAGCTGGGGCAGCGGAGCGTACACCACCAGCGTCGGCTCGGACCATTCGCTCCAATCGCCCTGCCAATCCTGCACGCGCACCCGGGCGAAGGCAGGCTGTTCCTCTTGCAGCTCGGGCAGCTCGTGATGGCTGCTTCCCCGTTCGACGACGCCCGAATCCCACGCGACGGCCGCGAAGCGCAGGTCCTCCGCCAGTTGAATCTGGCAGGCCTGTGGGGTCGGGCCGCGCCAGTAGAGGATGGGGCGGGCGTTGGGCGTTCGACCCTGGGGCAAAAGAATGCGCGGTTTTTCACCTCCGGCTTTTTCGACCGGGCCGAGCTCGACGCGCAGCAGCTCGAGCGTTCCCGCTCCCTGAAGGCGAAGGGCCAGATTGGCTTCGGTCGTCTTGGAGGAGAGCGCAACCTGAAACGAATACGGTTGAAAGTCCTCGCTCAGGGCGAAAGTCTGTGGGTTGTCGGTGCCGGTCGCGGTGTCGCCCTCGTATTCGGCAAGGCGGACTTCCAGCG
>Ga0068714_10007677_pt1 | contig 10355 bp, 9 predicted proteins | sample MTBNYHSulfiMetaG_FD_62988 | JGI IMG/M metagenome (GOLD analysis project Ga0068714, IMG submission 62988) | Enrichment culture microbial communities from rom New York Harbor, USA that are MTBE-degrading - MTBE-NYH (New York Harbor Sulfidogenic)... | ecosystem: Environmental > Aquatic > Marine >...
GAGACCTGTGAGCAGTGCCACTGGCCGGCCAAGCACCACGGCGACAAGCTGCGGGTCTTTGCCCGCCACGCCACCGACGAGGCCAGCACCGCCAGCTACACCGCCATGCTGCTGCGCACCGGCGGCGGCAGCCTCGACCTCGGCACGCACGGCGGCATTCACTGGTGGCACATCTACTCCGACAACCGGATCCGGTACTACCCGCGGGACGACAAGCGCCAGGACATCGGTTGGGTCGAGCTCGTCACCGCCGACGGTGAGCGCCGGGTCTACACCCGTTCCGGGGAGGAGCTGCCGGCGGAGAGGGAGGTCGAGCGCGGGGCAAGGGTCATGGACTGCATCGACTGCCACAACCGGCCGACCCACCTGTTCCAGACCCCGTCCAAGGCCCTCGACGACCTCCTCCAGAGCCGACCCGAGCTGGCGCGGCTGCCGTACTTCAAGCGCCAGGCCCTGGCGGCCGTCGAGGCCGAGTACCCCACCCACGCGGCGGGCGTCAGCGGCGTCCGAGAAACGGTGGAGCGTTACTACCGGCGCGATCGGCCGGAGCTCGGTGCAGCCGAGATGCAGCTGGTGCCACGGGCCGCCGAGGCCGCCGCCGTCGTCCGCGCTCGGTCGGTGTTTCCCGAGATGAAGACCGACTGGGAGACTCACGCCAACAACATCGGGCACGAGGACTCCCCCGGCTGCTGGCGGTGCCACGACGACACCATGGCCACCGCCGACGGCGCTCACGTGATCCCGCAGGACTGCGAGACCTGTCACCTGTTCCTGGTGGAGGACAGCCCGGACCGACCCGACCTGGCGGCTCTGGTCAACGCCGGGTAGGAAATGGCCTCCGCCCCCCGATCGTTGCGGAGGTCGGGAGGTCCGATGCTGCCAAACGAGGGTCTGGTTACCGGCAACACCCAGGGAGCGGTCAAGACCGCGATGCTGCGCCAGCTCGCGCGCCTGGGGCCAACCGATCCTGACTCGCTCGAGCGGGCGGTGTTCGAGGCGTTGACCGGCGCACGGCGGGAGGACGTCGACTGGGAGGTCGAGGACAACCAGGCCGGGTACTACCTCTGGCTCCGGAGCTTCGACGCGCTGCTCGACGAGCTGGTGGCGGAGGGGCACGTCCGGGTCGAGGGGGTCGGTGGGGCCCGGCGGCTGCTGCCGTCGGAGTGACCCTCGACCCGACCGTGAGCTCTCCCGGGACGTATACTCCTCGGAGTGGTGGTCACGCACCGGATTGGTCGGTCGAGATGCAGGGGAACGCGTTGCGAGAGGTGCCAATGGGCCCGGTGACGGCGACGGTCGTCGAACGGCTGGAGCGGCTCCACCGCTCGGTGGTGCGGGTCATCCGGGGCAAGTCGGAGATCGTCGACTCCCTCATCGCCGCGCTCCTGGCGCGGGGTCACGTCCTGCTGGAAGACGTGCCTGGCGTTGGCAAGACCACCCTGGCCCAGGCGCTGGCCCGGTCCCTGGACCTCAAGTTCCAGCGCATCCAGTTCACCTCCGACACTCTGCCCTCGGACATTATCGGCATCTCGGTCTACCGCCAGCAGTTGGGGGAGTTCGAGTTCGTTCCCGGGCCTCTGTTCGCCAACGTCGTCCTGGCCGACGAGATCAACCGGGCCGCGCCGCGGACCCAGTCGGCGCTCCTGGAGGTGATGAGCGAGCACGCGGTGACGGTCGAGCGGACCCGTCACCGCCTGGTCGAGCCGTTCCTGGTCATCGCCACCCAGAACCCGGTGGAGTCGACCGGGACCTACCCCTTGCCCGAGTCGCAGATGGACCGCTTCCTGATCCGGCTGTCCATGGGCTACCCGGCACGGGACGAGGAGCTCGCCCTGCTTCAAAGCGGCGGGGCGGAGCCGGAGCTCGAGGCCCTCCAACCGGTGCTGTCGGCCGACGAGGTGGTGGACCTGCAGCGGCTGGTGGGGGAGGTCCACTGCAGCGGGGTGCTGCGCCAGTACCTCCTGGACGTGGTCGACCGCTCCCGCCACCACGAGTCGCTGGTGCTCGGGGTCTCGACCCGCGGCTGTCTGGCGTGGCAGCGGTTCGCCCAGGCCATGGCCCTGGTCCGCGGCCGCTCCTTCGTGACCCCCGACGACCTCAAGGACACCGCGGAAGCGGTGCTCGCCCATCGCATCCTGCTGGCGGACCCCCTCGTCGTGGTGGGGTGGGAGCGGAGCCGTCGCGAGCGGGCTGTCGTCCAGGCGCTGGTGGACGAGGTCCCGGTCCCCCGGTGAGCCTTCCCCTCATGAGCTTCGAGCCGTTTCTCCCGCACCCGCTTCCGATCCTGGTCGGGCGGGCGGGGGAGCTGACCGCTGAAAGCTGAAAGCTGAAAGCTTCCATGAGCTTCCACGCCACCTTCCCCGGCTTCCAGCTCCGGCTCACCCGGTGGGGCGGGGTGTTCCTGGTCGCCTGCCTGGTCCTCGGCGCGGCGGCGGTGAACACCGGCAACAACGCCCTCATGGCGGCCCTCGGTGTCGCGCTCGGGGGGTACGTGGTGTCGGGAACCTGGTCGCGGCAGGTTCTGGCCAGCGTTGAGGCCCGGGTGAGCCCACCTCGAGACCTGTTCGCCGGGCGGCCGGTGATGGTGGAGGTGGAGCTCGCCAACCGTTCGCGGTTCTTTCCGGCCTACGGGCTCCTGCTGCGCGACGCCGAGGGCCGGCCGGTGCTGTTGGAACGGCTCCTGCCGGCGGGGGCAAGCCGGCGGTACTCGGTGCGGCGGTCCTTCCCCCGGCGCGGCAGGGTCCCGATCGGCCCCTGGCGGCTCGAGGTCCTCCTCCCCCTCGGGTTCTTCCTCAAGTCGAAGAGCCTTCTCGTCCGCGACGAGGTGCTGGTGTACCCCCGGCTCCTCGACCGGTCGCGGCTGGCGCTGTCCGGTCGGGGCGGGGGAAGGGTCCCGGTTCGGCTCGAGGGCCGCGGCCGCGAGGGGGAGGTCAGCCGACTGCGGGAGTACCGGGACGGCGACGAGAGGCGGCTGGTCCACTGGAAGCAGAGCGCCCGCCAGCAGCGGCCGATCGTGGTCGAGCGGCAGCGGGCGGCCGAGGCGCCGGTGGTGCTGGTGCTGGACCCGCGCCTTTCTGACCCGCGGGACCCGGAGCTCCTGCGACGGTTCGAAGAGCTGGTGAGCGAGGTGGCCACCCGGGTGGTGGAGCGGCTCGGTCGCGGCGAGGCGGTGGGGGTCGTGGTCGGCCCCGTGGTGGCCGGGCCGACCTCGAGCCCGGCCCGGGCCCCGCTGCTGCTCGAGCCCCTGGCCGTGGTCGAGGCCCGCGGACGCGACGCCGAGGGCCCCCCGGAGCTTCCGGGGACCCTCCGTTTCAGCGTCGAGGCGGCGGGATGAGCACCTCGCCCTGGTGCCGTCACTACCGCCGGTTGACGGCCGCCCTCGTGCTGTGGGGCCTCCTGCCCCTGCCGTTCACCGGCATCGTGTTGCCGCCGTTCTGGCTCGCGGCCGTCGCCGCGGCGGTCCTGCTCTGGCTTCGTCCCGACGCGCCGCAACGGTTGCCCGGGTGGCTGCAGAACCTGGTCGCGGTCGCGATCGTGGCGGTGGTGGTGGCGGTTGGCGGCCTGCGGTATGGCCCCATGCGCCCCCTGGGCCACCTGCTGCTCCTGCTGATCGCCGTCAGGGTGCTGTCGGTGGGGGACCGGCGCTCCTTCCTCCGCGCCCTGCCCGCGGTGCTGCTGCTGTGGGTGGCGTCGGTGGCGTCGTCGACCCACGTCGCCCTGGTCCTGTACCTGGTGGGCTCGGCGGTGGGGCTGTGGTGGCTCGGAATGCGGGTCCACCTGGCGGGCCTCCTCGAGGAGGTCGGGGAGCCGGCGTCGAGCTGCCGGGGTCCCCGCCTGCGCCACGCCGCGACCGCGGGCGTGGCGGCGCTGGTGCTGTCGGTGCCGGTGTTCGTGACCCTTCCCAGGATCCGCTCGCCGTGGGTGGCGGCGCCGGGGAGCCGCTCGGTTTCGGGTTTCTCGTCGGCGGTCGAGCTGCAGCGGCTGGGCGACATCCGCGAGTCCCGCGAGGTGGCACTGGTGGCGCGGAGGGCGGGGTCCGGCAGGTTCGACCCCTCGTGGGCCCGACTCCGGGGGACCGCGTTCGACCTGGTACGTTCCGGGGCGTGGGCCGCCCGCTGGGGCGACGTCACCGCTCCCGACGAGCGCGACGGCCTGGTCTGGCTGCAGCCGGGTCGGGAGGGGCTCGACGGGACCGTCGAGATCGTGGTCGAGCTGCTGGCCGCCGAGCGATACCTGTTCCTGCCGGAGGGCAGCGTCGCCCTCAGGTGTGCCCTGCCGGTGGCGGTGGACCCGACGGGGGGGGTGGTGTTGCAGATGCGGCCGGAAGGGAGGGTCTCCTACCGGGTCTGGTTGCAGCGCCCACCGGAGCCGGAGCGGGATGACCCCTCCCCGGGGGACACCTTCCTGCCGCCGCAGGACCCGGCGGTCACGGCACTGGCCCGCCAGCTCACGACCGGGTTGACGGGAGTCGAGGCCCGGGCCCGAGCGGTCGAGGATCACCTCCGGACGAGCTACGAGTACACCACCACCGGGGCTTCAGGCGTCACCGGCGACCCGGTTGCGCACTTTCTGCTCGCGCGCCGCGCCGGGCACTGCGAGTTCTTCGCCGGCGCGATGGTGGTTCTGCTCCGGGACCTCGGCATTCCGGCGCGAATGGTCGGGGGCTACAGCGGCGGCACCCTCGGCCCCTCCGGCAATGAGCTGCTCGTGCGGCAGGGGAACGCCCACACCTGGGTCGAGGTGTGGCTGGGCGTGGAGCGGGGGTGGGTCTCCTTCGACCCGACGCCGGCCGCCGGCATTCCCGGGGTGTCCGGCGCCGGCGGCCTCGACCGGCTGCGGTGGGCCTGGGACCGGGTGCAGGTTTTCTGGGACGGTAGCGTCTTGACCTTCGGCACCGGGGAGCAGCTCGCCCTGATCGGCCAGCTCGGGTCGGCGGTGGTCAGCCTCGAGTCCGCGCTGCGCGCCGCACCGGGTCGCTGGCTGGTCGTTGCCGGCGCTGTCGTCGTGGTGGTCGTCATCGTCGGTCGGTTGGCGCGGCGGAGGTCTCGGCCGAGGCTTCGGCGGGCGGTCTCGCGCGGGCCTGCGGCGTTGGCGCTGGAGCGGCTCGCACGTCGGCTGCAGCGGACGGGCCTGGCGGTCCCGCGCTCCGCGACGGTGCGGTGGATCGCCCGTCGAGCTGCAGAGCGATGGCCCCGGGTGGCGGCGCCGGCGGTCGAGCTGTGTTGCCTCGCGGAGCGGGAGCTCTACGGCCCGGGCGGCTCCGCGCCGACGCGATCCGAAGTGCAGAGTGCGGAGGCGGCCCTGCGGGCGGGGTTCGAGGATGAAGGTTGAAGATGGGGCCCTGGCGGGTCCCGGGCGACCGGTCGAATGGGGGAGTCACTTGTGGCGGCGAAGGGAGACCACTAAGATGAGAGGGTCGATGCGACGAGGAATCACGGTTCTGCTGTCGATGGCGGGCGTTCTCCTGTGCGGTCTCGCCGCGGACGCCTCGGAGGTGGTGCGGATCCGGGTTCAGGACACGATCCAGCCCGCCTCCAAGCGCTACGTCGAGCGGGGGCTGGCCGACGCGAGAGAGCGGGGCGCAGCGCTGGTCGTGATCGAGCTCGACACCCCCGGAGGTCTCCTCGACACCACCCGAGAGATCACCACCGCCATCACCCAGTCCCCGGTTCCGGTGGTGGTCTTCGTGACTCCGGGAGGCGCCCGGGCGGCGTCGGCCGGTTTCTTCATCCTGCTCGCCGCTGACGTGACGGCCATGTCGCCCGGGACGAACACCGGCGCGGCCCACCCGGTGAGCGGCAAAGGGGAGGACCTGGGGGAGGACCTGCGGGAGAAGGCGACCAGCGATGCGGCGGCGATGATCCGCGCCATCGCGACCCAGCGCAGCCGCGATCCCGAGGTGGCGGCCAAGGCGGTCGTGGAGTCGATCTCCTTCACCGCCGAGGAGGCTCGAGAGGCGGGGCTCGTCGACCTGGTCGCCGACAACGTCGACGACCTGGTCGCCCAGCTCGACGGGCGGGAGGTGACCCGTTTCGACACGTCGACCCAGGTGCTCGAGCTCGCGGAGGTCGAGGTGGTGTACCTGGAGCCCAGTGCGGCCGAGCGTTTCCTGTCGGTCCTGGCCAACCCCACCATCGCGTATCTGCTGATGGCCCTCGGCATGCTCGGCATCTACGTGGAGGTCACCCACCCCGGCGCGGTCCTGCCGGGGGTGGTGGGTGTGATCTCGATCCTGCTCGCCCTGTACTCGCTGTCGGTCCTGCCGGTCAACCTCGCGGGGGTGGGTCTGATCGTGTTCGCGATGGTCCTCTTCCTGTTGGAGGTCAAGGTGGCGAGCTACGGTCTCCTCACCGTCGCCGGCATCATCTCGTTTGTGCTCGGTTCGCTGATGCTGTTCGACGCTCCGATTCCCGACATGCGGGTGAGCCTGGGAGTGGTCGTGCCGACCGCGGTCCTCATGGCCGCTGTGACCGGCTTCCTGTTGTCGCGGGTGCTCAAGGTCCACCAGCGCAGTCCGCTGACGGGCGCGGAAGGGCTCGTCGGCGAGACCGGTGTGGTCATCGCCGACCTCGCCCCGGAAGGCAAGGTCAAGGTCCACGGAGAGTACTGGAACGCACGCGCGCAGCGCGGACCGGTCGCGGCCGGCGCGAGCGTGCGGGTGGTCGCGGTCGCCGGCCGCCACCTCCACGTGGAGAAAGTCGCGGAGACAACGGAAGGGAGCCCCTCATGAGACCCCTGCTCGAGCTGCTCGGCCCAGGCATCAGCCTGGCATTCGTCCTCATCGTTTTTCTCGTGTTCAAGTGGGTCAACATCCTCAACGAGTACGAACGGGGCGTCATCTTCCGCCTCGGCCGGGTGCTGCCCGAGGCCAAGGGACCGGGCTTCGTGTTCGTGTTCTGGCCCATCGACCGGATGGTCAAGGCCACGCTGCGGACCGTGGTCCACGACATCCCGCCCCAGGACGTGATCACCCGGGACAACGTCTCGGTCAAGGTGAACGCGGTCGTGTACTTCCGGGTCCTGAACCCGGTCAAGTCGGTGATCGAGGTGGAGAACTACCTCTACGCCACCTCCCAGCTCGCCCAGACCACCCTGCGCTCGGTCCTGGGCGAGGTGGAGCTCGACGACCTGCTCACCGAACGCGAGCGGCTCAACGTCCGCCTGCAGACCATCATCGACGAGCACTCCGACCCGTGGGGCGTGAAGGTCTCGATGGTCGAGGTCAAGCACGTCGACCTGCCGGCCGACATGCAGCGGGCGATGGCCAAGCAGGCCGAGGCCGAGCGGGAGAAGCGGGCCAAGATCATCCACGCGGAGGGGGAGCTCGGCGCTTCGAAGAAGCTCGCCGAGGCGGCCGCGGTCATGTCCGCCGACCCGATGTCCATCCAGCTCCGCTACCTGCAGACGCTGACCGAGATTTCGACCGAGAACGCGTCGACCATCATCTTCCCGGTGCCGATGAAGATGCTGGAGCACCTGTTCGGGCAGAAGAACACGTAGGCGGCACCCAATCGGCGGGGACCCATGGCCCAGACCTACTACCAGGTCGACCTGAGCGCCCGCGCCCTCACCATCCTCGTGGGGGCGCTGGCGGTGGTGATGGTGCTGGCCTTCGCTCTCGGCTACGGCGCCGCGTGGTCGACCCTTCGCGGCGATCCCGAGCCGGGGACCGGTCCGGCCGTGTCGCCGACGGTGGCGGTGCCGGTCTCGACGCCGACCGCGGTCCCGGTCCCGACCGCGCAGGCCACCGTCGTCCCCCCGGAACCGGTGCCGTCGCTTACCCCCGAGCCGACCCCGCCGCTGCAGCCGAGCCCGGCGCCGACGCCGACGTCGCGCCCCGAGCCCACCGCGGCGCCGATCGCGATCGAGACCGCGTACTGGGTGCAGGTGGTCGCCGCCGGCAATCGGCGGACCGCGACGCAGGCACAAGGCACGCTCGAGAGACTGGGCTTCCCGAGGGACCACCAGCACATGGTGCAGGAGACCGCACCCAACGGCCGGCCGGTGTTCAAGGTGCGGGTGGGTCCGCTTCCCGACCGGGACTCGGCCAGCCGGGTCTCGCAGCGGCTCAAGGCGGCCGGTTTCAAGGACGCCTGGATCGTGGCGCCGTGAGCTTCTCGGGGCGCGCCCCGGAGTCGCTCCTGCCCCCTTGGATCCGCGCCCGGAGGATTCGGCTGGGGGAGCTGCACCAGGTCAAGAGGGCGATGCGAGAGGGAGGGCTCCACACCGTCTGCGAGGAGGCCCGCTGCCCCAACCGCTCCGAGTGCTTCGGCCGCGGCACCGCCACCTTCCTCGTCAACGGCCGCGTCTGCACCCGCAGCTGCGGCTACTGCGCGGTGGCCCACGGTCGCCCCCGGCCGCTCGACCCCGACGAGCCGCTGCAGCTGGTTGAGGCGGTGGAGGCCCTCGGGCTCAAGCACGTGGTCATCACCTCGGTTGACCGGGACGACCTGCCCGACGGCGGCGCCTCGGGCTTCGTGGCGTGCATCCGGGGCCTGAAGGCGTTGGCGGAGCCGCCGACGGTGGAGGTGCTGACCCCCGACTTCCGTGGCCGCCTCGAGGAGGTCGACCGGGTCGTCGACGCCGGCCCCGATGTCTACAACCACAACGTCGAGACGGTGCCGCGGCTGTACCCCGTGGTTCGCCGCTCCGGACGCTACCGGTGGGCGATGGAGGTGCTCGAGCGGGTGACGCAGCGGGCGCCTCGAATGGTGCGCAAGTCGGGGATGATGGTGGGCCTCGGGGAGAGCCGCGACGAGGTGCTCGAGGTCCTCGCCGACCTCGCTCGGGTCGGCTGTCAGGTGGTGACGGTGGGGCAGTACCTGCGGCCCTCCCCGCGCCAGGTGGAGGTCGCGCGCTACTGGACCCCGGAGGAGATGACGGAGCTCGAGGCCGCGGGCCGCGCCCTCGGCCTCGAGGTCATCGCCGGCCCCTTCGTCCGCTCCTCCTACCGCGCCGAGGAGGCGTTCCTGCGCGTGGCGCCTCGGCCCGCGAAGCCGTAATTTCCCGTACCCGTACCCGTACCCGTACCCGTACCCGTACCCGTACCCGATGCCCCGCCGCCTGCGGCCCGCGGCCCGCAGCCCGTCGTCCGGGTTACGGGCGGCCGGCGGCGGGGAGCGGGGCGAGGATCGGGGGGGGAACGGTCCGCTGTCCGGGGCGGGGACGGGAGCCGGTGACAGGGGCGGGGCGGGGGCGGTCGACCCCGGGCGTGCCCGGGCGGCCCTCGACCTCTTCGACCAGGTGCGGGCCATGACCTGGCGGCTGCTGCACCCGAGGGGGTGAGCGGCCCTTCCCCGAGCGCGGTCGCGACGACGCTGGAGCTGCCCCTGTGCCTGCCGCGGTCGCTGATCGCTGCCGCCGTCGCTGTCCCTGCACCTGTCGCTGACTGCTGTCGCTGCCCCTGTCCCTGCCGCTGCCCTCTGCCGCCGTCGCTGTCGCTGTCGCCGACCCTGTCATGCCGGAGGGCGCGATGCGGGGCCCTCGATCCGGCATCGAATGCTCGAACGCCCAAAATCGCCACGGTCTCAAGCAGAGAACCTCGGGGTCCGGAGTGACCTCAGGAGTAGAATCAGTGGAGGATCAGAGGAGGCTCGAGGGCCTTTGGCGAACGTCGAGTCCCGGTGTCGCTCCGGTCGGGTGGCAGGGCGAAGTGGTCGCCCGGTGGGAAGGTGGGTATGGGGGCTTTCGGTTCGAGCCGCCGCCGCGATGCTGCCGCTGATGGCTGGACCGCCCGTGGGCTCCGCCCAGGACTGTCCCAGTCTGGTGGGACGGTTGCCGTACGGGCCCTCCTATGCGGTGACGGTCTCCGGGAACATCGGCTACTTCGGGGTGGGGGAGAACGCGCCCGCCCTGGTGGTGGCCGACATCACCGACGCCGCGCACCCGGTCCCCCTCGGGTGTGTGGCCCTGCCCGCGCGGGCCTGGGGCATCGCGACCGCTGGACCTCACTTGGTCGTGGCGGACCTCGAGGCGGGCGTGCGCGTGATCGACGTTTCCAGCCCCACCGCGCCGACAGAGGCCGGCTTCCTCGACACATGGGGGTCCGCCCGCGGGGTGGCGGTGGCGGGCTCCCTGGCCTTCGTAGCGGACGGTTCGACCGGGTTGCGGGTGATCGACCTCACCGTTCCCTCGGCCCCCGTCGAACTGGGCTTCTGGGACACGCCCGGCCTCGCCGAGGGGGTCGCGGTGGCGGGGTCGTACGCCTACATTGCCGACGGGTTCGGTGGGCTGCGGGTGGTCGACGTTTCGAACCCTGAGGCTCCGGTCGAGGTGGGGTTCTTCGACACCCCGGGATACGCGGCGGGGGTTGCGGTGGCCGGGGCGCTGGGCTACATCGCGGACGGGGGCTCGGG
>Ga0068714_10007679_pt1 | contig 10354 bp, 9 predicted proteins | sample MTBNYHSulfiMetaG_FD_62988 | JGI IMG/M metagenome (GOLD analysis project Ga0068714, IMG submission 62988) | Enrichment culture microbial communities from rom New York Harbor, USA that are MTBE-degrading - MTBE-NYH (New York Harbor Sulfidogenic)... | ecosystem: Environmental > Aquatic > Marine >...
CTAAAGAACCGTCCGATTTGCTTGAGCCCTCTTCTGTCGTGCCGTCGACCGTTCGATGGGTTGTTGTCATAGGTGGCGACGGCACCCTGCTGGGGGCTGCCAGAAGGGTGGGGCGCTATGGAGCTCCCATACTAGGCGTGAATCTCGGAGGCCTTGGTTTCTTGACAAGCACGCCATTGGATCTTCTTTACCCCATGGTGGAGTCGATGGTGGCCGGAGAGCTGGAGCTCGAGTCCAGAATGACGCTCAAGGCTGCGGTTGTCAGGGAAGGGCGGGAGGTGTGTTCTTCCCATGTTCTCAACGATATCGTGATCAATAAAAGCGCGCTTGCGCGAATTATTGATCTGCAGGTGGAGGTCGATGGAGAATCACTCACGGTATTCCGCGCTGACGGATTGATTGTCTCGACCCCCACCGGTTCCACCGCCTATAACCTGGCGGCCGGGGGACCGGTTGTCCATCCGTCAATGGATACCTTTATTTTTACACCCATCTGTGCGTTTACACTCAGTAATCGCCCGATTATAATTCCAAAAACGGTCACCGTGTGCATCACGATGGCGAAAGAAAGCGAAGAGGCGGTGATGTTGACGTTCGACGGGCAGGTGGGTTTCGATCTGCGTTTCGGGGACCGTGTCATCATTTCCAATTCAGGTTACAGGATCAAACTGTTCCGCGCCCCGGGAAGAAGTTACTACGATATCCTGAGAACCAAGCTTATGTGGGGGGGCGGAAGGCCCTGACAGGAAATATGCATTTTCAAACCACCAGCCGTCTGTTCCGCGTTCCCAGGTGGGCCATAGGCTATATCCGCTATACGGTCGAATCCTACGACGGTATGGCGGTCGTAAGCACTTTGGATCCAAGGCAGGGTACCTTGCATATTCAGGTGGCCCCAGGGTGCGAAGACATCCTCGATGATTTGATTGCCTACCTGTCGGAAAATGAAAAAATTCCGATTCGCAGGATCAACGGACAGGTCCGTGCGGATACCCCCGAAAATGTGTGTGGTGGGGGGGAGGTTGAATCGTTTTGAAAACCTTTTTTATTTACACCATGGGCTGCCAGATGAACGTGTACGATTCGGATTCTATGGCCCAGGAGCTGGTGAAAAAAGGTCTGAAACCGGTGGAAGCACCGGAACATGCCGATATCATTCTGGTCAACACCTGTACGGTGAGGGAAAAACCCGCCCAGAAGGCTTTCAGCTCTTTGGGGAGAATGTCCGAGATCAAGAAACGCCGGAAAGCTCCTGTGATCCTTGGCGTGACAGGCTGCCTGGCTCAGGAGAAACCAGAGGAGTTGAAACGGAGGTTTCCTTCCCTTGACCTGATCGCGGGTCCCAGGGAGGTCGGTCGAATCAGCGCCCTGTTGGACCGTTTGGAGGCCGGCGGCGGGTGCGTCGTCGCGACGGATCCGGGTGGTCCGCCGCCTCCGGCACCTGTCGATGGATCGTATTTTCAAGGTAGATCAGCAGGTTACGTTTCAATTATGGAGGGCTGCAATAATTTTTGCACCTATTGTATCGTTCCCTACGTGCGTGGAAGGGAGCTGTCACGCTCTCCCTCAGATATCCTGCAAGAGGTTCGGAACCTAACCGAAGCGGGCCTTAGGGACGTTACGCTGCTGGGCCAAAACGTCAACAGTTATCGGTGGATCGAGCCTGGCCACACGTTGGATTTTCCTGATTTACTGCGCGCTGTTTCAACCGTACCAGGTCTTTGCCGACTCCGATTCACGACCTCCCACCCAAAAGACCTCTCGGATGCCTTGATTGCATGCTTCGGGTCGCTGGAGGTGCTTGCGCCCCACATTCATCTGCCTTTCCAGGCCGGCTCCAACAGGATTCTGCGCAGAATGGCCAGGGGATACAGCCGTGAGCATTATCTGTCACGGATCGAGGCGCTTCGAAGCGCCCGCCCGGATATCGCCATGACAAGCGACGTGATGGTGGGGTTTCCGGGAGAAACCGATGAGGATTTTTCCCGGACTCTGGATCTCGTCGAACGCGTGCGGTTCGACGGCCTTTTTTCATTCAAGTATTCGGATCGTAACGGGACGCCGGCGACCCGTATGCAGAATAAACTTTCGGAGGACGTAAAATCACGCCGCCTGGCCGAACTCCAGACGCTTCAGAAGGAAATAACCCGGTCCATAAATCAATCTCTGGCCGGGTTGGAGTTCGAGGTGCTGGTTGAAGGGCGCGGCAAGCGCCCGGGTCAATACAGCGGACGAACCGGCACCAACAAGATTGTGAATTTTGCCGGGCACGGTCTGGAACCGGGAGATCTTGTCCGGGTGCTGATCCGTCGCGGGTACCTGAACTCCTTGCTGGGGGACCTGGCATGAACTTCCGACAATACATATTATGTAAACTAATTGTATCCGGTGTGTCATCGCGAATCCGCCCCACGCTTGTCCCCTTCAACGATACGGATGGGACCCGCGATCCGGGATGGCATCTTGATGGTGGATCAGGGGCTCGAATTACGTGTTGACATTTATCTGTTAGAGAACTATCTTATCAGGATATAAATTCACCAGGAGGATCTATGAATGGGTAGCGTCGTCAAAAAAAGAAGGAAAAAGATCACAAAACATAAACATCGAAAACTGAAAAAGAAGATGCGTCATAAAAACAAATAGAGTTGGCACCTACCTTATTAGAAATATAAAAGGCAGCCCACATGCATACGGGCTGCCTTTTTGTGTCCCTTGAAAATGATGTTCCCGGCGGTTATACCGATTCCACGCCGGCGACTTCCGGAATATCTTTTTTCAGGACTTTTTCGATCCCCATTTTAAGGGTCATCTGTGACATGGGGCAGCCTTTGCATGCTCCGGTAAGCCTCAGTTTTACGATGCCGTCCTCTCCAACGTCGACCAGTTCGACGTCGCCGCCGTCGGCTTGGAGAGACGGGCGCACTTTCTCCAAGGATGCTTCTACTTTATCACGCAGCATAGGTTCTGTGTTCTCCTTTCAGTCGTGGTGAAAATGCAGAGCTGCATTTTCGAATGTGAGTCTTATTTCTTAAAATAACACAGCATGTCGGTTATTGCCACCCAAAACTCCGCACGACCCTGGAATCAAGATAACAGGCCAGACCTTTCGAGGACCCGGGAGACCATCCCATGGATTGTTTCCAGATATCGTCGCTTTCCATGCAGAGATAAAGGCCGGGGTCCGGGTGCCAGGCTTTTAATTTTTCACACAGGGCACGGTACAGCTCTATGCGTATCGGCTTGAAATAACGCATTTTACCATCGAAACCCGGTACGAACTCTCCGTCCAGGATGCAGGTTTTTGGATGCCGTCTCCTGATCACGGACTTCAGCGCCGGCATGTAACGCATCGAACCCATGCTGATCCAGATCACCCGCTTCGGGTCTATGGCTGAATCGAGCATGTCCACCGTTCGGGCATAGCCCTCTTCCCAGCCGGGATGGACGATCATGGGGTCGAAATGAAATCCCACGATGAACCCTTCCGCCTGGCACCTGCGAGCCGCTTCGAGCCGGGCTCGAAGCGACGGTGCACGATGCTCCTCTCTGGAGGAAATATAGGCGCTGTTCAGGGACCAGGAAATGATGATTCGGTCCCGCTCGGATGTTTTGAGGACGCCGTCTATGTTGTCGGTTTTTGTTTTTAATTCCAGAATGGCGTTTTTCCGGGCGGAAAAAAGCGGGATCAGCATCTGCGCCCACCCTGTGAGGTGGTCCAACGCAAGGCTGTCGGTGAATTCCCCCGTGCCTATCCGGTAGATTCGGCCAGGGTTTGAATCGATCTCATCGAGGACTGCTTCCAGTTTTTCATCCAGGTTCGTAAAGACCCTGATATTGGGATGGTTGAAATAGGACTGCAGAATGCAATAACTGCAGTCCATGGGGCAGTTCGTGCCGACATTGAGGATTTGATAGCCACAGCATATATAATTTTTGGTTCCCGGGCAGGGTTTGAGAAACTCACCTTTGTAGGATAAAAGATGGAGCACATCTTTCCCCAGGTCAAGAGTGATGCCTTCGAGTTCACTTGAATTCGAGCCACCTTGTCCAATCCGGTGAACGGGCGCCCTGCCGTGCATGGTTGAAAGAATTTTCGAACCGATTTCCCGGCCGCCGGCATCGAGGTCCACAAGAACTTTCCTGATAGGTGGTTTAAATAACGTCATTCGCATCACCGTCCGAGGGGCGTTCCAATCGTTCCAGCGGAAGCCCCAGCAGCTTTCGAATCACGTTTTTTAAATGTGCACCGTCTTTAAATTGAATTTCCATTTTAAATTCAGAGGGTTCGAAATATTCCGGATCGGCGATTTCCACTTCGCGCGGAAGTTTCAAGGATTCCACGTCGGATTTAAAGCGTTTTTCCGCACGGTAAAGCAATGGATAGCGAATGCGCCTGCAGCGGTCCAGGAATGCACGCGCCTTTTGAGGGGTGTTCATGGCTTCATCATCGAGAATTCTTTTCATCGTGTCTTCAGCGATGAATTCAGCAATCGATTTGTGATCTCGCAATGTAATATCGGATAGTAAATCGAATAGTTGGAGTTGTTGATTGACGTTGAATCTTATTTTTGAGAACAAATCGCACAACGTCCGCCGATCCTGGTTCGGAAATTGAATCAGTCCCTCCACCGATTTGACCGGCACGCGTCCGGCAGCCACCGCATCCTTGATCTCTTCGTCCAGTTCGGTGTCGATTGCATGGTACAGGTCGAGTGTTGGTTCGTGGGACGGGAGGCCCAGGGCCGGCATAAACCGGGAGAGCACCTCCCGCCGCGGAAACAGGGAGGACAGGCGGCGGCAGGCCATGGCCTTTTCCACTGGATTCAGGCTGCGGGTCGCGATATTGTCATAAAAATTCAAAAGCATGCACCTTTCCCGCGAGAAGGAGTCAGGTAAAACAACGCACGGGACATGTGTGCATCCGAGTTCTTTCAACGCAGAAACCCTTCTGTATCCGCACACGATATCCATCGTTCCGCTGTCGCCCGGATAGACGAGTGGTGGATTCAGCAGGCCGGCTTGCCTTATGGACTCCAGCAGAGAACCCGGATCGAAACCGAAACTCATTCGAAAAATACCTTGATCCGCAGCAAGAATTTGTATATGGATTCGTTTTCGTGGTTCGCACATGGTTTCGAAGCATTGAAGCGGCAAATGAAACCTCCGTTTTTTCTTTACACGACCGGGATTGTTCATAATGATAAGAAATAATAAGGCCACTGGACGCAATAGTAAACGCACGAGGTTGTATTTTGCAGCAAAAAGTGGAAAAAACGGTTAAGGAGGATTTTGATGAAACATCTTTTTTCGCCATTTAAAATCAAAAATCTTCAACTCAAGAACAGAATCGTCATGCCCAGCGTGGCTTCATTTCTTGTAGAACCTGACGGGACCATGAATGAACGCGCCGTCGAGCACTACAGACTCCGTGCGTCAGGGGGTGTGGGGATGGTGATCACCGAGGCGTGTGCGGTATCCCCCGAAGGAGTCGTTTCCGCACACCAGGCCAGAATCTATGATGACAAGTTCATAAAAGGGCTGGCGGGCATCGCTGAAGTTCTACGCCGTGAAGGGGCCGTGCCAGCCGTACAGATCCATCACGGCGGCAGGCAGATATCTCCCAAGGTCATCGGGAGGCCCCCGTTAGCCCCTTCCCCCTTGCCCTGTCCTACGATCCGCGGAGAAGTCGAAGTTCTGACCGAGGACGGCATCCATGAGCTCGTCAAGAAATTTGGGGATGCAGCCGAAAGAGCGGTTGATGCAGGCTTCGAACTGATGGAGATCCATGGGGGGCACGGGTATCTCGTAAACCAGTTCCTCTCCCCCTATTCCAATATCCGCGAAGACGGCTACGGCGACAGCACCGAAGGAAGGTGCCGCTTCGCCGTCGAAATTATTGAGGAAATTCGAAAACGTATCGGAAATGATTTTCCTTTGTCTTTCAAGATAAGCGCCCAGGAGTTCGTTGAAAACGGTCTCACGGTTCCAGAAAGCATCAAAATCCTTAAAATTCTCTGTTCAGCGGGTCTCGATGTGGTTCAAGTGTCCGCGGGAAACGATGCAACGCCGGAATGGATTTCCCAGCCCATGTACATGGAAAGAGCCTGCCTGGCGGATTCAGCAGCCATGATAAAGGAAGCCATCGATGTTCCCGTCATGGCGGTGGGCAGGATAAACGACCCCGTCCTGGCCGAAGAAATTTTGTCCAGGGGCATGGCTGATCTGATATGCATGGGGCGGGGCCTTCTGGCGGATCCTGAACTGCCGAAAAAGGCAAAAGAGGGTCGGTTGGACGAAATCCGCCTGTGTATCGCCTGCAATAACTGCATGGAGTCCATTTTCAAGAGAGGAAGGGTCGAGTGCCTTGTGAATCCCTCGTTGGGAAGGGAAAAGGAGATGGCGATTATTCCGGCATCCAGCCCCCTGAAGATTGTCGTGGTGGGCGGAGGCCCGGCGGGCATGAACGTGGCCTGGACCGCGGCCATGAGGGGCCATTACGTGTCCATGTATGAACGGGCTGGAAAACTCGGGGGTCAGATCAAGCTGGGTGTTGCCACCGAATACAAACGGGAGCTGGAAAATTTAATTAAATTTCAGATTGTACAATTAAAAAAACACAAGGTATCGGTTCATCTGGAAACCGAGGTTACTCCCGAATTGATCCGACAGATTGACCCGGATGTGATTATTCTTGCCACCGGCTCCATTCCGATTGTTCCGAAAATCGACGGTGCAGATGGGCCTCTGGTGGTTCCGATTGATGAAATTCTTTCCGGGGAGACGCCGAAACCCATGAGGACGGTGATTGTCGGCGGAGGCCCGACCGGCTGTGAGACGGCTCTTTTTCTCGCATCGCATGGCTCCGAGGTCCTCCTGACAGAGATGGGGCCTCGGCTGGGTGTGGGAATCGAGAGCATCAACCGAAGAGTTGTGTTCCGGAAGCTGAAGGAATCGGGAGTGAAAATCAAGAGCTCGTGTGAAGTCCTGCGGATCCTGGACCACGGGGTGGAAATAAACTGCGCAGAGAACGGAATTTCGGTGGTGGAGGCGGAGCGGGTCATGTTTGCAGTGGGGAACCGCCCTGATGAAACCCTTTATAACCGCTTGAGCGGTCTCGGGTATGAGCTGCACAAAATCGGAGACTGTATGGAGCCCAGGAACGCGAAGTCAGCTATACTTGACGGCGCCGTACTGGGAAGGTCCTTGTAACGGCGCCGGGTTGAGCTCATTGCTGAAGGCTTTCGGCCTCATGAATAAGATCTTCACCATGGAGGTCGATGAAATGGTCAAGATCTTTATCCCAGTCTTCCATTAGGTTGATACCTTGCTTTTTAAGAAAGCGGTTTTCAAGAATGGCGTTCAGGGGCATTTTCAAAGGGTTCTCAGATCCTTTGACCGGTTCCAGATTGACGTTCAGCTCCAGGCGTCGGAACAGGCGTTCCGCGAAATCATAGAGGCTGCAGAACCCTTCGGCCGAGGCATGATAGGTGCCCCGGGCCTGCCTCTCCACAATTTCAGCTATTTGATGCGCAAGCGTTCTGCTCCACGTCGGTGAGCCGATCTGGTCGACGGGAATTTTCAAAGATTGTTCCTTGTGATGTATCGCTTTTTGTATCATGGCCTTGAGGAAATTAGAGCCGTTTTTTCCGTACAGCCACCCGGTACGAATGATGACGTGATAGGGTGCATTTTCCCTGACGGCGATCTCACTGTCTCTTTTTAACCGACCGTATCCGGACATCGGATTCGCCACGTCATCCTCGAAATAAGGCTGGGGCACAACCTTGGTGCCGTCGAATATACAATAGCAGGAGATGTGAATCATCCTGTACTCATAGCGCCCTGAACATTGCGCAAGATTCCTGGGCCCTTCAACGTTGACTTTCGCGATCAACAGGTCGTCCTGTTCGCAGGCGGCCATATCGTTGAACCCGGCACAGTTGACCACGACGTCGGCATTGAGTTTGTGCAGGACTTCGGTGCATCGGTCCCAGCTGGTGATATCCATCTTTGCTTTGTCCGCAGTTATCACCTGAAATTTTTCTTCAAACACACGTTTGCAGTCGCTGCCCAGCATACCGGTGCTCCCGGTGAGAATCACCTTCATAAGTTTCAGCCTCCATTGAAATTTCCTATGGAAAAATGCACCAATAGACATTATGATCTTAATGGATAACATTAAGGTCCTGCGGCTGAAAATCAAGAGGTTTTCAACATGCGTGAACCGAAATCGGCCGGATTTCCGAAAGCCGGTTTTGAAACGTTTCCTGGTTTTCGGTCTCTATATGACTTTGAGGGTACGGTGCGGGGGGCGGCCTCGGCCAATGATTGAATGATGGATATTCAGTTTGGAGAAGGAAGGATGCCTATATACGAATACAAATGTAGAACCTGTAATCAAGTTTTTGAACAGCTGGTGCTGTCTTCAAAAGATGAATCGGACCTGAATTGCCCGGTATGCGGCAGTGGTGACGTCTCCAGGCAGATGTCATGTTTCTCTTCCGGTCAGTCTGCATCCGGAGGGTTATCCAGGAGTTCCGGAAGCTGCGCGCCCTCTTCCGGCTTTTCGTGAGGTTGATTTCCACGCGGCGGTCGGCTGCGGGAAATCGAGCATGAAAAGTCTAAAAATTTTCAAACAATTCTAATTCAAGGGAAAATTTATATGAATTTATGGATACTGATCCTCGTGGTGGTTGCCTGGTTTCTTCTGCAGGCGGTCATCCTTCCGAAACTGGGTGTCTCGACATGACTCAGGCTTGGTTGCCGGTCCGGCGACAACCCCGGGAATTCTTCTTCATCCATCGAAAGCACCGAGAGGAAAACGAACTCACAGGAACCTTTCTGACCTTCTTTGCCCGGTAAAGGGAAAGGGAAGGTCTAAAACCAGCCGGGCCTTCCCGAAAACGCGGACGCCTTTCCCCTCCGGCTTCATCCTTGGAATTCCGTGTTCGTCGAATACGAGTCCCCGGACGTAGGTGATATACCCGTTTGTGAATTCGTGGGTCGATACTTCAAGAAACATTCGGCCATCGGGATGGGTTAGGGTAAAGCCCCCGTCCACCAGTTCATAACGGCATCCCCCGGGGTTGTCACCGACCCGGTTCCACGTGATTTCCACCGATTTTTCACCCGACGATTCAAACAGGCGGCCATGGACCCTGTGGGTTTTTTCCCCGGGTAGAACAGGATCCGCCAGAAAGAAAAACCTGTGTGGGGATTCAGGATCCCCAAGCGCGAAGCCAGGCGTGATCATAGCGTTTACGACATAATTATGATGTGCGCTAATTTTGCTTTCTGTGAACTTCACCGTATAAAAACCTCAGCGCTCTTTTCGTTTTTTGAGGGAATCAATCAAACGTTGAACGAGTTCTCCGGCATCTCCGACAATTCCAACATCCGCGATCGAAAAAATGCGTGCATCAGGGTCCCTGTTGATTGCAACGATCGTTTCAGCGCCCTGGATGCCTGTCACATATTGCAGGGCACCCGATGTGCCCACGGTGATAAGAAGCTTGGGCTTAACGGTTTTTCCGGTCTGTCCGAGCATCCTGTCCTGTTCCGCCCACCCGGCCAGAACAGCGGGTCTGGTCGCACCTACTTCGGCCCCAAGAAGCTCGGCCAGTTCGGAGAGTTTTTGAAAATTTTCCCGTGATCTCAAACCCATTCCACCTGCGACTACCACCGGTGAATCTTCGAGTTTCATCTCTCCCGGTTTCTGGCGTCGGCTTCGAATGATTTCTACCCGGGCTTCGGCAACCCGGCTGATTTCCGGATAGATAATGCGGCCGGTAGCGGCGTGGTCATGGGGACGTTCGCTGAACACCCCCGGATGCACGGTTGCCATTTGGGGACGCCGCTCAACCGTGACGATATCCGCAAGGAGTTCTCCGCCCCATGCTGGTGTGGTTTGAACCAACAGGCCGGATGATTCGTCGATTTCAAGAGCCACGCAATCGGCGCTCAAGCCGGTGTTGAGCCGTTTTGCAAGCCTGGGAAAGAACTCCTTCCCGAAGGTCGTGGCTCCGGCGAGAAAGACCGTGGGTTTAAAGAATTGAACCCATTCGGATAGGATGTCCGTATAGGCGTCCACCCTGTAATCCTTCAACCCGGGATGCTCGCCTACCAAGACGATGTCCGCCCCGTGTGCGACGTATTCCATCGCAAACTGGGTGACATCATCGCCGAGAACGGCGACGCCCGTTTCACAGCCCATCTTTTCGGCAAGCGACCTCGCTTTTGCAATAAGCTGCAGCGTCACGCGGTTTTCAAAATAGTTCCGGTAATCACCGAAAACCCAGACCCCGCCGTATATGTCATTGCTCTTTGTCATCAGCTTCGTCAATGATATTCA
>Ga0068714_10007682_pt1 | contig 10351 bp, 11 predicted proteins | sample MTBNYHSulfiMetaG_FD_62988 | JGI IMG/M metagenome (GOLD analysis project Ga0068714, IMG submission 62988) | Enrichment culture microbial communities from rom New York Harbor, USA that are MTBE-degrading - MTBE-NYH (New York Harbor Sulfidogenic)... | ecosystem: Environmental > Aquatic > Marine >...
TTTAATTCTGTCTTAATCCCCTTTTAATTAAGTGGTTTTATGTTTGTAGAGGGAAGTAAAAAATCCAAATAAAGATTATACAACAAATCGAAAAGGGAAAATGCATATAAAAACAATTAAAATTGAAAAGATGAAAACAAAATTATTATTAATTTTTGCTGCGATAGCAGCTATTGCAGTGATAATCTATTCGTGCCGGAAAGATGAAGTTGTTGAAGATGAATTAGCTTTAAAAGCCGGTTCACCCACACAAACTGCTCAATCTATGATGGTTAATATTGAAGGATTGGGCGATTACATTACCATTGAAACAGGAGGAGTGCATCAGATTTGGAAATTTGATGTTGATTGCGCAAAAACCCACTTTTCAGCAAGTGGAGGTAACAATGATTCACAGCGGGAAGCAGCAATTCAAACTACTGCTGAACACCAAAAATGCACATTCTGGGAAGGAGGAACATTAGAAGGTGATAAACAGGGCCAGGTTACCGTATCAGTAGTTGGGAGCACCCATATAGACGCACAAACATGCTGGTATTTGCATAAAGAAATAAGCGATGGTGGAGGCAATGTGGACATTGATTTAAATATCATTATCATGGGAGAATCATTTATGATCGGTAAAAATTTCAACAAGTATTCATTTACCTTAAGAAATCCTGATGGCTCAACACGGATTTCCGATTTGAGGATCACTGTAAACGGCCAATCGGAAGTTCTTGATCATCAATTAACAGACGGAACAGACGATAACAAATGCCTTGGAGATATTTTGTATTATGGTAATGCCGGTTACAACATTGCTGCCAATGGCGCAAGTGCCGCATTAAAATTGCATACCCCACTGATAAGCGGTGCACTGCCGGCAGCAGATACAAAAGATATTTTATTATCGGATTCTTTTAATAACAATAACGGCATTTGTGGTTACTTAACAATTGCAGAAGCTGTTTACTCTTTGAATGATCCGGAACCCGGGATTTATGACATCACAATTTCAGGTGTGGCTAAAGGGGTAGAAGGATCGAAAAATATCACCTTTGAAGTTAAATCAGCCGGCGGCTTAAAGATTACAGCACAGGGTTGTCAATAAATTAATTAAGTAATTGATGTAGCTCCTTTCCCAATTCCATTTTGAGCACTGGCCGTCACACAAAGGCGGCCTTTGTATTTTTATGCCACTGATATTCCTGATCTCTGTTATTTATAAATATCAAGAATTTTGCTTATAAACTTTGTTTAAGACGCATTGTGAAATCGGTCAACACATTCATGTAATTGATAAATGCCTCATAAGGGCTGCCATATGGATTTGAATCTGCCTGATCATGGTTAATTGATAAAAAATGTGAGTCCATATAATAAAAATGATCACAGGTTTGCAGATATTGCCAGTCTTTTAAAATACTATCATCACCACATGATCTTATCATTGGGTATAATTTATTTAAATTATCAAAGGCCTCTTGTTGAAGTTCATTATCAAGCAATGGTGACAAGGCTCTTGCTCCATCACCTCCGGGAATAGTATGTGGTACATTAATAGTTGCTATCGGTCGATTATTTAATGCTATGTCTGAAGGAAAGCTGAATCTTAGTTTTGACTTTTGGATTACAATATCGGCCAGAGAATTTATAAAATCAAAAATTTCGATCTCAGATTTCCGGTTTCCAGGAAATTTTTCATAATTTATAAATAAGTTGATGATTTCTTCTTTCTCAGGTATTTTATTTAAACAATTAGCAAACTCAGCTGCTGACATAGGTTTCTCGTATCCGTTGGTGTCAGAAAAGCGGCGACAAATATCATTACTTAAATTATCGTTTTTTATTAAAACTTTAAGGGAGGAATTAATCGGATTATTATAAAGATAATTAGGACTTCTCCAACACAATATATGATTTGGAACCTCGGCAAGCATGGCTTTGTATCCTGATTCTGCAACCAATTCCCCAATCTCGTCTGAATATTTTAATTCTGTATTAACAAAAACTTCTGGTTTTACACCAAAAAGAAATTCAATGGCATTGTAATGCATATTTACCTGTTCTGCAAACTCTGTTTTATTACTGATCGCTGAAAAAGAGTGAAAATAGGGTTCAGCCAAAAACTCCGCAGATCCTGTTGCAGATATTTCCCGGAAACTTTCAATTGCTTCGGGCGCATAAATTTTGAACTGGTCTATTGCAGTACCGGAAATGGCAAACGCAACTTTAAACCAACCAGGATATTTTTTTATCAAATCCAGGATTATATTATTTAATGGGAGATAATAATTTTTAACTGCCTTTTGAATCATATATTCATTGAAGAAATCATCATAATAGTAATTCGAATTACCGATATCAAAGAACCTGTATCTCCTTAATCTGACCGGATGATGAACTTGAAAAATAAGACAAATTGACTTCATTGTTGTTTTTTAATTGATAGTTAATTTAGTGCAACCGGGATCTTTAAAATAATTTCCTTGTAAACCTGGCTGACCTTTTGGGCAGCATCTTCCCATTTTATATTACAGGATTCTTTTCTGCCAAGTTCGGACATCATTTTTGACAGTCCTGGATAACTCAGGATGCCATAAATTGCATCTGCCATAGCATCAATATCCCAGTAATTTACTTTAATTACAGAGGACAGAATCTCACTAACCCCTGACTGACATGATATGATCACAGGTACACTTACCTGCATTGCTTCTAAAGGTGATATGCCAAATGGCTCTGATATTGACGGCATAACATATACATCACTCATCCTAAGCATTCTTGATACATCATCCCCATTTAAGAAATCTGTAAAATGGAATCGATTACTTATCTTTAGTTGTGCACTGCGCAAAATCATTTGATTCATCAAATTGCCACTTCCTGCCATTACAAATCGAACATTATTCATTTTTTGAAGTACCAGACTGGCAGTCTCCAAAAAATATTCAGGCCCTTTCTGGGTGGTTATTCGCCCCAGAAATGTTACAACCTTTTCTTTTAATGACTTAACAGGAATATTTTTAATACAGCGAAAGGGCTCAACACCGTTATGAACCGTTATGACTTTCTCCGGGTCAATCGCATATTTGTCTATCACCATCCGGCGTGTGAAATTACTTACTGTAATGATTTTATCTGCTGAATCCATCCCCAGCTTTTCAATAGCATATATTTTAGGATCTATGCTTCCACCACCCCTGTCAAAATCAGTCGCATGGACATGAATGACCAGCGGTTTGCCGGAAACTTGTTTGGCAGCAATACCTGCCGGATAGGTCAGCCAATCATGCGCGTGAATAATATCAAACTCATTATTCATAGCTATAACACTTGCTACTTTGGAGTATCCCTGAACCTCGGATAAAAGGCCAGGGCCATATTTGCCCGTAAATATTATTTTATTCTGAATGTCAGCTTCGATTAAGGATTGCGTATTTGTGACAGTCAAAGAAATTGGTTTGGAAAATTCTTCGGTACTTATATATGGTACAATCTTTGAATTTACTTCAAAATATTCAACCGGATTTCCATATTTCGAAAAACTAACCTTATTGCAAGCAACCGGGATATTTTCGGCTCCAATAAGTTTGATATTTTTATCCTCATCCCCAAAAACTTTCGGGACCACAAAAGTCACATCCATGTCCTCGAGTTTAGATAAACATTTTACCAATCCATAGCAGGCTGTACCCAATCCTCCTGAAATATTGGGAGGAAATTCCCATCCAAACATTAATACTTTCATAATCCTATATGTTGTTTAATAAATTTTTTCTTTATGCATCGCTTAAGAATAAATTTAAGATTTGGAATAAATCAGGTTATATTAAGGAAGTTGCCAATCGACAATAAACTTATGATCTTTCCTCTTATGTGAACTACCGGCATTTACCGGTTTATTATCCGGGAAAGAATCAGATATTTGCCGCTGCTGATTTGCATTTATTTTAGATTCGAAATCCTGGCCTTTCAAACTAATTTTGTCCATAATATATCTTCTTAAAATAAAAAAACTAACCGTTTCTTTACCTTCATTTTAACCTAACACATAGAAGATCAGGTTAACAGAAGGCAAAGAAACGGATATGTATATTAAAAAAAGCATAAGATTTTTATCTTTAATCCTTTATTTTAATCTTAACTGAAAACTTCCAAGAAACCTGTCCTGATTGTACAAATTGAATTGATAAATACCTCTTGTAAGTTTTTGTTTTGGCATGTAGCTCATCTCTATTCTCCGGTTCCATGAATATCCAAAATCTGATTGATCTGTGCTGGCAATCAGGCCTTCCGGATTTTCATAAAAGTTAATTGAGGTAGCTAAATCTTTATTACTGGAATACTCTTCGCCCTGGGGTGTCATTATTTGAAAGTAAACATCATTGCTAACTATATTATCCGGTAAATCAAAACTAACAAGTAGTTTATCTGTTCTGCGCGCCAATACCGTAAGTTTTTCATTTTTACCCCGAAGAGCTTCAACTCTGTAATTATCTGATAGTAAAGAACTTAATATTGAATTATCACTCGATAGCTCTTTATTTGTTCTTGCGGCTGAGGCTATTTTATCATTCAATTTTAAATTATCTGCCTTTGCTTTTGCCAGAGACTTGTTAAGCCCGGCAATTTCTGAATTAAGCTGATTCTTTAGACTTTCAAGTTCCCCGATTTTTTTCTCAAGATCTTTAACAGATGCGTTTTGAGCCCTTAACTGGTTGATCTCTGCATTTTTTTGGACAATTTTGCGGTTGGTTTCGGTAATCATTGTTTCCAATGAGTTATTCTTACCTTTTAACTCACTTACATCCTTTTTTGAGAGCTTAAGGGATTCGTCGAGTTGCATTTTTTGAGAAAGCAAATATTCTGTTCTCTCTTTTTCTGCACTCAGACTCTTTTTTAAATTCGTATTTTGGGAAGATTGGGAATATAATATCCCACACACTGCAATTCCAATTACAATAGCAATTGCAATAATTACATTTCGTTTTATAAAAATTTTTTTCATGGCTATAAATTTTAAATGATTAAATAATATTCATAGCAAATAAATTAGATGAGAATTAATCCCGAATTAAAACGAAATTAAAAGGTGATTAAAAAGGAAGGGGGATTATTTAGATGTCTTTTAAGTACCCGCCTTTCTCCCATTTATCCAACATATCGAACTTCAACCGAGCAACCGTTTAAAAGGATAGCTTAACGATTACCCTTTCTTTTAATAAATCTAATTTTCAATCTTTCTATCCAAAAACATTGAATTTCTGAATAATCCATTTGCTCAATGATCTGTTATAAGAGGAAAAATAATACATAATTGTTTTCCAATTAACTGATCCCCGGATAAAGAAAAACCTTGCCATTTTCATTTCTCCCATCAGATAATGATACCTTGCCCGGGAAGCAAACCATTTTTTCATTACAGTTAAATCTCCATCAACATCCAGTAATCCCATATAAAAATCCCGTTTCCGATACACCGGATCAAGACTTAAGTTATTTCCATTAACGTATCTGACAACACATATATCCGTTTCCTTACATCTGCGATTTTTTGTTACTTTTAATAGCCAGTCGTAATCTAGCTGACCAAAATCTTCCTCGAATAAAGGGATGTCCTGATTGCGGATTAACAAGCTTCCTATATATGGCCAGTTAGCTTTTTTACTCCTGGATTTTATAGCATCGTGAATAAATGAAGTCTGCATTGTCAAGTTCTTTAAGTTGTAATTCTAATTTATTTGGGAGCCAAATATCATCCTGATCAAGGAAGGCAATAATATCACCGGTTGCCTTTTTGATGCCAATGTTTCTGCCTTTGTTCGGGCCACCAGAATGTTCAGTGTTTCTGAATATTTTACATTCCGGATACTGCCGGCATATTATGATAGTATTATCAGTGGAGCAATCATCACAAATCAATATCTCTGTATCAATCTTAACTGTTTGAGTAAGTATTGATTCAATAGCCCTGCGGATTGTTTTAGCGCCGTTGTAACTGGGTATTATTATTGATAATTTCATCAGGTTAAGAAAATGTTAAAAGAATAAAAATCACAATTGTTATGATTAATAAATTTTTCATTACAATATCCACTCATGCCACAATTTTGTAAGTTTGTAATAATTACAATATTTCGCTTACTAAGAATTTTTTTTCATGGCTTTAAATTTTTACATGATTAAATAAATTCATAGCAAATCAACTCCATGCGAATTAATCCCGAATTAAAACGAAATTAAAAGGAGATTAAAAAGTGAGGGATTATTATTTAGATGTCTTTTGCTTAAAAACAGGGAACCGAAGTGTAAATACCGTACCCTTATCTAACTCTGAAGATACCCGGATAGTCCCCTGATGAAGGGAAATGATCTTTTCGACCAAAGATAAACCTATTCCATGCCCGTAAGTACCAATCACATTTTTAGATCTGAAAAAAGGTTGAAAAATCATATTCAACTCTTTTGGAGAAATGCCCACACCCTGGTCAATAAATTTTAAAGTCAGAAAATTTTCGTTTGCATCCAGTTGCACTTCCGCATGATGTTTTGAGGAATATTTACATGCATTGTCTATAAGGTTGATTACCGCAGTTTTAAGTAAAAGTTCATTGCCAAGTACCTGCATTTTACTATCGTCATCGATTCCCTCTCCGAAGAAGATATCGACTGAGTTATGTTCGCCCCGGTTGAGTATTCTCTTCCGGCATTCCCAAAGCACATCGTCTATACGAACCGGGGAAAAACTTAAATTAATGCTATCGATGCTGGTTTGTGCAAGTAAAAGTAATTTGTTTGAAAGAGTGTTTATATCTTTTATTTCATTTAATACAAGATTAAGTGTATTTATATATTCTTTATTTGTCCTGGCTTTCATTAAAATTACCTCTAATTGTCCGGTAATTACTGTTAAAGGGGTACGCAATTCATGGGAGGCATTGGCAATAAAATTTTTTTGTGTCTTAAAAGCCAGCTCCAGACGTTCCAGCATTTTGTTAAAGGTTTTAGCCAGGCGGGATATTTCATCTTTTTCGCTTCCTTCATCAAGGCGCGCATTTAAGTTGTTTGCCTCAATCCTGTTAACCTGTTCAACAATATTGGAAATGGGAGCAAGGGCTTTACTGGCAAACAATCGTCCTGCAAAATAAACGAATACCAAACTCAGAATAAATACCAGAACTATAATAATTCGCAACCATTTAAGCTTGTTTTTGCCAAAAATATCAGTGGCAGCTGCAAAAACAACAATCTTATCAGCTTGCCCTTCATAATATTGCCCGTAGATTTCGTAGGTGCCTTGTTTCAGCCTTTTCTCCTCCTTTATGCGAACTTCCTGAATAAGTGCCGGACTAAGATTCAAATAGTTATCCTCGTCTGTTGAATAAATCCTTTCATCTTGAAAATTGAAAATAACAATTTTTTCATTGGCTAAATTCAGAGGATTGTTTTTTTCAATTCTTTTTAGCAGTTCAGAGTCTATTTCGGCAATATCAATAAGCATTTGTGCAACTAATTTGGCTTTGCTGCCCAGCCTGTCGTAAAACTCCTCTTTACGGGTCTGCGAAAAAGAGAAATAAATAGTTACAAGTGAAAACAACAGAAGAATTGCAACTATACCAAGAAACTGATAGGTTATTCTTTTGCGTATTTCCATTATTTGTCATTTAGGGTATAGCCTAATCCAATCCTGGTATGGATCAACTTTTGATCAAAATTTCTATCAAGTTTTTTTCTTAAGATATTGATGTATACATCAACAACATTTGTCCCGGTATCAAAAGTTATGTCCCATACTTTCTCAGCGATATCTGCCCTCGAAAGTACCCTTCCTTTATTTTTCATAAGAAACTCCAGCAAACTAAATTCCTTGGCTGTTAATTCGATACTCTCATTACCACGGCGGGCCATCTTTTTATCTAAATTCAACTCAAGATCAGCAACTTTTAGAATAGAAGGTGTATGCAAAATACCTGTTGATCTTTTCATTAATGCTCTTATACGGGCGAGTAATTCGTTAAATTCAAAGGGTTTTACAAGGTAGTCATCAGCGCCGGAATCAAATCCTGAAAGCTTGTCATCGATTGTTCCCAGGGCTGTCAGCATAAGAATTGGAACAAGAGGTTTTTTCTCCCGGATACGTTTGCATAATTCATATCCGTTAATTAACGGTAAAACAATATCAAGCAACAGTATATCGTAATTGTTCCTCAGAGCAAGCCTTTCTCCCATTTGCCCGTCATATGCAACTTCAACCGAGTATCCGTTTTCCTCAAGACCTTTTCTTATGAAGTCTGCAACCTTGGTTTCATCCTCAACTACCAGTATTTTCATCCATAAATCCCTATTAAATGATTAACTAAGATATAACAAAATCGGATTTAATGCAAAAGCCCCGGGGACTATCCCCGGGACTCTAAAGAAAGCCTATTTATTTATTGAGGGATCCAATAGTTCGAAAAATTCATCAAGTTTAGGAAGTATAATAATTTCTGTTCTCCGGTTCAAAGCCTTTCCCTCTGTTGTTGAGTTTGTAGTTTTCGGCAAGTACTCAGATCTTCCTCCTGCAGTCATTCTCTCCGGTGCAATACCATATTTGGTCTGTAACAGTCTGACTACACTTGTAGCGCGTTTCACGCTCAAGTCCCAGTTATCTGCTAACAAAGGCGTAGATATCGGAACATTATCAGTGTGACCCTCCACTAATATTTCAAGCTGTCTATGGTCGTTTAGCACTCGTGCAATTTTTCCAAGCACAATTTCTGCCGGTTGGTTGATCTCATATCTACCTGATTTGAACAACATTTTATCAGATAGTGAAATATAGACAACACCTTTCTTTATTTCAATATTCACATCCTCATCATTAATATCCGCAAGTGAACGTTTAAGCTTCATGACAAGAGCAAAGTTCAGGGAATCTTTTGCACGTATAGCAGAGGTCAGATCCTTAATATGCTTATTCTGTTCGTTAATCGCATCAATAGATTTTCTGATACTTTCTGCTCCTGTTTTGCTGACCACTGATAAATCTGTCAGCCTGTCCAGTAAATTTGTATTAGCACTTTGATAATAATTCATCTGTTGATCCAGAATTTTTCCTTTACTTTGCTCATTGGCTAACTGGTTCTCAAGAAGGATAATTTTATTCGATAAATCTTTGTTAGCCTCTAAAAGCTTTTTATTATCGGATTCACATTCTTTGAGGTTTTTGGAGAACTGCATTGAACGTCCTTGTTCTTCTGTCAATATTTTTTTACTGACGCAAGATGATAATAAAGCTATAGACACTAATACCAGAATATTCCGGTTGAACCGGTTCATTCCATCGAAACTTTTTTCATCTGTTTCTTGTTGCCATATTCTTTGTATCAAATTCTTCATAGAATTTCGGGGCTTTTTATTTAGGGTGTCACAGGCCCTTTGCTTCCAAAGCGATTTATTCTTAAAAACTGATGCCATTTTCTTAAATGTTTAATTGTTATTAAAAATATTTCTGTTTAATTCATATCTGTTTGTCAGACAAAACAAGCGGTGAAGAATTAAAATAAAATGAAATGGAGATTAAAAATCCATTAAAATTATTGTGCCACATACAGTAATACTTTTAATACTAATTTCGTGATATATTCAGAAATACAGATTTCACCAAATAATTAGGAGAATACAGAAGGCACACCCCACAGAAGGTGAAATATCCGGGAATATTACACATGGAACTCTGAATCCGCCAGTCTTCAATACAGAATTTGTGACAACAGGCGCTCAGATTTGTTTTGACATTCAATGAGCAGTCACCCGGAGAGTTATCAAAGACACGGGGGCTGAGACAGTATAATTCCCGGGGTAGCCAAACCTTAAATCAAAGTCTGATCACCTCATGCTTTTTAATATAACCTGGATCAATAGTGATACCCAGGCCCGGACCGGTCGGCACTTTTATTAAACCATCATCAGTTGTAAGAAGCGAAGACGTTTTACATTCAAAGGGTATGGTTGTGTTGAAACCTTTAAATTCATGATACGGGCCTGCATTGGGTATTGCCGCTGCAACGCTCCCCAAAAAGGAAGATGAAATAAATTTACGCCGATTAGTCTTCATTGGATGATCTTTTTTGAGTATTAATATCTAACAAATATATTTAATAAAATCTGTATTATAAATCAAGATAAAAGATTTATGAAGTTTCGTGTTCAGCTAAAATTTCACAATCAAGCCCGATAATTTAGTAAAATTGTGAAAGCCAGAATTGACTTCAGAGAGATTGCGGATCGTTATAAACCAATAAGTTTTTCTGGTACAGATTTGACTCTTTCTCCTGAATAATCTTCATCGCATAATTATTTAAAATACCGAATGCTTCAG
>Ga0068714_10007683_pt1 | contig 10350 bp, 1 predicted proteins | sample MTBNYHSulfiMetaG_FD_62988 | JGI IMG/M metagenome (GOLD analysis project Ga0068714, IMG submission 62988) | Enrichment culture microbial communities from rom New York Harbor, USA that are MTBE-degrading - MTBE-NYH (New York Harbor Sulfidogenic)... | ecosystem: Environmental > Aquatic > Marine >...
AATGGCTCAACTCAGTATCACCAGAGACGAATTTCATGGAGAATGGAACTACTGCTTCCATCCGAGAAAAGGTACCGCGTAAAATATTATTGCTATAGGTTATTTTTTAATGAGTCCTTAAATCGTCAGCGCCGGTTGGAATACTATCAGGGAACCCTCAACCTGATACAAGCTTGTTCAGCTTGGTCTCAGGCTGAGGGCAGTTCGTTGCTTCGAAGTGCTAGTTCTTCAGCCGGCGAGCATCTTCACTAAGGTTATTCAAGCAACAATAGAATACAAGGCATTGCTTTTGAACGTCTGTAGGTTTCACTGAGTGGTGTTGTTTCTCCACCTACAATTGTCACACTCTTGTTGGCCGGCTTGACAAAGCCCGCCACCGCCTTGAACTCGAGTGTGTGCTGCCCGGCGGAAAGACCTTGGACGGTATCGCCGCTGTTCATCCAGGTTCCGCCGTCCGCCCGCCATTGGGCGCCGGCCTGGACCGCTTCGGGCGGATTGATGGTCACGGTCAAGGAGCCGGTGGTGAAAACAGTCTGACTGTAATTACCGACCACGGTCTCGGTCTGGTTGTATTCAATAGTTGCCGGCTGGTCCTGCGGCGTGGTCCAACCTTGAACAGGCTTGAAACTGACCATATATTGGCCGACAAAGAGATCGTCGAGCTGTGTGCCGCTGCTGTGCCAGGTGGTGCCGTCTATGCTCCACTGGGCGCCGGCGGCGACTGCGTCTGGCGGAGTGATGGTCACCAGCAGCGAGCCGGTCTGACGAACGTAAGTACCGGTAATCGGTGTATCGGTTTCAGCCACGATGGTGACGGGCCGGTTCGCCGGCTGGTTCCAGCCCGCAATCGGCTTGAACTGTACCTCGTAATCCCCGACCGCGAGATCTGCCATTGTGTAGGCGCTTGCATTCCAGGTGGCGCCGCCGTCTATGCTCCACCCTGTCCCCGCCTGCGCCGCTTCGGCAGGATTGATGGTGACGGTTAGAGAGCCGGTTTTAAGCACATATTCGCCGGTTTCGGTCACAGTCTGGTTATAGAGCACGGTGACGTTCCGTTCCTGCGGAGTCACCCAGGCATCGAGTGTACTGAAGCGGACCGTGTATTCACCGACGGCAAGCCCGCCAAGATCGGTGCCGCTGGTCTGCCAGGTGGTCCCGTCGTCAATGCTCCACCTCGCCCCATCGACAACGGCGGCTTGCGGAATAATGGTCACCTTGAGGGAGCCGGTTTGACGCACATAGGTGCCGGTGATCGAGGCGTCTTCGCCGGCCTCCAAGTCGATGGACTGGCTGTCGGGCAAATTCCAGCCGTCTATCGGCTTGAATTCGACCGTGTACTGCCCGTCTGCTAGATCGGGGATGGACTCGCCGCTTTGCCGCCAGGTCGCTCCGCTGTCAATACTCCAGCGCCCTTCCGCAACCGCCTCGGCCGGTTCGATCGTTACCGTCAAACCACCGGCACGGTATTCGTCGGCGCCAATATCGACGGAGTTCCCCATGATGCGGGGATCGCCTTCAAAATCCCGGTCGGGCAGCCCCGGTGCGGAGCTCTCACCAGAATTGATGAGTGGCGAGCCAAAAGCAAGGTGATAGTCGCCGTTCACTGCATCGACAAAGCCCGGAACGGTTTTCAGGTTGTTAGCCTCGGTGGTAAAGATCGCGGTCACTCTCTCCGGATCGAAGTTGTTGTTGTGGGCCACGACCGAGGCATTGTAGGGGTTCTCTATATAGAGGTCTTCCGCCTCTAAATCTCCGCTGTTTCCCCAGAAAGTATTGTTATAGAGGTGCGCCTGCGCATTGTCGGCGCCCAACTGGAGGTACAGCCCTCCACCATAACTGCCGCTGTCCGTAATGTTGTCGGCGATGGTGTTGTTGACGAGCTTCATGGTACCTTGAGAAGTCGTCAGGTATAGACCGCCGCCGCCCCACTCACTGTTGTTGCCGTAAATGAGGTTGCCTGCTATCAGGGCATCCCCGTAGTCGCAGCTAATGGATGAACCAAGGTTGCTATAAGGGGAGTAGTCATTGTTGCTAATCACGTTGTTCGTGATCTCGATCTTGCCCCTAGTTGACTCCACCGCCAGGCCTTTGACGCTGTTGTCGTTGATCCGATTGCTCTTTATCAGGATCGTATTGAAGGCAGTAGTGGCATACAGCGCTCCGCTCCCTGACCACTCATCGGTCAGGTTCCGCAGGGTGATGCCCTCCACCAGCACTTCAGTCAAATTGGACTCGCTATCGCTTTGCAGGCTCAGAATGGAGCCGGGATTGTAATTGGGGCCGGTTGCTCCGTCCAGGATTGTGTTGGCCGGGTTCAGCTCGCGAGAGGAACAGTTCTCGGTGTAGCCTCCCTTGATCTCCAGGCTGAAGGGCTCGGCCGAATAGTAGTAAAAAGCGCTGTTGCCGTTGTCCGCCACGCTGTAGGTGCCTTGCACTAGGTGGATGACATCGTCCATGCCGTTGCCGGCTGCGTCATTTAGTGCCTGCTGCAGCTCAGTGCTGTCAGTGACACAATGAACCACGGTGCAGGCATCCCCGTATCCGTCGTCATCCTCCCATTGATCGGCATTGGCAACTCCAGGGCAATTGTCCTCGGCGTTGGGCACTCCGTCGCCGTCCGCGTCCGGGTCGCACATATCGCCGATTCCGTTTGCATCGGTATCGATCTGGCTGGGATTGTAGAGCGCCGGGCATTTGTCCGCGTCATCCCCCACCCCATCGCGGTCCTGGTCGGAAGCCAGGGTGAAGTCGATTCCTCCCGCCTCCTGCTCGGCAGCCACCGTAACCGGTGTCGCTGCATCCCCGTCGGCGGCATTGGCGTAGTATTCACCGATATAGCCTTCGGCTTCGGCGAAGACCCGGTAGCTTCCCTCGGTAACACCCCAGATGGTGTAGTTACCCGAGGCATCGGTATAGGTGTCCCCCTGCCAGATCCACAAATTGTCATAGACCTGTACATGAGCTCCTTCAATCGTGGTATCGTTCTCATCGCTCACCATGCCCGAAATGGAGCCAAGACCGTCGCAGGCATCTCCCACGCCGTCCCCGTTTGTGTCTGTTTGATCTGAGTTAGTCACCGCCGGGCAGTTGTCGTTTAGATCGTAGACGCCGTCGCCATCCGTATCTATTGCTGTTGCCGTAAAGTCCACGGAACCCACATCAGCGCCGCTCACCGGTACATCCTGATCGGTTGGGGTGAAGATGTAGAATGGACTGGTCGGCGTGATGGTGTAACTGCCGTTGGCAACGGACGAAAAACGATAATTGCCGCTGCTATCCGTGATTCTGCTGGCCGTTGCATCACCGCTCAGGTTGACTTCGATCCCCGAAACCCCAATCCCTTCGGAGGTTGTTATCCGCCCGCTCACTGCAAAAGCGGAGGTGGAAAGGTAGTACTCGTCTGCCCCAATGTCCACCAGCCCATCGATGATGCGGTCGTCTCCTTCGAAGTCTTTTTGCGGAAGTTCCGGAGCAGAGTTTTCGCCATTATTGATCAAAGGCGAGCTCTCCGCCAGATGATAGTCGCCGGCGGCGGCGTTTACAAAACCCGGAGTTTCATTCAGATTGCTGCCTTCATTGGTGAAGACGCCGGACACCCTGTCCGGATACAAAAGGTTGTTGTTGTAAGCATTGATCGTCGCACCCGACCAGTTGTCCAACACGACGTCAAATGAGCCGTGGTTCCCCGAAAGGATATTATTGTAAAGATCCACCTGGGTAGCACTGCTTTCTTTCCACAAATAGAGACCATCTTGTGAATTATCGGTGATGGTGTTGTTGGTAAAGGCAATCGAGCCGCTGTTTGAATAGACATACAAGCCACTCTCCGAATTGTTGGCAATGACGTTGTTGACCAGTTCCACCCTGGCTATACTGGTGGAAACAATGGAACCGTTCGCCGCATTATCCATCAGGCGGTTGTCCTTCAGGATGATGCTGCGCTGCGCATCGGCAACGTAGAGAGCAGCGCTCCCCCCAGCCATGTTAGCCCCCCGCAGGACACTCAATCCTTCAACCAGCACATCGGTGAAAGGCAGATAGGAACTGGCCGACGCTTGCAGATACAGGATACTGTTTGACCCAGATCCGCCGGCAAAATTGCCTTCGAGAACTGTATTGTCCGCATTGAGCTCCCTGGATGTGCACCCCGGCCCGGCGTAGCCGCCCTTGATGAGCAGACTGTAAGGTTCGTTTGACCCATAATGGAACTGACTGTTGCTGTTTTCCGATACTCTGTAGATGCCCTGCGCCAGCTTGATGATATCGTTGATTCCATTGCCTGCGGCTGCGTCGAGCACCTGCTGCAACTCCGCGCTGGAGTAGACGCAATGCACCTGGGTACAGGCATCGCCGTAGCCGTCTCCGTCCGTATCCGCCTGATCGACATCGGCCAGCGGGCAGGTATCTGACTCATTGGCTACCCCATCTCCATCGATATCCGGGTCGCATACATCCCCCTCTCCGTCACCATCCATATTGGCCTGGTCGCTGTTGTAGGTAGCAGGGCAGTTGTCTCGATAATCCCCGAAGCCGTCACTGTCCTGATCGACAGGGAGGCTGAAATTGATCCCCGGCTTATCCTGGTTGATGATGACCTGGACAGGAGTTGCCAGCGACCAGTCGGTGACATTTTGATAGTATTGCGACTCATAACCACTAGCGCCCGCCTGGACCCTATACTCGCCGTTGGGGAGGCCGGTTATCATGTAGGTGCCGTCAGCGTCTGTGTTCGCGCTCTGCCAATACCAGTCCACATAAACCCAGGCCCCCTCAATTGGATCGCCGGCTGCGTTAAGCACCGTGCCCGAAATAGAGCCTTCCCCATCACAGGCGTCTCCCACCCCATCGCCATCGGTGTCATCCTGACCAGGATTGTGCACATCAGGGCAGTTATCGTTCATGTCCAAAACGCCGTCCTCATCCGAATCTTTTGCCGAGGCTGTGAAATCGAGGCCGCCAACATCGGCACCGTCCACCGCGACCGGGTAGGTTTCAGGATCGTAGTCGTAGAAGCTATTGGTCGGGGTGACGGTGTAATTCCCGTCCGCAAGTCCGCTGAACCGATAGTAGCCATTGCTATCGGTGATGCGCAAGGCTTCCACAACGCCTGTCAGGCTGACCGTGATGCCGGAAAGCCCCACACCGCCGGAAGTTACCCGCCCGCTTGCCGTATGGGTCGTGGAGATGAGCGCGCTCTCATCGGCACCCATGTCCACCGTGCCGTCGAGGATTCGAGCATCGCCCTCGAAGTCCGTTGCCGGAAGGCCTGGAATAGTATTGCTCCCGGAATTGATCAACGGCGATCCCACCGCCAGGTGGTAGTCGCCGGTTGTAGTATCCACAAACTGCGGATCTTCACTCAGGTTGCCCCCCTCGTTGGTGAATTGACCTGAGACCCTATACGGATCGAAGTCATTGTTATATGCATTGAACTCAGCGCCAAAGCCAAAGTTGTCCACCGTCGCGTCGTATGTGCCGTTGTTGCCCCAGAGGATGTTATTGTAAAAATCGACCTGAGAGCTGCCGAATAACGCCAGATAGAGACCGTCCTGAGCATTTTCTGTAAAGGTGTTGTTGACCAAACTGATCGGCTCCGCGCCATACGATTCCAGATAAAGACCGTAGTTGGAGTTTCCGGCTACAACGTTGTTTACAACCTGCAGTCCGCCTGTTCCGGAATAAACATAGCATCCCGTCACCGCGTTGCCCGCAATTCGGCAATCCTTGAGGACCACGTCCCGCGCATCGGTGTAGAGGTACAGAGCGCCACCCCACGAATACCCGGAATTATATCCGCCTTGAACGGTCACTCCTTCAACCAGCAGATCGGAAACAAGGTGACCGCCCAAGGCACTCACCGACAGCACGCCGTTTGTTGACGAGCCGGGCTCGACGCTACCGTCTAAAACGGTATTTTCCGCATTCAGCGCTCTGGAAGCACAGCCCGGCGTGTAGCCCCCCTTGATGAGCAGGCTGTAAGGCTCACTGGAGGAATAAGAGAAGGCGCTGTCGTTATTTTCCGCTAACCGGTAGACGCCCTGCACCAGCTTTATGACATCGTTTTTCCCGTTCGACTGCGCATCGGAGAGCGCCTGCTGCAGCTGAGCACTGGTGGAGACGCAACGCACTTCGGTGCAGGCATCGCCGTAACCGTCGCCGTCCCCATCGGCTTGATCTGAATTATCGAGCAGCGGGCAGTTATCCGATTCATTGGCTGCCCCATCTCCATCGATATCCAGGTCGCACACATCCCCTGTCCCATCAATGTCCAAGTCCGCCTGATCAGGGTTAGAAACAGCAGAGCAATTGTCCTCGCTGTCCGCCACCCCGTCACCGTCCTGGTCGGAAGTCAGGGAAAAATCAATTCCGGCCGTATCAGCACCTGCTGTTACCGAAACAGAAGCCAGACCATAGTCGCTGATGTTATCGTAGTACTCACCCAAGTAGCCGTTCGCGCTGGCGTAAACTCTGTAATTGCCCGGTTCGAGGCCGCTGATGGTGTAGTTCCCTGATGCGTCGGTGTAAGTTTGGACCGCCGCAACAGGAACAAATTGTTCTTCTGCAAAGACATAGGCCCCTGCGATTGGAACCCCACTATCATTTGTTATGATTCCAGAAATGGAGCCCAACCCCTGGCAGAAATCTCCTATTCCATCCCCATCGCTGTCCGCTTGATTCGGATTCAAGATGGCCGGACAATTGTCGTTTATGTCAAAGACACCGTCGCCGTCTGTATCCACCGGTGATGCGACAAAGTCGAGTCCGCCAATATCAGTGCCATTCACGGTGGCAGTATGGCTCACCGGATCGTATTCGTAGAGAGTATTGGTCGGGGTGATGGTGTAATCTCCATCGGATAGCTGGGTGAACCGGTAATAGCCGTTGCTGTTGGTGATGCTCGTTGTTGGCGCGGCGCCACCCAGACTGACCGTTATTCCTGCGACCGCTGCCCCTCCGGAAGTTATTCGGCCCCATATTGTGTGAGTCGTCGCGGCCGACGCCAAATATTCATCGGCACCAATGTCCACCGCTCCCTCGAGTATACGGTCGTCTCCTTCAAAATCCTGGTCAGGGAGGCCCTCGACGGAGCTGAAACCCGCATTGATCAGAGGAGAGTCAACTGATAGATGATAGTTGCCCGAAGCAGCGTCCACAAACTGCGGGTCTTCGCTAAGATTGCCGCCCTCATTGATGAAGGAAGGTATCTCTTTGGTTGGATCAAAATCGTTGTTGAATGCATTAGAAATAACTTCCCCGGGCTCTCCATAGGCCAGGACATTGCATTCTCCGGCGTTGCCCCAGATGATGTTGTTATAGAGATTCACGATAGCCCCTTGACGAGCGAAAAAATACCAGTCAAGAGAGACTCCGTGATTAGAGTTACCAGTTATGGTGTTATTGATCAAATTCAGCTGTCCGCCGAAGGGCCCTACGTATAATCCGTCGCGTGAATTACCTACAATTATATTGTCCAGAACCTCCATTTTGTCCGAATGGTCAACTATGGTGAGTCCCCCATTGTTTCCTCCGGAGTTGCCACTGATAGTGTTGCCGATCAGGCGGGCTTCCCCACCAGATTGATATACATAAAGACCAAGACTCGGATTGTTGGCAATCACATTGTTTGCGATTTCCAGCTTAGCTGCCGACGAATTAACATAAACGCCAATATTGTTTATACATTCATTTACTATGTTGTCTTTTAAGACCACGTTTCTGCCCGTGTCGCCTACTTGAACGGTCAGAGCCCCGCCGTTCAACCATTCTCTATATCCATGTTGGATCTTCACGCCTTCCAGCACAAGATCGAAGTACGGAAAGGGAGATGGAATGGCCATCGTTAAGCTGATCGCACCTTCTAACAATCCCTCCGTCCCTTCCAAAACGGTATTCTCCGCATTGAGTACTCGTGAGGAACACCCCGGACTGTAGCCACCCTTTATGAGCAGACTGAACGGCTCTGTCGAGCTGTAGCGGAAGGTGCTGCCGTATAATTCGCATTCGTAAATCCCCTGCACCAGATGGATGACATCATTTTTGCCGTTGCTTTCGGCATCGATCAGGGTTTGGTACAGTTGTTCGCTCGTCGCTACACAGTACACTCGTGTACAGGCATCACCGTAGCCGTCCCCGTCGGCGTCAGCCTGGTCCGCATTGTCGAGCAACGGGCAGTTGTCTGTCTCATTTAGTATTCCGTCAGCATCGGCATCCGGATCGCATGAATCTCCGATCCCATCCGAATCGGTATCAGCCTGATCGTAATTGCCGACAGTGGGGCAATTGTCTTCATTATCGGCTACCCCATCGTAGTCATGGTCCGGGATCAGAGCAAAATCAACCCCTGAGAAGTGCGCGTTAGGAGCTATTGTAAAAACAGTGGCCGAGGCAATGTCGCTGGTGTTGTCGTAGTATTCAGTCCGATATCCATCGACACCTGCTTGGACCGTATAGCTGCCTGCCCCAAGATCGGTTATGGTGTAGTTGCCGGAGTCGTCCGTTTGAGCACCTGGGCCTGCCATCATGCTCTCATCAAAAGTAACTACCGAGGCACCTGCAATTGGAGCACCGGTCACGGCATCGGTGACGGTGCCGGAGATAGAGCCCGGTTCGCATGCGTCTCCAACCCCGTTCAGATCGCCGTCCGCCTGATCGGGGTTAACGACATACGGACAGTTGTCTGTGTCATTGGCCGTTCCGTCCCCATCCGCATCCGGGTCGCACGCATCCCCCTCTCCATCGCCATTCATGTCCGCCTGATCTCCGTTCGAGACAGCCGGACAATTGTCTTCAGTATCGAGAACTCCATCGTTGTCCTGGTCCCGCAGCAGAGCAAAATCAATCCCGGTCTCGTTCTCACCTGCGTCCAGAGGGACAAGTGTAGCCATCACCCAGTCGGTAGTGTCGTCGAAGTATTCAAGCCGATATCCGTCTGCGCTCGCATAGACCCTGTAGCTGCCCGCCTCTAGTTCGGATATGGTGTAAATACCGTTCGCATCGGTGTAGGCTGTCCCTGTCCACATGAACTCATCTTCGGCATAGACATAAGCCCCCGCAATGGGAGTGCCGCTCTGATCGGTCACAGTGCCTGAGATGGAGCCCGCTGTCTGGGCAGAAGGGCCTTCGACAAAGGCCGGCATCAGGAAAAACATGAGAAAAAATGCACACACCAGGACCGATTTTGCTGTTGCCTTCATGACTCCCCCTCCGCGATAAAAGCGTTCATCTTAAAAGTCTATGCACATCTATCCATTCACATGTCTCATGCGTTGTCACTTGACAACAATCCAACTCATTGAACAACTTCAGCAGCCAGCCCAAGTCACTGACACTGGCTCGCATGCCCGGTTAAACGCAGATCTCTCGACTGGAGCTCAGGCGCCCGACTAATTCTTGCATTGGCGCAAAAATCCCTCTTCGCCCGCACCGGGAAAACGCCGAAAGGTGTGAATGCTGTGTCCCGCAATGCATGCATGAATTAGTTGTCTTTAAATTGATGAAGCCTTGGATTGATGGTTCTTTGCAATGTTTCAGGTGTGAATTACAGTGAACGAAGCGGTCCTGCCGACAAGACCTGTCAACTGTTTCAGTCCCTCCACCCTGACACCAAAATCATTTAAGAATCGTTCTTTGTCTATCTCGAATTGTGTAGCCCAATACACAAAATGGATTTTAATAATCATCATCGGGTTGGTGAGTAATCTAACAGTCGAAGCGGGGATCCCCAATATCATGGGAGGCCCACGGCCACAAAAAAAGCCGGATTGCAGTTCATTGGCAACCCGGCTATCTCGTTGAGATCCGTGGCTTTCCGTCCCCTTCTCGCGGAGGGTTTGGCTTTTTCCTTCGTCCTCAATAGCTCGATAAGCAAGTATTTGAGATTGAGAAGTAGAGACGGATTCTGCAGTTCTATTAGCTAGTTTGTCAAGAAGATTGTAATGGCCAGAAAAAGGGTAGAGTGGGTACCAAGAATCTGAGTATTGTTTTTTGAATCAATATGTTAAGACGTTTCAGCATGAAATAGGTATTTTTACCTAATTTTGCATGGTTATAAGTACCTATATCGTTCGTTCAGGAGCAATTTATTGTGCTCTTGATTGTCAGCAATGCAGGGTGGATGCGGCTCTTTTGCAACGATGCCCCAAAGTCGCCGGTTGAGACACAGATGAACACGGATAACCACGGATGGAGAGGGTGGGTGAAGCGATAGCGTAACCCACCGCTAAAGAAGGTCTGTGTCTGGAAAAAGCCCAGCAGAATGCCATGCGTCTGGCCCGGTTCTTAAGCGACCATGAAAAAATAAGCTGGGTTCGCTATCCGGGCCTTCCCGAGCATCCGCAATATGCGATCGCA
>Ga0068714_10007685_pt1 | contig 10344 bp, 8 predicted proteins | sample MTBNYHSulfiMetaG_FD_62988 | JGI IMG/M metagenome (GOLD analysis project Ga0068714, IMG submission 62988) | Enrichment culture microbial communities from rom New York Harbor, USA that are MTBE-degrading - MTBE-NYH (New York Harbor Sulfidogenic)... | ecosystem: Environmental > Aquatic > Marine >...
GTGCACTTCCATGCGCTGGGCTACGCCAGTGTCGAATGTACGCCGGATGTGTTCCAGTACGTCCGGGTTGGCTGCGAAGAAGTGTTCCGCTTGTTTGCCCGTGAAGCGGATCACTTTGCCCACAAACCAGACGACGGCCGCATCGTTGAAGGCTTTGAGAACGATCTGCCCATCGGGCAGTCGTTCCCAGAGCAGGGCCGCATCGGGAATGGCCTGAAAGACCCTGCCGAACATCGGCTCACTGTCCTGAACGGCCTGTCCGTAGCGCACCTGTGCGGTGATGTCGTAGTGCAGGCCGATGGCGCGGACCGGTCTGCCATCCGCAGTGAAGACGAATTCGGGTTCGGCCCCCACCCAGCGCATTTCACCGTCCGGCCAGATGATGCGGAACGTCATGGGCCACGTACGGCGCTGCCGGAGCATCTCCTTGAATTGCGTCGTGACATTCATGTAATCAGCAGGGTGTATTACCTGTGTGAGGGTTGCGCTGAGTTTGCCTTCGAAGGTTGGCCGGGCGCTGCCCGTGAGTACACCGGTGCTGCCGGACCAGGTGAACAAATCGTCCTCCAGGTTGCAGAAGAAGCTGCCAATGCTGCTGACTTCTTCGACCGCATGGCGGGTACGCTCCCTTTCGGCGCTGACCGCTTCCATCGCGCGTTGTGCCGTGGCCTCGCGCAAGTAGATGGCGAGGTGGGTCACCTGACCGTAAGTGTCGGTAATCGGGTAGACGGTGGAGTCGAAATCCCGTCCCTGGAAATGATCTTCGTAGCGGAGTGGGCGACCACCGGCGATAACCGTCCGATACTGTGCCATACGGTGTTCGCGAACGTCCGGAGCGAGCAAATCGTAGGCGTTCGTGCCGAGCAGCTCGTCGAGGGGAATGCCGCATACCTGGGCGAACACTTCGTTCGCCGCGAGCAGCGTGCCATCCGTTTCGATGAGCAGTGCGATGTGCTGTGCTGCGTCCAGCAGGGCGCGGACGGATTGCGCGGCATGTTTGGGCGCGGCAATGCCATAGGCTATCCCGTGGAGCGCATCTACCTGGCCGGCGTCGTCCCGCAGCGGTTGCAGGACGATCGAGAACCAGTGTGCTTCGCCACGCGGGTATGCCGGCACTTCGAACATCAGGGGTTCGCCGCTCTCGACCATCTTCCGCATGTGCTCGCTGATCCCTGCGTCGGGGAACGAGAGCAATGCCTCCAGCCGTTTACCAACACATTCCTCCGCTGTCAGCCCTACCAGTTGAGCAGCGGCGTGGTTGATCGCCAGCACCATGCCCGCGAGGTCATACAGGATAATGGGATGGACCGAGTTCTCGACCATCGTCCTGAACTGGCGTTCTCGCTTTTTCAGCGCCGTGTTTTCGCGACGAAGCGTCGCCAATTCCTGAAGCAATTGCTCTCGGGTGAACTCGGTATCGTGCATAAACGACCTCCATTTGGGCGATGATGTGGCGTGAGGTACCACTATGCAACACTAGCTTGGCGATGTCACCGGATAGCATGCGCAGTTTGGTTTCATCTGGGTGGGTGAAGAATATTGTCTATGAAAGCCATGCGAACTCATTATATCACGACATTCGTTAGCAATCAATATGCGCCGGTTTTGTCAATATGTGTGCAAGCGTTCACGACTGTCTGTTTGCCGGTCAAGACTGTGCCGATCTTTGACGATAGCATGCGCCAGCTGGAGCGGTGGAATGCGGACAGATCGCACGCGGCGCGTAACCGTGGTAGCTTGGCGCAGTCTGGACCAACCCAATGAAGGACCCGCCGCGGGGCTTCAGCCCGCGCTAAGGATACGAAGTCCTGCAGATTGGCACAGTCTGCTCCAGCCGGTGCGCTCTCCGGCGAATTGGTCGCGGCAAAGGCGCTGCAATTGTACCAAGAGTTCTGCGGGAACGTCTGTGCGGGGCGCACTTGACAAGCAGGGGTGAACCGTGCTATGATTAGAACAAACGTTCTAATCATGCCATCCGGAGGGGAGGAGCCAGTCACCGTGAACCGACGCCGCTTTCTCGGAAAACTTCGTCAACTGCAAGGCGATCTGCCGCTCGAGGTGTTCGCGCGCAAGCTGGGGATCGATCCGTCATACCTGTCGCGCCTGTACCGTGGGGAGCGTTCGCCCGGGCTGCGGGTCATTCAAGGGGCGCTGCGGGCGTTCCCCCGCGTCGGATTGCGCGAATGGGGACTGCGCGGTCCCGACGATGTTCAGGAGCACCAGGAGTGCCCGGTGGGCCATTAACCGCTTTGCGCCGTGGCTGCAAGACCTGACCGTCAGGCTGTCAATGCGCATCCATTACCTGGCGCACCTTATGCGCCAGCGTACAGCGTGAATAGGGTTTCTCCAGGAAATGCAGCTTGCCGTCCAGGGCAATTTCGCGGATAGTGGTATCGTCTGCATAGCCCGAGATGAACAACACCCGGCAATCGGGCAGAATCTCTGCGATACGTGCGGCGAGGTCGCTTCCACCCATTTGCGGCATGACCAGGTCAGTCAGCAGCAGATCGATCGCCGCGCCGTACTCGCTGGCCAGGCGGAGCGCCTCATCGCCGTTGGTGGCTGCCAGGACATGGTAGCCGAGCGACTCGAGCATGCGTACGGTGGTCGTGCGCACCGCTGGCTCGTCCTCGGCGAGTAGGATGGTCTCGCTGCCGGTCGGTACGCGAAGTCCGCTTTCGATAGCGTGCAGTTCTTCGGTCTCGCCGGCGGCCAGCCGGGGCAAGTAGATCTCGAAGGTCGTGCCGGCAGCGGGTTCGCTGCGGACGACGATTTCCCCGCCATGCTGTTTGACGATGCCGTACACCGTGGACAGGCCCAGTCCGGTGCCTGTGTCCTTGGTCGTATAAAACGGTTCGAACATGCGCTGCATGATCTCAGGGCTCATTCCTATGCCGGTGTCGCGCACTGCGAGCAGCACGTACGGGCCGTCGGGCATGCCGGGTGGGGCGGATACATCACGCGTCGCGAAAAACAGCTTGCCGCCGTGAGGCATCGCGTCGCACGCGTTCACTGCCAGATTGATGATGACCTGCTCGAGCTGCGTCAGGTCCGCTTTGACTGGCCCGGCATCGCCGGGCAGAATGACCAGCTCGACGTCGGTGCCGATCAAGCGGCGCAACATCTTCGCCATTTCGAGCAGCAGATTGTCGAGACGCAGGAGTGTTGGGTTCATTACCTGGCGGCGCGAGAAAGCGAGCAGTTGTTTCGTCAGCCGGCTGGCCCGCTCCGCGGCGCGGATGACCTGGCGTATGTCTTCGCTGGCCGGGTCGTCGGGCGCGAGCGCCTGCCTGACGAACTCACTGTAACCGGCGATCGTGGTCAACAGGTTGTTGAAATCGTGTGCGACGCCGCCGGAAAGCTGCCCGAGAATTTCCATTTTCTGTGCCTGGCGTAGTTGTGCTTCCAACTGCCGGCGCTGGCTGATGTCACGCGCGACGACCAGCATCTGCGCTGGTCTTCCCGCTGCCGGCAGCGGCTGTGAGCCCACTTCCAGCGGGACGAGTTCACCCGCTTTATTGACAAAACTCATCTCGTAGACATAACGCGACGTGTCGCCAGCAGCTCGCTGGTCTGCACGCGCGTTCATCCGGGCGCATTCATCGGACGGAAGCAGATCTTGGAGGGTCAGGTGCGCCAGGTCTGTCTCGCTGTACCCGCTGAACTCGATCCCGGCGTGGTTGATGTAGCTGATGCGCCCCTGAAAGTCATGGACGAGGATGATGTCACCGGCAGTTTCGGCCAGCAGCCGGTAGCGCGACTCGCTGTCGCGCAGCGCCTGCTCCGCTACATGCCGCGCGGTGACGTCCCGCGAGACGCCAACGACCCCGCTCCAGTTGCCGGCGTCATCGAACACGAACTGTGCGACGATCTCGACCCAGAGCAGGGTGCCATCGCGATGTTGGTACCTGATCTCCAGCGTGACCGACTTGTCTTTGTCCAGCGGGGAGAGGTGCGGCAAGCGCTGGTTGACGATGTCCATCACCGCTGCCAGCGATTCGGGGAGCAGGGTAGCGGTGACGGGTCTGTTCAGGAATTCGGCGGGGTCGATCCCGAGCAGATGACGGAGGGAAGGGCTCACGTACGTGAAACACAGGTTGGTATCGAGCGTCCAGATCACGTCGCGACTGTTGTCGGCCAGCAGACGGTATTTCCGCTCGCTATCGCGTAGTTCTGCTGCAGAGTGTTGCTCGGCCTCGAGCCGGGATTCCAACTCCGCGACTCGCTCGCGCAGTGCGTTAACCTCGCCGGCGAGTTCTTCGCTGGTCTTCCTTTTTTCGCGCATTGATCTATTCCCTGCTTACTTAGGGGCGCAAATGAGATGTATATATATACACACAAATGCAAAAGAATAAATAAAGCTGCTGATATATCATTATTATAGCATAAATTATCTCAATTTGCAAGTGCAGCCATCCTGTGGGACAGCGTCTCTATTTGCGGGAGGCTGGTAAGCAGTCGGCCGGTTGTCTTGGCGTTGGTCTAGACTGGGCCAATCTGTGCTGCAACCCGCGCTGTCCTGCGTCTGACGCTCCTGGCAGGTCGCGTACGAGACCCAACCCTGGCAGATTGGCTCAGTCTGAACCGCCCAGTTTTTGCCTCCAGGCAAAAATTGGGCGGTTTGCCTGTTGACAGGAAAGGTTGTACTGTGCTATGATTAGAACAAATGTTCTGATCCAGACAAGCGGAGAGAGGGGAGAACCATGCCACGGAATCCGAACAAACGGCGTTGTACATATCCGGGCTGCCAGGGCTGGGCGATGGCGGATAGCCGCTATTGCCGCGTGCACCGGACGATGTTGGAAGATAGAGCGGAAAAGCGGGACGACTCGCCGCTGGGCATTTACGCGGCGGTGCTGACGCCGGAGGAACAGCTCTTACTGGAGCAGAGCGGTGACCAGCTCGATCTGGGGCCGGAAATCTGGCTGCTGCGGATCATGAGCCGACGGTTGTTCGTGGCGATCGGGCAGGACGGCACGGACCGCGAGGCGCTGCGCAAGCTGGCGAGCGTGCTGTACCAGGGGATTGCGCGGCTGGCCCACTTGCTGCGCGTACGGCGCGCTCTGCGCGGCGAAGCGGCGGATGGGCTGGCGGGGGCATTGGCGAAAGCGTTGGACGAGATCGACCTGTTAGTCGATGGGAATGGAGGGCAAGACGATGACTGAGCTGGCGACTGGAGAGGACCGGCTGCGCGATGCGATCCGGCGATTCAACCGGACGCGGCGCCGCGAGGTCATGGTGGATGAGCGTCCGGGCTGTGTGTATGGCCTGCTGACGCGGGATATGGTGGAAGACGTGGGGCGGACACTCGCAGAGGTCCGTGAGGAACTGGTGGCGCTGAAACGGCTGCTGAGCGGCATCTTCGTCGCGCTCGCGCTGACGTTCATCGGCGTGCTGCTCGATCTCGCCGTGCGCGCCGCCCACCTGCCGTAGGGGCGACCGGCCGGTCGCGCGGCGAGGGCTGCGCGGACCTGGCTGGGGCGTTGGTCTGCGCGTGGCGTCACGTGGGCACAATCGTAGGGGCGACCGGCCGGTCGCCCGGCGATGGATATCTCGCGCAGAGACGCAGAGGAAGACATCAACATCGTCCGCGCCGGTGCGGTGACCGTGACGGCGGGGGCCTGCCGTAGGGGCGACCGGCTGGTCGCCCGGCGAGGGCCGCGCGGGCTTGGCTGGGGCGTCGGTCTGCGCGTGGCGTCACGTGGGCACAATCGTAGGGGCGACCGGCTGGTCGCCCGGCGATGGATATCTCGCGCAGAGGCGCAGAGACCGCAGAGGAAGACATAGAAATCCTCCGCGCCTCGCGGGGCGGTCGCCCGGATGGCGTCTCTACCGTGCACAGGCGCGGGTGGGGTTGCGGCGATGGGCCTCCGGCTGCGCGGACCTGTCGCCACGCAGTTCATAACAGACCAGGTAGCCTGTGCTGGGCGACATGTGGCTCGCAGATCACGCAGCCGCTGCGCCCATTCAGACGCAGCAACCGGTCGTCGTAGGTGTACAGTTCCTTGGCTTGCGCCCATTGCGCCGATGCGAGATGAATCGCGTCCATTGGCTGCAGCTTGGCCCCGCTCGACATGGCGTCTCGCAACAGACCCCGTGCCAGATCTGCAATGCCGGCATGACACTCGATCGTCTCGATCAAGTCTGGCGTGTTCCACAAGGCCATGATCCGCTGCTCGATATCCTGGTCGAGGACGCGTTCGAGCCTTTCCTGGGCAACATAAGCGACCTCCACTCTGGAAACGATCGAGGTCACGATCTTGTGCTTGCCGTCGGATGCCGCCGTTTCGTCGAGAAGATCCGAAACGGTCTGGAAACGGTCCGGTTCCTGACCGATGTAAGCCAGAAAGACACAGGCGTCCCAATACGTCAGCGTGGGTTTAGCTGGCATCACGTGCTCTCCGGAGAATACGATCGGCGGTTTCCTGTCCAGCCTTCCAGGGAATGACACCCGCCGCTTTCTTGTAGTCATCTCGTTCGTTCGCGGAAACGAGTGTGATTTCGGTGATGCTACGGATAGACAGGGGAAGGCCGGTGTGTCTGTCGCGCGCAATTCTGCCCGCGACCAGTACGGTTTTTCCCCAGATACCGCGCAGGCGTTCCTCTTCCCCTTCGCCTACGTAGCAGTTCACCGGACGGTCGAGGACGGAGTCGTATAATGTGAACCTGAGGTCATGCCTGCTGGTCAGAGTCTGGACGCGGCCTTTCAGTTTGCCCAGGCTGTAGATGATGGCGGATTGCTCGTTCTTGTCAGTAGCCCTGCTGGAAAGTGTGGCCTCACCATGATATGTCTCGAAACGCATGGCTGTGATGTGTCCGTCGAGGAGGCTGGTCAACGAAAGCACTTGCTTCTGTACGCGGACAGAATAGGGCACAGGCTGCCTGGCCTCCAAAGATCTTCCGATGACCAGGTATGCGTGGGACACGCGCTGGATGGCTTCGCTGGAATCGGATTCTCCGCGAATCGTGGCGATGGCACTTCCGGCCAGCAATTCGTCAATGAACCAGTCGATTTTGGCTTCCGGAGCGACTTCTTTGGACAGAACCGTGACCAGATCAGCAAGATGTTTCATGGTCTGGGCAAATTCGCCCAGCAGTATCGTCCCATCCAGTGCCAGTGTAAGGGTATCACCAGGCATCGGTCAGCCCTCCTTTCCCGTGGATCAACCTTCTGGGCTGAGTGTAGCAGAGATGATGTCACTTTACAAATGTGATCTACGGCTCACCCCAGCACAGGCGCGGGTGGGGTTGCGGCGATGGGCCCGTCGTAGGGGCGAGCGGCTGGTCGCCCGGCGATGGATATCTCGCGCAGAGGCGCAGAGAGCGCAGAGGAAGACATCAACATCGTTCGCGCCGGTGCGGTGACCGTGACGGCGGGGGCCTGTCGTAGGGGCGACCGGCTGGTCGCCCGCCGGCGAGAAAGGGGAACGCAACGGTGAGGCGTAACAGGTGGATCGAACGGGCGGCGTTGTGCGCGCTGACCGATATCGCGATGTTTTCGCGGCTGGTGGCGGCGCGGCCATTGCGTCCGTACCAGCTCGCGCCGGCGCGCGCGATCGTCGATAGCGTGCTCAACCGCCGCGGGCTGAGTTTTGCCGTGGTGATGAGCCGCCAGGCGGGTAAGAACGAAACGTCGGCACAAGTCGAGGCGTACCTGTTGTTGCGCTTCAGCCGCTGCGGTGGCACGCTGATCAAAGCGGCGCCGACCTACCGGCCGCAGCTCACCATTTCGCGCTTGCGGTTGGAGGCGATGCTGAACAACCCGTGGATGCGCCCCTTGTGGCGGCGGCAGGAGAACATGATCCGCGTGGGGGCGGCGCGTTGTAGCTTTCTTTCGGCGGGGCCGGGGGCGAACGTCGTCGGCGCGACGGCGGACGTGCTGTTGGAGTGCGACGAGGCACAGGACGTCGATGCCGATAAGTGGGACCGCGATTTCGCGCCGATGGGTGCGTCGACCAATGTGACGACCGTGTTCTGGGGGACGGTGTGGACGGCGCACACCTTCCTGGCGCGACAAATCCGCACGCTGGAACGTCAGGAACAGGCGGATGGGGTGCGCCGCGTGTTCCGCGTGCCGTGGCCCGAGGTCGCCGCCGAGGTACCGGCTTACGGGCGCTACGTGGAGCGTGAGATGGCCCGGCTCGGTCGTGAACACCCTTTGATCCGCACACAGTACGATTTGCAGGAGGTGGACGAGCAGGTGGGCCTGTTCCCGGCAGAGCGGCGGCAGCAGATGCGCGGCGATCATCCACGTCTGGCGGGGCCGCGACCGGGCGCACGTTACGTGCTGACGCTGGACGTCGGCGGCGAGTCGTTCGCGGCGGACGATGTCGCTGCGGCGATGCTGCCCGGCGGAGACGGCGCCACGCGCAGCACTCACGACCACACTGCGCTGACCGTGTTCGAGCTCGACCACAGCGTGGCTGAAGAGCTGCGTGGACCGGTGTACCGTGTCGTCGATCGCCGCACATGGGCCGGCACGGCGCACACCCTGCTCTACGCCGCCGTGCTCGACCTGACACGCACGGTGTGGAACGCACAGCGTCTGGTAGTGGATGCCACCGGGTTGGGGGCCGGGTTGGTATCGTTTCTGCGCCGTGCATTGGGCGAAGAGCGCATCGTGCCGGTAGTCTTCACGGCGACGCGCAAATCCGAGCTGGGCTGGGCGTTCCTGGCGCTGTGCGATACGGGCCGCTTCAAGGACCACGTACCCGATGGCAGTGCGGAACAGGCGCTGTTCTGGCGGCAAGTCGAAGCTGCGGAGGGGGAAATCCTGCCCGGCCCCGGACAGCGCTTGCGCTGGGAGGTGCGCGACCGTACCCTGCACGACGATCTGCTGCTCAGCGCCGCGCTGGTGGCTGCACTCGAAGCGGATGCGCCGTCCGCTTATGCTGCTTCCGCAGTGATCGATGCCGGCGACGTGCTCGATACGATCGATGGCGGAGCGTTCTAACAGGATTTTTCTCCCCTACGCGCGGGACTTTTTGCTCTGGTCAGCGCTGACCTTGTATGAGATAATGAGACTAATCACAACAGGACCGAGCCGGTCTCCGCGGGGAGGTTGGGGTGGAAGTGAGATCGGCTCGCCTGTTGTTGGTTTACCTCAGTCGTGAGCGGCGCGCCTTGCTTCCGGTATCGGTATGTTGGCAATTGAGACTGTCTGCTGTGCTGACTGTGCGGAGCCTGGGCGATGGCGGAAGCACGTTGTCAGCACGGAACCAGGCAAGGGAGGCCGTCCGGCGATGAATTCAGCGTCTGTGGTGCGATTTGGAATCAGAAAACCTGTTACCGGCTATGAGCGGTATCGACATGCTGGCACGGGGGGGGGAACAGGGCATGGGCAAAGCGGAACTGACACAACGTCTCGTGGAAATGCTGGCGGATTGTTCGCGTATCGAGATATCAATCGACGGCAACCGGTTCATCGGCAAGGTCGATGCTTATACACACGAGTCGGTGACGTTCGTCGTGTTGGCCGGCCCGGGGCAGGGACGTACCGCGACGGTCGCTTATGGCGACGTCGACGATCTACACCCCGCCGGATTCTGGCGTTATCCTCCTGATTCTCGCGAAGAATTACCGTAAGTTTGATCACTCGACAACAACACGCTACTGCGTGACAGTGCACCACCGGTCGGGCGGCGTTCGCCAATGTCGCTCTGGCTGGGCTCACGGGTGCAGTCCTCGTCTATTTTGCTTTCAGCCAGGGAGGACCAGCCGCGCGGTTCTTACTGTGCAATTGCGTGATTTTTGTCCATTCTGCATTCTGCCAGAAATGTCTTGACACATATACATAGAATATGATATACTAAGGCGTAGTATCGATAAAAATCCGTGGTTGTACTCAATTCCACTATCATGTTTATGTGATACGGCCCCTGTGGATCCACATGCGGTACAAGTATGAGCAACAATGAAGTGTCTGGTTTGACTCACCCGGTCTGTGAACTGCGCAATTCCCTTTTGGGGAGAAGGTTCCCCATCATGGCAATCGGAAATGGTTCGGACGTGCTATTGTGGGATCCTGCTCATAGCGGCGTCCCGGTTCCTGGGCGGTCAGGGTTGTAACAAACGGGAGGTTCGTTGGCGATTGATGCGAGCTGATGAAGATCTGCAACGTCAACTGGTAAAACTGGCCACATTTCTCGATTGTGTCCTGGAAAGCATCCCCAGTTCGGTCGTGGTCATCAACCGGCAATTGCGTATCGTGTCTGCCAATCAGAATTTCCTGAACAAAGGGTATCGTGAAGTCCAATCGACGATCGGCGAACGGCTCGAATCGGTGTTTCCGACTGCGCTGGTTGAATATATGCGGCTCATTCGCAAAGTGCAGGAAGTGTTCCA
>Ga0068714_10007687_pt1 | contig 10342 bp, 6 predicted proteins | sample MTBNYHSulfiMetaG_FD_62988 | JGI IMG/M metagenome (GOLD analysis project Ga0068714, IMG submission 62988) | Enrichment culture microbial communities from rom New York Harbor, USA that are MTBE-degrading - MTBE-NYH (New York Harbor Sulfidogenic)... | ecosystem: Environmental > Aquatic > Marine >...
GGCAGCAACACGGACTACAACAAGCTGAGGGCGGCATTTGAGAAGCTCGCGCTCAATGATGCCAGCTTCTCGTTCTTTCCGCAGAATTCGCCGGCACTGGGTTTCGGGTTCCGGTGCGGGTTCCTTGGCCTGCTGCATATGGAGATTGTGCAGGAGCGGCTGGAGCGCGAGAACGATATCGACGTGGTGCAGACGGCGCCGACGGTGAGCTACGAGGTGCTGATGACGGACGGGACCGTCAAGCGAATCGATTCGCCGAGTATGCTGCCGGAGATGACGAAGATAGAGCAGCTTCGCGAGCCGTTCGTGCGCCTGGAGATAATAACGGCGACGGAGAGCATCGGCCCTGTTATGAGGCTTGCGGACCAGAGGCGATGCCAGCTTATCAAGACCGATTACCTGAGCAAGACGCGCGTGCTGATGGAGTACAAGGCGCCGCTGGCGGAGATAGTGTATGATTTCTACGATGTGCTGAAGGGCATCACGCACGGTTACGCAACGATGGACTACGAGTTCATTGGCTTTGAGGCGGGGGACCTGGCGAAGATAGACATTCTTGTGAACAAGGTGGCGGTGGATGCGCTGTCGCTGATCGTCCACCGGAGCAATGCCGAGTATCGTGGTCGCAAGCTGATAGTCAAACTGAGGAGAGCGATACCCAAGCACCAGTTCGAGATACCGCTGCAGGTGGCCATTGGCGGCAAGATAATCGCCCGCGAGACTATCAAGGCCTATCGAAAGGATGTGACGGCGAAGCTCTACGGGGGCGATGTAACGCGGAAAATGAAGCTGCTCAAGAAGCAGAAGGAAGGCAAGAAGCGGATGAAGAATATCGGTTCCGTGGATATCCCGCAGGAGGCCTTCATGAGCATACTTGATACAAGCGACGACTAGCGGCGGGGTTTTTCCGGGTTGACTCTCGCGCAAGGCAGAATCTCCTTGCGTTAGTGGGGGTATGGACTAAACTAAGGAATTCTCTTCTCAGTAGATCTCGCTTCGTCAGGAAAGGATATTGGTATCTATGAGTCTTGAAATGTTTTTCAGCCCGGGTTCAGTGGCTATTGTCGGCGCGTCGGCGTCTCAGGGCAAGGTGGGCTATGAGATACTGACTAACATGATCGGTGCCGGGTACAAGGGGAAGATCTTCCCGGTGAACAACAAAGCCGACATGATCGAGGGTCTGAAATGCTATCCAACTCTGGAATCGATAGGTGAGACGCCAGACTTGGTGGTTGTCGTCCTTCCAGCGAAGGTCGTGCCGGCGATAATGCAGGAATGCACCAAGATAGGCGCGAAGTCCGTGGTGATAATAACCGCGGGTTTCAAGGAGGTGGGCGAAGAGGGGCGGAAGCTGGAGCAGGAGGTTGTTCAGATTGCCAAGCAGGCTGGCATCAGGGTTATCGGCCCCAACTGTCTTGGTGTCATTGCTCCGGCGCATCACGTGAATGCAAGCTTTGGCGGAGACCTGCCCAAGCAGGGGTCGATAGGCTACCTCTCGCAGTCAGGAGCACTCCTCGCAGCCATTCTCGATACGTCCAATGCGCACGGCATCGGCTTCAGCAAACTTGTCAGCATAGGCAACAAGGCCGATGTGAACGAGCTTGATCTGATCAGATTCTTTGGCAGAGATCCTGAGACGAAGGTCATAGCCGGTTATCTTGAAAACATTGCCAATGGCAACGTGTTTGTGAGTCAGGCGGAGAAGATATCACAGACCAAGCCGATACTTCTGATGAAAGCAGGCGGCACAAGTGCAGGCGCCCAGGCGGCCTCCTCCCACACGGGCAGCCTGGCAGGCAGCGAGACGGCCTACGAGGCGGTGTTCGAGCGTGCAGGCGTTGTGCGGTGTCTCTCCATCACGGCGCAATTCGACTATGCACAGGCATTCGCCAACCAGCCGCTGCCCGCAGGCAATCGCATAGCGGTCATAACGAACGCCGGCGGCCCGGGCATTATGGCGGCTGACGCGATCGAGCGAAGCGGGCTTTCCTTCGCAAAGCTCGCCGAAGAAACGAAGAAGAAACTGCTGGATGCCTTGCCCCCGGCGGCAAATGTGCAGAATCCCGTGGATGTCCTCGGTGATGCCCTGGCTGATAGATATGCATTTGCGCTCGATATGGTCATCCATGACCCTAATGTAGATGCGGTGCTGGTGCTCCTTACGCCCCAGGCGATGACGGAAGCGACGGCCACGGCGGAAGCGATGGTCAAAGCCTGCCGGGGAAATAGCAGGAAGCCCATGTTCGCGGCGTTCCTGGGCGCGAGGCGAGTGGACGAAGCGATCAAGGTGTTGAGGGACAATGGCATACCTCAGTATGACTCCCCGGAAAGTGCCGTCGAGACCATCACGAAGATGGTGGATTATGTGAGATGGCGGAATCGCCCCAAGAGAGTTGTGAAGCTCTTCCCGGTGAACCGAAGGAAGGTGGAAGCAATAATCGAGCGTCACCTGAGGCAGGGGGCTCGCGAGATAGGCGAGACGGAGTCGAAGGAAATACTGGAGGCGTATGGTTTCGTTACGCCCAGAGGCAGCATCGCTACGACGGCCGAGCAGGCAGCCAATATCGCCCAGCAGCTGGAGTTCCCCGTTGTTATGAAGATATGGTCGCCGGATATCCTGCACAAGTCGGATGTGGGCGGCGTCAAAATAGGGCTCAGGAATTCACAGGAGGTCATGGATGCATTTGACCTGATGATGTACCGCATCCCGAAAAAGCGACCGGATGCAAACATACTGGGTGTGCTGGTTCAGGAAATGTGCACAGGCGGCAAGGAAGTGATCCTCGGCATGCACCGTGATCCTCATTTCGGGCCACTCATGATGTTTGGCATGGGTGGGACGATGGTCGAGGTGCTCAAGGACGTGGCATTCTACCTGGCGCCGCTTACGGCAGAGGAAGCCAAGCAGATGCTGATGAGCACAAGGACTTACAGGATGTTGCAGGGGGTCAGAGGCGAGAGAGGCGTTGACATCGATGCTATCGCCGAAGGCCTGCAGAGGCTTTCCCAGCTTGTGACGGAGTTCCCGCAGATACAGGAAATGGACGTGAATCCATTCATTGTGGGGCCGCCCGGCACGATACCGATTGCTGTCGATGCGCGAATGAGTGTTGAAGAAAGCTGACCCGGAGAGACAGATATGAATACGTTCGACTGGAAAGAGAAGTATAAGAGTAAGGTAAGCACAGCGCCCGCAGCGATGAAGATGATCAAAGCGGGCAACAGCATATTCATCGGCACCGGTTGCGGTCAACCGCAGCATCTCGTGGATACTCTGGTGGCGCACTCCAGCCACATCTATGATGCCCATGTCATCCACCTGCTGACGATGGGTCCAGCTCCTTACGCCGATGAGAAATTCCGCGAGAAATTCAAGATGAACAGCTTCTTTGTCGCGGACAACGTTCGCGGCGCTCTTGAGAAAGGCATCGGCGATTACACCCCGATATTCCTTTCAGAGATACCACACGAATTCGAGAGAGGGAGAATACCCATCGACGTAGCTCTTATTAGCGTCTCGCCTCCTGATGCAAGCGGCTTATGCAGTCTCGGTGTGTCGGTGGACATCGTCAAATCCGCTGCTGCAAACGCCAGGTATGTGATAGCCCAGGTCAACAGCCGCATGCCTCGGACCCTCGGCAACAGCTTCATTCATGTTAACGAGATTGATGCGCTGGTCCCCTATGACGAGGATATCTTCGAAACAATAGTGCCCGAGCCAGATGAGACACTCCGCCGTATCGGCGAGAATATTGCGAGGCTGGTTGAAGACGGCAGTACCATCGAATGCGGCATCGGGCGCATTCCTCAGGCGGTCGCGGAGTTTCTGAAGGACAAGAAGGACCTCGGTATTCACACCGAAATGTTCGGCGACTGGATCATCGAACTGATAGAATGCGGTGCCATCACCGGCGCTAAGAAAACGGCAAACCACGGCAAGATCGTGGCCAGCTTCTGCATGGGCTCAAAGCGGCTCTACGACTACATTGACAATAACCCGTTCTTTGAATTCTACCCCACCGAATACGTCAATGATCCGTTCATCATAGCCCAGCACGACAAGATGATAGCGATAAATGTTGGACTTGAGATCGACCTTACAGGCCAGGTCTGTTCGGATTCGCTCGGATACCAGTTCTACAGCGGAATCGGCGGCCAGGTCGATTTCATCCGCGGCGCGGCTCGAAGCAGGGGTGGCAAGGCGATAATCACGATGCCGTCCACAGCGAAGAATGGGGAGGTTAGCAGGATTGTGCCGCATCTTACCGAAGGGTCAGGCGTGGTTACGACGCGTGGTGATGTGCACTACGTCGTCACAGAGTATGGCGTCGCATATCTGCACGGCAAAAGCATCAGGGAGCGGGTTCTTTCACTGATTAATATCGCGCACCCCAAATTCAGGACTCAGCTCATACAGGCAGCGAAATCTCGCAGGTACATATACTCCGACCAGATAGAGCTCGACACCGAGCAGGCACGATATCCTGAGGAGCTCGAGCGTCATGATACACTGCGCGACGGTACCGAGATATTCTTCAGGCCCGTCAAGCCGACGGACGAAGCAGCCATCTCCGAGATGCTGTATTCGCTGAGCCAGTCTTCAGTTAGAACCAGATACATGGCCCAGACCGTCGCGTTTCCCCATAGAGATGTGCAGCAGCTGGCGAATGTCGACTACAGCCAGGATATAGCAATCGTCGGCACCGTTCCAGGCATCGCCGGCGAGCAGATCGTGGCTATTGCCCAGTACTATCGCGACCCCAAAACACAGTCGGCGGAAGTCGCATTCCTGGTCCAGGACGAATGGCAGCAGAAAGGCATGGGCACCTATCTGCTTGCATATCTGACGCAGATTGCACGGCGGCGGGGTGTCAAGGAATTCTATGCCAAGGTCCTTCCGACCAACAAGGCGATGCTGGCGATATTCCACAACTCCGGCCACAAGGTCAGGACGGAATTCGACGGAGAAGTCTACAGCATAAGGTATGATCTGGGCGAGAAGAAGGAATAGGGGTGATTCTTGGCTACGAGAATAGCTGCCTTCATCCATAGTCCTGAGCTTGAAAGGTACTCGTATCCTGAGACATGCCCATTCAACATAAGCCGCGCGGGAAAGGTCAGGCAGACGCTCAAGTCGACAGGCCTTCTGACCGGGCCGGGCAGAATCGAGATCGCACCGGAACCAGCCGACAGAGCTATACTGGAGAAGTTCCATACGCCTCGTTATCTGGATGCTCTGCGCGATGCCTCCACGGGCACGATGACTCTTGAAGCATTCCAGATGGGCATCGGCTCGCACGACTGCCCGGTATTTGCGGACATGTACGAGTATCCGGTTCTTGCATGCGGGGCGACAATTACGGCCGCGAATCTGATCCTGTCCGGCAAGGCTGAGCTTGCGTTCAATCCATCCGGCGGATTCCATCATGCCGGGCCGGAGAAGGCAGCCGGCTTCTGCTATGTCAACGATGTGGCGATAGCCTGTACGGTTCTGGCCGAAGCGAACAAGAGGGTCCTCTACCTTGACGTGGACGTTCATCATGGAGATGGAGTCCAGAACGCTTTCTACGACCGCTCTGACGTGATGACAATATCGTTTCATCAAAGCGGACGCACACTGTTTCCCGGCACGGGCTTCGAGAGTGAGATCGGCACAGGTCCGGGAAAAGGATACTGCGTGAATGTGCCTTTTCCCCCCGAGACCTATGACCAGGCTTATATCGCTGTTTTCAGGGCCATCGCGGTACCCTTGATAAAGGCGTACGACCCCGATGTCATTGTCTTTGAGCTGGGCGCTGACACGCTTGCAGGCGACCCTCTCGCACACCTGCAGCTGACAAACAACACGTACGCCGATATCATCCACATTCTGCTGGGCTTCAATAAACCCATACTGATGACGGGTGGAGGCGGTTATAACGTCTCCAATACCGTGCGCGCATGGGCACTGGCTTGGAGCGTTCTCTGCGGTGCCGATGCTGAACATGCCGACGCGCACATCGGCCTCGGCGGCGTCATGCTGGAGACCACGGACTGGTATGGCGGGCTGCGTGATAGGCAGCTGCCTGTTGATATGAAGCAGTCTGAGGCAGTGCTCGGCGCACTTGAGATGACGGTCGCCGCGATAAAGAGGGCCGTCTTCCCGCTTCACGGGCTGTAACGGCGGGTCCCAACACTGCCAACAGCACTTGATCGCACACCAATCCTTGATTCTGGCAGCCATTACGGTATATTCCTCAACACCCTCGGAGTCGCGACGCGGGCCTTATGCTGGACCTGAGACCAGGCAGTGGAATGCCTCTTGCCGCCAAAATGCATTTTGAGTAATTGGGTAGCTACCTGGAACCATCCGTCATAATCATGGCTGCTGGCGAGAGCCGCCGCTGGGCCGGCTATTTGCACACAAGCAAACACCTCGCGCCTCTGAACGACGCCGGCCAGACCATTATCGGCCGGACGATTCACATGCTGAAAGCCTCCGACATCGGCAATATTTCGGTTGTGGCGCGCAGCGATGCCATAATTGATGCCGTGGGCGAAGTCAGGGTGATTCGCCCCTGAAGGTTCAGGTATCTGACTGATTGCATTCTCTCGTCGCAGGAGCAATGGCGCCAGCGGACTATTATTCTACTGGGCGATGTCTACTTCAGTGCGCAGTGTCTCGATGCGATACTTGACTGCAACGATGAGATTCGTTTCTTTGGCATCGCCAAAGGCAGCAGACTCATCAAGACGGATAATCGCAGGCCAGAGCTCTACGCTTTCACGTTCAGCCAGAGGGTCAGCGAACATATAAGGAAGGTGCTGGAAGCAGGCTCTACCCTGGCGCGTCTCAGAGATGAAGAAGACATGCGCCTTGCATGTCTCGGGGCTGCCGCCAGAGGCAGAAGAGCACTTCTGGAATATTTGTTTCGCTATAGCTACTCGCCCAAGCCCCCCAAAGCTCTACAAAAAGCTGGTTTTGGCCGCAGCAATTTCTGGCGGGTCACACGGTCATTGTTCTCTAGGCCGCGAAAGACGTGGATATATGGCAAGCTCTGGGGGGCATACATACTCATTTCCGGCGCTGGTCCTTTCGAAGGCGATGACTTTGGCTGGCCTTCGTCAGTGGGTGATTACCTGCTTGAGATAAATGACATCACCCAGGACGTTGATACGGCTGCGCACTACGAGTCACTTCTGAAGGCGCTCGGCAGTGATTCCTCTCCGGCCAGGCAAGCCGGTCAGATGATCTCGTCATCTGAGTAGACAAAGCCATATCCAGCCCGCTACTGCTCGGGCTTTCTTGCAGCTTGGCATCGCGGGAATCTCCCGTTGCCAATACTCCCGCAATGCAGTATTCTCTGCGCACTTCTCTTACTTGTCTACGTCTATTGCCAGGAGATAAAGATGCTGTCATTCATAGGCCTGTGCATACTCATTCTCGTCGGCCACATACTTCGCGTCAGGATCAGGCTTCTCGCCAGGCTCTATCTGCCGAGCTGTGTCATAGGTGGTCTGGTCGGGCTCGCTGTCATCCAGTCATTTCATTACGCCGCAGCCGGTCTGGACAGCGGATGGGTATTCCACGTTAGCGCGTTTCTGAGCTCCGTGTCAGAACCATGGGGCCCACTGCCCGGGATGCTGATCAATATCGTATTTGCGTGCCTGTTCCTGGGGGTAGCCCTGCCATCGCCCGGCACTATCTGGAAACGTGCCTACACGCAGCTGGCCTATGGGCAGATTGTTGCATGGGGGCAGTACGTCGTCGGCGTGGGCCTCTGGATAGTCCTGATACACCTCCTCTGGCCGGGCCTTCCGGCAATGTTCGGAGGCATACTCCCTGTGGGCTTCGAAGGTGGACACGGGACGGCTGGCGGACTTGCGCCCGTGTTCGAGCAATACAATTGGTCTGCCGGCAAGGACTTTGCTCTGGCAAGCGCGACCGGTGGAATACTCTCGGCGATTATTGTCGGGATGATGCTTGTGAACTGGGCCACGCGCAGGGGATATACAATTCGCAGAGCCAGCCCAGCCGACATACCTGAGGACGAGAGCATCGGTATCATACCCGTGGACAGAAGACCTGTCGCGGGCCGGCTAAGCGTACACTCCGACTCAGTTGAAGCGCTAGGCCTTCATCTGGCCATCGTGGGTGTTGCGGTACTTATTGGCTATCTCATGAAGCAAGGGTTGCTGGCAATCGAAGCAGCTGTGCCTGCGCTGGCCTCGAAGGGGTTGTTCAAGGGGTTCCCGCTCTTCCCGCTCTGCATGATCGGTGGGCTGCTTATTCAGATCTATGAAGACAAATTTGACAGGCACAAAATAATCGACGTGGGTCTGATGAAGCGAATACAGAACACCTCGCTGGATTTCCTGGTGGTTGCTGCTATCGCAACGATACGGGTAGAGGTGGTTGTAGGGGCAATTGTCCCCCTCCTGATACTTATCGCTGCAGGAATACTGTGGAATGTAATATGCCTCCTGTTTCTGGCGCCGTATGTGTTCAAAAGCGCATGGTTCGAAAGAGCGATTGCCGAGCTGGGGCAATCGATGGGCGTGACTGCGACGGGGCTTCTGCTTCTGAGAGTGGTTGACCCGGAGTACGAATCAGAAGCTGTCGATGCGTTTGCGTCGAAGCAGCTCCTGCACGAGCCGTTCATGGGCGGAGGCCTCTGGACAGGGATGGCGATACCGATGCTCGCCATCTATGGCGCATGGCCTGTCTTTGGGATAGCATGTGCTGCGGTCATGATATGGGGCGTGGTGATAGTGTTTGTGATAGCTCGTCGGCGCAAAGCGACATGACGTCAGAAGACACCAGCCACCGCCTTACCGCAGGCAGGGCATTTGCCGCCGGCAATGCTGTTGTCCACGATGTTGTAGCCCATTCTTCTGATGAGCATTTTGCCGCAGCCGGGGCACATTGTATCCTCCGCGCCTGAGCCGGCGACATTGCCCAGGTAGACATAGTTGAGACCTGCTTCGCAGCCAATCTCAAAAGCTCGTTCGAGTGTCTCGATTGGTGTGGGTTTGCTGTCCTTGTGCTTGTACTGGGGATAGAAACGGCTGATGTGCCACGGGCAGTCGGGGCCAGCCTTCTCGACAAGCCAGCCGGCCAGTTTCTTGAGCTCCTCGTCAGAATCGTTCTGGCCCGGCAGAACAAGGGTTGTGACCTCCATCCAGATGCTCGTCTCTTTGGCAACATATTGAATAGTCTCAAGAACCGGCTGCAGCCTGGCCTTGCAGCGGCGTCTGTAGAACTCATCGGAAAAGGCTTTCAGATCGATATTGGCGGCGCTGAGCCAATCCTTGGCAAAATCCACAGCTTCGCGGGTCATGTAACCGTTGGTGACAAAGACATTGGCAAGACCCGAATCTTTCGCCAGCCTTCCGCATTCTGCAGCAAGCTCCATAAAAATGGTAGGCTCGGTGTAGGTATAAGAGATGCTCTTGCATCCGCTGCGCACCGCTGCAGCCACTATCTCATCAGGCGAATACGCCTCACCATCTATCATGGCTCCCTCCTGCGGCTGCTGGCTTATCTGCCAGTTCTGGCAGAAGTCACACTGCAAGTTACAGCCTGGACACGAGATGGAGAAGCTCTTTGAGCCAGGCTGGAAGTGGTAGAGCGGCTTCTTCTCGATAGGGTCCACGCCCGCGGCGCAGACCTTGTCGTAGTTGAGCGAATACAGCGTTCCGTGAGAGTTCTGCCTGACACGGCAATGTCCCAGCTTACCATCGGCTATGGTGCATCGCCATGCGCATAGTGAGCACTCGACTTTCCCGCCATCCGTCGCCTTCCACAGAACAGCCTCTTTGCCAGGAGCTTTCATATCTGGCCTCACTCAAGGTCGAATATCTTGCCCGGATTGAGGATATTATTCGGGTCCAGGGCCTTTTTCACAGCTCTCATCATACTGATATACTCCGGCGATACGACAAGCGAAAGGTATTTTTTCCGTTTGTGGCCGATGCCGTGTTCACCTGAGATGCGCCCGCCAAGGCTTGCCGTGAGGCCGTAAAGCTCGGCAAGTATCTGAGGCAGCAGATTATTCCAGTACTCGTCAGTCCATCCCGGGTCGGAGACTATCCGCGCGTGAAGGTTGCCGTCGCCTGCGTGGCCGAAGCAGGGTAACGAGACCTTGTACTTGTCTGCCAGCCGTGCGAAGGTTTCAACCATCCTCGGGATTACCGCCGGCGGTACAACCAAATCTTCATTGCTCTGACGCTTTGAGAAGATGGTCCACGCCTCACTGATGTTGCGGCGTATTCTCCAGACCCGTTCTGATGTAGTGGCATTGTCGGCCACATAGACCTCTATGGCGCCTGCAGCCAGACACATCTCGCCGATGGCCTCATA
>Ga0068714_10007688_pt1 | contig 10341 bp, 10 predicted proteins | sample MTBNYHSulfiMetaG_FD_62988 | JGI IMG/M metagenome (GOLD analysis project Ga0068714, IMG submission 62988) | Enrichment culture microbial communities from rom New York Harbor, USA that are MTBE-degrading - MTBE-NYH (New York Harbor Sulfidogenic)... | ecosystem: Environmental > Aquatic > Marine >...
CACCCCCACCCCGCGGCCGCCGGTGAGGTCGCCGAACCCCCGGTAGGTGGCGCCGGCCAGCCCGCCGAAACGATTCACGTTGCCCTCCACCTGTACGCGCCCCGTGATCTCCTCCGCAGCGCTTCCGTACTTGCCAAACACCTCCACGTTCCCCGCTTCCGGCCGGCGGGTGTCGGTGCGCCTCTTGGTGATGATGTTGACCGTTCCACCCAGAGCGTCGGACCCGTAGAGCACGCTCATGGGCCCGCGAACCACCTCGATCCGTTCGATCAGGTTGGGGTCCAGGGTGTTCAGATACTGGTGCGGGCCGGCCCTGTACAAGGAGTTGTTCAACCGGACCCCGTCCACCAGCAGCAGGATGTGCTTGCCGGTCAAGCCCCGGATGAACACCGACCCGCCCCCCCAGTTGGTCTTCTGCACCAGAATCCCCGAAAGCCGGTCGAACAGGTCCGGCGTGGACGAGGGGATCCGCTGCTCGATCCGCTCCCGGGAGATGATGCTCACGTGCTGCGGCACGAGGTACACGTCCTGCTCGGCCTTGGCCGTGGACACCACGGTGTCGGCCAGGGTGGTCACGTCCGGCGCCGGCGACTCGGCTACGGGCTCGTCCACCGGCACAAGGTCATCGGCGTGCACCCAGGTCGCCAACAGCGGTCCAGCCAAAACCCCCAGAAGACACGCCGCAAGGCGGACGGTTCGTTTCATCGTTAGCATTTCGCTTTCAACGGGGCGACGTCGGCATCGAACCGGAAGAATTGTGCCGATGAGGATACAGCACAAGCCGCTCTTTTCAAGAGGGTGTTTGCATTGTCACGCACGGTCGCCTGTTGTATAGAAATGAACACGGCATGACCGTTGTGCCGCCAGCACCCCCTATGGGAGGTCTCTATGAACACTCGTCTGGCCACCCCGTGGCTCCGGCGCACCGCGTTCCTGGTGGCGCTGCTCTTCGGCCCTGCCGTGTTCCCCGCGTGCGGCTCCGGGGACAGCGCACCCCCGCCCGCCCCGGCGCCCGCACCCGCGCCGACCCGGCTCCACACCGAGGGCCTCTGGGTACGCGACACGGACAACCGGGCAGTGATCCTCCGCGGCATCAACGTGGGGAGCCGCTCCAAGCTGCCCCCGTTTCTCCCCTTTGACGACGTGGGATTCCTGGACCAACTGGCGGACTGGGGCATGAACTCCATCCGCCTGGTGTTCACCTGGGAAGGGGTGGAGCCCGTGGAGGGCCTCTACGAGGAACCGTACCTGGACCGGCTGGAGGAGATCGCAGACGCGTGCGCCGCGCGGGAGATCCTGGTGATCCTGGACTCGCACCAGGACCTGTTCGCGCGCAACTTCTGCGGGGACGGGTTCCCGGACTGGGCCGTACACCCCGACCACCGGGCAGAGACCTGCCCGGAGCCGGACCGGATGTGGCCCCTGCGTTACGTGTTTTCCCCGGGCGTGGTGGCCAGTTTCTCCCGTTTCTGGGACACCGCGGAGATCCAGGATGCCTACATCCGCATGATGGCCCGTGTGGCCGAACGCTTCGCCTCCCACCCCGCCGTGGTGGGAATGGACCTGTTCAACGAACCGTACGACCTCAGCTACTGGCTCTTCAACGGGGCCTTCGAGCGAGACCAGCTCATGCCGTTCTACCGCAGGCTGGTTCCGGCCGTGCGGCAGCGTTTTCCGAACGCGCTCCTGTCGTACGGCACCACGGGCCTGTTCAGCCTGGGCCTGCCCACGTACCTCGAGCCCCCGGGCATGGACAACCTACTGTTCGGCGCGCACTGGTACGACCCGCTGGAACTCCTGCTGGGCGAGGGCGGGGACCTGGAGGGCATGCGCACCCGAATGCGCCGGATCGTGGAAATGGCCGAGCAGTGGAACGTGGGGGTCTACGTGGGCGAGTACGGGGTGCACACCGACCGCACCGACAACGTCCCGTTCCTGTCCGGCGTGGTGGACCTGATCGAGGAGTTCCTGGTGGGGTCGGCCCTCTGGACCTACAACCCCACCGACGTGGAGTGGAACGACGAGAACTCGTCCCTGGTCAACCCCGGGGGGGCCGAAAAACCTCACGTGGGCGTCTTCGTGCGTCCCTACCCGGCCCGCATCGCCGGCACGCCCATCCGATACGCGTTCGCGCAGGAGACCGGCACCTTTGATCTCTCGTTCCGGGCGGACACCGGGTCCTCGGGGCCTACCGAAATCGTGATCCCCGGCAGAACCTACCCCGCCGGGTTCCAGACCCTGGTGGAGGACGGTTCGTGGCAGTGGGATCCGAACCGGCGGCGCCTGCTGTACTCCACGCCGCAGGACGGGCAGGTGCACGCCGTGCGCATCCTGCCGAACGGCTGACCCGGCGGCCCTTCTCCCGGGAGTCGGCCGGGCCGCACGCACGAAAAGGGGGGGGCGGGCACGACGCCCGCCCCCCTGCGGAAAGAAAGTCTCACACAACGATCGCTCAGAAGGAACCCCGTTCCCCAGGCTCCAGGCAGGACACGGGGCCGGCACATCTTCCGACGCTCACTCCTTGCCCATGTACTTGAAGGAAACCTTCACGCGCGCCCTGTAGGCCACGACCTTTCCTTCCTCGATCTTCATGTCCATCTGCGAGATCTCGGCAATCCGCAGATCCTTGAGACTCTTGCCTGCCGTTTCCACGGCATGGCGAGCCGCATCTTCCCAGGACTTGGGGCTGGACCCCACCAGTTCGATGATCTTGTACGTGCTGTTCGGCATGGTTCTTCTCCTTTTTCCAGAGGTTCTTTCTTGTCGCCGCCGGGAACCTTCCCGAGCCGCGAGACATGCCGCCCCACGGCCGGCATGCCGTTCCTCTTTCGGAGTCCGGTGGTTGTCGCTTCCGGCCCATGCAGGTCCACACCGGACCGGTGATCCGGTCGAGCGCGATGGCGCCCCCTCTTGCACCAAGACTCTAGCAACAACGAGTCCCCCTGAACAAGGACTATTTCGCCCCCCGCCCCGCTCACCGTCCCACGGCCCGCCCACAACCACACCACAACCGCAAGAAATTGATTCCACCCCCCTTCTGATGTATCTTCGGGCACCGAGGATCCTGTCCGTCACCAACTGCCCTGGGGGTATGCCCCCTGATAGGGTCCGGCAATTCCGTCGTGGCCCTGCCGGACCGCCAACGGTCCCCAGGAAAACACAAGGAGGATGACCATGGGTATGATGAAAGAATTCAAGGAATTTGCCATGCGCGGCAACGTCGTGGACATGGCGGTAGGGATCATCATCGGCGCCGCGTTCGGGAAGATCGTCAGTTCCCTGGTGAACAACATCATCATGCCTCCCATCGGGCTGTTGCTGGGCAACGTGGATTTTTCCGAACTGGCGATCACGCTTCGGGAGAAGACCGAGGCGGCCGAGGCCGTCACCATCGGGTACGGCGTGTTCATCAACACGGTTCTGGATTTCATCATCGTGGCCTTTGCCATCTTCCTCGTCATCAAGCAGTTGAACCGTTTCAAGAAGAAGGAGGTAGCCGCGGCCCCCACCACCAAGGATTGTCCGAAGTGCTTCACCGCCATTCCCATCCAGGCCACCCGTTGCCCGCACTGCACCTCGGAGATCGCATCTGCCGTGACCGCCTAGCAGGCTGTCGGGAAACGGTCCTCTGCGGCGTTGCACGAATCCTTCGTCGCTGCGACGTACTGTACGTACGCCTCACTCCTCAGGATTGCGTGCGCCTTGCATCGGACCATTTCGCACCAGCCTCCTCTCAAGGGTTTGCGAGGAGAATCAGGGAGGAAAGGGTTCATGATCCGCGCCGACGAATTGGGGCGAATGGACCTCAGGCAACTGGAGGACCTTTACGCTGCGCCCACTCCCCTGCCGCCGTTGCGCGGCCGCTTTCGCGGACGGTTCCTGTGCCGGCTTCACAGCCGTGCGGCCGGCACACGCACCTGGAGCCTGGCCACGACCTTGTTCCAGCGCGTCCCGTTCGGAATCGACTTCGACCGCAGCGAATGGTTCTTCCTCGTGCCGGCGGTGGGTGTCGGCCGCTTCACGGCCGCTCGCGCCATGTCACGCTGGCGGGACACCGAGACCTTCGCCCTGGACTACGGAGCTTCCGCGCTGCCTCGCCCGGTCCGGGGTCTGCTCTACGATGAGGTCAAGCCGCTGGCCGACGATCTGTGCCTGGGCATGGGAGGCATGAACGCCCCGCGCGGGGAGGGGGAACTGTTCTTCTTCCTGCTGGAGCGCATCTGACCGAGTCCCGGCCGATGGGAAGCCGTCCGTCCAACCCAGTGGAGCCCATCGTCATGTTCGCGGCATGGAGCAAGCGATCCCGCCAGGCCCGCGTCGCGGGGCTGGCCGCTTACCACCGCGCCCGGGGCGCGGCCGGCCGGGCACGGCCCTTTCTTCTCTCCCACCTGGTCACCGGAAAGTGCAACTTCTCCTGCCCTCCGTGCCTCTGGAAGGACAACCGGGCCAAGGGACTCTCCACGGAGCAGATCGAACGACTCTACCGGCAGGCGCAAGAGCTGTCGTTCATCGGAAACTACATCTGGGGGGGCGAGCCGCTTCTTCGAAAGGACATCGGCCACCTCGCGGCCTCTTCACGGCGTGCCGGGCTGGTGACCATGATGAACACGAACGGCTGGCTCCTCGAGAAGCGGCTCGACGAAGTCGCTCCGTTCATGGACCTCTTCGTGGTCTCGCTGGATCACTCGCGGGCCGAGGTGCACGACCGGTTGCGCGGCATGCCGGGCGCTCACCGGAGGGTCCTGGCCGGCATCGAGGCGCTCCACCGCCGTTACCCATCGGTGCGGGTCATCGTCAACACCCTGATCATGCGCGAGAACGCCGATGACCTGGGGAACATGCTCGACTTGTGGCGCTCCATGGGCGTGCGGGGGTACGCCAATTTCATCGAGACCGACCTCAGCCGAAGCGACGGGATGGGAGACCGGGCCGCTCACCTGGACGTGGAGGGGGAGCGTCAGGCGGAGATCGCCCTCTTTCTCCTGGAACGCAAGCGTGCGGGGGCCCCCATCCTGAACACCCGGCGGTACCTCGAACTTTTCACGGCTGGCAAACCGCGCTACCGGTGCCACTTTCCCAAGATCTTCCTGGAGATCTACCCTGACGGGTCGGTCCTCGATTGCGTGCGCACGGACCGGCCCATCGGCAACGTGGCACAAGAGCCCCTGCGCCAGATCCTGCAGCACCCGCGCATTCAGGGCATGATCCGGGACGGCGAGCGCTGGTGCTGCGTGCACAGCAACGCGGACCGGATCGACACCTCGAACCTCTGGGACCTGCGTCCGGAATCGCTCGCCTCCCTTCTCGGCTTTGTATCGCGCCCTTGAGCCGCCGTGGGACTGCCCGCGACGGGAAGCGGGCCAGGGGCCCTCAAACCGCGCCCGCTGAGGCTCAGTATCCCCCTTCACCGCGGTTTCGACATCCGGAGACGGTCCATGTCCGGGCCGCCGTTGGTTTGGCTTTTGCGGCGGGGCCTACCCCCGTCTGCCGGAACGTCACCGCCCTCCGGCGGGCTTCCTGGAACGGACCTGGAGTTGCACCAGCACCGCCTGCATGTCTTCGGGGAGTGGAGCGTCGTGGGAGGCCGAACCCCCGGTGTCCGGGTCCCGGAACTGGATGAGCGCGGCGTGAAGCATCTGGCGGGGCACGGCGCGGGCCAGGGGGTCCGGGCACACGGCCGGCCCGTAGACGGCGTCTCCCAGGACCGGCAGGCCCAGCTGCTGGAGATGAATGCGGATCTGGTGCGTGCGACCGGTGAGCGGCCAGGCGTCCAGCAGCGCGTATCCCGGAAAGCGCTCCACAACCTGAAATTCGGTCTCGGCCCCGTCCTCCTCCCGCGAAACGGTTCTGTCCCGGCCTCGTGGGGAACTCCCCCGGCCGGCACCCGCCCCGGCCGGACTCCGGGCACGCACCGGGGCCGCGCACCGAAAGCGCTCCTGGCCTGGCACGCCCTGCACCAGGACCGCGTACCGCTTTTTCACCCGACGGCGCAGAAACTGTTCCTCCAGGTCCAGGCGCGCCCGGCCGGTGCGTGCCACCAGGAGCAGGCCGCTCGTGTCCCGGTCCAGCCGGTGCACGAGATGGAGCCGCTCCCCCGGCCTGCGCAGCCCTTCCCTCTTCAGCAAGGCGTCCAGCAAGGGCAGCACCGAGTCCCCGGCCTGACCCCGGGTCCCCTCCACCGGCACCCCAGCGGGCTTGTGGATGGCCAGCACGCTTTCCCCGGCCCACAGGATAGCCGCCCGGTCCAGTTCCGCCGGACGCACGCGGTCCCGGTGAACCTCGACCCACGCCCCTGCCCGCACCGGAGCCGAGGCCCTCACCTCGCGCCGCTCGTTCAGGAACACCCGCCCCAGGTCCACCAGCCACTTGGCCTCCCGCACGCTGGAGGCAGCCCCGGCGCGCGCCACGGCCCGCGCCAACCGCTCGCCGTCCAAGGCCCGGTCCACGCGGAACCGCACAGGCCCGCTTCCCCCTGTGTCACACATCACGACCCACCTTCCCGAGTCCCAAGCGCTCATCCGACGCAATCAGGACCTTGAAGACGTTCCCGCTGCTACGTTCCGTTCGTCCTGGGCCCGGACACGTCCTTTCGAAGCAGGCTTCCGCCTGAGGATTTCGCACGCGCGTCGATGGACCTTCCACGGTGTGACGCGGCGGACGGCACACAGCCCCGCCTCAGCGCTGGAGCAGAAACCGGAAACCGATCTGCACGTCGCGCCGGAGTTCCTCCAGGCTGTGCAGGTTTCTCAGCCGCCGCCAGATGTAGCGCGGACGGCTGTAGAACCTCCGGTAGGCCGAGTCCAGCAGGGCCTCCAGCTCCTCCGCCGAGAAGACCTCGTACCAGGCCGGGGGCCGGAAGTCGGGCGTGGGGTTCTCCGCGAACCGGCGCCAGTGGTCATCGGGGTACAGGCCCTGTTCCCTGGCCATGCGATACAGGTCCGTGCCGGGCAGGGGAATGGTGATGGAGAACTGGGCGTAGTTCGGGTCCAGTTCCAGGGCGAACCGGATGGTCTTCTCGATCCGGTCTCTCCCCTCGCCCGGAAAGCCCATCATGAACGCGGCCGTGACCTCCATGCCCGCATCCCGGGCCAGGCGAAACGCGCGGCGGACCTGCTCCGGGGTGATGTCCTTTCGGATTTCCCGGAGGGTTTGCGGATCGCCGGACTCCACGCCGAAGTGGATGCTGCGGCACCCCGCGGACCGCAGGGACCGCAGGAGGTCCGCGTCCAGGTGGTCCACGCGGGACTTGATGCTCCAGACCATGTCGAGCTTGCGCCTGCGCAACTCCTCGGCGAACGCCACGGCGCGGGTCCGGTTGATGGTGAAGTTCTCGTCCAGGAGTGCGATCTCCCGGATGCCCATGGCTGCACAGGCTTGAAACTCCTCGGCCATGCGCCCCGGGCTGCGGGCCGCGAGCTTCTGGATGCGGCTGGTGTTGCAGAAGATGCAGCGAAACGGGCACCCGAAGCTGGTCATCATCAGGGTGGAAGGGGACGCGATGCTCGTGGCGGAGTAGTACTTCCTGTAGGGGGTCAGGTGACGGGCCGGAAACGGGAGCCGGTCCGGGTTCTCCACGGTCTGGACCTGAGTTGCCACGTCCCCCAGGTCTTCCGTGCACGTAATCACGCCCGGCACCCGGGGGATCTCCCCGCGTTCATCCAGGCCGGTCACCAGGCGGAGGAAAGGCACCTCCCCGGCACCCAGCACCACGGCATCCACCTCGGGCCGGGCCACGGTCTCCGCCGGGAACAGCTGCGTGTGGTATCCCCCCATCACCACCGGCACCCCGGCAAGGGTCTGCTTCACGGTCCGGGCCGTCCGGAACGTGTCGTACAGGAGGTTTGTCAGGCAACTGATCCCCACCACGTCTGGGGCAAACCCTCGGAGGTCTGCGGCCAGCCCCTCCTGCCCCATCTTGAGGACCGGCATGTCCAGGACGCGCACCTCGTGCTGCGGGGCCTGTTCCAGCAGGTACGCGGCCAGGGAGAGAAGACCCAGGGGAGGGAGCACGGCCTGCTCCTCGGCGTAGTACCGGGGCTGACCCTGGGAGAACATGTGTTCATGGGGAGGAGAGACGAGAAGGATCTTCAACGGGGCTCCGCTTGTCCGGTGCACTCTCTGGCGAGGTTCCGGGTTGCCCGATGACTTCGGAAACCGCTTCTTCCTTATCAGGATAGTGTAACCCGCGGGTCGATTCAATGCGCCGGGGGACCCCGCCTGGGTTCGCCGAAGTCATGGGGTCCGTGAACACGGAGGGTGCGCGCGCTTCCACTGCACAAGGATCCCGTTGCCCGACGGTCTCCCGCACCGCGCGGATCCCATGGTCAGGGGGCCGGAGGCTTGCCTTTGCCCCCGGGGATCACGCGCAGCACCGGGCCCTGCTTGCGGGGCTCCGAGCCCTCCCCGACCGCGGCCGGGCCAGGACGTTTCCGAGGCGTCCTCTTGCGCGGCGGGGACGGGGGATCCGCCGCAGCGGCCGTGGGGTCCACCAGGCTCTTCACCTCCGACGGTATTCGCTCGGGCCACACGGTCCCCTCCCCGGTTCGGGGGTTGTAAGCACCCCACAGGGCCTCGTACGGGACCCAGCAGTGGTGAAGCAGGCCGCCGAACAGGAGGTCGGCCTGAACCCCCTCCGGGAGCACGTGGATGGGGTGACGGAACCCGATATTGATCACGAGCCGCAGATCCGCCTTGTCCCTGTGGGCGGCCGGAACGCGGACCTCCGGGTGCCGGCTGTCCAGGCACAGCATTGTGTCCCCCAGCGTCAGCAAATGTTCCACGACCTTCTTCGAGAGTTCGTCCAGCATCCGTGTCTCCTTGACTCCGCATGGACAGGTGCGGGAAGGCGGATCGTGAGACGGACGCGCGGCGGGTCCTCCAGCAGCCGCCCGCGGGAATACCCGGTCTTCTGCGTTTCCGTCGTTCCGAACCTGATCCTCCATCGTTTTCCATCGGCCGCGGGCCGACCCCGAGGCATGAAGCCGGAGGGTCGGCACCGGGCTTCGTCGTTGTGTGGGCCGCGCCCGCGGGGAGGTTCCCTCGTCCTCCGGCGGCATTCCAAAGACCTGAACCGGCCGCCGTCGTCCTGCGGGACCTCCACCGCGGGCGCTTGCAGGCCCAACCGGAGCCGGTCGTCGGGGGCAGAGCTTCATCGTAGAGCGCCCCGGACCTCACTCAGCGCCCGGCCCGGACGCTTCTCGTCCGCCTCGTCACCCTCTTGCCGTTTTCCCGGAGGTACTCCTTCAAGCACGCCAGGGTGTACGACACACTGCGGGAGCGGACGATCAGTTGGTCCGGGACCCCGGCCTCCAACACCTGTCCCCCCTGCTCGCCTCCCTCGGGGCCCAGGTCGATCAGGTAGTCGGCCTGCCGGATCACCTCCAGGTTGTGCTCGATGATGATCACCGTGTGCCCCTGCTCCACCAGCCGGTGTACCACGTTCATCAGGGACTGGATGTCCGACAGGTGCAGGCCCGTGGTGGGTTCGTCCAGCACGTACAGGGTCTGACGGGAGGAACCCCTGCAGAGTTCCTCGGCCAGCTTGAGCCGCTGGGTCTCCCCGCCGGACAGCGTGTTGGAGGGTTGCCCCAAGGCGAGGTACCCCAGGCCGATGTCCTCCATCACGCGCAGGGAACCCGCGAGTGCCGGGTGATCCGAGAAGAACTCCCGCGCCTCGGACACGGTCATCTCCAACACGTCGGAGATGGACTTCCCCCGGTAGGCCACGGCCAGGGTTTCCTCGTTGTACCGCCGGCCGCCACACACGTCGCAGAGTACGAACATGTCCGGCAGAAAGTTCATCTCCATGCGAATCCGCCCCTTTCCCTCGCACGTGGGGCAGCGGCCATCTTTGAGGTTGAAGGAAAACCGCCGGGGGGAATAGCCGCGAGCACGCGAGTCAGGCAGCAGGGAAAACACCTTCCGGATCTCCCCCAACACGCCCACGTACGTGGCGGGCACCGAACGCGCGGTCTTTCCGATGGGCGAGGAGTCCACCTCCAGGACCCGCTGGATGCTCCCCCAGCCCGCCAGCCGCCTGCAGCGGCCGGCCCGGCCCCGGCCGCCCAGGACCTGGCGACGAAGCCCCTTGTACAGAACCTCCCGCACCAGGGTGCTCTTTCCGGAACCGGAGACCCCGGTCACCACGGTGAGCCGGGCCAGCGGGATCTTCACGTCGATGTTCTTCAGGTTGTTCTCCGCAGCCCCCACCACCGCCCCGAAGTTCGCCCCGCGCAGCGGTCGCCGGGGTTCCAGCATGGCCCGCGACCTCTTGCGGGACAAGAACCGGGCGGTGAGGGACCTTCGGCTGGCGAGCAGCTCGGGCAAGGAACCCTCTGCCAC
>Ga0068714_10007692_pt1 | contig 10339 bp, 6 predicted proteins | sample MTBNYHSulfiMetaG_FD_62988 | JGI IMG/M metagenome (GOLD analysis project Ga0068714, IMG submission 62988) | Enrichment culture microbial communities from rom New York Harbor, USA that are MTBE-degrading - MTBE-NYH (New York Harbor Sulfidogenic)... | ecosystem: Environmental > Aquatic > Marine >...
AGCGCGGAATTCGTGTGGAAAAGGATCTGCAAAGCGAGGGAGTGTTCGGACGCAAGAGCGACCTGATCCAGGTCTTTCTGAACCTGTACACCAATGCGTACAAGGCGATGCCGCGCGGCGGGAAGATTCGGGTTCGAAGCCGCAAGGTGCTCCGGACGCAGGGAGGCTCGTCCGGGTTGGAGATTGTGGTCTCCGACACGGGATGCGGCATCCCCCCCGAAAACCTGGACAAAATCTTCGACCCTTTCTACACCACCTCTCAACGCGTGGAGGGGACGGGCCTGGGCCTGAGCCTCACGCGCAAGATCGTCAAGGAGCACGGCGGAACGCTGAGCGTTTCTTCCGAACCGGGGATAGGGACCGATTTTCTCTTGATCCTGCCGGACGGCCCTGACGCCGTCATCCAGGAGACTTCCCGCAAACAGGAATGATCGAGGGATGCCATGACACGGAAACCCCGAATCCTGATCGTGGAGGACGACGCCTTCTACCGCGAATTTCTCCTGCGCACCCTGGACCGCGAGTACAGCGTGGACACGGCGGAAGACGGCATGCAGGCGCTCACGCGGCTCAGCATCGACTCCTACGACCTGATCCTGTGCGATCTTCGCATGCCGGGAATCTCGGGCAAGGAGCTGATCCACAAGGTCCGACAGAACACCGACGCACAGAGTGTTCTCGTGATCATCACCGGCTTCGAAAAGGACTGGTCGCCCGTAGATGCCACGGACGCCAACGTGTTCGCCTACCTGAAGAAGGGGAAGTTCGGCCCCAAGGAATTGAGGAAGGTGGTGCAGAACGGCCTGTTGCTGCATCGGGAAAACCAGCAGAAGAAACGGTTCGAGGAACGTCTGCTGGACTTCAATCATCGGCTGGAAGCCAAGGTGGAGGAGAATTCCAAGGCCCTGTTCGAATCCGAAGAGAAATACTGGAATCTCTTTGAGCAATCTCTGGTGGGTGTCTACATTCAGGTCGGGGACGGCATTCGGTTTTCCAACGAGAAGCTCCGCGAGATTCTGGGCTGCCCCCTGGATCGGATCGCGGACCATCGCGTGGAGGACTTCTTGCGTCCCACGGCCCGGCCCGCAGCCCTGCCTTTCCGCGAAGGCATGGGCAGCGAGCCCGGCCCGTTCCAGGAGGTGGTTCTAGCGACCTGTGACGGCAAAGAGCGCTACGCGCTGCACAGCTCCGGGACCATCCTGTTCGAGGGGGCCACGGCGATCCAAGGGTGTCTGCTGGACATCACGGAGTGGAAGGTGCTCGAGCAGCAACTCCTCCAGCACCGGAAGATGGAAGCCCTGGGAACCCTGATCTCCGGCATTACCCACGAGTTCAATAACATCCTGGCCGCCATCCTGCCCCAGACGGAACTCCTCCTCCTGCGGGCGCAGGAATACCCCTTGGTCCGCCGGCCGGCGGAGATCATCTCCGCCATGGCGGAAAAAGCCGCCCGGCTCACACGGCAGCTGCTCAACATGAGCCGCACGGCGGTCATGGAGAAGAGGCCTGTGGAGGTCAACACGTGGATCCGAGAATCCTTGAGCGTTCTCGGCCCCATCCTGGGGGGATCGATCCACGTGGAGATCGACCTGGCCCCGGATGCGGGATGGATCGAAGCAGACCCGCAGCACCTGGACCAGATCCTGATGAACCTGGTGCTGAACGCGCGCGACGCCATGCCCGCGGGGGGAAAGATCCGCGTCGCCACCGGGTCCCGCCACGGCACCAGCGGGCCCGCCTCCTCGTCCCACCCCGGGAACCCGCCCCGGACGGACCTGGTCATCGAGGACACGGGAAACGGCATTTCGGAAGAGGACATGCCCAAGATTTTCGACCCGTTCTTCACCACGAAGGACACGGGCAAGGGAACCGGCATGGGTCTGAGCGTGGTCTACAACCTCGTCAGGCAAAACGGGGGAGAGATCCACGTGACGAGCCGGCCCGAGCACGGGACCCGGTTTCGCCTCTCCTTCCCCCCCCTCCCTCCCAAGGTCGAGCCCCGCGTGGCAGAGGCAAGGCGCGGGACCGTGCTGGTGGCCGAGAAGGACGCCGGCAGGCAGAGCCTCCTCCAGGACGTCCTTTGTCGGATGCGCTTCGACGTCATCCCCGCCCGGGACGAACAGGAGGCCCTGGAAATCTACGCCCGGAAGAAGGACTCCATCGACTGGGTCATTCTGGACGACGACGGCATGGCGGACGAGGCTTTCTCGCCCGTCTCGCGCCTGTTGCGACTGAACCCCCGGGTCAAACTGCTCGTCGCCAACCGTTTTCCCCCTTCCCCGGGGGATGTCTTGCGGCACCTCGGGCTGGGACCCGGAGCCCGGATCGAGTATTTCGACTTCGCGGCAGGCCAGGAACCCCTGCTCCGTTCGTTGGAGAAGGTCCTGGAGAAGAAGGGCGAGTGTATCTCGTCTGCGCCAACGGACGGCACACACCCGGTGCCCCCGCCACGAACGGACCGCGTCGAACGGACGTAGAGTCGCATTCGCAAGATGCACGCGGATGCGCGAGTCTTTCGACGAACGACGGAAGGAACCTGGACCCAACCCGATTGGTTCCGGTCAACGAGAAGGGCCCGGATGCGAAGCACAGGCGCAGCACAGGGGCGATTCTCGCTCGCCGGACGAGGAGATCGACCGATGAAAGGGACCGCTTCTTCTCCCGGCCTCTTCCAGGCCCTACGGACCCATTCCACCTTCTCCAGCGCCCTGGTGGAGGGAACCCCCGCCGGTATCCTGGTGGTGGACCGCGACTGCCGAATCCAGGATTTGAACCCCTGGATGCAGGAACGGATCGGGAAACCACGCAAAGAACTCATCGGGCAGACGTGCCACCGCGTGGTGTTTCTTTCCGATGAACCGTGTGCCTGCACGGACCACGGATGTCCGGCCGTTCAGGCCCTGACCACCTTGGAGCCCTCCCCGAAAATCGTCCGGTCCCGGCTCGCAGGGGACGGCGGCCGCGAAGAACTGGAGATCTGGGCCTACCCCATCCTGAACGAATCGGGAGAGTGCCTGTACGCGTTGGAGTTCTTTCACGATGTGACCGCGAGCGTCCTTCTGAAACAGTATCAGGGAGAAGCGCACCTCCGGGACCCCCTCACCGGCCTGTACAACCGAAAGGCGTTCCACCTTCTCTTTCCCCGTGAACGGAACCGGGCGCATCGTCAGGGTCACCCGTTCAGCCTGGCCCTTATCGATTTCGACTCGTTCAAGGACTACAACGAGAAGGAGGGGGACGACGCGGGGGATGACCTGCTGCAGCGCATGGGAAGACTGCTGATCGCCATCACCCGCCGGGAGGTGGACACGGTATTCCGGATGGAAGCGGACCGTTTTGCCCTGACACTGCCCGAGACCCAGCACGAAGAGGCCTGCCAAATCGGCGACCGCATCCGCGCGGCGGAACGGCAGGAGCGCCTTCCCGTAACATTCAGCTTGGCGATCTGTCAGGCGGAGGAAGAGGAAGAACCCACCGCGCTTTTCCACCGTGTGGAGGAAATGCTCTTCCTGGCCAAGAAGAGCGGCGGCACCCGGATCCTTTGACCCCCGGCTTTCCGGGGCCGGCCCCTCGGAACCGGAAGGGGTTCACCCGGCTCCCGCAGAACCACGTCCTGTCGTGCGGATCTGCAGGCTACCGGAGACACACCCCGATGGACCCCTGCGAACACCGGCTTCCGTCGGTCCATGTGGCCAGGCTCAGGTCGGCCAAACGGAGATCCGGGCTTTCCATTCTGCTCCCCAGTAGAATCGCGGAGCGCAGGTTGGCTGCCCGCAGAATCGTGTTGCTCAGGCTCGCGTACAAGATGCGGGCCTGGGACAGGTCGGCCTGGGACAGGTCGGTGTTCGTGAGACGGGTCCTGTCCAGGTTGGCTCCCCGAACGTTCGCGCCGGTCAGGTCCGCTCGGTCCAGGTTCGCACCCGCCATGTTCGAATTGCACAGAACCGCCTGCCGAAGCACGGTCCCCTCTGCATCCGCACCCGCGAGGAACGAACCCGCCAGATCGGCCCCGGTCAGGTCCGCCCCACGCAGGTCCGCGTCCGCCAGGAACGCAAACCCCAGGCGAGCCCCGCTCAGCTCGGCGCCGCACAGGTCGGCCTGACCCAGGAACGCCAAGGAGAGATCTGCGCCCTGCAGGTGAGCGCCGCTCAGATCGGCACCGGGGAGCAGCGTCCGCTGCAGGACCGCCCCGGTCAGGTCCGCCCCACGCAGGTCCACGTTGGCAAGATCCAGGCCCCCCAGGTCCACCCCTGCCAACGGACAGCCCGGACACTCGCCGGTGGCCAGCAATCGCGCCACGTCCCCTGTCGGACCCGGGTGTTCGGAACCCAGGTCCGGGGCCTCCGGCTCCGGCGCCCCGTCGCGCCAGCCGTCCGGATGCGCGAAACGGTCCGTGTCGCCGGCCACCCCACACCCCCAGGCGGTCAGCGCCGCCAGGAACAGGATCGATAGGGATATCCCCTGGCTCTCTCTGCGACTGCGATACATGGCCCACCTCCTCGATGCTCGTCCGGGTGCGTGTGGGATGAAGGGAGAGGGATGTTGAGCCACCTCTCCCTATTCAACCGTATCGGACGCCAGGGGAAAAACCTTGAGATCTTTCCGTCGTACGCTTCCCGATCCTCCTCGAGCCTGTTCCTTCCCCGTCCATGAACCGTTTGCCGGCAGGCGCTTCCTCCGTCTGCCGGCCAGGCACTGCGGCCCGCCCCTTCAGCGCTCCGTTCTTCCCATTACGAAGCTCTATCCGCGACGTCCGGCATCCGGTTGGGCCTGCAAGGGCCCGCGGGGGAGGTCCCGCAGGACGACGGGGACCGGTTCAGGTCTTTTGAAGGTCCCCGGAGGACGAGGGAACCTCCCCGTGGGTACGGCCCACACAACGAGGAAGCTCGGCGCCGGCCCTCCGGCTTCATGCCTCGGGGTCGGCCGATTCCGTGGGAGGGTCCTGTGCGAGAGACCCGGGATCTAGCAGCCGTTCAGGGTCCAGGAGCTGGAGGCAGGACTTGGTCGAGGAGAATGCCCGATGTGTGCAGGGGATTCTTCGCGACCGGACCCACGTGAGCGGCCACCCGCGCAGCGCAGAGGATTTCGGTCACGGAAGCGAACGGGTATTGCGCGGGTTCACGCACCGGAGACCCTGGCGTCCAGGGGCCGGCCATGTCACGGAACCCGTGTCTACGAGACGCACTTGCGGAGTGGAGAGCGACTTCGGAATCCCTTCCCGAGGGGTAAGGAAATCGACTTTCACAGCGATCTCCCTCGGAGGACGGAGACGCATCGTAACAGAGCGCACCTGCCGCGGAAGACACCCACACGCGACGGTACGACACGCGAAGGTCCTAAGGTCCTCCTACAGACACCCTCGCTTCTTCAGGTGGATCATCAGGGTGGTAATGGCTGCGGGGGTCACCCCCGAGATCCGGGAGGCCTGGCCGAGGCTTACGGGCCGAACGGCATCCAGCTTGTCCTGGACCTCCCGGGACAGGCCGGCCAGGCTGCGAAAATCCAGGTCCTCCGGCAGGGCCGTTTGCTCCAGGCGCCGAAAGCGCTCCACATCCTCCATCTCCCGCTGGATGTAGTTCTCGTACTTCACCTGGATCACAACTTCTTCCCAGACCGGGCCGTCGAACCGGCTGACCGGAACGTCGAACCGCTCCAAGTACTCAGGCACAAACAGAGGCCGGCGCAGGAGCTGCCGCAGATCCGTAGGCTGGCGGATCGGCTCCTGGCCCACCTCCCGCAAGCGTCGCAGCGTGTCCCGGTCCGGGTGCAGTTTCCTCTCCCGAAGCAAGGCCAGGAGGGTTTCGATCTCTCGTCGCCTGCGCTCGCAGAGGAGGTAGCGGTCCCGGGGCAGCAGGCCTGCCCGGTATCCTTTCTCGCACAGCCTCAGGTCCGCGTTGTCTTCCCGGAGCAGAAGCCGGTATTCGGCCCGGGAGGTGAACATGCGGTACGGCTCCTCGGTCCCGTGCGAGACCAGGTCGTCCACGAGCACCCCGATGTACGCCTCCGCTCGGTCCAGGATCATGGGCGGCGCCCCGCGCAGGCTGTTCGCCGCGTTGATCCCGGCCATGAGCCCCTGCGCGGCGGCCTCCTCATAGCCCGAGGTACCGTTAATCTGGCCGGCGAAGAACAGGTTCCGGATCCCCTTGAACTCCAGCGAAGGCTTGAGCTGCGTAGGAAAGGCGAAATCATACTCCACCGCGTACCCGGGACGCATGATCTCGACCCGTTCCAGGCCCGGGATCGTGCGCAGAAACCGGATCTGGATGTCGAAGGGGAGACTCGTGGGGACGCCGTTGGGATAGACCTCCACCGTGTCACGGCCCTCCGGCTCCAGGAAGACCTGGTGCCGGTCCTTCTCGGGAAACCGCACGACCTTGTCTTCGATGGAGGGGCAGTACCGGGGGCCGGTTCCCCGGATGACGCCCGTGTACAGGGGGGAGCGGTCCAGACCGGAGCGGATGATCTCGTGGGTCTCCGGGTTGGTATAGGTGAGGTGACAGGGAACCTGCTCCTGAACGATGCGAGGCGTCCAGTGCGAAAAGGGCCGGGGGTCCGGGTCCCCGGGCTGGACCTCCAGGCCGTGGAGGTCCAGGGTCCGACCGTCAAGCCGGGGCGTGGTCCCGGTCTTCAGCCGGCCCAGCCGCACACCGAGCGCCTCGAGGCTCTCGGACAGGCCCCTGACCGTCACGTCCCCGGCCCGCCCCCCTTCCTGTTGGGAGAGCCCCACGTGCATCAAGCCCCGGAGAAAAGTGCCGGTGGTCAGAATCACGGCCCGTGTCCGGAAGGTGACCCCGTTCTGCGTCTCAACCCCCCGCACATCCCCCCGCTCCACAAGCAGCCGTTCCACGAGGAACTGCTTGAGGTCCAACCCTTCCGTCCGCTCCAGCACGCGTCGCATGTACAGGCTGTACTGCAGGCTGTCCGCCTGGGCCCGAGAGGAGCGAACAGCCGGCCCCTTGCTCCGGTTCAGCACCCGGAACTGGATGCCGGTCTCGTCGATGCACCGGGCCATCTCGCCGCCCAGCGCATCGATCTCGCGCACGAGCTGCCCCTTGGCGAGGCCGCCGATGGCCGGGTTGCAGGACATCTGCGCCACCGTGTTCAGGTTCGCCGTGAGCACCAGGGTGGAACACCCCATTCGCGCGGCGGCCAAACCCGCCTCGCAGCCGGCGTGCCCGGCGCCCACCACGACCACGTCATAGGCCTTGGGATAATCCGGCATTTCACTTCCCTACGCAGAAGCGCTCGAAGATAGACTCCAGGATCTCCCCCGGGGTGGTTTCGCCCAGCAGGTCCCCTAGGGCACGAAGGGCCAGGCGGAGGTCCGCGGCCAACAGGTCCCCCGCCAGCCGACCGGGGTCCGTCATCTGCTCCCGGGCCCGGCTCAAGGCAGCGGCACAGGTTTCCAAGGCCTGCCAGTGCCGCAGATTCGTGACCACCGCGCGGGAATCCAGCCCCATGGATTCCCCGGTGAGCCGCCCCACGACCGTCTCCCGGAACCGGTCCAAGCCCTGCCCGTGCAGGGCCGAGATCCTCACGGAGGGCACGGCCGGCCACTCCGAGGCCACCCGGTCCACCGCTTCCTCGTCCGCCAGATCCATCTTGTTGAACACGAGCAGCGTGCGGTCCTTGAGGACCGTCTGGCCTACCCAGACGGGATCCACCTCGTCCAGACGGGACGCGTCCAGCACGAACAGGAACAGGTCCGCGTCCCGGATCTGGTTGCGGGCGTGCGCCACGCCCTGGGCCTCCACATCGTCCCCCGCGTCCCGGAGACCCGCGGTATCGATCAAGCGCACCGGGATGCCCTCCCATGCCAGGGTTTCCTCCAGGAAATCCCGCGTGGTGCCCGGTTCCGGGCTCACGATGGCCCGGTTTCTTCCCGCCAGAAGGTTCATCAGGGTGGACTTGCCCACGTTGGGCAGCCCTCCGATCACCAGGGTCACCCCGTCCCGATAGAGGCGGCCTTCCCGGTAGGTCTCGGCAAGAGCACGGAGACGGCCGACCCATCGGTCCACCTCGTCCCGGATCCGGAAGAAGTCCGGCTCGGGCAAGTCCTCGTCCGGAAAATCCAGCCAGGCCTCCACCTCCACCAGCAGACTCCGTACGGCCAGGCCCGAGGATCGGATCTCCCGGGAGAGGTGGCCGTCGAGCTGCCGCTGGGCGAACCGCAAGGCCGTGGCGGTCCGGGCGTCCACCGTATCCGCAACCGCCTCGGCCTGGAGCAGGTCGATCCGGCCGTTCAGGAAGGCGCGCCGAGTGAACTCCCCAGGACCGGCCAACCGTGCCCCTTGGGAGAGGCAGATCTCCAGGATGCGCTGCACCGGAACCGGACCCCCGTGGCACTGGATCTCCACCATGTCCTCGCGCGTGTAGGTGTGTGGGGCGCACATCCAGGCCAGCAGGACCTCGTCTACGAGGCTCCCGTCCCGCGGGTCCCGGATATGTCCGTAGAGGAGGCGGTGGGAGGGGACGGACTTCCGCGGGTGCCTGGGGAGAAAGATGCTGCGGGCGACCCGTTCCGCGCGGGGCCCCGACATCCGGACGATGCCGATGCCCCCTGCACCGTACGGGGTAGAGATGGCGGCGACCGTGTCCCCTTCACGAGGAAACGTCGGACCCTTCATGCCCCTTGGACCTTCCGTTGTCGGCCAGGTGGATGACGAGCTTGCGCATCTCGCCCTTGCCCACGCTCCGGGTTTCCAGGGAGGGATCGCTCTTCAAAGCGAGGTGGATGACGCGGCGATCGTGGGCGTTCATCGCTTCCACCGTGATCGGCTTTCTCTTCTTCTTCACCTTCTCGCCCAGGCGCACGGCCATGCTTTGCAGGGACTGTTCTCTGCGCTTCCGGTACTGCTCCATGTCCACCTCGATCCGTATGGCGTTCTCCGCAGTCCGGTTGACCATCTTGTTGATCAGGAACTGAAGCGCATCCAGCGTCTGCCCTCGCTTGCCGATGAGCAGTCCCGTTTTGTCGCCCGAGACCTCCAAGCGGATCCGTTCTTTGGACGCCTCACGCACGTGGACCGTGGTCTGGTCTGACAGCCAGCCGAGGATGTCTTCCAGGAGTGTCCTGGCCTCCCCCAACTTGGCGAGCACCGCGGGGTCCTTGGTTTCCGGCTCCGTCGCGGGTTCGGGCGTGGATTCGGCCCGGGGGGCATGGCGGGATTCGGATCGGGAATGACCTCTGGGGGCCGATCTCGTCTCGGACCGCGTCTCGGGCCGGGTCGCCGTCTTGGAACCGCCCCGGGAAGCGGATCGGGGCTCGGCCTTGGAAGGGGTCCTCCCCGCGCCTCTGCCACCGGACCGGGGGGGGGCGGCGCCTTCCGGGGCGGGGATCGCCACCGGCACCCCCTCGTCCCGTATCTTTTCCAAATCCTCCCGCAGCTTTTCCCGGCTCTCCCGTTTGGACCAGGCCCGAATGCGGACCTTACGCCCACCGATCAAGCTGAAGAAACCGCGGGAGCTGTCCGATAGGACCTCGATGCCGATCTCCCCCACCGGCACGTTCAGTTCCCGGGCCGCCTTTTCCATAGCGTCCTCTTTGCTCTTGCCCTCGACTTCCGTGAATCGCATGGACACTTGCCTCCGGGTAAAATCAGGATTGCCGCTTCTGGGTCACGTACTGCTGCCCGATGGTGAGCACGTTGTTGACCAGCCAGTACAGGACCAGACCGGACGGGAAGCTCAGAAACAGAAACGTGAACACCACGGGCATCAGCATCATCATCTTCTGCTGAGCGGGGTCGCCGGCCATGGGGGTCATCTTCTGCTGAAGAAACATGGTGGCGCCCATGATGATCGGCGTGATGTAGCAGGGGTCCTTTTCCGACAGGTCCTGAATCCAAAGCACGAACGGCGCATGCCGGAGTTCGATGGAGTTGAGCAAGGCCTTGTACAGCGCGAAGAAGACCGGGATCTGCAGGAGAACGGGCCAGCATCCACCCAGGGGGTTGATCTTGTGGGTACGGTACAGATCCATGACCTCCCGGTTGAGCTTCTCCTTGTCGTTCTTGAACTTCTCCCGAAGAGCTTTCATCTTGGGTTGAAGCTTCTGCAGGTCCTTCATGGACTCGAACTGCTTGCGCGTCAGGGGGTAGAATAGGATCTTGATGATGATCGTCAGCAGGATGATGGCAATGCCGTAGTTGTGCGTGAACGAGTAGAAAAACTTCAGAACCACCAGCAGTGGTTCGGCGATGAAACCGAACCACCCCAGGTCGATGGACTGCCGGAGGGAGTGACCGCTGTCCTTCAGAACGTCGATCTCCTTGGGCCCGATGAAGAAGGTGTAGGCAAAGCGGCTGAGGTCCCCCTCGGTGTGCGCCCGGATGTTGTA
>Ga0068714_10007693_pt1 | contig 10338 bp, 7 predicted proteins | sample MTBNYHSulfiMetaG_FD_62988 | JGI IMG/M metagenome (GOLD analysis project Ga0068714, IMG submission 62988) | Enrichment culture microbial communities from rom New York Harbor, USA that are MTBE-degrading - MTBE-NYH (New York Harbor Sulfidogenic)... | ecosystem: Environmental > Aquatic > Marine >...
CCACTTCACCAGCACCAGCCCGCGCGACAACCGTTCGGGATAGGGGACATCGAGGTCCGCCGGATAGCCCCCGGGCTTGAGGCTGAACGGCGGATATCTGTCGGTCCCTAGTGCATCGTAGCCGTAGAAGGCGACCCGCCATGTCCAACGCAACACGCCGACGTTGTAGTCGAACAGCCCCCGCGGGTACCGCCCCGTGAACAGAATCGCCACCAGCGAGGCGAGCCAGGAGAAGGCGAACCCGCTCCACAGGAATCCGAGGACGATGGCATGCGGGATCAAGAGGAACCACTTCACGAGCCACAGCGCCGGGGAGAGCGGCTCGGTCAGCTCGGCCTGGAGCGTCAGCGGAAAGGCACGCCGTGGAGCTTCCGCGACCGGCGCCGGCGGAGCGGGCGAAGCGGTTCGCGCCCTTCGCGCGACGTGGAGGACGAGCGTCAATCCGCCGGCGACGGCCAGCGCACCGGCCACGAGGAGGCCGATCCCGACGCCCGAGAGCCACGGAGCCCTCACGCCGACCGCGGCCGTCGCTTCGATGCCGCGGGCCCCGTCGGCGTTCATGACGACGAACATCCAATCCCCCGGCTCGATCGGCCAGTCGAGCGTCAGCTCGCCGGCGCCCTCGATCCGGGAGAGCCAGAAGTCGAGATCTCCCGGAGGGACCGGCACATCCGCGCCGATTCGATCCCGATAGTCCGCCCTCCAGGTCCGATGCTTCCAGTATTCGTCCGAGTCGATCCGCCGGATCTCCGAGTACGAGACCTCGGACAGATAGGCGCGGACTTCGTCCGGGGCGCCGATGCCGATGAAAAGAGGCCGGTCCGCGGCGATGCGAATCCGGACTTCCGTCGGGTGGCGATACCACCAGATCCAGTCACCCTCGAAGGCGACTTCCCCGACGATGGCGTACGTGTCCCGCGTCAGCCCCGCCTCCGGCGCGAGGAGGAACCCGTCCGCGTCGGTGAAGCCGCGCTCGAGCACCATCACGGCGCCCCCCGCGAGCAGAAGCGCGACCCCGACGAGGAGCATTCCGCTCCCGAGGACCAAGAGGACAACCTTCCCTGCGCTCATCCGCCCTCCTTCGACCGCACAAGCGCCCCTGCTTGCCGGCGGCCTTCGGATCGTAATCTGCACGAGCGGATGCCGACAACCTCAGGTCGACGTCCCGGTCCTCGGGGCCCCGCGCCGGGCGGGGCCCCGATGACAGTGAGTGTGATGGCGCTTGCCCGCTCTGTCCGGGGCCCCGCGCCGGGCGGGGCCCCGATACCGCCGGACAAGGAGGTCAGGAGGCCAGAGCCTCGAGGATCTCTTCGGGCAGCGTCTCGAACCCCTCGTCGCCGATCCGCACGAAGACGTCGCCCGCGCGGACGACCACGCGGTCTCCGATCGCCAGGTGCGGGGCGATCCACGGGACGACGCGGGTCAGCTCGAAGTACGCGTCGCTGAAGAGGACGACATCGATCGTGTCCTGATCGACGTACTCGCTGTCGATCCAGACGCCGTCGCGCAGGAAGTACGTCCGATCCTCGACCGTTCGCACCCCCTCGACGCCGCCTTGCACGGTCTCCGCTTCGGAGAGGCTCTTGAGCGCCGCGGCGGCTTGGACCGCGCTCGCCCCCGTGGGCGGGGCGTAGGTCGCCTGGCGGACCGCGTCGGCCGCCTGCTCGTCGGACGCGACATCCACGTCGACGAGGAAGGAGGTGTACGGCGTGATGATCCCGTACCGCCGGCTGAGCGCGACAACCTCGTCGACCAGCTCGTCGCTCTCCCCGTAGAGGCGGATCTGACTCAAGAGGAACGCGATCTTCCGGCCGGCCCACAACCGCGGCAGGAACGAGTCCTCGAGCGACACTGCGGAGAAGTTGCGCAGCACGGTGTAGGCAGTCGCGACGCCCTGCGCGTTCCCCGACACCGTGACGCGCGCCTCTCCGTCCCCCAGGTACCGACCGAGGATGAGAAGCTGGGTCCCGCGGAAGACGTCCGGCAGCACAGCCGGATACAGGTCGAAGACGCTCGCCCCCTCGACCGTCAGCGCGGTGTCCGCGAGGACCGGTGACGCGATCTTCCGGTAGAAGCCGGAGAGCGCGACCTCGAGGTTCTCCCCGGGCAGGACGTACGTTGTCGTCCCTCGGTTCTCCAGCGCCAGCTGATCGAGCAAGACGGTGTTGACGTCGTTGCCGACGCCGAATACGAAAAGACGGGCATCGGCGACGTTCGCCTCCTGCGCCCGCGCCGCGATCGCCACCGGGTCGACGACGCCGACCGTCGGCTCCCCGTCGGTCAGGAAGACGAGGAACCTCGGGCGGTCGTTCGGCTCGAACAGGGAGAGACCGAGCCGGAGCGCCTCATCGAGGTTCGTGCCGCCCGTCGCCTCCATTCGCGAGACCCAGGCCGTCGCCTGCGCGATGGCCTCGTCCGACACCGGGACGAGCGTCGTCTGCAGCGCTGCCGTCGCGCTCGCAAAGCCGATCACCGCGAAGCGATCCTGCGGATTGAGGTTCTCGAGGACGAACCGCAGGGCCTCCTTGGCCTGCACGATCTTCGCCCCGGACATGCTGCCCGACGTATCGAGGACGAAGACGAGGTCCTTCGGGAGCGCCGCCGCGGAGGACGCGAGCTCCGGCGGGGTGACGATGAGGAGGAAGAACCCGTCCTCGCCCGGGAGACGGTACGTCAAGAGCGTCATCCCCATCTCCTCGGCGCTCACCGAGTAGTAGAGGAGGAAGTCCTGCCGTGGGGAGATGTCCTCGTCCTCGAACCGCGCCGTCGCCGCGTTGTCGGCCGTCCGCGAGAGGGCGAGCGCGTGCGTCGGCGAGTAGACCGCGCGAAGCGACGTCGACGTCAGCAGGTCGATCGAGATCGTCACCCGTTCGAGCGGCCGGTCCGAGAACCGCTCCGTGTCGAGGGGATACCGGTAGCGATAGGTGCCCGCCTCGGCAGTCAAGAGCTCAGTGTAGGTGATCTCGATCCGCCGTTCGCCGCCGGATGGGATCGGATACACCCGCGCCGAGAGCGTGTCACGCCCGACGTACTCGAGCAGCGCCGGATCGATCGCTCGGCGGACGTAGTCTTCGTAAATCGCACGCGCCTCGTCCGCGTCGAGCAGCCGCGCCTCGAGCGCCTCGCCGTCGACCCACATCGTGAAGCTCGACACGACCGCCCCGGGCGGCAGCGGGAAGACGTACCGGCCTTCGACATCCCGGCCGGTGTTGTTGCGGAAAAGCTGATCGACGTGCGTCGTCACCACGCCGTCGCGGATCGTGACCGACACATCGTGATAGACGATCGAAAGCCAACCGTGTTCGGGGCGATCCGGCAGGATAACGCCGTCGGCGAGGGCGGCGGCGGCGAGGCCGAGAAGGAGCCCCGAAAGGACGAGAAAGGTCGAAACGCGGCGGTTCATGGCGATCCCCTCCCTGAGCGGGTTCACCGGACATACACCCGCACCGCCGACCCGTTCCCGGGGCGGCGCTTGTGCCGAAGCCGGGGTTGGCGGATAGTGCGCGCGTGAAGCCCGATCGCGTCGTCCTGCCGAGCCTGCTCACCATCCTTCAGCCGGCGGTCGGCCCGAGTTCGTCGCACACGCTCGGGCCGATGCGCGCCGGCCTTGCGTTCCGGCGGCGGCTCGTGGCGCGCCGGCGCCTCCCCGACGATCCGCGGCTCGTCGTCACGCTCTACGGCAGCCTCGCCCACACCGGCAAGGGGCATCTCACCGACCTCGCGCTCGTCGCCGGCCTGTCCGGATACGGACCGCGGGACGTCATCGACCGCCCGATGTCCTCTGTCTACAACGCGGTCGCATCGGCGGGGGCGCTCGTCCTCCCGTCCGGCGCAATCCCGTTTGACCCCGCGCGGGACATCCTGTTCGACAGAGAAACCCCGCCGCCGCGGCACCCGAACACCATGCGGTTCGAGCTGCGCGACCGCGCAGGCGGCGTCGTGCTTCGGGACGTTCTGTGCTCCGTCGGCGGGGGCGCCCTCCTGTCCGAAGCGGCGCTGGATCGACCGCGAAGGCGGGGCGCCGGTCGGCCGGCTTCCGCCCGTGAGCTGCTCGACGACTGCGCCCGGCGCGGCGAGTCCCTCGCCGACTACGCCTGGGCGATGGAGGCCGAGGTGCACGGACACCCGCGGCCGCTCGTCGCCTCCCATCTGGAGAACGTCTGGACCCTGATGCGAAGCTCAATCGACCGGGGCCTGCGCACCGAGGGGGTTCTGCCCGGACCGCTTCGCGTCGACCGCCGCGCGGCGGCGATGCGCGCCCGCTTCGAAGCGCGGGGCGATGCCCTGAATCTCGTCTCGGAGGAGACCACCCGCGCCTCCCTGTACGCGATCGCGGTCGCGGAGGAAAACGCCGGCGGCGGGGCGATCGTGACCGCCCCGACCTGCGGCTCCGCCGGGGTGCTCCCCGCCTGCCTGCGCGTCCTGCAGGAATCGGCCCGGCTGTCGGATGACCAGATCCACGCCGCGCTCGCCGTCGCGGGGGTGGTCGGCGGGCTTGCGGTCGCGAAGGCGTCGATCGCCGGCGCCCTCGTCGGCTGCCAAGGCGAGATCGGGGTCGCGAGCGCGATGGCCGCCGCCGCCGTCTGCCATCTGCTCGGCGGACCGGTCGCCGATCAGGTCGATCGGGCCGCCGAGACCGCGCTCGAGCACTTCCTCGGGCTCACCTGCGATCCGGTCGCCGGATTGGTCCAGATCCCCTGCATCGAGCGCAACGCCGCCGGGGCGGCCTCGGCGCTGAACGCCGCGAGCCTCGCGATGATCTCGGGCGGCCGCGATCGGGTCAGTTTCGACGCGACCCTCGAGGCGATGCACCGGACCGGGCTCGACATGGGGACCCACTACAAGGAGACGTCGCTCGGCGGCCTCGCGGCGATCCCGGATCTCGATCGCGACGGCCTGCCCGATGTCGTGTCGTCGGTCTGACGCAAGGATCGAACCGACGCGATCGGGCACGTCGATCAACGAGGAAGCTCGATCAGCTCCGCCCTCCGCACTTCGGTGTCGAAGACCACCGCGCTCGCTCGCCCCGTCAGGTAGCCGCACGCTTCCCCTGGATTGACGATCGTGCAGTCCCCCTCCCGGAGGTCGATCTCGTGCGTGTGGCCGTAGACGACGAGATCGTAGTGGCCGCTCGCCGCGAGCGCGTCGATCGACTTCGGCTCGTGCATCAGCACGCCGCGAAGCCCTCCGACCTCGAACGTGTGGTAGCCGAGGTGGATCGGGCCAATCGACGCGAACCGCTCCCTGAGGTAGAGCCGGTCCCCATCGTTGTTCCCGAACACGCCGACGAACGGCACCTCGAGCTTGGCAAACGGGATCGCGGTGAACGGGGAGACGAAGTCCCCCGCGTGAAGCACCAACTCGACGCCGGCGGCGTGGAACCGCTCGACCGCGCGCTCGATCCGCGCCAGTCGATCGTGTGTATCGGACAGGATCCCGATCTTCATCCGCTCTCCGATCGCGATTCTACCCGCGCCGGCCGCGGCGCGCCCGCCCCTCGTCCGATCGTCCCCCCTTCCTCTATACTCGGCCAAGAGGAGGCGAACGAAGGTGACGGACAGGATCGCTCGCATCGCACGCTCCTTGGCGCTCCTCGCGCTCCTCGGCGCCCTCGCCGGATGCGTGCCCGAGCTGCGGCCGCCCGACTTTCACGCGTTCGTCGATCCCCCCACCGGCCACGTTCCGTACGAGGCGAGGATCGTGTGCACGCCGCGATCCGGGACCTACACGTACGAATTCCCCGACGGATCCGTCGTCACTCAGGCAGAGAACGAACTCGGCGTCGTCGTCGATGACATCAGTTGGGAAGCGACCGTGACCTGGACGAACGGAACGCAGGTACTGTCAGCCGTTGCGGCCGCGCGGGGGACGAACGCCGCGCCGCGGATCCTCCGCCCGCGGATCGCAGGGCAGGCGGACCGCTGGTACTTCCGTCCCCGCGAGCGCACGCTGATCGACTTCACGCACCATGAGGCTTCCGTATCCGGCGCCGAAACCGGGGTCGTCTACGACGAGGCGTGGCGGATTGTCGAGATCCGGGTCGAGTGCGAGCTGAAGACGTTCTGCGGCGTGCCGGTGCCCGACTCCATCTTCTGCCCGCCGTACGAGCCCGATGTCTATCAAGCGGAGGTCCGCGGCTGGTTGGTGTCGAACGCATGCGTCGTCTACCCGACCTACACCGGAGACCTCGCGCCGGACGGCCTCCCCTACGCCCCCGCCGCGGAGGACGGATACGTCTACGATACGCATCGCGTCCGCAATCTCTACTACGGCGTGGCCTTCCCGCCGCAGACCGCGTGGATCCACGTCACCGTCGAGGACGCCTGGGGGCGCCGAACCGGCGCCGCGTTCGAGATTCCGGTGAGCGAACTCATCTGGAAGAACAGCGACGCAACAGATCCCGACGAAGTCCTGTTCTACGTCGCTGGGCGAAACTCCGCGTTCTACTGCCGCTCGGACTGCCCCCAGGCCTGCGCGATCCCGGTCCAGGATCGGCTCTACTTCCGCGACCCGGGGAGCGCCGAGGCGTCCGGGCGCCGGCCGGACCCGCGCTGCCCCTGACCGCCGTCCGCAGGCTATACTCCCCGCCGCCGAACTGCGGATTGAGGCCAGGCATCAGGCCGCGCCGGCGACCTGATGCCTGCTGGGTGTGCGCCGACGCCCTCCCGAAGCATGGGGGATGGGCCCTTGAGGCGCGCGGCAAGAACAGAGAGAAGGAGGAAGAGATGAGACGACGGAAAACGATGATCGTGCTCCTCTTGGCTCTGACGGTCGGAAGCGGGGTCTCGCTGAGCGGGGAGTTCGAGCCGCTCGCGTTCGACGCCTCGTTCGCCGTGCGGACGATCGCGGCGTTGACGGAGGCCTACATCGGCGGGCTGGGCGAGTCGATGCGCGCGCTCGCCAGCACCGCCGAACTGCGCGGCGCGGACTGGGAGGGGATGCGCGATCTCCTCTGCGCCTTCGAGGACTCCATGCTCCCCTACGACGCCTGGTTCCTCCTCCCCGACGGCAGCTACTACAAGCCGGACTCAGGGCTCCAGTCGGGAAACCTGTCCGATCGGGGCTACTTCGCGCGCGTCATGGCCGGCGAGGCGACGATCGGAGACCTCGTCCACAGCCGCTCGACCGGCCGCAAGTCGATGGTCCTCACGGTGCCGATTGAACAAGGTGAAGCGGTCGTCGGCGCGCTGGGCGTGACCCTCTACCTGGAGGAGTTCTGCCTCCTGCTCGCCGACAGGCTGCGGCTGCCGATGGAGGTCGGGTTCTACGCCTCGAACGCCGATCGCGTCCTCGCGCTCCATTCGGACCCATCACGCTTGCTCGAACCGGAAAGCGAGGCCGGGATCGCCACCGCACAGGGCGGCATCCACGTCTCATCCCAGCTTGAGTGGGTGTTCTTCCTCGGGACGACTGAGGACTGACCTCCGACGCGCCGCAGCGGGCGGCGATCGATGCCGGTCCCCTTTCGCCCGGGGCATCACGCAGGCGAAACGCAGAGCACGCAAGGTCGGGGGGCGTGTTCGTTACCGGCGAACCTAGGAGGGCTCGATGATCGGACACATCGTTTCGCGCATTCTCGCCGTCCTCCCGGTCTTCCTGATCGTCGCCTTCGTCTCGTTCGGCATCGTCAGCCTGTATCCAGGGGACTACTTCACCCCCTCGCTGCTCGGCTTCGCGATGTCGGGGCAGGATCCCCACGCGATGCACACCGCGCTGCGCATCCAGGCCGGGATCGACAAACCGTTCTTCGTCCAATTCTGGATCTGGTTCGCCGGCATCGTGACCCGCGGCGACTTCGGCATCTCCTTCTCCGGCGCGCGCGTAAGCGACATCCTGTTCTCCCCCAGCGCCGGGCTGCATTGGACGCTCCTCGTCACCGGCTGCGCGATGCTCCTCGCCTGGCTTTTCGGGGTCCCACTCGGCGTCCTGTCCGCGGTCCGGCACAAACGCTGGCCGGACTTCGCGATCACGTCCGCCGCCTACATCGCAATGTCCATTCCGCCGTTCACCCTCGTCGTCGCCTTCTTCTGGTGCATCTACAAATGGATCAACCCGCTCATCATCTCCGGGGGCGTCTGGGGGGTCGTACACTACGACCTCATCCACCAACCGATGTCGCTCACGAAGCTCGGAAGCCACGCGATTCATCTCCTCCCGGCGATCGCGATCGTCGGCGCCCCGATGTTCGCCTCCGTCCTGCGCCACATGAAGCACAGCATGATGGACGAGCTGCCGATGGCCTACCTCGAAACGGCGCGGGGCAAGGGGATCTCCGAGCTTCGCGTGCTCGCGAAGCACGCCGCGCGCAACGCGCTGAATCCCCTGGTGAGCCTATTCGGAATCATGCTCCCGACGCTGATCACCGGATCCATCATTACCGCACAGATGCTCGGGATCCCGGATTTCGGGATGTTCTTCCTGCGCGCCGTGCGCGCCCAAGATCAGCATGTGCTCACGGCCGCCCTGCTCTTCTACGCGTGCTTCTTGATCGCAGGGAACCTCTTGGCCGACCTCTTGCTCATCCTCCTCGACCCGCGCATCCGATACGGGTGACGTTGGTCGCACAACCGCTCAGAGCTCGGCCGGCCCCCAAGCGAGCGACGCGCTGATCCCGGCAGCGAAACCCGACGCCGCCGTCGAGCTGTAGGAGGCCCACGCCTTGAGCACGACCGGATCGAGGTCGACCGTCGCCGTCGACTGGGCGAGGAACGACGCGCCGCCGGAGTAGGTGACCGTGTTTGTGAGGGAAAGCCGCCCGAGGCCGGCGGTCGCCGCGATCTGAACGTAAGAGAAGCCAAGCGGCACCAGGCTCAGCGAGACGTCGGTCGACGCCGAGAGGGTCGGCGCATCGTCCCCGTCGCCGAACACCCATCGCCCGAGCGAGAGGTGGACGAGGAGCGTCGAGGCAATGTCGAGCGGCAGGAGCGAGAGGGTCGTCGTGCTGGTGAGCGAATGGTCTCGCAGGCCGACCTGAATCCGGGCCGAGAAGTCGGTAAAGGGGTCGAGGCGGCCGTCGAGCAGCGCCCCGACGGTGAACGTCGATCGAAGGGAGACCGTCGGGTCCTCTTCCGCGATCTCGAGGCCGAACAGCTCGAGGGTCGCTGACAGCGTGGCAGATCCGAACGTCCACGGGACGATCTCCATCGCCACCTGAGCGGCGAAGGTCGCGAAGCCCAGCTCGTACGTGAAATCGAGTATCTCGTCGATCCCGAACAAGGGGATGACATCGACCGTCGTGCCGCTCCCGAACGTCCACGCGTCCCCCGAGAGCGTGACCCCGCCCTCGAGCCGCGCGCCGAACGACGGCAGGAGGTCCACTGATCCCCCAACCGTCCCGCGCATCTCGACCGCGCCGCCCAGAACCGATACGCACGCCAACCCCAACAGAACGGCCACCCCCACTACGATGTGTCTCATGCGAACCCCCAATCGTCTGATGTCCCACAAGCTTGCGCTCGCGGGGCTCCCCTGTCCAGGAGGTCCGTTCTCCGCCGCGCCGGATCCATCCTGAAGGATCCCCGCAACCGGCCGCCCTTCGTTCACGGCGCCGCGCGGACGAGGCGGAACCCCACCGTGTCCTCCTCCTTGACCGGATCGAGCCAGTGGCGCCTCGCCACCGGACAGCGGCTCGCGTCATGATACCAGGAGCCGCCGCGATCGATGCGATGCGTCCCCGACGCCGGCCCGCGGGGGTCCGCCGCCGGTTCCGCGGCGTGCCAGTCCCAACACCACTCGAGCACGTTGCCCGCCATGTCGTGGAGGCCGTAGCCGTTCCCGGCGAAGCTGCCGACCGGACTCGTGTAGGGGAAGCCGCCGACGGCGAACGCCGGGTGGTCGCCGCGCGTTTCGCTCACGTCGTAGTCGTAGTACGCATCGCTGTAGTAGTTCGCGCGGTCGTGGTCGATGACGTCCGCGTCGCACCACGAGAACCGGCGCCTCTCGCAGCCCCCCCGCGCCGCCTTCTCCCACTCGGCCTCCGTCGGCAGCCGGTATCCATTTGCGTCCCAGCGCACCGATCCGTTCGAGAGGTCGAGCGTCCCCGCCCGATAGACGGCGTCAAGTCCGGTATCCATGCAGTAGCAGGGGGTCAACCCCTCCTTCTCGCTTCGCGCGTTCGCCCACTTCACCGCCTCGTACCACGACACGCGCGTCACCGGATGCTCCGGCCCCTTTCCGAAACCGTCGCCGGGCTCGATGTCGTAGCCGTTCGCCGCCGCCCAAGCCGCCACCTCGTCCCAGAGCGCCTTCGTCACCTCATGGACGTCGATCCAGAACGCCGCGAGGAGCACGTCGCGGGCGGGCGGCTCCGATGTCGGATCCCCAAACGCGTTTCCCATC
>Ga0068714_10007694_pt1 | contig 10338 bp, 10 predicted proteins | sample MTBNYHSulfiMetaG_FD_62988 | JGI IMG/M metagenome (GOLD analysis project Ga0068714, IMG submission 62988) | Enrichment culture microbial communities from rom New York Harbor, USA that are MTBE-degrading - MTBE-NYH (New York Harbor Sulfidogenic)... | ecosystem: Environmental > Aquatic > Marine >...
GAGCGCTGGACTGCCGCACCGGCTCCACCGAGGAATTTGAGTGCAAATATCTTATCCTGGCCACCGGCGGCGCGGGGCAGCTTTACAAGTATAATACCAATTCTGACGTGGCTACCGGGGACGGCATTGCTCTGGCCTTCAAAGCCGGCGCGGAAATCGTTGACCTGGAGTTTTTCCAGTTTCACCCCACCGCGCTGCGTTTGCCCGGTGTGCCGCCCTTTCTCATCTCCGAGGCCGTCCGCGGGGAAGGTGGGGTGTTGCGTAACGTGGAAGGCGACCGCTTCATGCCCCGCTACACCCCCGAGGCTGACCTGGCGCCCCGGGACGTGGTGACCCGCAGTATCGTCTATGAAATGGCTAAGACAGGCTCGGACCGCGTCTTCATTGATATGACCCATTTGTCTTCTCAGGTCATCACCACCCGGTTCCCGAATATTTACCGCTTCTGCCTGAGGCACGGGCTGGATATCACCAGGGGGGTGATTCCGGTGGCGCCGGCGGCCCATTACATGATGGGCGGCGTCAAGGTTGATTACTGGGGGGAAAGCAATATCCGCGGGCTGTTTGCCGCCGGAGAGACCGCCTGCACCGGCGTCCACGGGGCGAACCGACTGGCATCAAACTCCCTCCTGGAGGCTGTGGTGTTCAGCAACCGGATTGTCTCCGCCACGCAGCGGGATGCCGGCGGCTTACGAACGACATCCGATAAAGAGAAGACGCCGTACTATACCCTGCCGGCGAGGGAAGCCCCCGCCAGTGTGCCGGTGGCCAGCCTTTCCAGCCTGCAGCAGACCATGTGGGAGAATGTCGGAATCCTGCGTGAGCGACCGGGGATAAACCGGGCGGCGGATACACTGGCTGCCTGGCAGGGCTTTCTTGCCCCGGCCACGGACCGCCCTTCCTGCGAGCTGGGCAATTTGATATTGACCGGACGGGTGCTGGCGGAAGCCGCCCTCATCCGCGAGGAGAGCCGCGGCGCCCATTTCCGCACCGATTTCCCGTACGCCAGTCCGGAATGGCAGCGCCATATTATCTTTAAATGCGCCTGAACCCCGGGCGGGCGCTGCCCCGGCTTCCGGCCGGCAACTGGCAGGAGATGTTGATGGAAAAATACGGCGGAAGCATTGACCTGGCGCCGCAAATAGTTTACACTGGTGATATGTTGGCCACGGCAGCCGGAAGAAACGTTTCTGAATACGCGGTAAAGCGGGCAGGCCCTCCCTTTCACTGTCCCGGGCGGTGTATCTGGGTTTTACCGGTGATGCCCGGGGCCGGCTCCGGACTCCGGGCATCCTGTAGCTGGTAATAAACGTACCGGGTTATTATTCTAACCATCGTTTTCCCGAATAGCATTTACTATATCAGCATATACCGGCGGTCAATACAGGCGAACGGGTTATCTAGATGTAGTGACCATGGGATAACCGTACCCTGCCAAGGAGGCGGAGATAATGGCGATTATATTTAGCGAGCTGCGTAAACGCCTGGAAAGCGAAGAGAAAAGGTTGCTGGGTGAGCTGGAGCAATTACAGGCGAGCATTTCCTCCTCGGACGAGAGGAGAGAGGGTAGTCCTTTTGGCAAGCGGGAAGAGGAAGCTACCGAGGCTGCCGAGCTGGAAAAGCGCCTGGCACTGGAAAAGCGCCTGCGGGAGGAACTGAACAAAATCGGGCGCGCCCTGAAGAAATTTGACGAGGGTACCTACGGCTTATGCGATAACTGCCAACAGCCCATTGACCCGGAGCGGCTGGAGGCTCTGCCGCACGCCAGCCTCTGCATGAAATGCAAAGCGCTACGGGCCAAGAATGCCAAACCGCCTGCGGGTTAACTGGCCGCCCGCGGCGTTGCTGATTACCTCCGCAGGCGTCATCGCGGCTGACCAACTCACCAAAAACTGGATAAGGGCCCACGTCCCCTACGGACAGTCCCTCTGTGACCTGGGCTTTTTCCGCATCACCCATTTGACCAACACCGGGGCCGCCTTCGGCATGTTTCCGGGACACGCTACGGTCATGATTATCATCAGCATACTCGGGGTAATTTTACTGCTGGCATGCGCCTGCTTTACCCGTGGGGATATCCCGGTGGTGAGCGGCACGGCGGGCAGACTGGCCCTGGGGCTGGCACTGGGCGGCACGGCGGGCAATTTGATCGACCGGGTCCGGCTGGGCTATGTCACCGACTTTATCCATTTCAGTTTCTGGCCGACCTTTAATATCGCCGACAGCGCCGTGACCATCGGCGCGCTGACCCTGGCTTTTTTGCTATTGCGGCACTCCTTCGCACCGGAGAGATAGGCGATGGCCACGGCCTACCAGTTTATTGTGGATAGGGACGGCATGCGTCTGGACAGGTTCGTCAGCGAACGCGCGGAACTGTCCCGGACACATGCCCGCAGGCTGATTGAAGACGGCGATATCACCGTCAACGACCTTACCGCCAAGCCCGGGCAGAAATTGGCCGCCGGTGATATCGTCCGGGTGAACGTGCCGCCGCCCCCGCCCAGCCACCTCGTCCCGGAGGATATTCCGCTCAGCATCCTTTATGAGGATGATGACGTGATGGTGATTGACAAGCCCGCCGGGCTCACCGTGCACCCGGCGCCCGCACACCCCGGACATACCCTGATGAACGCCATCATCTCCCATGTCCCCGGTCTTGCCGGGGAGGAGGGGACGCTGCGGCCAGGCATCGTGCACCGGCTGGACAAGGACACCTCAGGGCTGATACTGGCCGCCAAGAACCGCCAGGCGCAGGCGGAGCTGATGGCGCAGTTCCAGAAACGCGAGGTGAAAAAAGTCTACCTGGCGCTGGTCAGGGGTAGACTTTCCCCGGAGCAGGGCGTTATCGAGGCGGCGCTGGGGCGGGATTTACATAACAGAAAGAAGATGGCGGTGGTCTCCCGGGGCAGGTCAGCCGCCACGGAATACCGCGTGGTGGAATATCTCGGCGGCTATACGCTGCTGGAGGTCATGCCGAAGACGGGGCGCACTCACCAGATAAGGGTGCATTTGGCGGCCATCGGTTTCCCGGTGGTGGGTGACGCCACCTACGGCGCCGGCTCGCCATACCTCAAGCGACAGTTCCTGCACGCCAGCCGCCTCGGTTTCCGCCTCCCGTCAAGCGGGGAGTTCGTGGAGTTCACCGCGGAGCTACCCGCCGACCTCAAGCAGGCCCTGGCAGCCATCGCCTAGGTCGTGTCTGGCTATGGGCGCTATCCGATGCTCTCTCTCTGACCTCCTCACCAAGTAATGCCATTTCCTAGCCGTCTGCCGGGACAAGGTGCTAGAATAAAGGCGGCGTTATCGCTTATTTTCACCGGAAAGGGATAATGACGCATGGACCAGCCGATAAGGACACGTTTTGCTCCCAGCCCCACCGGGTTCCCCCATGTGGGCAATATCCGCACGGCGCTGTTCGCCTGGCTCTTCGCCCGCCATCACGGGGGGAAGTTCATCGTGCGCATCGAGGATACCGATGTCGCCCGGAAGGTAGCCGGCGCCACCGAAGCCATCCTGGCGAGCTTGCGCTGGCTGGGGCTGGACTGGGACGAGGGACCGGAGGTGGGCGGCGACTGCGGCCCGTACTTCCAGTCGCAGCGGCTGCCACTTTACCAGCAGGCCGCCGCCAGGCTGGTGGCCGAGGGCAAGGCTTACCGCTGCTACTGCTCCCCGGAGAGGCTGCAGAAGATGCGTGAGGAGCAGACGGCGCGCAAGCAGCCGCCGGGCTATGACCGCACCTGCCGCGGCTTAAGCGCGGCGGAAAGGGCGTCCCGGGAAGCCGCCGGCATCAGGCCGGTGGTGCGCTTCCGCACGCCCCTGGAAGACAACACCGCCTATCATGACCTTATCTGGGGGGAGGTGAGCTTCGCCAACAGCACCATTGACGATTTCGTGCTGCTGAAGTCTGACGGCTACCCCACCTATCACCTGGCCAATGTCGTGGACGACCGGGCCATGAAAATCAGCCATGTGCTCCGCGCCGAAGAGTGGATCTCCAGCACCCCGCGCCACCTCCTGCTTTACGGAGCGCTGGATTACGCCCCGCCGCAGTACGCCCATTTGCCGATGCTGCTGAGCGCCGACCGCAGCAAGCTGAGCAAACGGCACGGCGCCGTGGCTGTCACCGAATACCAGCAGCAGGGTTTTCTGCCGGAGGCCCTGTTCAATTTCCTGGCGCTGCTGGGCTGGTCGCTGGACGACCGGACGGAAATCATGTCCCGGGAGCAGATTATCGCTAACTTCTCGCTGGAGAGGGTGAGCAAGACGGCGGCCATCTTCAACCATGATAAACTGCTCTGGATGAACGGCAGCTACCTGCGTTCGCTGGAGCTGGCTGACCTGGTCAGGCGGGTGATGCCCTTTCTGGAAAAGAGCGGGCTGCCCGCCGCCGACCCGGACTACCTCCGGGAGATAATGCCGCTGGTCCGGGAAAGGGTAAAGAAACTGGAGGAAGTCCCCGCCCTGACGGAGTTCTTCTTTACCGATGATTTGTCTTACCAGAAAGAGCTGCTTACCGGCAAGGAACTTGATGCGGAGACCGCCGCCCGGGCGCTGGCCGCCGCCGAGGCCCGGCTGGAGGGGCTCGGTGAGTTCGACGCCGGCTCCCTGGAAGCTGTGCTCCGTCCGCTGGCCGGCGAACTGGGGCTGAAGACGGGGCAGCTGTTCGGCGTGCTGCGCACGGCGGTCACCGGCCGCACGGCGGCGCCGCCCCTGTTCCAGACGATGGCGGTGCTGGGCCGGGAGCGCTGCCTGAAAAGAATCAGTCAGGCGCTAGAAAAAATACGCGGCAGCTGAAAGCTTACGGTGGCGGGCAACACGCGCATGAGTATAGTTTACATAATAACTCAATGACTACCGAGCCTTCTTACCTCGCTTTATACCGCTCCGGTGAGCTGGGGCAGCGGGCGGCGGCGCTGGAAGCACGGCTGCATTCCTGCAATATCTGCCCGCGCGAATGCGGCGTTGACCGCCTGGCCGGGGAGCGGGGCTACTGTCATTCCGGCTATCTGCCGGCGGTGGCGTCATACTGCGCCCATCACGGCGAAGAGCCGGTGCTCTCCGGGCGACGGGGGTCGGGGACCATTTTCCTGGGCAACTGCAACCTGCGCTGCGTCTACTGTCAGAACTACCAGATAAGCCAGGACCCGGCGGCGCAGCTGGGAAATGAGGTCCCGGTGGTGGAACTGGCGAAGATGATGCTTCATCTTCAGGAAATTGGCTGCCATAATATCAACCTTGTTTCCCCGACACATTTCGTACCCCAGCTGGTCAGGGCTTTGCTTGAGGCGGTGCCGGCGGGGCTCAGGATACCGCTGGTCTACAACACCAATGCCTATGACCACCCGGAAACGCTGCACGCGCTGGACGGTATTATCAGCATCTATCTTCCCGACATAAAATACGCCTCGAACCGGTGGGGGAGGGAGTTCTCCGACGTGCCGGAATACGTGCCGCGAGCCCGTGCCGCCATCAAGGAGATGTACCGCCAGGTGGGCAATCTGATGCTGGACGGCGACGGCATCGCGCGGCGGGGGCTGATCGTGCGCCACCTGATACTGCCCGGCGGGCTGGCGGGGAGCAAGTCTTCGCTCGGCTGGCTGGCCCACAAAGTCTCCCCGCAGGTTACCGTGAGTATACTGGCGCAGTACCACCCGGCACATAAGGCAGAAAAAATACCGGCGCTGTCGCGCCGGATTACCCGCCGGGAATACTATGAAGTCGTCCGCCTGGTGGAGGAGCTGGGGCTGGCAAGCGGCTGGTTCCAGGGGAAAAACGCGCCGGAAAATTATCTGCCTGATTTCGGCAACCGGGAAGACCCCTTCGCCGAGGAATAAAGCAACCGCCCGGGAGCCCTATCTTTTCCGCTTGGTAAAGCCGAAGCGTACTTTTTTGCCGTTGAGGCTGCTGCCCTTCTTATTGACGTTCTCAATAAAAACTGACAGCTCGGTGGGTTTCTTGCTCATGCGCGCCCCTTTGATAAGATGCAGTTATTCTAACATAATTCTCGGCGTAATACCAGAAAGGGCGGCGTGGTTCTATCTGGGTTTTGTGGTTATCAAATACTCGCCCCCCGGCCACCTCTCAAACAGGTTTCGTCCCGTGCTCGGTTTTCCCTTTGTTTAAGAGGGGGCAGGGGGCTAGGTAAACAACCAAATAACGGTAAACCCGAAGGTTTGACGTTGCCCCGTTGAAGGCTTAAAATAGCCGTGGAAGGGGAATAACGACCGATGCAACACCTCTGGGCACCCTGGCGCATACAGTACATCCTGCAGGAGAAGCCGCAGGGCTGCATCTTCTGCGAGAAGCCGGGCGAGGACGACGATGCCGCCAACTATATTCTTTACCGCGGCCGGCATAACTATATTATGCTAAACCGTTACCCGTACAACCCGGGGCATTTGATGGTGGTGACGCGGCGGCACCTGGCCAGCCCGGAGCTGCTGGAGCATGACGAAGGCGGTGAGCATTTTGCGCTGGTCAGCCTGTCGCTCAAGGTGCTCAACAAGGTGCTGAGCCCCGAAGGCATGAATATCGGCGCTAATTTAGGAAAAGTCGCCGGGGCGGGTATCGCCGACCACTTTCATACCCACGTGGTGCCCCGCTGGAACGGCGATACCAACCTGATGACAGTGATTGCCGACGTGAGAGCGGTGCCGGAGGCGCTGGCGGATACCTACCGGAGACTCAAGCCCGCTTTTGACCAAGCCGGAAAAACCACCCGTTGATGAAGGACTATTACCGCATACTGGGTATTGCCGAGAACGCCAGCCGGGAGGATATCAGGAAGGCTTTCCGCCGGCTCGCTTTCCAGTACCACCCGGACACCAATCCCGGCAGGGAAGACCCGTCCGCGGAAAAGTTCAAAGAGATTAACGAAGCCTACGGCATACTCGGTGACGAGGAAAAGCGGCGCCAGTATGATGCCGCCCGCAAGGGGGCCTTTGCCGGGAGGGGTTATCAGCCCGGCTATGGTCCCACCTACAGCCAGCAGGATATTTTCCGGGATATTTTCGCCAATCCCGCCATGGCCGCCGAGCTGAACCGCATGTTCGCCCAGGCGGGGCTGCGCTTCGACCGTGACTTTATGGAGCGTGTTTATTTCGGGAGAGGCGGCGTCTTCCGTTTTTACACCAGCTCCGGGGCCACAACCGGGGCGGCCGAGACACGGCCGGGCGCCCGGGCATCAGCCTACCAGCCGAACACCATTGAGAGGTGGCTGGGCAGGACAGCCGCCGGCATCGGGAAATTCGTCGGGAGCAAGCTGCTTGGCCTGGTAACGGGCGCGTCGGCGTCCGGTAGCCTTGACCACCATGCCGACCTGGAAATATCAGCCGCCGAGGCGGCCTCCGGTGTGGAGAAAGAGGTGGCTTACCGGAGAGGCGGGCAGGACGGGAAACTGGTGGTGAGGGTACCGCCGGGAGTCAAAACGGGCACCAGGATACGGCTCAAGGGGATGGGCATGACCGCGGGCGGCCGGGCCGGCGACCTCTTTTTACACGTTAAAATCAGGAAGCGTGGGAGCGCCTAGGCCTTTCGGAGGACGGCCCTGGCCAGCTCCCAGGAATACTCGTAGAGGTGCAGCCCCTTGCTGGAGGCGATGATTTCGCCGTCGGCGACGCCTATCTCGTCCGCCATGTATTCTTTCAGCAGCTGGAGAGCTGCCAGGTTGGACGGGAAACCCGCCCAGAGGTCCCAGGAGCGGAAATAGACGGCGAAATGGAGCCGGCCGTCGCGTATCCTGGTATCAACCGCCCTCAGGCAGGGGGGGTCGGCGAGGAAGAGGGATTGGCGGTCACCCACCGCCATGAAAGCCTGGTTGGTGTTATGCCCGTCCTCGCGGTACATCCGGATGACCTCGGCTATCTGGCTCTCCAGGTATTGACCGTAGGTGTACTGCTCGCCTTCCGCCTTGTGAGCGGTCATCAGGTAGGGCAGGTAGCTCTCCACGTAGGACATGGTGCTGGGCGGCGGTACACCCGGGGGCACGTCCGGCACCAGCGGCCGGCTCCCCGGGTAAACGACATGCACCACGATAAAGTCCAGCTCCTTACGGTACTGCCCGGCGTAGCTGCCCCGCTGGATGCGGTACTGGTGCCCCTCTTCCAGGGTGCGTCCCAGGCAGAGGAACCACGCTTCGGAGAGGTCTCGGGCTTCAATCTGAGTGATCTTCACAGGCGCGGCCGTCCCCGGCTAGCTTCTCCGGCGGAATAGTGAGAGGAACCTGTCTTCGTATTCGGAAAATACGTTCCAGCGGTCAAGCTCGTCCTTGAGCTCCTGCGAGTCGCGCTCTCCCCGGATAACCTGGCGGAACATCTCGTCAATGCGCAGCCGGGCGTCAAAAGGCAGCCCGCTGGCATCCACGTTCAACAGCCCCCTGCGGCCCATTTGCATGATATTGGTCTGCAGGGAGTGGCGGGTCATTTCATAGATAAACTTCAGCAGGGAAACGTCCCAGAAGGCATCTTCCCCCCTGATGATGGAGGCGAGCGGGTCGCCGCGCCGTTCAATCTCATCGTTCAGCCGGTTGGCGACCGTCAGCCAGTTCTCGGAAACGATGCTCAGCCCTTTCGTTTCGTTCTTATAGGCGTAAAAAAGCCCGGGAGCGTTAGCCCCGTGCGTCCTGACCAGCATGTCAAAGTATCTCCTGGCCTCCGAGCTGAAGCCTTCCAGATGGGCAAGGTAATACGGGGTGACAATCCTCGGCCTCTCGGCGATGACGGTGCCCTCCCTGACCACGGTTTCCGCGGTGCTGCCCTCATCCAACAGCCCCGAATATGACGGTTCAGTCACCAGATAGTAGTAGACATAAGTGGTGCCGAAGGTGGACAGAGCTTGCTTCGGCGGCCGTAATATCTCGGTGTGCCGGGCGGCGTATTCAATTCTATCATCAAACTCGTTCATGGTCTCACCCGTGTTTGGCATAAAACCTGCGCTTACGACAGCTTCAACAGCTCCTGCTTATATTCCTCCAGCAGTTTCAGGTACTGGTTTTCCATCTGCGCGTTGACCCGCTGCCACTCCTCCTTGAACTGCGGCTGGCCTTCCACGTTGATATTAATGTTCAGCCCGGTAGCAGTGCCCAGCTGCTCTTTCAGGGCCTGCTGCACCCTGGCGGTAAACTCAGACTTCAAAGCCTGGTAAGCCTGCCGGCGCTGCTGCTCTCCCTGGCCGGTATAGTGGTCAAAGAGCCGCCGGATACGGCTGAAGACGTTTTCCAGCCCCGCCTGGTCCCGCTTGAGCAGTTTCAGCCCCGCGGTGGCGGCCCCGTTGGTCTTCCTGATGTGGTCGTTGCGCGGCAGGTCAAGGTTGCGGACCAGTATTTCCTGCATCCCCCGGCTAACATAAGGTCTCGCTTTCTCCCCGAAGCGGCCGAGCGCCTCCTGCAGATTAGCCTCCCCCCTGATATACCTGGCGGCCAGTTTTTCCCCCTCGGGGGCGTACTGCCATTGCAGGCGCTCCTCCTCGGTCACCTCGCCCACCTCCGCCAGCTTGGCCATGGCTATCTCGCGGGCGCTCTTGATATGACCCATCGGCTCCTCCGGTCTCTTCACGTGTGAAGAATCCTTGTATTAATCCTTGTATTATGATTATACAACATCCAGGCGTTTGATTTAAGGATATACCTTGCCGGTTATTATCCCGGTATCCGGACGGTGGGCGTTTACCTATCCCCCTGCCCCCTTTCCAGTTTGTTTCTCAGTAAAAATACCGTAATTTTTCTGGCTGGAAAGGGGGGGGGTGGTGAGTGTGGGGGCGGAGCCCCCACACAACATTTCCCCCCTTGTCTCTTGGATAGCTCTTGGATAGATGGTAACATATCTAAAGGCACAACAGACCGATTCCCCCCTGGTTATATAAACCTGTTTGAGAGAGGGCCGGGGGGAGAGTATCTACTAGCAACCAAATGCTAATAAAACCATCTTACCGGCGGCTGATCTCACGCTTATTTCGCCGGGTGCCGGGTATGCCGGTAAAGATAAAAAGCGATAAGAAACAACAGCAGGGCGGCGAGCAGCGGGTCAAAGGGGCGCAGCAGGCTGCGCAACTGCTCCCAGTTCTCACCGAGCAAGTAGCCGCCGTAAGCCAGGCCGGCGCTCCAGATAAACGAGCCGGCGAAGGTGTAGACCGTGAATTTCCCGGGTGGCATCCGCGCCACTCCCGCGGGCAGGCTGATAAAAGTGCGCACCACCGGCAACAGGCGGGAAATAAAGACCGACCAGCTCCCCCGCCGGGCAAACCACTGCTCGGCGATATCAAGGTCGTGGCGGGAAATCAGCAGGTAGCGGCCGTAACGGTCCAGCAGGGGGCGGCCTCCCCACATACCCACCGCATAGGCTA
>Ga0068714_10007695_pt1 | contig 10336 bp, 5 predicted proteins | sample MTBNYHSulfiMetaG_FD_62988 | JGI IMG/M metagenome (GOLD analysis project Ga0068714, IMG submission 62988) | Enrichment culture microbial communities from rom New York Harbor, USA that are MTBE-degrading - MTBE-NYH (New York Harbor Sulfidogenic)... | ecosystem: Environmental > Aquatic > Marine >...
TAATTAGACCAAGCGCAAGGGTGATCGGCCAGAGCCCCAGCGCCACCAGCAGGATCAAAATGAGCCACCGGCTGGCCAGGACACCCACTGCGATCAACGCTGCCAGCAGGCCCAGCCGGACCACAAGCGGAAGGCGGGAGACTCGCTCTCTCAAGCCCAAGCGCGACGTTCGTTCGTCAGCCAATGCGCGCGCCTCCTTTCTCCTCTAGCCGGGCTCCGGCCATTAGCAGGCCCAACTCCTCGCGAGAGATCTTGTCTGCATCTACCGTGCCCACGATCTTGCCCTCGTACATGACCGCGATCCGATCCGACAGGGCCATAATCTCGTCCAGTTCGACCGACACCAACAACACTGCCACCCCTTCATCCCGCTTCTGGATCAGACGCCTGTGGATATACTCGATCGAACCCACGTCCAGTCCCCGTGTCGGTTGTGCAGCAATGAGCAGCTTGATCGGTCGCGAAAACTCGCGGGCGACGATCACCTTCTGCTGGTTGCCACCCGATAGGTTCTGGGCTGGGAGCGCGATGCTCGGCGTTCGCACGTCAAATTCCCCGGAGACTCGCCCGGCGAATTCGTAGACCTGGTCAAACTGAAGCCCGGCCTGCTGCGCAAAAGGAGGCTGGTAATAAGTCTGAAGGATCAGGTTGTCATAGATGGGGAATGACAAAACCAACCCGTTGCGCTGGCGATCCTCAGGGATGTGGGCCACGCCCAATTCGGTGATGGTGCGTGGCTTGGCACTGGTGACGTCCTCGCCCAAGATGCGTACGGTGCCGCCCGTAGCCGGGCGAAGCCCGGTGAGCACCTCCACCAGCTCTGTCTGCCCGTTGCCCTGCACGCCGGCCACGCCCAAGACCTCGCCGGCACGGACGAAAAGATCCACGCCGCGCAAGGCAAGGTGATGGCGCTGGTCTTCGGCAGTCAGACCGGCGACCTCCAGCACCACGTCGGCCGGTGAAGCGGGTCCCTTGTCCACAACCAGCGTGACCTCGCGCCCAACCATCATCTCGGCCAGTTCCTCTTCCGAGGTCTCGGCGGGTGTCGTCTCGCCGGCGACCCGGCCGTTGCGCAGGACAATCACCCGATCGGCAATGGTCAGCACTTCTTTCAGCTTGTGTGTGATGAACATGATCGACTTGCCCTGACCCACCAGCCCGCGCATGATCTCGAATAGCTCTTCGGTCTCCTGAGGGGTGAGCACAGCCGTCGGCTCATCGAGGATGAGGATCTCGGCCTCGCGGTACAAGGTCTTGATAATCTCTACGCGCTGTTGCACCCCAACCGGGATGTCCTCGACGAGCGCATCGGGGTCCACAGCAAGGCCGTATTGATCCGACAGAGCGCGAATGCGGCGACTGGCTGTGCGCCGGTCTAGAGCGGTCGTAACCACCTTCAACGCCGGATAGGAAGCGACTGCGAAAAGCAAGGCCAGGAAGATGAACAATGGGATCCGCTCCGCGGCCCCCTCCCTGAGCGCAAGGAACATCAACAAAGCGACGCCCGCCACGCCCACGATGGGCAGGTACACGCGAGCGCCCAGGCGGCTCAAAAGGCCCAACAGGAAAAAGAGACCGTACAGGATTGCGACCGCTGCCCCGCCCGCTAACCCGGCCTGGAGCCACTGCACCGGATTGTCCAGTGCGAGTATGCCACCTACAAAAAAAAGCAGGGCACTGGCCCCCCCGGCGATTCCCATCGTCTTCCACGAGAAGGAAAAGCGGGTTGGCTCGGTGCCCATCACAATATTCTCGGCTACGGTGAACACCGGCACCAGTTGAAAATGCTGATGGACCATGCCGATGCCTAATTTGATGGCATCGTTGGGCTCGTTGATCTCAACCTTACTCCCACGGACCTCAATCTCGCCCTCGTCCTGTGAATAGAGGCCGTAGAGGATGTTCATCAAGGTGCTCTTGCCTGCGCCGTTTTCGCCCAAGAAGGCCAGGATCTCGCCCTGGTTCAGCGAAAAACTCACACGATCGTTGGCAAGCACCCCAGGGAAGCGTTTGGTTACGTTACGCGCCTCCAGGATTGGGACCATCGTCGCTCCCTTCCATGCCCGCGGATCGGCGGACAAGACAGCACCCCATCAGGATCCCTGACTTCCCGATCCGCTGTCCTTATGGACAGGCGGTGCGGGACCGATACCCGCACCGCCCGTTGATCAGCCTATGTATTTGTAGAACCTGGTTATTCCAGCGGCCATCCGGTCGAGATAGAGCCGTCGATGATCCCGGCCACGATCGCTTCCACTTCGGCCGTCAGCTCGGCAGGGATCTGGCCGTCAAAGTCGTGATAGGGTGCCAGCCCCACGCCGCCGTTCTCCAGGGTGCCCACGTACAGCGAGCCACCTGGGAACTCCCCGTTCACCTCTCCCTCGGTCACCGTGAACACCGCGTTGTCCAGGCGCTTCATGCACGACGTGATCAGGATGTCCTTTTCGTTCGGCAGTGTAAAGTACTGGTCCACATCCACGCCCACTCCCCACTTGCCGCGCTCCTTGGCTGCCGCAAGGCCACCGTTCCCAGTCTTGCCGCCCACACCAAAGATCACATCCACGCCCTCGTCGATCAGCGAGTTGCCCTGGATCTTGCCCTCGTCCGGCGCCTCAAAGTCGCCCACGTACACGCCCTTCACCTGGACGTTCGCACCCTTGGCCGTATTATAGTACGCCACGCCCGCTTCGTAGGCCACGATGAACTGCTGCACCGGCGGGATCTCCATGCCGCCAACCCAGCCGACCTGCGGATCTGCCGGATCCTGCATCGCCGCCCAGCCTGCCGCCAGGTACCCGATCGGGAACGCCGCCTGGTCCACCGCAAAGGTGATCGCTGCTGCGTTATCGATCGGCGGATCGAACCACTGGTCGATCCCGGCAAAGTGCACGTCCGGGTACAGCGGCGCCATCTTGGCCGTCGCATCGTTCAGCAGGAATCCCACCGTAAAGACGAGATTGTATTCCTGCTCGGCGAACTCGATGATGTTCTTCTCATAGTCCGCCTGCGCCTGGCTTTCGATGAACTGCACCTCGACGCCCTCCAGCTCTTCCTGGGCACGCACCAGCCCGTCCCAGGTGTTCTGGTTAAAGCTGGCATCGTCGACGCCGCCCACATCCGACACCATGCCGACCTTGATGCCTTCTGGCTCGCCACAAGCCGCGGCAAAGGACAACACCAACAGCCCTGCCACAACAGCCAACAACCACTTTCTCATCTTTCCCTCCCTTTGTTTGTGCTGAATCTAGATTGGCCACAACGTTTCACGCTCGTCTTTCAGCAAGGGCGCCTGCTGATGACGGCCCCATTATACCAAATATCACCGGGATAGGCAAACGCAGTCAGGTCATTTCCCAGCACACAAAAGTGTGTTGCTGCCAATTCCTGATCATCCCTTTGCGCCTGTGCGTCCTGGCGAGAGATGCTCATCCACAACACAAGCAGTGCACGGTGTAGATTTCATCTCGGCTTTCGGTCTAGGGGTCGAGATGCTCCCGTAGCGGGAATGGGTCCCCTGCATCGGAACCGCCCGTCCCGGAACCGGCAGGCAACAGAACCTCGCGCGAGCTGCTGCCGCCTGGCGCCGGCCCGATGATGCCCTGAGCCTCCATCGTATCAATCAGCCGGGCTGCCCGTGAATAGCCGATGCGCAACCGGCGCTGCAACATCGAGACCGACGCGCGTTGGTGATCCTGCACCAGGGCAATGGCTTTGGGCAGCATTTCGTCTTCCTGCGCTGCCTGCGCCTCCGAGTTGTCGATCTCCTCCCACATGCGCTGCTGGACCACCACCTCGGGCACGGGGGGCTCGTGAGCCGTTCGCGCCCCCTTCCAGTACCGCACCAGGGCCGAAAGCTCCCTGTCCGAGACATAACATCCCTGCAGGCGCTGTAGCTTGCTCGAATCTGGCGTCATCAGGAGCATGTCCCCGCGACCCAGCAACTTGTCGGCGCCGGGCCCATCAATGATCACCCGCGAGTCCACCTGGCTGGTGACGGCGAAACTGATGCGCGCCGGAAAGTTGGCCTTGATCAAGCCGGTCACCACGTCCACGCTCGGCCGCTGCGTGGCGATGACCAGGTGGATGCCTGTGGCGCGCGCCATCTGGGCGATGCGACAGATGGCGCGTTCCACCTCGTCGGGAGCCACCATCATCAGATCGGCCAGCTCGTCGATGACAATGACAACGTAGGGCAGCGGTTTCTCACCCTTTTCCAACAGGGCAAGGTTATAGGCAGCCACGTTTCGTGCCATCGCCTTGTTGAACATCTTGTAGCGGTCGTCCATCTCCCGCGTCGCCCAACTCAGCACGCCGACCACCCGCTCCAGCTCGATCACCACCGGCGCCCGCAGGTGCGGAATGCCATTGTACGTGGTCAACTCGACCATCTTGGGATCGATCATGATAAACTGCACTTCTGCGGGCGTCCTGGAACACAGAAGTGAGGAGATGATCGAGTTCACGCACACGCTCTTGCCGGACCCGGTGGCACCGGCAATCAGCAGGTGCGGCATGTCTGCCAGGTCTACGGCAACGGGATTCCCTGCTACGTCCTGTCCCAGGGCGATGGGCAGCGGCCCCTTGATCTTGCGAAAGACGTCGCTCTCCAGCACCGTGCGCAGCGCCACCAGCGCAATATCGGCGTTGGGCACTTCGATGCCGACGACCGAGCGACCCGGTACCGGGGCCTCGATCCGTATCGGGGATGCAGCCAGCGCCAGGGCCAGGTCGTTGGCCAGATTGGCGATCTTGCTGACCTTGATCTTGGCGCGCTTGACACGGCCGTCGCTCTCTCGCCGCTCAAGGTATCCCGGCTCCACACCAAACTGAGTGACGGTCGGTCCCTGGTTTACTTCGACCACCTTGGCCGGCACACCAAAGCTGGACAGGGTGTCCTCGATGATGCGCACCCGTTCCCGGATCTCGACCTGGCTGAGCTCTCGCTCTGCAGCACTCTCCAGGATCTCATCGATCGGGGGGAGATACCAGCTCTGCTCGCCGCCTATGATGCGCGGGAAAATGCTCCCCTGCGGATGCGTCAAGGTCTTTGCGGTCTGAGTACCTGGCGTTGCAGGCCGCGATGGCTCCCCCGGCGGTTGCTCGCGTCGAGGTGCTGGCTTGCCCCACGCCGGCAGGTTGTTGCTTATAAGGCGCTGCCGGCTTGGCAGCGAGGCGGCGACACTCTTGAGCGCCATCCACACATCATCCAGCCAGACGCCAAACACCATCATCAGACTGATGAACGCCAGCGTGCTCAGAACCAATATGGCCGCCGGCGTGCCCAGGCCCGACACCAGCAGCCCGCTGATGGCATACCCCAGGTAGCCGCCGCCGTCGCCCTGGGCCGCCAAAGCCCGGGGATCATCCCCACCGGCAATCAAGTGGGTCAGCGCCTGGATCAGCACAAACAGGAAAATGGCGCCCACGGGCCTTTCCCGTTCCACGCCCAGCTCCCGTCCCAAACCGCGAAAGATCAGCCACAGGCCCAATCCGACAAAGCACACAGGCATCAGCCAAACACCCCAGCCAAACCCCAATTGCAGCAGATCGATCCAGCCCTGCATAACCACTCCCCGCTCGACGGGAATGAGGCTCAGTAGCGTTAGCAATGCCACCAACAGCAGCAGGATACCTGCAATCTCGGGGCGCAACGTCTTGCCGAGATCCACACCCCTACTTGGTTTCTTGCGTGTGCTTCTTTTCGTCATCTTGCGATTACACTCCGATCCTATTATACCCCTGCCCGTCCATTCGCGCAAATGTTCTAGTGCATCAGTATGCCGGGTGTTCCGGCGCGCCCATTGTAGCACAACGGTTCAGAATCGCAAAGGACCCACCCTGGTGCACACTGGAGCAACCCATTGCTCCAGCGCCCGATCTATGATACAATTCAGCCGGCTTGAACACAAGAACCCGGCATGGGACTCGCGCCTTTCTTGGGGTATTTGATTTCGTGCATGATTCGCGAGCAGCCGGTTTCAACCTTGGCCGAACAGCGAGGAAACGGATGCTTCCCTGGCGCGCCAGACTCCAACTGACCCTGCTGGCATTGCCGGTCCTGCTTCTGGCGCTGACGCCCTATCCCCGGGCGTTCGCGGAAGCCATGCGCCGGGCAGAGACGCATCGCGCTTCTCACGAGTACGGCGCCGCCATCGAATCCTACCAGAAAGCGTCGCAACTAGATCTGGAATCCCCTCTCCCCTGGCTCAGGATGGGCGAGGTCTTGCTCCGGCAACGGCGATTTGACCCGGCTGCTGTCGCCTTTCTCGAAGCCGGGCTCCGCGACGCGGCAACGGAGTCATTGTTGGGACTGGGTGAAAGCCGCGCCGGTGCGGGAGATTGGGCATCCGCCATCGGCGAATGGCTGCGCGCCCTGGCCCTCGCTCCGGACGACCCGCGGATCTATATCGCGCTGGGTCGGGCGAGCATCGCCCTCGGCCAGTTTGACCGGGCCGAGGATTATCTGACCGGGGCCCTCCGGCTCCAGCCTTCCCCACAGGACATTGCCGCAGCTCGCGGGCTGCTGGGCCGCCTCCTGGCCGGCGAAAACCCTGACCTGGCCGCAGCAGCTCTCCGGGATTCGGGCGACCAGGACATGCTGGCCGTACTCCAGACTGTCCGCGCCGAATCGGGCCCGGCGCGTCAGGCGCTGCTCTTGGGCATCGCATTTCTACAGCGCGATGAGCTTGCCCTCGCCCGCTATCACCTGGAGCGTGCAGTCGCCCTCGCGCCCGGCGACGCCGAACCGCTCGCCTACCTGGCGCACACCCTGGACCGGCAGCGCGAGACCGTCGCGGCCAAGGATCTACTGGAACGAGCCCAGGCCATCGACGAGGACTCGCCCCTCGTTCTCTACTTTCTCGCTACCCACCAACGCCTGGTGGGAAACTTGGAAGAGGCCCGGACTGCCCTGTGGCAGGCGCTGCTCGCCGACCCCGACAACGCAGCCCTGCGCGCCGAGATGGCCGGCACCTTTGCCGACCAGGGCGAGTACCCCAGCGCCGAAGAGTGGTACACCGGCGCCGTCTCCTCAGCCCCGGACGACGTTGACTTTCACTTCATGCTCGTGCACTTTTACCTGGATCATTTGTATCGCGTGCAGGATGGGGGCCTGCCTGCCGCCCAGAAGCTCCTCGCGCTGGTTCCGGACGACGCGCGGGCCTATGACCTGCTGGGTTGGGCCTACCACCTTTCCGGCCAACACAACGGGGCTATCGCATTTCTGCGCCAGGCTCTGGCTCGGAACCCCGAACTGGCCAGCGCCCACTTTCACCTGGGCAGCTTGTACGCCAGCCTTGGCCCACAAGATCTCGCTCGCCATTACTTGCAGCGGGCCATCGACCTCGACACAGACGGCTACTACCGGAATCGGGCGGAGATGATCCTACAGGACCTGGAATAGCTGCCCACGAAGGCGGGGTGCTGCGATTGCGGGGAGCCAAGAGCCGGGCTGGGCTGCCCTGCCCGGCTCGACTTGCACGCCGGCGTCCAGGCGAATCTCGCCAACGACCACCGGATCGCCCAGTGATTGCAGCGTGCCGTCCGCAGACAGGGCATACATACCGGTCACGAGGCGGTACGTGCCCTGAGGCGCATCCACCGGTATCTGTAGCAGGTGGTCATCTCGCAAGCGCTCGCCTGGCCGCCAGAGCGTGGTCGGATAGTGAACGCCGCCTGGCTGTCGATCGCTCTGGGCGATTTTCTCACCGCTGGAATCCAGCAGATGCACAAAAGAGTGATACACAGCATCCAGAGGGCGCAACGCCTCCCAGGTCAGACTGACACGCACTGGTTCACCCGGAAGGGGTGCGCCTGGCGAGAGGTCATACCCCGCCAGGGCCACAGCATCGCCCACAATAGCGTCGCGCACAAAAGCGGGCTCACCGGCAGCGGCAGGACCCAGGACGCGCCACAGCGCTCCCTCCGCTTCCGCTTCCACCTTGATCTCGATCCCCGGCATCTCTTTGATCAGGTACACCGGCCTGCCGGTGCTCAGCGCCAGATCGAGGACATGCCCCAGCGTGGGATAGTCGGGCGTGATCAGGGGAAAGAGGCCCAGCAGATCGGGCCGCGTGCCGTCCACGTACTGGAAATACCACATGGGCATGATCTCGTTTCGATCGTTGCTGATCAGGATCGCCTCGGCGGGCAGCGGCTCGGCAAGAAGCGTCTCCCATTGCGTGCGGGCGCCACGGTTGTCGCTCTGGTCCAACTCGCAAGAGTTGGAGAGAAGCAGCCCCAGTGGCAGGGCCAGGGATAGCAGCACAAGCCCCACGCCTGCCGCTTTGCTCCTGTTCATCAGCGAAACCACCATCCCCACAGCCACTGCCATCCACAGTACGATCATCAGATAGGAGGGGATGTACATGACAAAGATGTCACCGATGGTGTACACCAGGTTAAAAGCCACCAACGCGGCATAGGCCAGGCCCGTGAGGGCCAACAACGCCAGGCGCCGGCCCGGCGAGCCTGTCCCGGCCATGCCGGTTGCCAGGGCCACCACCCCGATGAATGCCAGGACCGCGCCGGCCCAGCCCACCTCATTCCGCAGGAGACCCCAGGCCATGGACAGTCGCTCGCCCAGGTCCACCGAGAAATCGACCGAGCCACTGAACGGGCCGCCCAGCACAAAGTTCACCAGATTCGGCCAGGTATTCTCGTACAGGACCAGCTCCCGGCCCTCGGCCAGGGGCAGGCGAAGGTAGGGCGTATGGGGCGCGCGCAACGGGATGTATAGATACAGGACCAGCGGAACCAGCAGGAGCAACAGGCATTTCAGCAGCAGCCGCCAATCCCCGAACACGCGCCGATCGGTCAGCCACACATAGACCAAGATGGCCGGGGCGAGTAGCAGCGTAGTGCTGTGGTGGGTCATACTGAGGCCAAAAGCCAGAGCGGCTAGCAGTAGATGCCGGGGCTGCCGGCCCTCTCCCCAGGCCAGCAAAAGGTAGCCTATCAGGACGACAAAGAAGATGTGAAGCCCATAGACCTCGGCGATGACGGCCTGCGACCAGAGCGTGGGCATCACGGCAAAGGTGATGGCCGCGACCATGGCGATCAGCCGGTGGAGGGCTGGCGAGAGTGCCGGGAAGGCCTGCCGCAGCAGAGAGCGGGTGAGGGGAACCAACAGGGCCACCGCCAGCGCTGCCCAGAGCGCGGAGAACAGGTTCATGCGGTAGGCCGCGTCGCCAACAGGCAGCAGATGGGACCAGAGCCAGCCCAGCATCGTGTAGAGGGGATAGCCGGTGGGATGGGCCACGCCTGCCAGATAGGGGACGAACTGGAATTCCCCGCCGTCGCCGATCAGCATGGTAGGGGCAAGGGTGACGGCGTACAGCGCGAAGGCGGCCCCGCCCAGGGTAACGGCGGGCAGCAGATCCAGAGGCGTGCGCCGGGGAGCATCATCCATGGAGGGATTATTCCATCCTTTCCCACAGGACGAGATCCACAGCGACAGCCAGCGTGCGCCGGTCCGGCGCAACGCGCAGCCAGCCATTATCCGGGCCGGCTACTTCCAGAGCAGCGCCTCGTGCTGCTCCCTTGACGCCGATGATGGCGTGGGACCACCCTGCCGTATCCCTTGGATCGACCTGCCCTCCAATCTGGTAAAAGGCCGCAACCGCCTCCTCGGTCAGATAGGCCGCGCCATCTCCCTGCATGGCGACCACCACGATCCGGCCGTCCGGAACTGCATCTATCATGTCCGCCAGGGCAGCCGCCTCCGCCGCGCTCCCGCCGGAGCTCGTGTTGAATCCCCGCTGGTCGAGTATCTTCCCGCTGCGGGGGTGGATCACGGCCACGTTGTAGCCCGGACTGTGCACCGAGCCGTCCTGGGCCTCGTCCCCACTGCCAGCCGCAATAAAGGCGAAATCCGCCGGGCCGCCGCTGTTCACTTCGATGTCCACCGGCGCCTGAAGCCCCGTCGCGCCAATCTCCCCGTTGCCCGGCAACACGTCAGCGGGCGCATCCAGCCGGTCAAATGAGAACCTGACCTCGTTCAATCCTGAGCGCACCACATCAGCCGGAATATCCCAACTGCACGTGCCCCAACCCGAGGACATGGCGACCCGCTCTAGCTGTTGCCCGTTGACCTGCAGGCTCACCCCCTGTTCGCTCGCACCCGGGTATTCGAAGGGCAGGGCGGTCATCGTCAGGCGGTAGGCCGCCCCACCAGTCGACGGCAAAAAGATCCGCGCATCCTGGGCCACCGACCAACTGGCCGTCGCCCCCTGGATCTCCTCGAGCCCGCCCCAGCCCTCGCCCAGGGCCATCGCCGTCCTCGGCTCGGGCGAACCCAGGTCCACTTCAAAGTCAGCCGGGAGCGGCGACTGATCCA
>Ga0068714_10007699_pt1 | contig 10335 bp, 11 predicted proteins | sample MTBNYHSulfiMetaG_FD_62988 | JGI IMG/M metagenome (GOLD analysis project Ga0068714, IMG submission 62988) | Enrichment culture microbial communities from rom New York Harbor, USA that are MTBE-degrading - MTBE-NYH (New York Harbor Sulfidogenic)... | ecosystem: Environmental > Aquatic > Marine >...
CAAGCGCGGCGGCTATCCTACCCTCTCGGAGGCCTTTTTCCGGCATCTCGGAGAGAGCCTGCCGGAGAGCGTGGTGTTGATGCTGGCAAGCTACGAGGGACGTTACGTGGCCGGCGCCCTGTCGCTGCGCTCGGCCGACACCCTCTATGGTCGCCACTGGGGTTGTGATGAGGATTTTCACAGCCTGCACTTCGAGCTCTGTTATTATCAGGGGCTCGATTACTGCATCGCCCACGGTCTGCAGCGTTTCGAGCCCGGCGCGCAGGGCGAGCACAAGGTAGGGCGCGGATTCGAGCCGGTGCCGACCTGGTCGGCCCACTGGCTGGCCGACCCGACCTTCGCCCGTGCGGTGGCCGATTACCTGGCCCGTGAACAGGAGACGATGCAGGAGTATATGCAGGAGCTGACCCAACACCTGCCCTTCAAGAGAAGCGAATAGCACGGCATGATGCAATCCGAGGGACCCTTTCTGCTCGACCCGCAGAGCGATCCGGCCAGCTTTCCCGATCCGGTTTATGCCCTGGAGGAGCCGAACGGCCTGTTGGCGGTAGGCGGCGACCTCTCTCCGGCGCGCGTGCTCAACGCCTACCGCCAGGGGATCTTCCCCTGGTACAGCCATGGGCAGCCGATCCTCTGGTGGAGCCCCGACCCGCGCATGGTGCTCTTTCCGGAACAACTCAGGATCTCCCGCAGCCTGCGCAAGAGCCTGCGCAAGCGCCCCTTCCAGGTTACCCTCGACACCGACTTCACCGCGGTCATTCAGGCCTGCAGCGAGCCGCGCAGCCATGCTGACGGCACCTGGATCACCGAGGAGATGAAGCAGGCCTATATCCGCTTGCATCGCATCGGCTTTGCCCACTCGGTCGAGTGCTGGGACGGCGAGGAGCTGGTGGGCGGCCTCTACGGGGTGAGCATGGGCAAGGTGTTTTTCGGCGAGTCGATGTTCAGCCGTCGCACCGATGCCTCCAAGATCGGCTTCGCCCACCTCGTCGAACAACTCCGGGCGTGGGGGTTCGGCCTCATCGACTGCCAGGTCTACAGCAACCATCTGGCAAGCCTTGGGGCCGAGGAGATCCCGCGCGAGGGGTTCCTCGAGCTGCTCGACACCTGGTGCGAACCGATCGAGGTGCACCAGGGCCAGTGGCAGCTGGATACGGCGATTGCCGAACGCTGGTAGCCCATGAGCCGGCCACACGACCCTATTCCGAACGACCTGCTCTTCTTCGCCTCCGAGGAGCACCCCTGCAGCTACCTGCCGGGAGAAGATAGCGTCACCCTGTTCGCCGACCCAAAGGCAAGGATGACGCCACAGCTCTACAGCGCCCTCTCCGACCTCGGTTTTCGCCGCAGCGGCGAGTATGTCTATGCACCCCGCTGCCCCCGCTGCCACGCCTGCCTGCCGGTACGCCTGCCAGTGGCGGCATTCAAACCCGACCGCAGCCAACGGCGCAATATGGCGATGAACCGGGACCTGGCGGTGCGGGTACTGCCGGCACGGTTCAACGAGGCCCACTTTGCGCTCTACCAGCGCTACATCCACTCACGCCACCCGGATGGCTCCATGGCAACGCCGGACCGCGAACAGTACAACCGCTTCTTCAGCAGCAGCTGGTCCGATACCCGCTATGTGGAGTTCAGCCTCGACGGCCAGCCGCTGGCGGTGGCGGTCGTCGATCTGCTGGAGCGGGGGCTATCGGCGGTCTACACCTTTTTCGAGCCGGCCGAGCAAGGGCGGGGACTCGGGGTGTTCGCCGTGCTGTGGCTGATCGAGGAGGTCAAACACCGCGGCCTGCCCTACCTCTACCTGGGCTACCTGATACACGAAAGTCCGAAGATGGCCTACAAGGCGCGCTACCGGCCGCTGGAGGTGTATCGTGACGGTAGCTGGAAGCCCCTGGATTGATGCCCACGGGAGCCCGGCAGCCTGCCGGATTGTTGGTTGAGGGCTCAACAAACGGCAATTTTGATCGATACTTGGGAATGATTGGTCCCCCTTCGACGGCGGGCACGAGGCCATTTGGCGAGAGCCGTAGCGGTCCCGCCGCATGAGAAGGGCGATTCACTTTGAAAAAGTTTGCAAAATCAGGCAATATGCTGCGCTTGTTTTAGCGCTGGCATACGTCACCGATCTGAAGCGTCATCGAGAGTATAGAACTGCATGGCAAAAGAAGAAGGCATTGAAATGGAAGGGACGGTCGTCGAGACCCTTCCCAACACCACATTCCGCGTAGAGCTGGAAAACGGGCATGTCGTCACCGCCCACATCTCCGGCAAGATGCGCAAGCACTACATTCGCATCCTCACCGGCGACAAGGTTACCGTCCAGCTGACGCCCTACGACCTGACCAAGGGTCGTATCACCTTCCGCGCCCGCTAAACGCCCCCTTCCCCCAACGAAAACGCCCGGCTGTCGAGCTGGGCGTTTCGCGTACATGGCATTTCGTAGGAGCGGCTTCCAGCCGCGATGATCGAATCGCGGCAAGATGCCGCTCCTACGACGGCTAGTGAAACACCGCTTCTTCCTTGCCCTCGAAGGCAAAGTCCAGCTTGCCCTCCCTGACCCCGATGCGCACGTGACCGCCGCCCTCCAGGGCGCCGAACAGCAGCTCCTCGGCCAGCGGCTTCTTGATGTGCTCCTTGATCACCCGCGCCATCGGGCGGGCACCCATCGCCGGCTCGAAGCCGTGCTCGGCCAGCCAGGCACGCGCCTCGTCGTCCACATCGATGGTGACGCCCTTCGCCTCGAGCTGTGTCTCCAGCTCCATGATGAACTTGTCGACCACGCTGACGATGGTCCGCGCATCCAGCGCCTTGAACTGGATGATGGCATCGAGCCGGTTGCGGAACTCCGGCGTGAAGTGCCTGTTGATCACCTCCAGGCTGTCGGTGCTCGTGTCCTGCTCGGTAAAGCCGATGGTGCGTCGCGCCAGCTGGTCGGCGCCGAGGTTGGTGGTCATGACGATGATCACGTTGCGGAAATCGGCCTTGCGTCCGTTGTTGTCGGTCAGGGTGCCGTGGTCCATCACCTGCAGCAGCAGGTTGAACACCTCCGGGTGGGCCTTCTCGATCTCGTCAAGCAGCAGCACCGCATGGGGATGCTTGTTGATCGCCTCGGTGAGCAGGCCGCCCTGGTCGTAGCCGACATAGCCGGGCGGCGCCCCGATCAGGCGGGAGACGGTGTGGCGCTCCATGTACTCGGACATGTCGAAGCGCACCAGCTCGATGCCCATGGTGCGGGCCAACTGGCGGGTCACCTCGGTCTTGCCCACCCCGGTGGGGCCGGCGAAGAGGAAGGAACCGATCGGCTTCTGCTCCAGGCCGAGACCCGAGCGGGACATCTTGATCGCAGTTGAGAGCGCATCGATGGCCTCGTCCTGGCCGAAGATCATCAGCTTCAGGTCCCGCTCCAGGTGGCGCAGGCTCTCCTTGTCCGAGGTCGAGACGCTTTTGGGCGGGATGCGGGCGATCTTGGCTACCACATCCTCGATCTCGCGCACGCCGATGGTCTTCTTGCGCCTGGAGGGGGGCAGCAGGCGCTGGCGGGCACCGGCCTCGTCGATGACATCGATGGCCTTGTCCGGCAGGTGGCGATCGTTGATGTAGCGCTCGGAGAGCTCGGCCGCCTCGCGCAGCGCGGGCCGGGTGTACTTCACGTCGTGGTGCGCCTCGAAGCGCGACTTGAGCCCCTCGAGGATCTGGATGGTCTCCTCCACGCTCGGCTCGGGGACGTCGATCTTCTGGAAACGGCGCGCCAGCGCATGGTCCTTCTCGAAGATGCCGCGGTACTCCTGGTAGGTGGTGGAGCCGATGCACTTGAGGTCGCCGGAGGCGAGCACCGGCTTGACCAGGTTGGAGGCGTCCATCGCCCCGCCGGAGGCGGCGCCGGCACCGATGATGGTGTGAATCTCGTCGATGAAGAGGATCGCCCCTTTCTCGCGCTTGAGCTGCGCCAGCACCGCCTTGAGGCGTTTTTCGAAGTCGCCGCGGTACTTGGTACCGGCGAGCAGCGAACCGAGGTCCAGGGAGTAGATGGTGCTCTCGGAGAGCACTTCGGGCACCTCGCCGTCGACGATGCGCTTGGCCAGCCCCTCGGCCAGCGCGGTCTTGCCGACGCCGGCCTCACCGACGTAGAGGGGATTGTTCTTGCGCCGTCGGCACAGCACCTGGATGGTGCGCTCTATCTCGTCCTTGCGGCCGATCAGCGGGTCGATCTTGCCCTTGCGCGCCATCTCGTTGAGGTTGGTGGCGAAGGACTCCAGGGCACTGGCGCTCTCCGCGGCACCCTCATCGGTGGAGGTACCCGTCTCCTCGGGCGCACTCTCGTCGTCGACCTTGGAGATACCGTGGGAGATGAAGTTGACCACGTCGAGGCGGGTGACGTTGTGCTTGCCCAGGATATAGACCGCCTGGGACTCCTTCTCGTTGAAGATCGCCACCAGCACATTGGCGCCGGTCGCCTCGCCCTTCTCCGAGGACTGCACCTGGAAGACGGCGCGCTGGATCACCCGCTGGAAACCGAGGGTCGGCTGGGTCTCCAGCTCGCTCCCCTCGGGCAGCTCCGGGATGTTGGTTTCGATGAAATCGGTGAGGTCCCGGCGCAGCGCCTCGATGTCGGTGCCGCAGGCCCTGAGCACGGGAATGGCCGATGGATTGTCCAGCAGGGCCAGCAACAGATGCTCCACGGTCATGAACTCATGGCGCTTGTTCCTGGCCTCCTTGAAGGCATTGTTGAGCGTGTATTCCAGTTCTTTACTTAACATCTCTCAACCTCACGTCGGCTTACTCTGCCTCCATGGAACAGAGCAGAGGGTGTTGGTTCTTGCGCGAATACTGGTTGACCTGCGCCACCTTGGTTTCGGCTATGTCACGGGTGTAGGTTCCGCAGACCCCCTTGCCCTCGGTGTGCACCGCCAGCATCACCTGGGTGGCCCGGTGTCTCGGCATGCCGAAAAAGCTCTCCAGTACATGTACCACGAACTCCATCGGGGTGAAATCGTCGTTCAGTAAAATCACCTTATACATGGGAGGATGCTTGAGCTCCGGCTCGCTCTCCTCCACCGCCAGGGAGCGGTCCTGGCCGTGCCGTGTACCGTCATCGTCCTGCCCCGTGCACCAGGGTCCTGCAAACACACTTTTCATCACTGCCCCATATCTACTTAGTATTGGCGATCAGGCGAAATTCCAACACCATTTCTTGACTATATTACTCAACTGTTTAAAAATTTCACTACGCTACATGATACCGCCTGATCCACAATAGTTGGACAGTTGGCAGGTAACCGGCGATCTCGATTAAAACGTTTTGGTAATACAGGCTTATGGCAACCGGCGTAGTCAAATGGTTCAACAATGACAAGGGATACGGCTTTGTCCTGATGGACGATGCGGAGCAGAGCGAGGTGTTTGTCCACCACAGCGCCATCGACATGAACGGCTTCAAGACCCTGCGCCACGGCCAGCAGGTGGAGTTCTCGCTCTACTATGGACCCAAGGGGCTGACCGCCTCCTACCTCAAACCGGTCAGGTCCGCCGATTCCGATCCCATCGACTGCGACAGGGCGGTGTCGTAACCCACCGCCCTGTGCGCGCCGGCATCCTCTGCGGCTTCACATCCCGGCGACAATCGCCTCACCGAAATCGGAGCAGCTCAGCTCCGTGGCGTCATCCATCAGGCGCGCAAAATCGTAAGTGACGGTTTTTGCGGCAATTGCACCCTCCACGCCCTTGACGATGCGCTCCGCCGCCTCGACCCAGCCCATGTGGCGCAGCATCATCTCCGCCGAGAGGATCAGGGAGCCGGGATTGACCTTGTCCTGCCCGGCATATTTGGGGGCGGTGCCGTGGGTCGCCTCGAACATCGCCACCGAATCTGACATATTGGCCCCGGGGGCGATGCCGATGCCTCCAACCTGCGCCGCCAGGGCGTCGGAGATGTAGTCGCCGTTGAGGTTGAGGGTGGCGATTACGCTGTACTCGGCAGGACGGAGCAGGATCTGCTGCAGGAAGGCGTCAGCGATGACATCCTTGATGACGATGTCCTTTCCTGTCCTGTGGTTTTTCATCACCATCCACGGCCCGCCATCGAGCGGTTCGGCACCGAACTCCCCGGCTGCCAGCTCGTAGCCCCAGTTCTTGAAGCCCCCCTCGGTGAACTTCATGATGTTCCCCTTGTGCACCAGGGTCACCGAATCGCGGTCATTGTCGATGGCATACTGGATGGCCTTGCGCACCAGGCGCCTGGTTCCCTCGGCGGAGACCGGCTTGATGCCGATGGCGGAGCTTGCGGGGAAGCGGATCTTGGTCACCCCCATCTCCCGCTGCAGAAAATCGATGATCTTCGCCGCCTCCGGGCTACCCGCCTCCCATTCGATGCCGGCATAGATGTCCTCTGAGTTCTCGCGGAAGATCACCATATCGGTCTTCTCCGGCTCTTTCACCGGGCTCGGAGTGCCGGCATAGTAGCGGACCGGGCGCAGGCAGACGTAGAGATCGAGCTCCTGGCGCAGGGTGACGTTGAGCGAGCGGATACCGCCACCGACCGGGGTGGTCAGTGGACCCTTGATCGAGACCACATACTCCCTGACCGCCTCCATGGTCTCGGCCGGCAGCCAGGTATTCTCGCCGTAGACGCTGTTGGCCTTCTCCCCGGCATAGACCTCCATCCAGGCGATGCTGCGTTTGCCGCCATAGGCCTTCTCCACCGCTGCATCCACCACCCGCTTCATCACCGGGGTGATGTCCACGCCGGTGCCGTCGCCCTCGATGAAAGGGATGATCGGGCGCTCGGGAACGCAGAGGGAATAGTCGTCATTGACGGTGATCTTGGCACCGTCAGCGGGGATCTGGATCTTGTCGAAGGCCATGGGGGCTCCCTGGTATGGAAAAAGATTCGTTATTCGCTTTTGTTGCTGACCACCCTAAGATGGTCACTTGTCACGCGCTATTCAACGTCACACTGGCGGACATGGTATCCCTGTTGACCGCCAACGCCAATCTCCCCGCGGCCCTGCCGGCCCATCGGCCATCGTAATTGCAGCGCCAATCCCCGATAATGGTCGCGACTGTTTCCTGACCCGGGTCCCCGATGTCTCGTATCCTGCTATTGAACAAGCCCTATGACGTGCTGTGCCAGTTCACCGACGCAGAGGGGCGCCACACACTCGCCGAATTCGTGCATGAGAAAGGGCTCTATCCTGCCGGGCGTCTGGATCGCGACAGCGAGGGCATGGTGCTGCTGACCGATGACGGCAGCCTGCAGCACTGCATCGCCCACCCGAAACACAAGCTGGCGAAGACCTACTGGGTGCAGGTAGAGGGCGAACCCGACGACGAGGCCCTGCAGCGGCTTCGCCGTGGCGTCGAACTCAAGGATGGCGTCACCCGTCCGGCCACGGTTGAGCGAATGGAAACGCCGCCGATTTGGGATCGCGATCCGCCGATCCGCTACCGTGCCAACATCCCCACCAGCTGGCTGACGCTGACCATCAGCGAGGGGCGCAATCGCCAGGTACGGCGCATGACCGCAGCGGTTGGTTATCCCACACTGCGTCTGGTACGCTGGGCCATCGGTCCGTGGCAGTTGCAGGGGCTGCAACCGGGCCAGTGGCGTGAGTTGCCCGGCGACGAGGTGGGCGCTTTCCTGCAGCGCTGTACACGCCTCGCCGCCCCGCGGCCTGGGGCCGCCTCCCGCACCCGCCGTGCGCCGCCGGACAAGCGCCCTCGAGAGGAGAAACGCAGACGATGACAGCGATCTGGACTCCGCATCTCACCGTGGCCGCCATAATCGAGCGGGAGGGCCGCTTCCTGCTGGTCGAGGAGAACTCCGACGGCAGAATCGTCCTGAACCAGCCCGCGGGCCATGTCGAGGAAGGGGAGTCGCTCGCCGAGGCGGTGATCCGCGAGACCCTGGAGGAGAGCGGACGCCGGTTCATCCCCGAGGCCATCGTCGGCATCTACCGCTGGCACAGCCCGCTCAACGGTATCACCTACCTGAGGGTGGCCTACAGCGGCCACTGTTCAGACCGCGACCGTGACATATCGCTCGATAGCGATATAATCACCACCCACTGGTTCAGCTATGCCGAACTGGAGGAGAGGATCGCATCGCTTCGCAGTCCGCTGGTGATGCGCTGTATCGATGACTATCTCTCCGGCAAGCGCCTTCCGCTCAACCTTATCGACGAATTGAACTGAACCCTCCCCTGTCATGTCCCGCCCCCCAGATTCCCAGCATGTGATCGTCGGCCTCTCCGGCGGTGTCGACTCCTCTGTCGCAGCGGTTCTGCTGCAGCAGCAGGGATACCACGTAGAGGGGATGTTCATGAAGAACTGGGAGGAGGACGACTCCGAGGGGTATTGCAGCGCCGCCGAGGACCTGGCCGATGCGCGCAGCGTGAGCGAATCGCTCGGCCTGACGCTGCATGCGGTCAACTTTTCCGCCGAGTACTGGGATCGGGTGTTCAGTTACTTTCTTCAGGAGTACGGCGCCGGGCGCACCCCCAACCCCGACATCCTCTGCAACCGCGAGATCAAGTTCAAGGCCTTCCTCGACCATGCGCTGAACCTTGGCGCCGATCGCATCGCCACTGGCCACTATGCGCGCGTCGCTTTCCAGGACGGCGAGTATCGCCTGCTCAAGGGGCGCGATGCAGGGAAAGACCAGAGCTATTTTCTCTACACCCTGGGACAGTACCAGCTCTCACGGAGCCTGTTCCCGGTCGGCGAACTGGAAAAACCGGTGGTGCGCCAGATCGCCGAAGAGCACCGGCTGGTGACCTACGACAAAAAGGACAGCACCGGGATCTGCTTTATCGGCGAGCGGGATTTTCGCGATTTTCTCAGCCGTTACCTGCCGGCACAGCCCGGCGAGATCCAGACCCCGGAGGGTCAGCCCATCGGCCACCACAGCGGCCTGATGTACTACACCCTGGGACAGCGTCAGGGGCTGGGCATCGGCGGGGTTGCCGGCAGCAGTGACGAGCCCTGGTACGTGGTCGGTAAGGATATGGAGCACAACGTGCTGCTCGCCGCCCAGGGCCACGACCATCCACTGCTGTTCAGCCGCTCGCTCAAGGCCTCGCAGCTGAGCTGGGTCGACGGTAAGGGGCCGGCCGCGCCGTACCGCTGCACCGCCAAGACCCGCTACCGCCAGGCGGACCAGGCCTGCCTCATCACCCGCCTGGATGGGGATCTCTGCGAGGTCGAGTTCGAGCAGCCGCAGCGCGCCGTCACCCCGGGGCAATCGGTGGTGTTTTATGACGGCGAAATCTGTCTTGGCGGCGGTGTCATCGAACAGACCTCTTGAAAGCGCTAACCGGACACACAACCTAACCAAGAACCAAGCGTTACAAACCGTAAAACAATCGGTGGTATACCGGTGTGATACCCTGGTTCGGGACACGCTGTGAATACGTCCCTGTACGCTCGATGGCCGCATCCTTGCGGCCAACGGCCCCAAACCAGGGCACCACACCCTCCCCTACTGTAGAGGGGTTGGAAACAGGTATTAGGCACTATGAGCAAAACAGTGACAGACAGAACCCTGGCCCTTGGCGGCCTGTTTCAGGCGGCCTACCTGGTCGACCAGGTGGCAAGGCGCGGCATGGTGCCGCAGGCGGAGTTCGAGACCTGCCTCAGCAGCCTGTTCGAGCTCTCCCCGCCGAACACCGAGGCCGTATATGGCTCCCGCTTCGAGATCAAGCGCGGCCTGCAGGTGATGACCGAACAGATGCGCGGCGACGAGGAGAAGCGCAACGTCAACATCATGCGCTACGTGATCAACCTGCTGCAGCTGGAGCGCAAACTCAGCAAGCAACCCGCGATGCTCAAACAGATCGCCGGGAGCCTGGAGGGTGCAACCCAGCAGATCAAACATTTCGGCCTCACCCACAGCAATGTGGTCGCCCGTCTCGCCGACACCTATTCCCAGACCATCAGCACCCTCTCTCCGCGGATCATGGTCAGCGGCGAGAACAATCAGCTGAAAAACCCGGAGAACGCCAACCGGGTCCGGGCACTGCTGCTGGCAGGGATTCGCTCCGCCGTTCTGTGGCGCCAGTGCGGCGGGCGCCAGTGGCACCTGCTGCTGCAGCGCAGGAAGCTGATTGAAAGTGCCAGACAACTCCTCGCGTAGAGTGTAGGAACCGAGTCCTCTCGGCCAATGTTCACCCAGGGGGGACTGGGATCCTGCAGTGATGGTGGGATTATTCTTACTCTACGCGGACTCGTGATGGGATTTATCCCCCCCCCCCGACGTAATCCTGCTACCGATTCTCCCCCGTGTTCTCCGTGCCTCCGTGGGCACACATTTCTCTTCGTGCTCTTCGTGTGCTTCGT
>Ga0068714_10007701_pt1 | contig 10334 bp, 6 predicted proteins | sample MTBNYHSulfiMetaG_FD_62988 | JGI IMG/M metagenome (GOLD analysis project Ga0068714, IMG submission 62988) | Enrichment culture microbial communities from rom New York Harbor, USA that are MTBE-degrading - MTBE-NYH (New York Harbor Sulfidogenic)... | ecosystem: Environmental > Aquatic > Marine >...
GTTATCAGTCCGATAACCCAAAATGTTAAAAATACAATTAGTGACCAAAGGCCAATTTTGTATTCAGTTTTGTTTTTTTGTCGCATCAGTTTCATTTGTCTATATTTTTAAGTTTTGGAAATACACGCTTTATACAGCCCCAGGAAATTTTTATTAGCAAACCACCAAGCCCACCCAGCATACCTATATATAGGTAAGTAATTAGCTCTGGTTCGTGTTTTGCAGCCTCTTCTGCCACCTGTCCAGCGGCACTTACAATATCATTAGAATTTGCTGCAACATCAATAATACCCTTAAAGCTGAGTGATGACAGAGCCCCGGTAAGAGGTGTCCAGAATCTTTGAAAAAACTTTTCCATACTTTTTCATCATTAAAAAACAAGCGCGACAGTGATTGCCGCGCTTGACTATCAGAACTATAAATCAAATCACAATCACTTATTAATAAAATATATTTTTGTGTTTACTTTTTCGTGGCAAAACATGTCTGAGAATAAACTAATCATTATCAATTATTTTAATTAGTATTTACCGTTATTCCTTTTGCTATTAAATTAGTTTTAGCTGTTAATCCATCATACCCTCCACTTGAGCTATCTGGTGCGGCATTATCTCCTCTAATTTCCAAAGATCGGCTTGTATAACTTCCGTCTGTTTGAGCATCCATCTCAGCAAGAAATTGATTAACTTGTGCCACTGTCCATGTATTATTATCCACGTACCATCTTGAATAATTACGATCCATTGGAGTATCGAAATTTAATGGAGAAACATAAATTCCATTTAAATTTCTTATTCGAGCATAACTAAATATTCCTGAAATTGACGCAGCTAATGTTAAACTTGTTAATGCAAAATCATCCCCATACAAACTAAATGTGGCAGCTGTTGTAAATGAAGTGATTAAACTTAAATCTACCGCCCCTGTTAATTTCGTGTCGTGTACCTGTAATATACCAAATGTACCCGAAATTGAGGCAGCCCAAGTTATTGCTGTTAAATTAGGATTAGTATGCAATTGTAATGTAGCATAAGTGGCAGAAAATGTATCAAACATTGATAAATCTAATGTTCCTGAAACTCCAGTATTGTATAAATAGATACGTGAGATTGTTCCTGTAATTGAGGAAGCAAATGTAACTCCGGTCATATCAGGATTATCATTCAAATAAAGCATAGCTGTAGATGAAAATGTTGTAAACATTGATAAATCTAATGTTCCTGTTATTCCGGTATTATAAACATATAGATAACTAATTGTTCCTGTAATTGAAGATGCAAAATTAACTCCGGTCATATTTGGATTATTATAAACATGAATTGAACCGGATGTTGTAAAATGAGTAAACATGGATAAATCTAATGTTCCTGTAAAACCACAACTATGAAGATAAAATTGAGAAATTGTCCCAGGCGTGCTGAATGAGGAAGCAAAAGTTACCCCTGTCAAATTTGGGTTTGAATATGTGTAAATACTTGCTGAATATTCAAACTTGTCAAAAATTGATAAGTCTAATATTCCAGTAAGATTACACTCATTAAATTTTAAGGTTTTGACTTTCCCTGTAGTTGCTGATGGATTAAAATTAATGTTATTTAATGCTGAATTTCCTTCTAAAACAATTACAGTATAATTATCCCAATTGGTAATCATTGATAAATCTAACACCCCAGATAAACCGCTATCTTGAATATTAATAGATTTCATTGTGCCGCTATGAGTATCAGGTAAAACTATCCCCGTCATATTCGGATTGTCGTTAAGATAAATGCTTGTCAAAGCATCAAAAACTGAACCCAATAAAAAAACCTTTCCTATAATGTAATCATCATTAAATAATATGCCTTGAATGCCCGGGCAACCATCTTGAACATATAATTCAACCAATTGTGTGCTACCATCTAAATAAAGATTTTCATCACCTAGACTTTTACGATAATAAGTATTACCGCCAAGCACCCAAGCAAAATCTGAATCAACACCAGCAGTTGAAGTTATAGCTGGATTAAAAACTTGAGTATTAGGACTATTTGTATAAAAATATGCTGCTAATTTCCATGTACCAGTTCCTGGTTCATCAGGAATATAACCATTTGCTGGGCAGTAAATTTCAGGATCTGGCACAGGGCAATCTTCTGGTAAAATGTAACCTTCTGTCGGACAAAATACAGACGGATCCGGGTTTTCTCCTGCTTTTTTTACCGGAATATACTGCCGAAATCTCATCGGTATTGTCATAATAACTCTCCTTTCAAAATGATTAAACCGACCCCTGCGGCGGTTACTGTTAATTTATCGAATTGGGCCATGCTGGTATTTAGGACAGGACTAAGAGTAGCCGCTGATCCTTCGCTTATTTGCTGGGTAAATTTCAATGCTGCAGGGCAGTTATAAACAAATACCAGTTCGTCCGCATCGGTGAAATCTATGTAAACATCGAATGAGTCACTTGCGTCCTGGCCGTCGGCCCCGTCCGCTCCATCTGCTCCCTTATAGTTTTTCCAAAGTCCTGCGAAATCCGCCGCCGTAGGTGTTGGTATCTCTGTTGTTGTTGTCTTGATTGCTATGTAATCCAAGAGCGGATTAAACGTGGTGGTGAATCCTGTACCCTGATCATCACTGGCATAGGCTATATAAACGTATGCATCCTCTCCGTCTTCACCATTTAAGGCTTCCGGTTTGTTTTTAATAAATGCCGGACTGTCTTCGTTTTCTTCATTCCAGTCGCTTTGTACCTGACTGTCGGTTGGTAATTTTATCCGGCTTTGGTTTGTTTCCCCTTCGTAGTAAAGTGTCGCTGTTCTGTCGGTTGCTGATGTTGTTAAAATGTAGTATTTAAAAACCAGCCTATCGGTTGCTTCCAGTGTTATCTCCTCACTCTCTTTTATTATTGAAATTAAGGCCGGACTTGTGCCTGTGATTTCCGCCTCAATGTTGAACAGTTCGGTCTCGGTTCCCAGGCTGTCTCTTTTGTAGGCTATTATTTTCAAAGTGTTTACTCCGTCCAGCGTGTCAATTTTGGCATAAGGTTCAAATATCCAGTATCCGGCTGGTATTGATGTGACTCCTGGAAAGCCGGAGTCGGTTGCAAATTCTTTTATCAATACCTCGCCTGATGTGCTGTTCGCTGTTCCTGTAACAGTCCCTTCAGCGTCATCTGGCAAGTCGGTTAAAGCCTTTTTATAATTAGTTATATCGGAGGCGTTGCCGTGTAAAAAGTAAATATCCCCGATTGCTTTAAATGTAGGGATAAACGGCTTGTTTTTTATAAAGTCGTCTTGCTCGGTGTCTGCCTGGTTCCAGTCGCTTTGTACATTTGCCTCTCCGGGTGTGTCTGCAAATTCTAAGCCTGATCCATCTGTTTTAACCTTTACAAACTTGCCCTCACTTTCTGTATAAGTCGATGGCGTGTCCAATAAACTTAAAAAAGTACTAAAGTATGCCTTTACGTTACCCCATAATGCTGATGCGTATCTCATGGCGTCTCCTCCCCTGTCGTTAAGTTTGCAATCTTATAACACAAATACCCGTCTTCAATCCACACCTTAACTTCCCGATGTCCCTCTGCAACTTCCATTGTGCAAAGCGTACTTTCAGGGGTTAAATCCAACTTTGCATACATGTAATGAGCATTTTTTGTTGTTAAAGTGAAACTGGTTTCATTTATGATCCATGTCCGGGTAGGAATATATTCCTGACCTAACAATTTCTTTTTATAAATTTCGTATCTATTGAGTGTGTTGTCCTCCCAGTTAGTTATTGAAATTTCCCCACTCTCAATTTTCACTTTATCCTCGTACCCGTCAACATTCATTTCAATCAAAGCATCTTTCAAATACCATTGCGGCACCCCGGCGTCATAAGCCAACATCCGCGGATCAATACTTTCATTACGGACTATCCTATCGGCAGCAAATAAATCATCGCTGGGATCGGTCATCCTGGTGCGGAGCTCCTCTGCTGTTTCTTTCTCTTTACGCATTGACTCAACCGTGTCCTTTTTTGTGTCCTTAGTGGCACGTTCAAGTACTTCCAGTCTCATTTCTGTTCTTACAAACCTTGTAGGAATAGCCTTCTCGGACAATACCAATTCAAATAACCCGGTAAGACTTGCATAGTTTAATTCACTTATTCTGTGTAATCCATTAATGGCATAATCAGTATCAACGATTGTAACCCTGTCTCCAACTTCAAATTTGTAACCCAGAGCCGGGTCAACTTTACAGCGATACTCAAATTTAGGATTGCAATGATCTACAAGGTAAGCCTGTGCCTGTGCCAAAAGATTGGCTTCCGCTGTGCTGACATAAGTTGAAGGTTGTGAAATATCCACAAGGGTGTATTCATCCCCGACGCCAATCTGCAGGCTGGCATTCGGGAATTGTAAGCCCCTCTCATCTTTATAAGGAATAATATAAATATGTTTGAAGTCAAAATCAAATCTCTGAATTTCAAATTCCATGCCTGCCAAATTGCCGGTTTTCATCCGTATTTTTGCAGTTAATCCTCCCAATAGATACCCATTTACATCGAATTCAATTGTAGAGTCTGCAATACGAAAAATTCCTTCCGGGAAGGTTTTTTCCTGGGCCGGAGTCAAGTCATCCGGAAGTACCTGTAAATACTCGGTAACTGTTGATGTTCTTTGAGGAAATATGTCATCAAACGCAATATGATGTTCATGGTGGCCCCAGCCTGTATCGAGCATTTCGTTTTGTTTGAGAGGGTTTGCATCCAGATACAACCTTCTCATTCCATTCCTGTAATCAGGTCGTAAATTCTTTGCAGCTCCATATGCATACAATACCGTACACAGTTCCTCTGTCATCATCCGGTCCCGGGTAAGTTCATACAATCCGTTTCCTTTGCCATATTGAAGTGTCAGTTCCCGATCATTTGCAACCTGCGATTTAATATTAATATTATAGGTTGCCCCGGCAGCTGGTTCAAATTCATATTCAAGTCCATATTCTTTACAAAGCCTTCGCAGTACTGACAGGCAAGTCTCATTTAAAAATTTATGATTTTTTCGCAGAGTTGAAACAACCGTTCCTTTCTGAAATTTATAATAACCGGTCCTCTGGTGACAGGTTATAATAATATCCAATATCTCTTCAAAGTTGCCATAAAAAGGAAAATCACTTTCATTGGCATAGGTTATATTCGTCCATGTCAGCAATGTTGTTACATGCTCGAAACGAAGATTATATTGATACTTATTTGTGCTGACTTTCTTAAATTCCGGGACTGTAACCAAATGAAACAGATCACCATTTACACCATTTGAATTTACAGTTATATAGTCCCAATATTGAATATCAAGTATTGTATTAGATTCGAAACTCATAGTTGCATACCAATCTCCCTGCAGGCTCTTTACTACTTTCAGATTTTTTGTTTTTACAACTGCCTTTATATTATCAGGATAAAACCTGCAAATATTAACCAACTCAAATGGACTGTCGCCATGCACTTTGATACGCAATGTAAAGGTGCCGACCTGAACATCCTGGACGTAATTGGTTTCACGTAGGACTGTTACTCCTGTAATTACTGAACAGTTCTCTATGCTGATATAAGGCGTTTGAAATGTAACCTTTCCCTGATTTTTTAATGCTGTGGTGAAAGCATTAACCTTTGTTTTGAAATTTGCATAACCCGATCCGCCTTCTGTCTTTTCTGCAGCAATCCAGCAATTCAATATTATGTCCCGATCATCGTATTTTATTTCACTCTGCCAATAATCCCTGCCATCTTCATCAAGCCAATCATAACCCTGAATGGATAGTTTTGGCAAATCGAGCACTCCGGAGCTTTGACTTACCTTAACCCCGTATGTTTCAAAATCTATGCTTCCAAATACCCAGCTCATTCTTTATTGTTTTTAACTCTCCAAATACAATCTGTTATCCATCCAATAAGATAAGCCTCTGCTTCGCGTCCGGGTTCGTCTTCTCCCAGATGCTGCCAAATATCCCGGGCGGTGTGCATGGCTTCGTGTGTAAGGGTTTGAACTTTTAGTGATTTTTTATTATCGAATATCAAAAGGCTTCCAATATCCAAGGTTTCTTTATTGACAACCAATATTGATCCGGCATCAAATTTTTTAAAATCAATTTCAATCCTGCAATTCGGATAAGCATGAAATCTCTCGTTAATTACATCAATATTGTTTGTAATTACGATCCAGATTTTAACCGGATAAATAACAGGATCAAACTGGTGGAATTGTACCTTTTTCATGCCTCTGTTATTGTAAGTTTTATTAAAATTTCAACTGCGGAACTGTACGGATTACACTTAAATCCTTCATTCAATACACACGTTTCCTGAAAACCGTGATTAGTGAAAGTCCAGACTTGCTTTACAGCACTTTTTATTTGAGTTTTAAAATTCTCTATCGCTGTTCCCATAGCTGTCCGGCTGGCATAAAATCCAATTAACCTGATTTGAATGTTTTTTTCATCCAATACAAGCAGGTTACTTTCAAAATCATGCTCTTCCAAAATAGCTTTAAATGCTGGCATATCAACATTACCATCAAGCCTTCCAAGCCTTAACCCAAAACTTGATAACTCAACTGCTCCTATCTTTTCTGTGGCTGCCATTAAAACAATTTTTTAAGATAATCATTCAATGTTCCCATCTTTTCGTCAATATCGGCCAGCTTTGCATTATGCTTTGTATTATTGGCAATTTCTGCCAAATGAGTAACTGATTGGTTAATTGCATCCAGTTGCTCTATTCCAGTCAGATATGTTTTATGTTGGAGTTCCCGAAATGCAAAAAACTGGCCTGCAATTAAACTTGCACTCTCCTCAGTTATTCCCTTAATTGCCCCGGTCAGTCCTTCAGCCCCGACGCCTGCCGAATCGAAGTTTAATCCGGATAATCGTTTCATCTCATCAAACCTCTGCCGGGCAGAATCAATGATATTATTATAAGCAGCTTCCAATTGCTCTATTTCCTGGGCTGTTAAAACATCATCAGACTCAGAAGCTGCTGCAAATTGCCGGTACCATTCCTGAAGAGGCTCTTCAAGTGTCTGAATTTTCAGGGCATTAAAAATTGCATCTTTCATCAACTCTTCAAACCCTTCTGCAAAATCAGCTGCTGATCTGTACCCCTGCTTAAACCCGTCAATGATACCATCAGCAATATTATCGGCCATTGTTGCCGTAAGCAATTCTTGCTTTTCACGCTCTACTGTTGTCAGCTGTTTTAGAAGCTGTTCGTAGTAATCAACTGCCTCAATTACTTTTTGATCTGTAATTACCCCTTCTGCAATGAGTTGATTTATCTTCTGAATTGTGAATTTACCGTCTTCACCAAGTAATAGCTGGCTTAGATCATAACTGAATATACCTTTTGTCTGTGCACCTCCAAGCCAGGTATTCATTGTCTGTTTTTCCAATTCAATAATACCACCACCAAGCTGCTCCAGTAATTCCTGAACCTGTTTTTCTAAATCCTTCTGCGCCTTTTTTACGGCATTAAACAATCCGGATCCTTTACCGGTGAATGTGAATGACAAGTCTAAATTCAATAATTGTTCCTGTGCCTCTGCAATATTTTCCTTAATCTGTTCTATTGCTTCATTTGAGCTGTCATATCTGTCGTATCCTATGGCCTGATCCCTCAACTCAATATATCGCTGAAGTTCTCTGTTACTCGCTGCAATCCATTTTTCAAACTCTTCCCATGGCCTGGCAAGTCTCTTCTCAGTTGCAGAAGTGTCATTGACCATTTTATAAAGAGACGTGATAACCGATAAAGCTCCGGAATAATCACCTCCTGAAATCCGGGCAAAACCCTGGGCAATGTCGCCCATCCCGGTCAATATTGTGCTTAGCTGTGTGTCGGCCCCGAATATTTCATCAGTGAGCTTTTTAAACTCATTTATCCATTGTTCGGTTTTCTGAATTGACTCAGTAAGTGTTCTCTGGTTGATGTCCTTTAATCCCTGATCGGAGGCATCAATGAGCAGTTTAAGCTCTTCAATCTCCTGCTTACTTTGTTCTGTTCCGGATTTTTTTAATATCTCAATTTTTTGCTGTGCAAACTTCTTGACAATTTCAAGCTTCTTTTTTTCGATCTCAACCTCCCTGTTATAGCCCTGCGTTGAAATTTCAGCACGTTGTAATTCAATTTCCTCTTCAAACTGCAATAACTTTAATCCCGAATCGATCATTGCTTCCTCAATGGCCTTTGCCCTGGCCTCATTGATTGAAGCGAAATCAGTTTCCCCGGCTTTCTTTGCCTGTTCGATCAGACTGTCGTACCTTTCATTAATAGCCTGTATATTGCGCTCTGAATCGCTCAGGTAAACATCATTGACATCCTTCCATATTGCTTTGATCTCATTGGCCGTTTCGCGGTTGATTGTTTCAATACGCTGGTTTTTCCTCTCCTCTGCATTAATCCGAAGCTGGTTAAATTGTTCGATCTCTTCACTGGGAAGCTCGGAAATAAATCCTGCATCACCGGATTTATAACCCTTTGTTTCATTCCATGCCTCCACATAAGCCTGCTGCTGCTGCCGGATCCTGTCGAGCTCCTGCTGATATTCCAGTTCTGCTTCAGCTCTCCTGCGTTCAGACCCCTGCTGCATAATTGCCACCTTTGAAGCCTGTAATTGCCTTTCAAGAGATAATTCCATATCATTAAAGGCTGATATGGCTTTAATTCGCTCTTCTCTGGCCTTTCTCTCCTCCTCCAGGCGCTTGTCTGCCTCTTTACGGTTAATACCTGTCAGGGCATCGTATTTTGTTTGCAGGGCCTTTATTTCATCCTCTTTATCCTTTATCTGCTCTGTTGATGCACGCGACCCGGGAGCCCGGAGATTATCAAGCTGGGCCTGCGCCTGCTTCAGGTCAGAAACTACCTGCTGAATTTGTTCCTGAATTGTTGGCAGGGCAAGCTGTGAGGCAATTTTGTCAATTTCTGCTTTTATTTGTTTCTCAGCTTCAGTTCCCAAACCAAGAAACAGGAGTTTTGTAAGCTCCTCTTTAATTTTCAGGGCTTGCTCTTCACTGTATTTTTCTACCTCTCCAAATAATTCTTTGTAAGGTTGCAGAACTTGTGCTGCATTAATCTGGCCAAGCGCCTGAAGTTTATCCTCTGATTCACTAACTGATTCACTGATTTTGCTAATTTCAAGATTCAACTCTTCAACCTTTGCCCTGCGCTCTTCAATCTCTTCAACTGTTAATCCAACCTTGTCATATCCGGTACGGGCTTTCCCTGTTACAACCTCCAGGTCTGTGGCATATCTGAGTCCGGAATTTGCTTCATCGAGCAGCTTTTTTCTTTCCTCAATTTTTCGGTTAAGTAAATCCTGTGCATCAAGGATATTTTTTTCAGTTGCGAGCTTGCTGTTTTCCCTCAGTTCCTCATTTAATTCGATCAACTTATCTTTTGCCAGGTCAATTGCATTTCCATATTGATCAGTTTGCGTGATCACTCCCGGGAAGATACCTCCAAGTTCCCTGATTGTTTTATTAAGCTCTTCCTGCTCTGTTTTTGTGCGCTTCGTATTATTTTGAAGGGTAGTGTATTTACTGATCAGGTTATCCACCTCTATCTGTTTTCCGATCCCTTCGATACTGTTGTTAAGGTCATCAATATAATCCTGCGTATCCTTTGTCTCTTTTCGGAATATAACCAGGTAAGAAATCAATGATGCAATTGCTCCCGCGATAAGGGCATAAGGATTGGCCTTTGATGCAAGGTTAAAAGCGATCTGAGCATCTTTGGCTGTCCGTATTCCTCTTGCTAGATCAAACCATGCTTTTATATTCCCGGCTGCAGCTGCCGTGCGTTCTACAACAGCGGTGGCAATTACAGCTGCCTTATATGTTCCGTAGGTGGCCACCAGGAGTTTCAGGACTTTGATAACCTCTTCGTAGTTCTCTGTTAAGGTAATTGCCCCTTTGATTGACCCGGCAATGATCCCCTCATTCTCTTTACCTATCGAGTTAAGCATCCGATCCCAGGCATCGGCAAAGTTGGAAGCAAGTCCTGTGATTGATTGGGCTTGTTTTTCCATGAGACTTGAAAACCGGCCACCTTCAGAGGTCATCGAAATAAATGCTTCTTCTACTTCCTTAAATCCGATCTTGCCGGTAGAAACCATATCAGCAATTGCTGTTTCTGAAAGATTCATATTCTTTGCCAGTTCAGCTACAATCGGCACACCTGCCATCTGGAAGTCCCGAAGCTCCCTTCCGGTAAGTTTCATTTGTGTTTTTACCTGGCCAAAGTTATTGATCAGCCGTTCGATTGGCACTGACAGACCGGCTGAAACATCACCCATGGCTTTAAGCGTTGGAATG
>Ga0068714_10007704_pt1 | contig 10332 bp, 8 predicted proteins | sample MTBNYHSulfiMetaG_FD_62988 | JGI IMG/M metagenome (GOLD analysis project Ga0068714, IMG submission 62988) | Enrichment culture microbial communities from rom New York Harbor, USA that are MTBE-degrading - MTBE-NYH (New York Harbor Sulfidogenic)... | ecosystem: Environmental > Aquatic > Marine >...
CTATTGCCCATGAGAAACAAGCCATAGAGGCAATCACACATTCTTCCGGTGCAGTGGTTGCGATAATGCGATAAGGAGAGATGACAAGCCCAATGGATTCCGGCCAAAATCGTGCCGGAACGACGGACTGATGGGCTGGATTCCGGCATGCGTCGGAATGACGGAAAAAGGCTGAGGGACGGAAAGACCACCCTGGATTCCGGGTCCCGGATCGGGGTCCGGGATCCCGCCAGGGTGGTACCGGAATGACGGGTGTGGAGGGAATTGTGACACAGACAATACGCGGCCGGGGTATCGAAGCTGGGCGTCAAGGAAGCGACATGGAAGGAGGATATGAAATTGATAGGGAATGACAACAAGAGCATCCTCGAAAGGTATCTGAAAGATCTGTCGAAGAAATGCTCTGAGTTCGATCTCCATGGAAAGGAGGGGGAGCTTTTCGGGCAGTTCTGCGACCAGCACGATATACGGCCGGATACCACTCTTCCATTGCAGGCCTTCAATACTGCGGCAGACGTCGCTTCCATCGCATCCATGGAAGAAGGCCCCCGGTTCCACGAACGGCGGTTTCCTGAACCGTACCAGGGACCGCTTGCGTGCCTGATGGTTGACGACAAGATCGGGGAACTTAAGGGGTATGTAGAGCAAGTACCCACTGAAATCAGGGCATTGATGAACAGCTATCAATTGGACTATGTGGAATACAATGGGACCGACGATATTCGGACCAACGTGCTGGGGCTGGAAAAGAAGATCGAAGCCCATTTGCGCGGCAACGGCCGGAACCCCCTGTTCATCCTCCTCGACCTGAATCTCACGGGTAGCCAGGCCTCGGGTCTTGAACTGGGCGAGGCCTTCTTTGCCGAGGTCCGCCGGCGGTGGCCCTTTATACCGCTGTTCGCCCTTACCCGCTACAGGGATGTGGAGACCATCATGAGGGTCAGCAGGCTGGGGGCCAATGGGTACATCTACAAGCCGTCCATTGCGCTCCTCCCCTTCCTGATCGGTCTCTTTCTCCAGAAGGAATTTGGCCCTGTACTGGGCCTGCTGGGGAGCGACAACTGGGCTGTGGCCTTTCGGCAGATCCTTTCCTGGAAAAACATGCCCCATGTCCTCTGGTTCGGCGACAAGGTGCCCGTGATGGTGGACCACGGCCTGGTCCATTCCCGAAACCTCTGGTCTCTCATGAACGGCCTCTACGAAGGCCTTGGCCGGGACCCTGTGGAACGGAAGTCCCGCCTTCTGCGCATCATGGGAGACGGGCAGAATGCCGAAGAGAACCTGATGGCCTTCCTTTTGGCCATCTGGCTGCACGACATCGGCCACAAGGGCGATCAGCATTATCAGTCCCCGCCCGAGGTGAGGCGATTTCACGGGGCCATATCCGCCGGGCTCCTATCCACACGGCCGGACATCTATCTGCCCCATCTTCGGCATGAGGGTCCCAACCCCGGCGAGCGGGTCGAGCGCATTGCCGCGTTTTGCCGGTCCCATGTCAGCAATTCGCCCATGGACGAAGTCGTCTTTGCGAAACTCCTTGCAGACAAGGCCCTGGAGCCAGTTCACGAACTGGGAAACATGCCGCTTGTCACCAGGGCCGGGAGAGGGGCCATGACCTTTTCGCTTCCCCTCCATGTCTGTGAAGATCCGACAACCGGGCGCAAATACCCGGTCGTCCCCCCTGATATGAGGCCCGCAGTTTCCCTTTTCCGGTTTGTGGATGCGGTGGATATGCAGCGAAACCGTGTGGGAGACGTCTTCTATCTCTCGGTCAAAAACGACGGGTGCTGCCGGGAGATGGCCTATACGCTAAGGGGAATCCGGCATGCGGCGGAGGAACTTGAAAGGGAATTCCTGCGTCTCCATCCCACCTGTGTCCATGAACTGGAAGAGATCCACCTGACCATTGCCCAACTAAACGACGTCCTTGAGGGTGTTCTGGCAAAGGAACAGCGCCTTGAAGCCCTCAGGTCCCGGTCCCATGCCGAGACCGGATTGCTGAACCATCCGTTTGTGGTCCAGGGGATGCTGAGTTGGCTCGATGGCCAAAAGGCGAGTGCGGAGGGCTTGATGAAGCGGGTCTTGGCCGCCATCCCCACCCTTGGCCATGACCTCTCCGATGCCCTCTGGAACTGGCGCAATCTGACCGAATATATGATCCTCCTCTTTACCCAGCAGAAGCACTTTGTGCTCCATCAGACCTTTCGGGAGGTGGCCTTCCGGCCCGGAGCTCCAGACGGAAACGGGCGTCAGGCCATACAGGTCGGCTATGTCCTGGACAGGCCCTGCCCGCCAAAGAGAGAGGCAAAGCTCCTCTATGCCATCGAGATCAGCCGGATATGCACCTATGCCTGGGAATATGTCAAGAAGGAGTGGGCGAGCACCGGCCGGTATCTCATGGAGGCCGGGATGATATGCTCCCACGTGGTCTTTGATTTGGGACCGGCGGGGGCCGAGACGCTCCGCTTCCCCGTGGACGGGGAGCCTCGACGCAAAGAGGGGGATGGCAGCGAGGGGGTCTATGAGGCGATCTTGACATCTCTCGGTTTCAAAGACGGGATCCAGGTCCTGGGAAGGATACGGATTTCCTTCGCGAAACCCCCACGCAAGGGCGGTAGTCCAGGCCCGGCGCCCCTTTTCATCGGCGCCAGGGCCGGAACCGGGGAGGACCTCATCAAGGGACTGGAGCAGGCCATGGAGCAGGCCTTTGAGTCTATACTCGATGGCATGGCCATACAAGAAGCGGACGAAGAAGGCCTGTGGGCAATTCGACTGACCGTGGCGACGAAGCGGACGTGACCTTGAATTGGGGCAAAACCTCTGGATTCCGGCTGGAGTTTATCCCGCGCTTGATGCGGAACCGGAATGACAGAACAACTTTGGAGTCTCAAGGTAGAAAGAAACCGCAGCGATTTGTTGAGCAGATACCGCAGCGCATTTTCAACACAAAACGGAGGTGTTCAGTATGGTAATTGTTCATCTGGATGACAGCGAGACCCAGGGACTGGACCGGAGACTGTCGGCCCTGACTGGCGGAACCGGCTATATCCGGATCACATCCATCAGCGACCTGATCGATCTGTTGAGAAACGGGGCACCTGAAGGGTTTCTCCTGGTCAGCGATGTCAAGTTGGGGCTCCGCAACATTGTCACGGAATTTTTCGCCTGGATGGACGAGCCTGAGTTTGCCGAAATCAGGCCGGGCATGGATGAGCGGATGAAAGGCTTCATCCTCTATTCAGGAGACTTTCCGAACGACAAGAAGAGCGACCTGGACTTCCGGATCAGGAATCGGTTCTCGAATAAGTTTCTGGGCGGCTTCAACCGGGACGACTTGGGCCTTATCTGTGAGGCCGTTGCCCAAGGCCTTGGGCCTGGCAATAGCGCTTCACGCGGCAAATCCCCTGCAAGGCCCAAGAAAGGCCCCCGGTAAAACAGGCTGGACAACCGGCGTTGGCGCAGGATTGAGGAGGGGTATGGAAGCCCTGCAACAGATGATCACACAGCTTGCCGCCGACAGACTCTGGCGGCTCAGGATCGAGGAGAAGGAGACGCGGCATCTGATCGAGGCCGCCATCAGCCTCAGGGACTGGGAGATGCATTTCACGCTCCACCCGTCCTGCGAGGAAGCCCTCCTTCGATGCGGCCTTTTTTCCCATGAGATCCCCATCCTTGCAAAAGGCTTGGTGGGACACGAGATGGGCCACTGGCAGGTCTGCCCCTTTGACAGGGATGGAGAATACCTCCTGATGGAGGTAATTACGGGGGTCGTTGTCAGAAAACTGAAGGGACTGTCTGCAAGAGAAACGGACAGGGTGTGCCGCTTTCTCTCCAATCTGGTGTCGGACCTGATCGTGGACACGGTGCTCGCCTGGGAGACAAACGGACCGGACTATGCCGATGCCCAGGCCCTGTTCATGCTTAAAGAGATGAATCTCGACGCGAGCGGCGAGGGGCTCTTTCGATTTTTCACGCAACTCAACCTCTGGCTCTGGGGGGCGCAGAGCCGCGTATCGTCCAGGCTTCTGCCCCACCTGGAGCAGGAAATCGACAGCGCTCTGTTCAAAAAGGCCATGAAGGTCTTTCCAAAAAAGGCCCTAAAGGGAAATCTCGTTTCATGGCTGTGCTCCAGGGCCAATTGGAAAGGTCTCGCCCGAAAACTCGCCGCTATCTTCATCGACCTGTTGCCGCCGCCCGATGAAATGACTGTCTGGTGGCGGCCTGATCCCTTTAGGGAGGTCTTGACCGTCCTGTATGAAGGCCGGACCCGGCCCATTCGGGTGGCCGTTGAAACCGAAGGGAACGTCCATCCGCAGACCATTCCCCTCACTCCCCTCCTGACTGTTCCTGTAGAGCCATGGGCGCCTGCGGCCATGGACGACATTGTGTGGCACCAGACCTTGATCCAGCCTTCTCCGGAACAGGCTCCCCGGCTCCAGTTGTATCAGCGCCGCTTCAGCATCGAGACCCAGGTCGGGTACGCCGAGGGGAGTTCAATGCTCCCGGACCTCGCCTTCTGCATCGACAGTTCGGGGAGCATGGGATTTGATCCCCATGCGGGCAAAGGAGAATACGACCTCCTGCTGCGGGCCGTATTCGGCGCGCTCCAGTTTCTGGAGAGAAACCAGATCGCCCTGTACCTCCGCTTTTCGGTCGTCAATTTTTCGGATGAAACCCTCTTTTCGGGCTGGCGCGACTGGGGAGGAAGAGAGCGCCTCTACCAAACCCTCTTTGAATATCAGGGAGGCGGGACACAGCTGGATATCTCCCAGCTTGATCGAATGAGACAGGAATCGAGAGGGCCGTTTGCCCTGATTCTGATCACGGACGGTGTGATCTATGAATGGCCGGATGTCCTTCAGCATGTCGAAAAACACTGTCAGCCGCCCAACGGGCTTATCCTCATCCAAATCGGAAGGGAAAGCGCCCTGGCCCGCCGGGTGAGGAAGAGAGGATTTGTGGTCCATGTGGTGAAGGATTCCCATGCACTCGAAGGACTGGTGCTTGGAGAAGTGAGATCGCAATATGGAAATTGACGCCCTTCACGCCATTGCAGGCCCCCCGGCCTTCCTGGCAGAGCTGTTTGAACGCAGGCTGGACCATACCCATGAGGAAAAGGGGATTTTTTTGGCTATCGTAAGCGATGGGAGAGGCGGATTCGAAAAGAAAGTGTGGCGGCTCCTTGAAGGGGAAACGTGTGGCTCCGTCTATTCCGGGACCAAGTACCTGGCCCTGAGGACAGGGGACGGCATCCTGATCCTCCCGGGGGTCCTGGATATTGGACGAAAACGAGCAAAATCCGAGGTGTGTTTTCTGGATTTAGAGCTCTTTCATCCCTATCCGGAAGAGATTGCGACGTCAGGATACGAGCTTCACCCTCTGCTCGGCATATTCAAAGGGAGTGACGGGACGATCTGGGGGCAGGACGTCGGAAACTGGCTGTATGCCATTGAATTGCTGTCAGAAGACAAGCTTTGGATCACGCCCGGCCCCAGATTCGAGGGCACGTGGGCCGCAGCGCCGATCGAAATCGACAACGGCCTCGGAAAACGGCATATCGTTCTTCCCTTCAAGGATCATCTGGTTGCACTGGATCCCAACCCCACTGCAATGAAGATTACAGAGCCATTTTTTCTGAACGAATACGCCTCGGAGAGCTATGAACTCATCCGAGGAGAGCCGATAACAGGCAGAAAGGAGACCTTCTTTCTCCTGACGCAAGGCGCAGCGATCGAGATCGAACTGCTGGAAAAGGGGATGCGCAAGGTCGGCACCCTGTGTCCCGATTCAACGGTCCATGGCACGACAAGGCCCGTGGTTGTCCAAAAGCGCATCTGGTATGTCACAGGCGACGGACATGTGGTGGGGTTGTCGGGAGACCGCAACGATTTCCTGACCACAACCCCCACCCGGTGCAGGGTTTCCAACCTTCAGGGCCTTGCAGAGAGCGAGGATCGGTATCTCCATATCCTGGAGGACGGGGGAAACCTGTTGACGTTCGACACGTGGAAAAAGAAGATGGTCGGTGTTTTCAACCTGTTCGAAAAGATGGGCAAGTCCCAGACCTCATTTCGTGTCAAAGGGGTATACGCTGTTGGCAATACTCTTTTTGTGAACTGGCTATACGCTGAGGGTCAAAAAGAGACCTGGGGTCTGGCCGAGGTGACGGCACAGGGTCCCCGCCTTGCCTATGAAGGGATCGATCACAGTATCGGCAGGGTCACAGAAATGCTTTGAAGGTCTGCGGCGGGTTACAGGTTTCATACGCCCGAACCCTGGAACCTGCAGTGATCGGGTATAAACATTTTCTTGGTGAACGGAAAGAAGGGAAAAACCATGGCCACTTGGAACAAGGTGTTCGACGCGCTCCAATTATTGCGCGATGCGGTGGACCGCTCCACCCGCAACTACATTCGGACCACGCCGCTGGTGCAATACACGGTTGAGGGGACACGACTCGTCATGGACATTCGGGACGTGGTGCTACTTGGCGCTGTGACTGAATCGGATGTGCTCCTCACAGGCAAAACCGGGAGCGGCAAAACCCGGCTGGCAGCCGGCATCCTGGAGGGCCTGTTCGGCAGGAACGGTTACTATGCCAAGACCACGCTTCCCAACATGAACCCTTCGGAATTCATGGACATTGACTTCCCCTCCATCCTGTCGGGCAAGAAGAGCCTGAAAGAGGCCTTGTCCGGGATACCTGCCCTCACCCTCCCCGGCATCCTCCTGAACGAGGTGAACCGGGCGCCCGGCGTCATTCAGTCCATGCTGATCCCGTTTCTGGACCGGGAGCTGGAGGTGCAGGGGACGCCGGTTCAGATGGGGCGGACCTGGAAAAGGGGGCAGTACCAGTTCAGGATCCTCACCATCAATGAGGGAGGACAGTACCAGGTCCAAAACCTGGACCCTGCCATCCGCGACCGGATCACCATCGAAATCCCGGTGGATGCCTTTCCTCAGAGTCGATACGATGTCATTACCATGCTCGAACAGGCAACAAAACCCATGAAACCCTCGAGTCCTGAGGCCAAAATCCTCCCGCAGGAGGACGGCCTCAAAGAAGACCTTTTCAGGGAAGTCCTCCAGGTCAAGGAGGCCGTGGACGAGGCGCCTGTTCCTCCCGATGCCCGGTTCTTCCTTTCCTATCTGGCAGGGATGAGCTACTGCATTCGGGCCCCCAGAGGGAACAAGGAATCCATTAGCCTCTCGCTGGAGGTCTGCGAGGGGTGCCATCACCTCCCCGCCTTTTATACCCTGTGCCCGAGCATCTATGCCCCCTCGGCTCGCATCCTGATCCGCCTCCAGAGGATCGCTCAGGGCTTCGCCCTCTTTCGGGCTTGGCAGAGTAGGTCAGAGGCCGTGACGGTCTCGATCGAGGACATCATTCAGGCGGCGCCGTTTCTCCTGTACTCCAAGCTGAATCTCAGTCCCCTCTGGCTCCGCACCGCAGGCGACCGAACCCGGCCCTTTCTGGGGGACCGTTGGACGGCCATCAAAGAAATCCTTTCCTGGGTGCGGCAAGAGAGGTTCCTCCCCCTCACGGACAGGACCACAGAGATCGGGGAATTCCTCTTCATGGTCTCCAAAGGGAAGGACATTTCCCGCAAGCAATGGGAGATGGTGTACAACTACCTCCAGGAGAAAGACCCGTGGGCCTTCGATCCGGCCATGGTAAGGGCGTTTCTGTCCAAATGATAGACAGTGGGGGCACTGCAAAAATCCCTTTGTTTTCTATTGTCAGGACGTGTATTGACCTTGAACTCAACAGGGAGACCAACGCCCATGCAGAAAGAAATTGAGATCAAACTCGGTTGCTCGAAAAAGACCCTCAAGGCTCTGGAGGACCTTCTGACACTTCCCCCGTATTACCGTCTTGAGGCACCCTATCCCTACGAAACGCTTGATACCTACCTTGATACAGAAGATCAACTTCTTCTGAAACAGGCGGCGTCCCTACGGTGCCGCAAGAAGGGCGATAAATTGAAGGTCACCTTCAAAACCGGTCCATCGAAAGAAGGCGCGAGACTGACCCGGATGGAAATGGAGCAGGAGGTCTCAAAGGCCGAATTCGATGCCCTTTTGGAAGCAGGCCAACCGCCTGTCTTTTGCGCCGAGGATGTAATGGACAAAATCGGCCTCGATCCCCTGAAGGCTGTGTTGCAAGTGATCAACCACCGCCAGATCAAAGCCATCAGCGGGAAACGCCGGGGGATTGTGGCGGAGATGTCTCTCGATGACGTTGTCTTTGCCCGAGACGACCGAGAGGCACGTTACTTCGGCATCGAGGTGGAATTGAAGGGCGATGGAACCGCCCGGGATCTTGAAACCATTGCCGATGGGCTTTTATTACGCTTTCCGGATCTGAGGCCACATACGGAAACCAAATTTGATAAAGGAATGCACATTATCATTTGATTAGATTCAATAAAATGATCTGACAATGATAGATTGAATGGTATCATTCCCGGATCTTGGTTCAAACCATTTTTTTGGTTATTTGATTCCTTCTTGACCAAAAAAGACCTGACAGCACAAGCTTTCCTGTATGTAGGCAACTGAGAAGGGGCCTCCACAATCAGTAAAAATTACCGATTAAAAATAGCCGGACATCAGCAGATGTCCGGCTATTTTTATGCCTGCCGGCGCTGAGGTGTTGATCCTGCCTTACACAAGTGCGCGAAGACCCCATAAAAGATATCAAGGAAAATTATGCGGTTGAGGATTATTTGGCGTGAATAGGTGCATGCTGGTGTAAACGAGAATGGTAGTTGAAAGAGTAACTTCTCTGGGCAAGTCAGTCTCGGGCATGTCCATCGGAAATAGGGATTTTGGTAATGGCACTGATATAAGAACTATAGAGCGCCCCTGACCTGAGGATTGAAGGATCCCTCGGATGATCGGGGGCTTTTTGCATTGAGGACAACACCTAAAACAAAGGAGGGACGGCATGAAACAGATGAGCAACCAGCACGCTATCGCCAAACAGCAGGAATTCGATGATGTTCTAATTCAAAATCATGAGACCATCAGCGAACGGGTCAGGGGCTATTACCATAACAAGTCCGGGCTCATTGGCAGGCTTTTCCCGGGCAAGCTGCATAGGATAATCAACGAAGGGAAGCTGAACGAGGCCAGAACGGAGCTTGAATTTACCAACTCCCTCCTGCGGCTTTCGGTGCAGTTCAAGTTAAACGCCATTCAGGAAAAATATGAGACGTGGCTCCGGGTCATCAAGGTCAATTACCGGGAGCAGTTTTATGGTTTCGTCACCAACAAGGTCAAATCTCTCCAGGAGACGATCTTGGAGCGTGAGGCCGAGTTCTTCGATCTCATGAGAAAGCGTTACGCCCTCATCGAGAAGAACGCCGATATGCCGAGCATGGTGGAATCCTACAGGCGCAAGATCGAAAAGGAACAGGAAGCCTATTTTGCCTGGCTCGAATTCATCATGGAGGATTTTCAGAACATCGTTAAGGAAAAGATCAGCGATTACGAAAGAATGCCCAATTCTTAGAAATCACGAAGGAGGATTTGCCCATGATTCGATCGTTTCTGCTTAAATGCTCGGGCACAAACCCGGACATTCTGGAAGAATGCCCCAAACACGAAACCACTATCCAGGCCGGCATCGGAGGCATCATACTGGGCACAGCAGCCCTGGCATTCCTGTCGGGGGGGTACGCCCTGTATACGGTCTTCAAAAGCCTCTGGGCCGCCGTCGCCTTCGGCTTTCTTTGGTCCCTGATCATCTTCAATATCGATCGCTTCATTATTTCCACAGCAAAGAGGACAGGAAATTTTTGGAATGAATTTCAGTCCTGCTTCCCGAGATTGGTTCTCGGAGTGGTCATCGGTGTTACCATTTCAGAACCGCTGAAACTCGAGCTCTTTAAGGGTGAAATCGAAGAAGAGCTTGACGCCAAGCTCAAAACGAAACAGGCCTTGGTTCTCACAGGTTTCGACCGCCAGGTTTCACTATTGAAGGAAGCTCGTACAGCCAACGCTGCTGATCGTGAAAAGAGCCGTGAACTGGCCGACAAATCCTTCAATGAGAGGCGGGACTCTCTCGTAACTGAAATCCGCCGTCTGCAGGAACAAAAGGCGGAAAAAGACCATCGCAAGCAGTTGCTCTACGATCTCCACCTGGGAGAGTGCGCGGGGAGGGCAGGAACCGGCATTCGAGGAGACGGACCGGAATGTATCAGGACCCGCAAGGCTTATGAGACCGCACGGGAAGAGTGGCGTCAGACGGTTGTAATAAATGACGCGAAGATAACGGAACTGAATAACGAGATGTCGAATTTGGATAGGGCGAGGATTGCAGAACAG
>Ga0068714_10007705_pt1 | contig 10331 bp, 7 predicted proteins | sample MTBNYHSulfiMetaG_FD_62988 | JGI IMG/M metagenome (GOLD analysis project Ga0068714, IMG submission 62988) | Enrichment culture microbial communities from rom New York Harbor, USA that are MTBE-degrading - MTBE-NYH (New York Harbor Sulfidogenic)... | ecosystem: Environmental > Aquatic > Marine >...
CAGCCATCATGTATATGGGATTAAAACTAGGCGTCTCTATGGCGCGACCGTCTTTGCCCTTTATGCGCTGTACGGCTATGCCCCGCATCATCTCCGCGGCTACATCATCCGTGGCCTTAGCCCAGATATCAATTACCTTATTATATTTTTCTCCGTCGGTGATTAAACCGTCAGTATATTGTTTCTCTACCGCATGCACTTCACTTTGGGCCTTATTTAAGATTCCCGCCTTCTTGGCCGGGATAACCATGTCCGCGATAGAAATGGAAATACCCGCCTTGGTGGCATATTTGTACCCCATATCTTTTAAGCGGTCAGCTAACAGGACCGTCTTTTTAATGCCCGCCCCCCGGTAGCACTTATCAATCAATTGGGCGAGTTCCTTTTTCTTCATGGGGCGATTAATAATATCAAACGGGATTTCTTCCGGTAAGATATCCCCAAGTAATATCCGCCCCGTCGTCGTATCTACTAACTTACCATTTAAGCGCACTTTAATCTGGGCTTGAAGATCGACCGCACCGGCATCATAGGCCATCTGAACTTCTTCCGGCCCTGCAAACACCTTACCCTCGCCCTTGGCCAGCGCCCGGCTACGCGTCATGTAATATATTCCCAACACCACATCCTGCGTAGGAATAATAATCGGTTCACCATGCGCCGGCGAAAGAATATTATTGGTGGACATCATCAGAACCCGGGCCTCTATTTGAGCCTCAATAGACACGGGGACATGAACAGCCATCTGATCACCGTCGAAGTCTGCATTAAAAGCCATACAGACCAGGGGATGAAGTTGAATGGCCTTACCTTCTACCAGAACCGGCTCAAAGGCCTGGATGCCCAGACGATGAAGCGTAGGCGCCCGGTTCAGGAGGACCGGATATTCCCTCACCACTTCGTCCAGTGCGTCCCATACCTCCGGAACTTCCTTCTCCACCATTTTCTTGGCGCTTTTAATCGTCGTTACATAACCTTTCTGCTCCAATCGATTGTAAATAAAGGGTTTAAAAAGTTCCAAGGCCATCTTTTTAGGCAAACCGCACTGATGCAATCGGAGATCAGGGCCGACCACGATAACCGAACGCCCGGAATAGTCCACTCGTTTGCCCAGCAGATTTTGCCGGAATCGGCCCTGTTTGCCTTTCAACATGTCACTTAACGACTTAAGTGGCCTCTTGTTCGGGCCGGTCACCACTTTGCCCCGCCGCCCGTTATCAAACAGGACATCAACTGCTTCCTGGAGCATTCTTTTCTCATTGCGGATTATGATATCGGGGGCATCCAGTTCCTTTAATCGTTTTAAACGATTATTGCGGTTAATTACCCGTCGGTAAAGATCATTTAAATCCGAAGTGGCAAACCGGCCGCCATCCAGGGGCACCAAAGGTCTTAAATCCGGCGGTAAAACCGGCACCACATCCAGGATCATCCACTCCGGACGGTTGCCTGAATCCTTGAAGGCCTCCACAACCCGTAGCCGCTTGCTGAGCTTTTTCCGCTTGGCTTCTGAACTGGTCTTCTGGAGTTCCTCACGCAAGCTCACTGACAGGGCGTTTATATCCAGATTGGAAAGCATATACTTAATAACTTCCGCCCCGATACCTGCCTTAACTTGCGTTCCAAACTCTTCTTTAACCTGTCTGTACCGGTCTTCTGAAAGCAAAGTCCCTACCGGCAAGGCATCTATGGAAGACTCGGTTACCACATAGGATTCAAAATAAAGGACTTTCTCCAGTTCTTTAAGTGTAAAATCGAGGAGGTTGCCCACCTTGCTGGGCAGGCTCTTTAAAAACCATATATGCGCTACCGGCGCGGCCAGTTCAATGTGACCCATCCGTTCCCGTCTTACTTTTGACTGTATAACTTCCACACCGCATTTCTCACATACCACTCCACGATGCTTCATCCGTTTATATTTGCCGCAGTTACACTCATAATCTTTAGCCGGGCCGAAAATCTTGGCACAAAACAGACCGTCGCGCTCCGGTTTAAATGTACGATAATTTATTGTCTCCGGTTTTTTGATTTCACCATGCGACCACTCTCGAACCTTATCCGGCGAGGCTAAAGAAATTCGCACGAAGTCAATGTTTGAAGGATCTTTTGATCTGGCAAAATAACTATATAGATCGTCCATCTCTACTCCTTACTTACCTTCTTAGTTTAATCCTTTTCTTAGCAATTCAGCCACTAAGACACCAAGTCACTAAGATTAGGAAATTATTCCAGAGGTAAAACTCATATATTGTGACTTTGTGCCTTGGTGGCTATCTGTATCTGAACAGTTATTCTTTTTCTATTAATTCTACATCTAAACTTAAACCCTGGAGTTCTTTTACCAGGACATTAAATGACTCGGGCAGACCTGCTTCCAGGGTATTGTTACCCTTAACTATCTTCTCATACATTCTCGTCCGTCCAGACACATCATCCGACTTGACCGTAAGGAACTCTTGCAAGGAATAAGCAGCGCCATAGGCCTCCATGGCCCAGACTTCCATTTCACCAAGCCGCTGGCCGCCGAATTGGGCCTTGCCGCCCAAGGGCTGTTGAGTAACCAGGGAATATGGGCCTGTACAACGGGCGTGTATCTTGTCATCAACCAGATGATGTAATTTCAGCATATACATAATGCCGACGGTCACCTTCTGGTCAAATGTCTCTCCCGTTCGACCGTCACAAAGGGTGGCCTGGCCCGATTCCGAAACACCAGCCTCGGCTAATAATCCCCTTATGTCCGATTCCTCCGCTCCGTCGAAAACCGGCGTAGCCATATGCACACCGTTCCTATAATCCTCAGCAAACTTTAATAATTCTTCATCGGTCATGTTCCCGAAAAGTTTTTTATATTGTTCGGAAGAGAATATAGCCTTTAGTTTTTTACGCAGGGCCGCTACCTGGCAATTATCAATCAAGTTTCCTATCTGCTCTCCCAGCCCTTTTGCTGCCCATCCGAGATGGGTTTCTAAAACCTGGCCTACGTTCATACGTGAGGGAACGCCAAGCGGATTTAAAACAATATCCATAGGTGTTCCATCTTCAAAATAGGGCATATTCTCTACCGGCATTATTCTTGAGACCACACCCTTATTGCCATGGCGGCCGGCCATCTTATCGCCGACGGAAAGTTTTCGTTTGGTGGCCACATAGACCTTGACCATTTTTATCACGCCGGGAGGCAACTCATCACCCTTTTTAAAGCGGTTAATCCTGTCATCAAAAACCATCTTGATAAGGGCTGCCTGTTCCTCATGATTATCTAGAATCTTTTCTATTTCCGGCTCGATCTTGGTCTTCTCAGGGAAAGTTATGTCACGGATTTTGTGTAAGGGTATCCTGGCCAGGGCACCCGCAGTAACTTCTTCACCCTTACGAACAGCGATCTTGCCTTTTGCATCTTTTAATGAAACGGCTACCTTTTTGCCCACCATAAGCTTTTCCAGCCGGCGTCTGGTGTTCTTTTCCACAATAGCCAGTTCGTCAGCTTCATCCCTTCGAAGACGGGTAACTTCTTCGTCTTCGATAAACCTGGCCCGTTCATCTTTATCTACACCACGCCTGGAAAAGACTTTAGCATCAATAATAATGCCTTCGATACCCGGAGGTACACGTAGTGATGTATCCTTTACATCTCCCGCTTTTTCACCAAAAATAGCCCGCAAGAGTTTCTCTTCCGGCGAAAGTTGCGTCTCACCCTTAGGCGTCACCTTACCAACCAGAATATCGCCCGCTTTCACCTCGGCCCCAACCCGAACGATACCGCTTTCATCTAAATCCTTAAGGGCCTCCTCGCCTACGTTAGGGATATCACGGGTAATCTCCTCTTTCCCCAATTTTGTGTCCCGGGCTACCGTCTCAAACTGTTCGATATGAATAGACGTAAAAACATCGTCCATTACTAATCGTTCGCTGACCAGTATAGAATCCTCAAAGTTGCATCCACCCCAGGGCATAAAGGCTACCATTATGTTCTTACCCAATGCCAGTTCGCCTTTTTCCGTAGCCGGGCCATCCGCAATTATCTGACCGGGGCGTACAACATCTCCTCTGTGCACAATCGGTTTTTGATTTATGCAGGTGCTCTGATTTGACTTCTGGAACTTGATAAGTCTGTAAATCTCCACTCCCGCTGATCGCCTTGGATGCTCTTCATCTTCATAACGTACTACAATACGATTGGCATCCACTTCTTCCACGTAACCATGGCCCCTGGCCACTACCGCAGCTCCGGAATCCCGGGCCACAACACCTTCGAGACCGGTGCCAATCACCGGAGCGCCTGCCTTCAAAAGAGGCACCGCCTGCCTCTGCATGTTTGACCCCATCAAGGCCCTGTTGGCGTCGTCATTCTCCAAAAAGGGGATTAGAGAAGCGGCGACACTTACTAACTGATTAGGCGAAACGTCCATAAAGGTTATTTCTTCCGGACGTACCATAACGAACTCGCCATCGCGGCGGGCAGAGACAATATCACGCAAAAAATTACCTTTTGCATCTATAGGCGCATTAGCCTGAGCGATAGCATGATCCTGCTCATCCAGGGCGGAAAGATAACGAACTTTCTTAGTAACAACCCCATTCATTACTTCACGATAAGGCGTCTCGATAAATCCATAATGGTTTACCTTGGCATAGGTACTGAGAGAAACAATAAGGCCGATATTCGGCCCTTCCGGGGTCTCGACCGGGCATATCCGCCCATAATGGGTCGGGTGCACGTCCCTTACCTCAAAACCGGCGCGCTCACGAGAAAGACCGCCCGGGCCAAGGGCGCTTAGTCTTCTTTCATGAGTTATCTCAGAAAGCGGATTGTTTTGATCCATAAACTGTGAAAGCTGACTGGTGCCAAAAAATTCCTTGACGGCAGAAGAAACCGGCTTGGGATTAATGAGATCATGCGGCATTGCGGCCTCAATCTCTTGAAGGCTCATACGCTCCTTGATGGCCCTTTCCATACGCACCAAACCGATGCGATATTGATTTTCAATCAGCTCACCCACCGCCCGAACACGGCGATTTCCAAGATGGTCGATATCATCCACCGGGCCCTGGGTATCCTTAAGTTTAATAAGATAGCGCACGGCCTCCAGGATATCTTCCTTCCTCAGGGTTCGGTCCGTAACAGAACTATCCATCTTAAGCCGGAGATTCAATTTATAGCGTCCTACATCGGAAAGGTCATAAGTTTCCGGGCTGAAAAAGAGAGAATTGAAAAAGGTATTGGCTATCTCCGGAGTGGGTATGCTGCTGGGCCGGAGTCGGCGATAGATGTCCATTATGGCTTCTTCCGGGGTGTTAACCCTGTCTAAGAGCATGGTATCGCGCAGGGAAGGGCCGACCTTCACTCCATCTATATACAGAGTTTCAAACGCCGGGATATTTTTCTCTTTGATTAACTGGAACTTATCCTCGGTAATTTCTTCATTACATGAGATCAGAACCTCTCCGGTGGCCGGGTCAATTAGATCGCGGGCCATGATTGACCCCTTGATATCTTCAAAGTCAAGAGGGATAGTCTCTATTTTGGCATCTTCTATCTTATTGGCCGCCATCCTTGTAATCTTACGGTTCTTCTTAACGATTACCTCCTTGGTCTCTGGATCAACAATGTCTCGTACCGCCTTTTTCCCAATAAACAATTCCGGGACAAAACGTTTTTTAATACCACCTTGGTCAATAAAAATGGTCTCCGCCTGGTAAAAATACTCCAGTAATTGCTCTGTTGAATAGCCAAGCGCCTTGAGCAAGGCAGTAACCGGGAACTTCCTGCGGCGGTCGATACGCACATAGAGAATATCCTTGTGATCGAATTCGAAATCGGCCCAGGAACCACGAATCGGAATTATTCTTGCCGAATAAAGAACCTTCCCGCTCGAATGTGTCTTCCCCTGGTCGTGGTCAAAAAAGATACCCGGCGAGCGTTGTAACTGACTGACGATAACCCTTTCCGTACCATTGATTATGAAGGTCCCGCGGGCGGTCATAAGGGGAATGGTGCCGAAATAAATCTCCTGCTCCTTTATATCCCTTATGCTCTGCGTACCGATATCCTTATCTACATCATAAGAAACAAGCCTTACCGTTATCTTTAAAGGCGCTTCATAGGTCATATCCCTTTGCAGGCATTCTTCAACACTATACTTGGGTTCTCCAAATGCATAATGGACAAATTCCAGTGAAGAAGTGCCGCTAAAATCCTTTATAGGAAATACACTCTTGAAAACTCCCTGCAGTCCTACGTCTTCTCTTTTTTCGGGAGGCACATCCTTTTGCAGAAAACGCTCATACGACCTGCGTTGCATCTCCATAAGATCAGGTATATCAATAACCCTGCCTATGCGACCAAAATCCTTCCTTATTCTCTGCATAGTTGAAAAAGATTGTCCCATCTTACCTCTCTCTTCCTGGTTCATTCGAAATTAGCCTTACAGTTTACCTCCTGCAAGGAACCGAATAAACAGGCTTAGTATATTGATCCTTAAAAACAAGCCGCTAACCAATAGATTAAGCAAGGATGCCCCTTGAGCTCAAGGGGCATCCTACTCTACCTAATAAATGACTTTATCCGGCAATTTTTCTATTAAATTGCATTTACTTGATATCTGCAGTACCTCCGGCCTCTTCTAACTGCTTTTTAATCTTTTCAGCCTCTTCCTTAGGTACGCTCTCTTTAACAGGCTTAGGCGCACCTTCTACCAGGTCCTTCGCCTCTTTAAGTCCAAGGCCGGTAATAGCACGTACTTCCTTGATTACCTGGATTTTCTTGTCTCCGGCACCAGTCAGGATAACATCGAACTCCGTCTTTTCTTCTGCCGGCGCAGCCGCTGCTCCACCGGCTGCGGGTGCGGCTACAGCCACAGGAGCGGCTGCGGTAACCCCGAACTTATCTTCCAACTCTTTAACCAATTCGGAAAGCTCGAGTACCGTCATGTTAGATATGAACGTAATAACATCTTCTTTATTAATATTAGCCATTTCCCTTACATCCTCCCTAAACAATTATATAATATATTTATATTAATAAATACCCGGCCCATCCTTATGAAGATGAGGCCGTTTTTTGATCCTGGATAGCCTTTAGTGTGTATAAAAACTTCCGGATAATACCACTGAAAACCTGCACCAACCCGGTAGGAGGCGATACCAATACTGATAATAACTTACCCAGGAGCACCTCACGGCCCGGCAGGGTTGCTAACGATTTGACATCATCCTCGCTGATGAATTTGCCCTGCAATACCCCGCCTCTGATCTCCAGGTTTGGGTTGTTCTTGGCAAACTCAGTTAGAACCTTAGCCATGGTGACCGGATCATCATACCCGATGGCCAAGGCACATGGCCCGGTCAGATAGTCGCGCAAGACCACCGCATCTGTCCCTTCTGCGGCCAGCTTGGTAAGGTTATTCTTTACGACCTTATATTCAGCCCGGGAATTGCGCAATTGTAACCTGAGCGCGTTCAGCGCCTCTACCTTAAGACCGCGATAGTCTACAAGCACTGTCGCCTGAGACTGTTCCAGCTTGGCATGCAGGTCCTTTACTGCTTCTTCTTTTTCAGCGCGCTTCAATATTCACCCTCCTTTCCTTATGACAGTTAATTCTGTCAAAGCCAGAGGCACGAAACAAGTTGTCTCGGCAGGTTGAATCGCTCAATTAAACACGTACCGTAAACGTGTGCCTACTGTCTTTGACCACTTACTTTTATATTGCAATTTTTGACGGCTTCCGCAAGGATGACAGAAAGTAGCCTTTTCAGACCTTTTACAACCTCATCAATTTTTAATCATCAGCGCATTTCAGGGCCTACTTGACCAAGGCCTTAATCTGGAGCGGGTCGATATTGACCCCCGGGCCCATAGTTGTAGAAATGCCTATGCTCTGCACATAAGTCCCTTTACTGCTGGCAGGCTTTAACCGTAATATAACCTCAAAAAAAGCGGCGACGTTCTGCAATATCTTCTCTACCCCGAAAGAAACCTTGCCTACCGGAGCATGCACTATACCTGCCTTTTCCACTCTAAATTCCACCTTGCCGGCCTTTATTTCACGAATTGCCCTGGCCACATCAAATGTAACCGTACCCACCTTGGCATTTGGCATCAGGCCTCTGGGACCTAAAATCTTACCAATCTTGCCTACTACCCCCATCATATCCGGCGTAGCCACTGCCTTATCAAACTCCAGCCATCCTTGTTTGATTTTCTCGATGAGGTCATCGTCTCCGATATAATCTGCGCCGGCTTCTTTGGCCTCCAGCGCCTTGTCTCCCTTGGCAAAGACCAGCACGCGCGCAGTCTTGCCTGTCCCATGAGGCAAAACCACGGCTCCTCTGACCATTTGTTCCGCATGTCTGGGATCAACTCCGAGGCGAATGGCAATATCCACAGACTCGTCGAACTTGGCGCAACTGTTCTTTACAGCTAATTCAACAGCCTCTTCAAAGGCGTACTTCTTACTCACGTCCAACTCTTCTTTTATCTTTCTGAGCTTTTTCCCGGCCATTCTCTTTCTCCAAATTAATTTAATATAATTAACCAATTAGGTTCCATCCGGAATCCCTGGGTTTTCAGATGAACACTAACTATACAATTTCAATACCCATACTCCTAGCTGTACCCTCGATGGTCTTTACGGCGCCCGCCAGATCAACCGCATTGAGATCCGGCATCTTAAGTTTGGCAATCTCCTCAATCTGACTACGGGATACCTTGCCTACCTTTTCTTTATTCGGTTGGCTTGAACCCTTGGCTATCTGCGCCGCTTTCTTTAGAAGAACCGCTGCAGGCGGAGTCTTAGTGATAAAACTAAAGGACCGGTCAGCATAGACCGTTATAACTACAGGGATAATCATCCCTTCCTGTCCCTGGGTTTTTGCATTAAACGCCTTGCAAAATTCCATGATATTAACACCATGCTGTCCTAAAGCCGGGCCGATAGGGGGCGAAGGGTTAGCCTGCCCGGCCGGCACCTGAAGCTTTATATTTGCAATAACTTTTTTGGCCATCTGCCTTACTCCTTAATTCTCAAATTTTAGAGACCTGGACAAAGTCCAGCTCAACCGGGGTCGCCCGTCCAAATATACTGACCAGGACTCGAATCTTACCTTTTTCCGGTTTAACCTCATCCACTACACCATTGAAGTTGGTAAAAGGACCATCAATGACCCGAACCTCATCACCTTTTTCAAAAAGGTACTTGGGCTTCGGTTTTAAAGCCCCCTCCTTCATCTGGTTAACAATTTTTCCCGCCTCTTCATCTGAAAGCGGTGTTGGTCTCTCTGTTCCACCGACAAACCCTGTAATCTTTGGAGTATTTTTAACGGTATGCCACGTCTCATCGGTCAGTTCCATACACACCAGTATGTATCCCGGGAAAAATTTGCGCAAGGAGGTCTTTCGTTCTCCCTTAACCATTTCTACAACCTTTTCTGTTGGGAGAAGAACCTCAGAAAAGAGATCTTCCTGGTGTAAAGACTTAATGCGCTCCTCCAAAGCCGCCTTAGCTTTTTGTTCATATCCCGAATAAGTATGTACTATATACCACTTATGTGCCATATCCTCCCCAATTACCACACCATATAAAAACGTCCTTATTTTTACTTAATAAAAATCTTTATCAATTTAGCCAGGGCCATATCAATAAGGCCGAGAAAGAGGGCGATTATAAGCACGAGTACGATAACCACAAATGTCGTACCCATAGCCTCCTTCCGTGACGGCCAGGCCACTTTTTTAAATTCAACCCTTACTTCGCGTAAAAACTGTCCGGCCTTCTCTATAAACCCTACCTTATCTTTTACGGTATCCAGGATACTGACCTTGGTCTCCTGATTTGCTTTTTCACTCTGGCTTTCACCCTTAACAAGAGCTTTCCGGGTCACTTTATTTTTTTTCTTTTCCTCGGCCGTTATTTTCATTCTATCCCCAAAATATAGCGCAGTAAAATGGCAGGCCAGGAGGGATTCGAACCCCCATCACCCGGATTTGGAGTCCGGTGCTCTAGCCGTTAGAGCTACTGGCCTGCAGGGATTTCACTACTTGGTTTCTTTATGAATAGTATGCAACCGGCAAAAACGGCAATATTTTTTAAACTCCAGTTTTTCTGTCGTCTTGCGTTTGTTTTTAGTGGTCGTATAATTTCTCTGTTTACAAGTAGTGCATGCCAAAGTCACAATATCTCGCATAGGACCTATCCCTTATTTTTATCTCGTTTATTCCATTATTTCGCTGATGACGCCTGCCCCAACGGTGCGTCCACCCTCTCGAATAGCAAACCTGAGTTCCTTCTCCATCGCTATCGGTGTAATTAAATCCACCTCCATCGATACAT
>Ga0068714_10007707_pt1 | contig 10329 bp, 11 predicted proteins | sample MTBNYHSulfiMetaG_FD_62988 | JGI IMG/M metagenome (GOLD analysis project Ga0068714, IMG submission 62988) | Enrichment culture microbial communities from rom New York Harbor, USA that are MTBE-degrading - MTBE-NYH (New York Harbor Sulfidogenic)... | ecosystem: Environmental > Aquatic > Marine >...
GCCCGGGCCCAGATCATGGACTCCCTGGGGACGAACTCCATCTCCACCTTCGGAGGTAACCCGGTGGCGGTGGCCGCCGCCCTGGCCAACCTGGACTACCTGCTGGCCGAAGACCTCCCCGGCAACGCCTTGCGCCTGGGGCGGCACCTGCGCGACGGCCTGGAGGAGATCGCCGCCCGCTCCCCCCTCGTCGCCGAGGTGCGGGGCAAGGGTCTCATGGTGGGAGTCGAACTGGTCGTCCCCGGAGGGATCCAACCCAACCCGCAGGCGGCCGCCGCGGTCCTCGAACACGCCCGGGAGGGCGGCCTGCTCATCGGCAAGGGGGGCCTGTACGGCAACGTGCTGCGCATCGCCCCGCCCCTCTCCCTCACCCGGGAAGAACTCGAAGAAGGGCTGGCCGTTCTGGCTCTCGCCGTCGAGAGAACCCGCCCCTGAGCCTCCCGTGCGCTGCCGGGCAAGCCGCGGCCGGCGGTAACGTAGGCGGGCAATGTTTGGACGCAAACGGGTCAAGCCGATCGATCTGAAGAACCTGGATCAGCTGAAGCTGCTCCTCGAAGAGGGCAAGCCGGTGTTGCTCGACTTCATGCAGGTGAACTGCCGCAGCTGCAAGATCATGGACGGCATCGTCAACGAACTGGCCGAGGAGTACGGCACCAGCGCCCACGTGGTCAAGGTGGACCTGGGCCGGGTGCCGGGGGCTGCCGCCTCCTTCCAGGTGAAGGGGACCCCCACCTTCATACTCTTCGGGCGCCCCGGCCTGCCCGCCGCCAAGAAGAAGGCCAAGCGTCGGCCCGCTCCCGCCCCCGAACGGCAGCAAGGGCTGGTCATGAAGTGGCGCAGCACCGGACTGGTGCGCAAGGACATCATGACCCGGGCCATGGAGGGTGCCGGGGCCGTGCGCGTCGCCCCGGACTGACCGATCCGCCCACCCGTCTCTCGTCGTCTAATCCGTACCGTCACGGAGCACGGCGGCGTCGTGCACCTCCGGACGGTGCAGGATGCTGGCCAGGATCCCATCCATCACCTCGTCGTCGGCGATGGTCACCTCGAGCAGCGCCACTCGGTGCTCCCCCTCGTCGCTGATGCGGATCCCCACCGGCGAACTGGACACCCCCTCCAGATCCCGCACGATGGGGCCCAGCGTCCCCGCCCCTCGCTCGTACTCCACGCGCACGAAGCGACGGTGGGCGCGCTGCAGACGGCGGGTGAGGACCTTCAGGACGACCAGGACGACCAGCCCCAGGCCGACCGCGATGACTCCCGCCCAGTAGAGCCCGGCCCCCAGCGTCACCCCCAGGGCAGCCGCCGTCCAGAGCGTGGCGGCGGTGGTGATGCCCCGCACGCTCACCCCCGTGCGCAGGATCACGCCGGCTCCGATGAACCCGATGCCCCCCACCACCCCGGCGGCGATACGGCCCGGGTCTCCGCTGCCCGACCCGCCGAACCCGACCAGGCCGGACACGGTGAACAAGGCGGCGCCCAGAGCTACCAGGGCATGGTCCCGGGCGCCGGCCGGTCGCAGGCGCGCTTCGCGCTCGAGGCCCAGCGCCAGCCCGAGCACCACGGCCAGGCCCAGACGCAACGCTATCTCCCAGAGGGACATCAGACACCTCCTCCCTCAGGCCAGGGTACCCGCGCGTCCCCGCCCAAGGTACTCGCGACCCCCGCCGCCGCCGGGGGGCTTCAGTACTCGTAGAAGCCGCGGCCGGTCTTGCGGCCCAGCAGGCCCCCGGCCACCATCCGCTTCAGCAGGGGCGGCGGAGCGTAGAAGGGATCCTTGAACTCCTCATAGAGCACCTCGGCCACCGCCAGCACCACGTCGCAGCCCACGAAGTCGCACAGCTGCAGCGGTCCCATGGGGTGGTTGGTCCCCAGCATCATCCCCTTGTCGATGTCCTCGCGGGTGGCGAAGCCTCCCTCCAGCATGCGGATGGCCGCCATGGTGTAGGGGTTGAGCAAGGCGTTGACTATGAACCCGGCCCGGTCGGAAGCCTGGATGACCTCTTTGTGCAGCACCTCGGCGGCGAAGGCCCGCGCGCGGGCCACCGTTTCCTCCGAGGTCCGGATCGAGGGAATGATCTCCACCAGGTTCATCACCGGCACCGGGCTGAAGAAGTGCAGGCCCACCACCTGCTCGGGGCGCCGGGTGGCACGGGCGAGCCTCACGATGGGGATCGACGAGGTGTTGGAGCCCAGGATGGCATCGGGGCGCTCGACGATCTCGTCGAGCCGGCGAAAGACCTCCATCTTGATCACCGGGTCCTCCACCACCGCTTCCACGACCAGGTCACAGCCGGCCAGGGCCCCCAGATCCGTACCGAAGGCCAGGCGGCCCAGCGCCGCGTCGCGGTCGTCGGCGGCCAGCTTCCCTCGTTCCACCGCCTTGCCCAAAGAGGCCTCGACCCGGCCGCGCCCGGCCGCCGCCAGCTCGTCGTTCACCTCCACCACTTCCACCCCGAGGCCGGCCCGGGCGCAGACCTCCGCGATCCCTCCGCCCATGAGCCCGCCGCCGACGACGCCCACGCGCTGCACGTCCATGGCTCCCTCCCGTTAGATACCTCCAACGAGACTACCCATAGGCCGGAAGGGGCGAGCCGGTTAGGCTGCCCGGCATGGAATACGGCCCGCGGCCCCGTCCGGTCTTCTTCGGTCTGGCCCTCATCACCATCGGGGTGCTCTTCCTACTGCGGGAGATGAGCGTGCTGCCCGACATCTCGCTGTGGACCCTGATCTGGCTGGGCCTGGGCGGATGGCTGCTGGTGGGCACCCTGGCCGGGAACCGCCGCGGCTGGTTCTGGCCCCTCACCCTCCTGGCCATCGGCGGCTTCATGCTGGCTCGCGACCTGGGCCACCTCCCCCGCGGCTTCGCCCTGTGGCCGGTGGTGGTCATCGCCATCGGCATCGCCTTCGTCCTGGAAGCGCTCACCTCCGAGCACGGCCGCCGTCCGCCCTCCGAAACCGGCGTCTGAGCCGGGACGCCGCTCTCCCGGTACCATCCACCGCCGGATGACCGCCCGCCCCCTCCCCACCCCCGCTCTCTCCGGGCTGAGCCGCGCCGAGGTGGCCGAGCGCGAGGCGGCGGGGCAGATAAACGCCGTCCCCACCGGCCCCAGCCGCACGGTGGCCCAGATCATCCGCGCCAACGTGCTCACCCCCTTCAACCTGCTCCTCGGGGCGCTGCTCGTGCTGGTGCTGATCGTGGCGCCCATCCAGGACGCCCTCTTCGGCCTGGTGCTGGTGGCCAACTCGGCGGTGGGGATCATCCAGGAGCTACGCGCCAAGCAGACCCTGGACCGCCTCGCCGTGCTCAGTGCCCCCCGCGCCACAGCCGTGCGGGAGAGTCGCGAGGTGACGATCCCTATGGACCAGGTGGTCCTCGACGATCTGCTGGTGTTGCGCTCCGGCGACCAGGTAGGGGTGGACGGGGAGGTGGTGCGCTCCGAGAGTCTGGAGGTGAACGAGTCACTGCTCACCGGGGAGGCGGACCCGGTTCACAAAGGGACCGGAGAGCAGGTGCTCTCCGGCTCTTTCGTCTCCGCCGGGAGCGGCTTGTACCGCGCCACCCGGGTGGGAGCCGAGGCGTACGCCGTCCGCCTGGCCGAGGAAGCCAAGCGTTTCACTCTGGTGCGCAGCGAACTGCGCAACGGCATCAACCGTATCCTCAAGACGATCGCCTGGGTGATGGTGCCCACCGTCGTCCTGCTCGTCTGGAGCCAGATGAGCCTGGAGAGCCACCCGGGCGTGAAGGAAGCCCTGCGGGGCACGGCGGCCGGCATCGTGGCCATGGTCCCCGAAGGTCTGGTCCTGCTCACCTCGGTGGCCTTCGCGGTCGGCGTGGTGCGGCTGGGAAGGCGCCGGGTCCTGGTACAGGAGCTGCCGGCGGTGGAAGGCCTCGCCCGGGTCGACGTGATCTGCTTCGACAAGACCGGCACCCTGACCGAGGGCCGGCTGGCCGTGGAGTCGGTGGAGACGCTCGACGCGCGCTACGACCCGGCCGAGGCGCTCGGGGCGTTGGCCGCCGCCGACCCCAACCCCAACGCCACCATGCAGGCCATCGTCGAGGCCTACCCCGAACCGGCCGGATGGCTGCCCACCGCCACCGTGCCCTTCTCCTCGGCCCGCAAGTGGAGCGGGGCCTCCTTCGGCAGCTCCGGGTCCTGGGTGCTGGGAGCGCCCGAGCTGGTGCTCCCCGACGATCCGCTGGTGGTGTCCTCCATGCAGGAGGCGGCATCCCGGGGGTGGCGGGTGCTCCTCCTGGCCCGCTCGACCGGGCCGCTGGACGGCGAGGTGCTGCCGGGCGACCTGGAGGCGGTGGCCCTGGTCGGGCTCACCGACCGCGTGCGCGAGGATGCCGCCCGCACCCTGGAGTACTTCGCCCGCCAGGGGGTGGCCGCCAAGGTCATCTCCGGCGACAACCCTCAGACCGTGGCCGCCATCGCCGAGCAGGTCGGCCTGGCCGGCGCCGATCGGGTGGTAGATGCCCGCACCCTTCCCGAGGAGGGCCCGGAGCTCGCCGACGCCCTGGAGCAGGGCACCATCTTCGGGCGGGTGACCCCCCACCAGAAGCGATCCATGGTGGCCGCCCTGCAGTCCCGCGGCCACGTAGTGGCCATGACCGGCGACGGGGTCAACGACGTGCTGGCCCTCAAAGACTCCGATATCGGCATCGCCATGGGCTCGGGGGCGGCCGCCTCCCGGGCGGTGGCCCAGCTGGTGCTGCTCGACGGCTCGTTCGACACCCTGCCCTCGGTGGTGGCCGAGGGGCGGCGGGTGATCTCCAACATCGAGCGGGTCGCCAACCTGTTCCTCACCAAGACGGTGTACGCCTTCCTGCTCGCCATCCTGGTGGGCGTCTTCGCCCGGCCCTTCCCCTTCGTCCCCCGGCATCTGACGATCGTGGGCTCCCTGACCATCGGCATCCCCGCCTTCTTCCTGGCCCTGGCCCCCTCCGCCGCCCGGGCGCGCACCGGGTTTGTGCGGCGGGTGGTGAGCTTCGCCTTCCCGGTGGGGACGCTGGCGGCGGTGGCCACCTACAGCGCCTACGAGCTGGCCATCTACGAGGACGTGGTGCTCATCGAGGCCCGCACCCTGGCCACCCTGGTGTTGCTCTCCATAGGCCTCTTCGCCCTCATCATCAACGCTCGCCCGCTGACCCCGCTGCGACGGCTGCTCATCGGGGGCATGGCGGCGGCCTTCCTGATCGTGCTGGCCAGTGCCTGGCTGCGCGAGTTCTTCGAGCTGGAGATGCCGCCGCTGGTGGTGCTGCTGGCGGGGGTGGGCATCGTGGGCCTCACCGGCGGGGTCCTGTACGGGTCGCTGCGGGCCGTGGGCTGGGCCCAGCAGATGCCCGGGCTCCTGCGCGCCCCGGCGGGCGAGAGCGGGGTGTGGCCAGTGCTGCGCCGAGTGGCCACCGACCTGGGCGAGCGAGCCCGGCGCATCGGCGAGCCGCTCGACCCCGGAGACGGCCACCCGCCCGCGCGCCGGCCGCCCTCCGGGCCGCCCGGTGCCGGGTAGCCGCCCGGCCCCCGTTACGATGCTGGAGGACTCATGACCGTCGACCAGCGCATCATCACCGTCAGCGAAGAGGCCCGCCAGCGCATCCTGGAGCTCCGGTCGGAGGAGCCCGACGCCGGAGATCACGCTCTGTGGGTGGCCATCGACGGCCGCCGCGGCCCGGCCTACGCCTACGACCTGTACTTCGTGCGAACCTCCGAGGTGGACGACACGGTCACCGTGGAGCAGCACGGCGACCTGCCGGTGGCCATCCCCCCCGCCAGCATCGACGGCCTGCGCGGCGCCACCCTGCACTTCGACGGGCGGGGCCTGAGCATGGAGAACCCCAACCGCCCGCCGCCCGAGGCCTGGTGGCCGGGCGACGACGCCTCCCTTGAAGATCGGGTGGAGGCGGTGCTGGAGCACGAGATCAACCCCGCCATCGCCGGCCACGGGGGCTGGGTGCAGCTGGTTCAGGTCGAAGGCAACGACGTGCACCTCAGCCTGGGCGGCGGCTGCCAGGGCTGCGGCCTGGCGCAGGTCACCCTGCGCCAGAGCATCGAGGTGGGCCTGCGCAGCTGGGTGCCGGAGATCGGCGAGGTGCTCGACGTCACCGACCACTCCTCCGGCGAGAGCCCCTACTACTAGCTCACACGTGCCCCGGGGGGTTGGGGATGTCGGAGAAGGCCCGGTGCCGCGCTTCGACTATCTCCGAGGCGATCTGATCGAGCGAGTCCATCAGCCACAGGTAGGCCGCCTTGCCGGGCCGGAAATCGGCCTCGGCCATGCCCTGGATGCGCCCCTGCTCCTGCAGGTCCTTGACCTGGCGGAAGTTGTTGCGGGGCTCGGTGGTGTAGACCCCGAGCGTCTTGCCCCCTCGCTGGTTGAGCAGTGAGAAGACCGGGACGTCGCTGGGCCCGTCGGCGATGTACACCATGTGCCGGATGGGCACCCGGCGCTGCTCCTCGGACATGCGGGCGTTCACGTCGATGGAGGGATTGCGGTTGACCCCCTTGTTGATCTCGAACACCGCCCGGGTCTTGGTGGTGTTGTCGATCATGTAGCCGATGCGGCTGATGGGCCGCGACTCCTGGTCGATGTCCAGCCGGCCCAGATAGCCGGGAGGGGCCGGCACTTCCAGGAAGGTGTTGGCCCAGACGCCGTCGAGCTGGGGGGCGATGCAGGATCCCTCGATCATCTCGCGGATGCCGGTGGAGGCCACGTAATGCTCGACGCTGATGCCGTGGCCGGCGAAGTGCTCCTCGACGTGGCGCCGGGTGGCCTCGAGAAACTCGGGAATGCCCGGGCTCGGCTCCAGCCGGCCGCCCAGCTCCCGCAGACGGGCGTTGGTGAGGCCGGTGAACACGCCGGCCTCCACGTAGGTGAGGATGTGGTGCAGGTAGGCGGCGTCGCGCGAGATGATCTCGCCCCGGGCCAGGTAGTACTCGGGGAGCTTCTCGACCTCGCCCCAGAAGACGTCGGTATCCACCCCGTACTCGGCGAAGAGAGGCTCTTGCTGGTTGCCCGGGATCAGGGTCCGGTCGAAGTCCCAGATGAAGGCAATCACCGTTTGGGTGTAAAGAGGCACGGGCATCGCCCGTCAGGGTACTTCAGGCGCTCCGAAGCAGACGTCATCATCGGTCCCCAGCCACCACGGCTGCAGGCGAACCGGAACCCCGCGCAGCAGGCGATGGGCCTCGCCCACCAGGCAGGTGGGCACCAGCAGGCTCACTTCCCACCCGGCCGCGGCCAGGTGCCGTGCCGCCTCGGCGGCGGCCGGAAGGCCCTCACCCACCACACACTCGATTGCGCCCCAGTCGGCGGCCAGCACCGCCGCGCCGTCCGCTTCCTCCACCCCCGAGGCCTCGGCCAGGGGAAGCTCGACGACCGTGCAGCCCAAGCGGGCGTAACCCCGGGCCACCTCGGTGGCCACCCGGCCTCGCAACGCAGTGGGCAAGTCTGCCGCCAGCACCATTCCCGCCTCCCGACTGCTTACAGCTTTGTAGTTTAGCCGCCGGGCCGGACACGGGTCGGGGGCGAGGCATTGATAGAGTTGCGGGACACGAGGCGATGAGCGAGTTCGAGGTCCGCGCCGTAGAGGCCGAGGCGGTTCGTCCGCTGCGCCGGGCATTGCTGAGGCCGCACCAGCGGGTCGATGAGCTCGTCTACCCAGGGGATCACCACCCCGGAACCCTGCACGTCGGGGCCTACCGCCACGGGCACCTGGTGGGCATCGCCACCATCATTCCCCGTCCTATGCCGGGCAGGCGCGAGCGGCGGGCGTGGCAGCTCCGGGGCATGGCGGTGGAGCACGGCCAGCGCGGCTACGGGCTGGGGGGCATGATGCTGGAGGCGTGCGTGGCACACGCCGCCGGCCGCGGGGGACGCCTGGTGTGGTGCAACGCCCGGGCCGGCTCCTTCGGCTTCTACCAGCGCTACGGCTTTCGGTGCGACGGGGATCCCTTCGAACTGCCCGAGATCGGGCCTCACTACCGCATGTACCGGGCCATCGAGCCGATCGGCAAGGCGAGCCCCTCACCGGCCGCGCCTGCCGGCCCCGCACAGCGGCACCCCGGGGAATGAATCCGCCGGGCATCTGGTTCGGCCGGAGGCAGCAAGCAGGAAGACCAGTGACCGACCCCATCCGAGTCCTCGCCATCTCCGGCAGCCTGCGCCGCGGCTCCTACAACACCGCCGCCTTGCGCACGGCGGCCGCGCTGGCCCCGGCAGGCATGGAGATCGAGGTGATGACCCTGCACGGAATCCCCAACTTCGACGCCGACCTGGAGGAGGAGCCGGGACCGCCCCCGGAGGTGGAACAGTTCAAGGCGGCGATCGCCGACGCCGACGCCCTGCTCATCGCCACCCCGGAGTACAACCGGTCGATCCCGGGGGTTCTCAAGAACGCCCTCGACTGGGCTTCGCGAGGCGGGGCCGATTCACCCCTGTGGGGAAAGACGGCGGCCATCCTGGGGGCAGGCGGCCGCTTCGGGACGGTGTCGGCGCAGACTCATCTTCGTCAGATCCTGCAGCGCAGCCGCATGCGCCTGGTCGACCGTCCCGAGGTGATGATCGACCGGGCCGATGACCGTTTCGATGACGGAGGCGAGTTGGCCGACGACCGCTTCCGCAGCCAGGTCCAACGGCTTCTCGAAGCGCTGCGCGAACAGTTGGGTCGAGACCGCTGATCGCGGCCTCCCCGGGCGCGGACAGGCCCGGAGACACTTCGGCGTCGTCGCCGCCGTGAGCGGACCGTCTCACGGATCTCCGGGCCCGGTGGTCCGGGTTGGAGTCGCCACCATCCCGGGAATCACCCCGGGAGCGGCCACCCCTGTGATGGCCGCTAGCGCCCGGCCACCTCCGGGGTCCGACGAATACTGCCAATCACTGCTGGACCACCTCCTTTCTCCGTTGCAGGCATAGTGCCACAACGCAGCGGAAAAGGAAACGCCGGCGGGCCGGGATCAGGCCTTGGGCGGGGGCACGGGCACCCGGGCCGGCTCCGGCCGGGGCTGGAAGTGCCGCCAGCAGTAGTCGTTCTTGTTGTAGCGGGAGATCACCGTGGTGCACCCGGGATGGGCACACTGCCGACCCTCGTCGTAGACACGCTTGGGCCGGCGGCCCGCCACCTGCTTGATGGAACTCACGTTCTAACCATGCCACAGCCGGGCGCTTATGGCAAAGCGGAAATCGGCCCGCCATCAAGCAGATCGCCCTCTGCGGGAGGTCCGGGTAGGGTGAGCTCATGCGGGCGATGCGCCTCTCCCGGCCCGGTCCGGCCGAGAGCCGTCCCCTCGAAGCCGGCGACCTCCCCGACCCGGTGCCCGGGCCCGGGGAGCTGCTGCTGGAGGTGGCGGCCTGCGGGGTGTGTCGCACCGATCTGCAGCTGGTGGAGGGCGACCTGGCGGCCCGTCGACTCCCCATCGTCCCCGGGCATCAGATCGTCGGCCGGGTGGCCTCGCTGGGACCCGACGCGCCGGGATGGGCGGTGGGCGATCGGGCCGGGGTCGGCTGGCTGGGAGGCTCCTGCGGGGAGTGCGGCTGGTGCCGCAGCGGCCGGGAGAACCTGTGCGAGCAAGCCGCCTTCACCGGGTGGGACCGCGACGGCGGATACGCCGGGAAGGCGCTGGTCCGGGCCGACTTCGCGGTCCGGCTGCCCGAGCGTTTCGCCGATCTGGCCGCCGCTCCCCTGCTGTGCGGCGGCGTGATCGGCTACCGGGCCTTGCGAGTCAGCGGCATCCGTCCCGGCGAGCGCCTCGGCCTGTACGGATTCGGGGCCTCCGCCCTGCTCGCCATCCAGGTGGCGGTGCACTGGGGATGCCAGGTCTTCGTGGCCACCCGGTCCCCGGCCGAGCAGCAGCGAGCCCGGGAGATGGGTGCCGAGTGGGCCGGGTCCTACGAGGACCCGCCGCCGCTGCCCCTCGACGCGGCGGTGACCTTCGCCCCGGCCGGCGATGTGGTGGTGGCCGCCCTGCGCGCCCTGGACCGGGGCGGGGTGGTGGCGGTCAACGCCATCCACCTGGACCGCATCCCCGAGTTCTCCTACGACCTGCTCTGGTGGGAGCGGCAGATCCGCAGCGTGGCCAACTTCACCCGGCAGGACGCCCAGGAGTTCGTGGATCTAGCCGCCCGCATCCCCATCCACACCGTGGCCGATCCCTACCCGCTCGAGGAGGCCAACACCGCCCTGCTCCGCTTGAAGGAAGGGCGCGTCCCTGGAGCGGCGGTCCTCGTCCTCGACGGGTAACGTCGTGGCCGTGAACCCCTTCGCCGTCGTCGGCATCGTGGTGGATCTGGTGGGAATCGCGGTGATCGTGGCCGGGATCCTCATCCCCG
>Ga0068714_10007708_pt1 | contig 10326 bp, 6 predicted proteins | sample MTBNYHSulfiMetaG_FD_62988 | JGI IMG/M metagenome (GOLD analysis project Ga0068714, IMG submission 62988) | Enrichment culture microbial communities from rom New York Harbor, USA that are MTBE-degrading - MTBE-NYH (New York Harbor Sulfidogenic)... | ecosystem: Environmental > Aquatic > Marine >...
ACGTAGGGAGATTGCCGAAGAAAAGCAACTTTCTTCAGGCGTTCAAAGTCCACTTTCATCTCCGCAATCGCTGCAACCAATAATCCATCACCAGGGAAGGCACCAAATTTCTCTTGCGCGGACGCAATGGTCGCATCGGTTTTCTCGCCCGTCGACTGAAAGTTATGGATTCCTATGTCAGGTCGTCCTGCCTGCCTGGCCGCTTCTCGCAACATTCGTGTATTCCAGATGGCGGCTTCCACTTCAACCGGAGACCCCGAGGTCACAAGGATTCCTTTGTAACTGGTGATCAAAGGCCCTGAAAAAGTATCCGCATGAGCTTCCTGCGCATAACTTTGAGCAATGGGAAGAAACATTTCTTCGGTCACGGGGGTCCCGACCGCTGAGAAAAAGCAAACCGGATCTCTTCGATCTTCCACCTTTCTCGAGAAAACCGAAACTGTTTCTTTTGCTCGCCCATACCGAACCTCTTGAGGGACATTATCCAATGCCCATTGTAACTCCTCTTTCGCGAAATGGATCACCCTTTGAGTATCCGTACAATAGACCCCCAAGTCCAGAAAGAGATCAACTGCTGCTTGATAAACTCGATCAGCCATATGATCGTCTGTCGGAATCACACATTCAGGATCGTAGCGAATTTCATATTGTTTCATGAGCGACCGCGCTTTCTTCCCTAACTGCTTATCGTAGTCTCCCTCTTTCATCACTTCCCCTGATTCGGCTCTTCTTATTACTTCCAAAAAATCGAAGAATTTTCCATGATCTCTCATGTTTAATCCCCCTCCCCCTCGCCTTCAAGACCAACAAGTTTTTTAGCCACTCTGACCGCTTCCATCGCCGACTCCCCGTAACCATCCGCTCCGATCTTTTTTGCCCATTCCGGAAGGACAGGAGCCCCTCCTAACATGACCTTGACGTTGTCTCTTAATCCACTTTCTTGAAGGGCTTCGATCAATTTCGGCATATGGACCATGGTTGTGGTCATCAAGGCAGAAACCCCGATGATGTCAGGGTTGAGCTCCTTTACCTTTTCAATAAACTGAAGAACAGGAACATCTCTCCCAAGATCATAGACTCTGAACCCATTGCTCTCCAGCATGATTCGAAAAATGTTTTTACCGATATCATGGACATCACCCTGTATCGTTCCCAAGAGGACCGACTTGGGGGAGGGCTGCCCTCCCTTTGCAAGAAGGTGCTGCCGAAATATCTCAACCCCTGCCACCATTGCATCGGCAGAAATGATCACCTCAGGTAGATAGACCTCTAATTTTTCAAAACGTCTTCCAACTTCTTTCATCCCTTCAGCGAAACCCTTTTCAATGGCCTCTGTCGGGTCCACCCCTTTCGTTAACGCCTCTTTTGCCAAGGAGACAGTCCGCTCCTCATCTCCTTCGATCACTGCTTTCGCCATCTCTTCGAATAGTTCCATGGGATATCCCTTCTTGGGTTGCACTCTATACAGTTTTTCTTGTCAATCTAAATGGAAAATGGGGAAATTTCAAGATTTTTCCCAATCTCTTGCTTTGAGTTGAAAAAAAGTTGACAAAATGGAAGGAACATAATAAACGATAATGTAGCAAATGGAGGAAGAAAGGAGAGATATCACTTCTTGAAAAAAACGACACGAGATTGAAAATCACTATTCGAAAAGGAGGAGGTAAACATGGTAAAGGGAAAGTTGATGACAAAAATTGGTATTCTTTTATTAGGGGTGTTCACTTTCATCGGACTATTTGGATCTCCATTATGGGCTTCCACCATCACCATCAAATTTGCCCACGGGATGCCCCCGGATGAGGATGAGGCGCTACATCGATGTGTCGTTGTTTTCAAGAAGATGGTTGAACAGAGGACTGCTGGAAGAGTGAAAGTAGACATCTATCCTGCAAATCAACTAGGAAAAGAAAGGGAGCAGTTTGAAGGTGTCAAATTGGGTACGATTGAGATGTGCATGATCGCTGAGGGTCCCATGGCCGGATTTTTTCCTGAAATCATGGTGGTCGGGATTCCTTATCTCTATGCTAACGAAATTACCGCATGGAGGTCCTTGGATGGCCCTTTTGGAAAAGCCCTCTTTGAGGAGATGAGGAAAAAGACAGGGGTAAGGGCAATGGGGATTGGAGAAAACGGGTTCAGAAATTTCACCAATCGTACCAGACCCATCAAATCCCCGGATGACATGAAAGGCTTGAAGATCAGAACCATGGAGAATCCTGCTCACATGGCCATGGTGAGGGCGTTAGGAGCCAGCCCCACCCCCATCGCCTGGGGAGAAGTGTATATGGCGCTTCAGCAGGGAGTGGTGGACGGTCAGGAGAATCCTGTCTCGGTCATTGAGGTTGCAAAATTCAATGAAGTTCAGAAATATCTGACCCTTGATGGCCATGTTTATAGCATCCTCCCCATTCTCATCAATGACAAATTCTTTGCGTCCCTTCCTAAGGATATTCAAAAGATTATCATGGATGTCGCTAAAACAGCCACAACGGTGCAGAGAGGACAAAACGTCAAGAAGGTCTACGACGGAGTGAAAAGTCTTCAGGATAAGGGGATGGAGGTTTATTCCCCTAATGAAAAAGAGCTTCAGATGTTCAGAGATAAGTCTCAAAAACCGGTGCTTGAATTTCTGGATAAAACATTTACAGAAAAAAAGATTGATAAGAAATGGATCGAGATGGCCCGTAAGTCTGCAAAAGACTCCGAAAAGGAATAAGAATTTGATTATCCCTCCCTCTCCCTTTTTTCTGAGGAGGGTGGAGGGATTTTTTTTGGAGAGACGGTCAGGTGAAGATTCTCAGGCAAATATCCGAAAAAGTGAGCCATATTGCTGAGAGGGTCGTCCAAGTGACTCTCGTTGGGATGGTCGCTATCATGACGATCATTATTATCATTCAGGTTTTCATGCGATATCTTTTCCTTTACTCTTTGTCCTGGTCAGAGGAGGTCGCTCGATATCTGATGATCTGGGTCGCCTTTTTAGGGGCCAGCCTTGCCTTAAAGTACGGGTTTCATATAGGCATTGAATTTGTGATCACAAGAATTCCAGAAAAAGCACGGGTTCATGTTAATCTGTTGGCCAAACTCTCCATCCTTGTTTTTTTAATCTTTTTCACTATCGGAGGGTTTCAGGTATCTTGGGCTGTCCGAGATCAGGATTCCCCCGCCTTACTCTTTTCGATGGGTTATGCCTACTTATCGGCCCCTGTCGGAGGAGTCTTTATGATCATCCATTTGTTAAACTCTTTGGTTCAGGATCGGATAAAATAAGGGAAAGGCCATGGTACTTCTTGTCTTAGGATCCGTTTTTACAATCGGTTTGCTGATCGGAATTCCAATTGCTTTTTGCCTGGGGTTATGTTCTCTTGCCGTGGTTTTATATACGGGGGATTACTCCATCGTTCTCATTGCACAAAAAATATTCAACGGAATGGATATGTTTTCTCTCATGGCTATCCCTCTGTTTATCTTGGCGGGCGACCTGATGAATTTAGGGGGAGTGACCGATCGGCTTATCAAATTTTCTAATCTCTTAGTCGGGCATATTCGGGGAGGCCTTGCCCATACTCTGGTCGTGGCGGAAATGTTTTTGTCAGGGATTACGGGATCAGCCGTTGCAGATGCCTCTGCACTGGGTACGGTCCTGATCCCCTCCATGGTGAAGGAAGGATATGATGTAGAGTTTTCCACGGCAATTTTAGCGACGGCTGCCACCGCAGGACCGATCATCCCCCCCAGTATCACCATGGTGGTTTACGGGGTGACCATGGGAGTGTCCATCGGTGGACTTTTCCTTGCAGGATTAATACCGGGCATTATCATGGGGCTCGCGATGATGGCCATGGCCTATTATTTTGCACGGAAGAGAAACTATCCACGAAATGAAAGAAGGGCAAGCGTTCGGCAGGTTTTGAAAGGGAGCCGGGAAGCGGTCGCCGCTCTTGTCCTCCCCGTCATCATCCTGGGTGGTATCATGTCCGGTATTTTTACTGCCACCGAGGCCGCCGCTATTGCTGTCTTCTTTGCCTTCATCTTCGGTTTCTTTGTCTTTAAAACACTGCAGGTCAAAGACATCCCGAAAATCCTAATCAACTGCGCTATCACCAGCTCCGTCATCATGTTTATTATTGGGACTGCCAATATTGCCCTTTGGTTTTTAGCGACTCAACAGGTTCCGGAAAAGGTGGCATCCTTTTTCCTTTCTATTTCAAACAATCCTTATGTCCTGATGTTTATTATCAATATTCTCCTCCTGATCACCGGATGTTTTATGGAAACGGGAGCAGCCATCATCCTCTTCGCCCCGATCTTAGCTCCCATCCTCATCAGTGTAGGGTTTCACCCTCTTCATGTAGGGTTTATCTTTGTTTTCAATCTGGTGATCGGAATGATCACTCCTCCCCTGGGGATCTGTCTTTTCGTAGGTTGCACGATTGCCAGGATCTCTATCGAACGTCTGTCGAGAGCAATCTGGCCCTTCGTCCTGATCTTGATTGCTGTCCTGCTGATCTTCAGCTATTTCCCAAGTATTGCGATGATTGTTCCCAAGATATTTAAGATTGGCGTGTAAAAATTCGACTCCCCGGTCTAAAGCCCGGGGGATGCTCAGCCTGCCTGCCGGTAGGCAGGGGTTGATGCTGAGCAGGGCTTTCTCCCTAAGCGTGGTCGAAGGGTCAAGATAAAATTCTTGCCTCCTTGGATTCAATGGTTTCGGCCACTACATTTAATATCTGATTGAAATCGAAAGGCTTGGAGATGAAAAAATCAAGCCCATGCTCTTCCATTTTGCTTCGACTCATTTCCGCGCCCCATCCCGTAATCATTCCTACGGGTGTGTGAGGGCTTATCTTCTTAATGGCCTGACATACCTCCCAACCTGACATCCCCGGCATCCCCAGGTCGGTCAGGACCATATCAAATTTCTCCTCTTTAAAGAGCTGAACACCCTTTTTTCCATCCTCTGCTAAGGTGACCTGATGGTGAACCTGACCGAGCGTCCGGGAAAGTACGCTTCGGACAAACTCCTCATCATCAATCACCAGAATACGAGCTTTTTTCCCATTTTTGATAACTGAAGGAAGGGTCGTCTCTTCTTTCCTTTCACTTCCGATAGGCAAAATGATGGTAAAGGTCGTTCCATGTCCAATTTTGCTTTCAACCTCGATCTCTCCCCCAAACCTTCTAATAATTCCATAAGACATACTTAATCCCAGCCCTGTATTGGTAAATGGTTTCGTCGTAAAAAAGGGCTCAAAAATCTTTTTTCTGACATCTTCTTCGATTCCCATGCCTGAATCCGAAATCTGGATAAAAACCTCTTTTCCTTTTTGGAAGGTCCGAATCTCAATCTTTCCCCCTTCGGGCATTGCCTCAATTGCATTAAAAATTATATTGGTCATGACCTCCCTCAACTCAGAGGTATTCCCTGACACTGGAGGAACTTCCTCAAGACTTGAAACGAGTTCGATATGGCCTCCTCTCCACTGGGTTTCGTCCTTCCATTTCGGCTTGGTAATCTCAATGGAATCTCTGATAATCGAGTTGACATCGACCTTAAAAAGTCCTTGATGAGTCCTTGCCCTTGTAAACTCTTGAAGTCGGCGAACCGTCTTAGCACTATCTTTGGCCACCATCTCAATGATCTTCAAGGTTCTCTTTAACTCCTCCTCTTGAGCGGTATAGAGCAGCAGTTGAGTATTTCCAAGGATCGACGTCAAGGCATTATTAAAATCATGAGCGACACCGCTGGCCATTTCTGCGAGGGACCGAAGTTTTTCAGCTTGGAGCAGTTGTTCCTCCATCTTTTTCTTTTCTGTGATATCTTTGGTAAAAACGACATAGTTTGCCTCTCCATTCGAATCTTTTATCCTCCTCGCATTGATTTCTACATTTCGAATCTCCCCATCTTCCCTGAAAATATTTAATTCAAAACGGGCAGATAACTTTTTCCCCTTCTCCCACTGAATAAATCGATCAGCCATGATTTGCTTGCTCGGCTCATCCAGAAAATCTCGAAAATCCTGCCCAATTAATTTTTCTTGAGTGACACCTTTCAATTCTGCTTCTCTTCTGTTGACATATTTAAATCGATTATCCTGTCCGATCACACAGACTCCGTCATGGGCTCCTTCAATGACTGTCCTGTATTTTTCTTCTGACTGCTTAATTTCTTCATAAAGCCGGATGTTTTCAATGAGAATGGCTAATTGTCCCCCGATGATGCTGAGCAAGCGGAGATCATTTTCTGAAAAGGCATTCAATGCTCTGCTCTGGGCGTCGATCACCCCAATCACTTTTTGCCCCACCTGTAAGGGGATACAAATTTCAGAACCGGTATTCTCATCATAAACGATATACCTCGAGTCGTTTCGGACATCGTTCACTAAGAGAGGTTCACCTCTTTCGGCCACCCATCCTGTGATCCCTTTTCCTAAACAGAGTCCCAGTTTCTCTATCTCCTTGACAGGATGGCCGATAAAGGATGGATGGACGATTAGTCTTTTTGTTTTTTCATCTATCAAGACAATCCCAAAAGCTTCAAACTTAAAAAAGCTATCCAGACAATGGATAATCTCTCCCAGCATTTGGTTCAAATTTAAAGAAGAAGCAGAGATCCTCATGATTTCATAAAGAATGGTTAATTCATCCAGTCTATTTTTCGTCTCTTCAAAAAGCAGGGTGTTTTGAATCGAAATCGCTAACCCAGGTGCTATGGAACGGAGAAAATCAACATGATCATCTGAAAAGTGGTTGGTTTCGTTACTGCCGAAATTCATTGTGCCGATGATTTTCCCCTTATATTCCAATGGATAAACTAATGAAGAATGAATCCCCTCTTTTAGTAATTTTTGATCGACCCAGGAATTGCTTTCCTGGGTTTCTGGTACAATGATGGGTAATCTTGTATCTATTGCTTTTTCGAAGGGTGTTCCTTCTTTCGGATAAATCAACCCCTCTGACAATTCTTTGGCTTCGTAATCCTTTTGTAAGGCAACATATCGAAATCCCTCTCTTTCTTCGTCTAAAAGGGTGACCGTCATCCTTTCTGAATCGAATACCTTCTTGAGTTCGGAGTGGACAGCCTTGATGACTTGTCTCACATCGAGACTGGAGGCAAGGATTTTATTAATATTACTTGCCACCTCTTTTTCCATTTCCAATCGTTTCTCTTCAGTGATCTCCCTGGCCAAATCCACCACTCCCACAACTTCCCCTTCTCCATCAAGGATAGGAAAGGTGTAATACTGGAAAATACCATTTAAATATTTACTCTCTCTTTCCCCGGACGCAGGTTTCTTTGTGACCAAACTCTTAGCCACATAACACCCTTCACAAGGTCGATCACTTTGGTGAAGAGCTTCAAAACATTTCTTGACACCCATCTCTTCTGGTTTTAACCCATATCGTTTCATCGCCGCCTGATTGGCGCGAACGATTCGATAATCTTTATTTCTGATGGTGATGAGGTTGGTCACCGCATTGAAGGTCATCTCCCACTCTGATTTGGCTTTTTCCACATTTGAAAAGAGTTTGGCATTCTCGAGGGCGAGCCCGATCTGGTTCCCTATGCTTCCAAGTAAATTCATCTCTCTTTGACTAAGATTTCGAAAAGAACAACTTGACAGAGTAATCGCCCCTACGGCCTTCTCCTTCGCCACAAGAGGGATACCCACTGTTAATTGAACTCCCTCCTTTTTTAAAATGGGAAGAATCCGAGAGGATGGATATTCATTGATCGGGACAATCACCGGTTTTTTTAATTGAATTGCCTTACCCGCCACCCCTTCGCCATATTTTAAAACTTTCACATTCTCAGCTAAAACGGGAGAGAATTCTTTGCAAAATTTTAGATCGAGGGTTTCCCCGTCCTCATTTAAAAGATAAATGGCTCCCATTTCAAAACCTGTTAAACTGAATGCTTTATCGAAAGCATCGAGAAGGACCTTGTCCAGATCCAAAGTCTGATTGACTAAAACGCTCAGATCATAAAGAGCTTGAACTTCCGCTTTGCCCTGAAAGAGCTCCTGCTCCATTTTTTTCCGGAGGGAGATATTTTTAATGAACCCATCGTAGCCAATGATATGACCTTCTGCGTCTTTTCTCACGTTTGCCGTGATGAGAGTATCAATGAGAGTTCCATCCTTCTTCTTCAATTTGGCTTCAAAATCCTTGACAAACCCTTGGCACGCAATCTCGTGTATGAATTTCTCACGTTCCTCACCATGTAAGTAAATATCTCTCACGAGAATTTTCATTAATTCTTCTTTGCTTCCATAGCCAAGCATCTCCACCCCAGCCTGATTGACATGAATAAATTTACCATCCAGCGAAGTGATATAAACCATATCTTTAGATTTTTCGAAAATCTTTCGATATCTTTCTTCGGCCTCCTCTAAGGCCTCTTGAGATTGCTTTAAATCCTGAATCATCCGATTGTAAGATTCTGTAAGGAGCCCTAGCTCATCCTTCGTGGTGGGGTCAATATAGGTATCTAAATTCCCTTTCGCAACCTCTCCCATTCCACTGGACAGACGCTTAATGGGGAGGAGCAATTTCCTTGTTAAGAGGAAACTCAGGATCATGGCAATCGCCAATCCGATTAAAATCCAAATGAAGGCAGTATGGGCGACTTGTCTGAGAGGGGAATAAGCTTCTCTTACTGGAACCTGAACAATCACCCCCCAACCCAATTTTTTGATTAATTTATAGACACACAAAACCCTCTCTCCCTCTGGATGATCAAACTCTAAATTCCCCTCTTTCCCAGAAACAACCTGGTCAACGACAGGGAGAGATCTCACATTCAACCCTAATAGAACCCTTCTTGTGTCCGGATGGGCGATGAGATCCCCTTCTTGATCCACCACATAAGTGAACCCCTCTTTACCGATCTGAATCTGGGGAACGAGATTCCACAAGTAGCGAAGGTGAATCTTTGCGCTCAATACCCCCACGGGGTCCCTCTTATATTCATTAACAGGAACCGCAATCCCCATCGTGGGGACGATATCTTGGGTGAGATAAAAATCTCCATAATACGTTTTCCCTTTTGAGGCGGCTCCAAACATCTCGCTCTTTGCCTGATTTTTAAGATCATCAGGACCAATCACTCTGTGTTTCGAAACCTTGACCAACTCTCTCCCTCTATGATCTAAAAGGGTTAATTCCCAGATATAATCATTTTGATAAAGAAGCTTCTCTAAAAGATTTTTTACATGAGAAGAGGAAAGTCCAATTTTAAAATTTTCAGCATTCACCAGAGCGAAAAGACTACTGGTGATCTTTTCTAAAAAGGCTTCTGTTCTCTGGACCACCATACTCGCCTTCATCTCCTCCACTTCAATAACCGACTTCTTCAAATCTTTCTGATAGACTTGAATAATACTGAACCCTGCAATGGCCAAAGGGATAGTGGCTAAGAGAATCGAGAAGATCATCCACTTCAATGTGAGGCTTTTTCTTATTCTTCTTATCATCAATTTACATCACCCCTCAGAAAACGGTTTAATTCGGATTGAAGAATTCTCCACCCTTTCCCAGCTTTGATCGCCCTGATCCTTCCGAGACGAATATACTTTAGGAACGTAGGCTTAGAGATTTTGAGATACTCAATTGCCTCATCAGTGGTTAAAACCAAATCTTTTTCCATTAAAAACATTGAGTTACCTCCATTTGTTTTGATTTTCGTCTATTTTTAGCAAAATATATGCCGATAGAAAAATCATAGGAACCCGATCTCATAACTATATGATTTTAAAGCTCCGGCTTAATTTTTTTGAAGGTTCAAAAAATATAAAAATATCTTCATCAACCCCGACAAATTGTCAAAGTTAGAAAATTATTGCCAAATATTTGGAGATAACCACTCCATTCAATCAGAGAAGGGGGATATCGGTGGGGAAAGATTTGTGCAAACTCAAATGTATTGGATGGGTTTGATGAGACGGGATTAAATTGAAAATGAACTTTTAAGGGAGGGGTAAATAAAAGGTTGCGTTACATTTTGTATGAATTTAAGTAAGTTTTTCTAACCCCTTGATTTTTGCTCTGGTTTTCCATAATTATTTTAAAATATTAAGAAAAATACTTTTCGATCTATTCCATTCTATTCCATCTATTTCACTCTTTAAGAATGGGGAAAAAATATCATCATCTGAATGTATTAAATGTATTATATGTGGCCTTTGCAGAAAAAATTGTCCGGTTAATCCTATTCAATAATAGATAATCATTCTGACAAGCGTAGGGCAACATGGAAATCGATTTTGACAAGTAGGAGGATTGAGTTAAAATAGTTTCTATTCAATCCAGGAGGGGAGGAGA
>Ga0068714_10007709_pt1 | contig 10325 bp, 9 predicted proteins | sample MTBNYHSulfiMetaG_FD_62988 | JGI IMG/M metagenome (GOLD analysis project Ga0068714, IMG submission 62988) | Enrichment culture microbial communities from rom New York Harbor, USA that are MTBE-degrading - MTBE-NYH (New York Harbor Sulfidogenic)... | ecosystem: Environmental > Aquatic > Marine >...
AAGTCAAAAGTCAAGCATTTGCCGGCAGGTTACCTATAACCACTTGACTATATTACATGAAATGTACAAAATAGAAACCAGCATGTTAGTTTTCTGGACAGTTATCTTCGCTTTACTGGGGACGATCGTAGCCAGCTTCCTCAACGTGGTCATTGACCGCCTGCCCGCTGGCGAATCGCTTATCTCTCCGGGCTCCCACTGCCCTGCCTGCCAACGCCGCCTGGCAATCATAGACCTTATTCCCATCGTCAGCTATATATGGCTACGCGGCCGCTGCCGCTACTGCCAGGCCACCATTCCCCGAAGGATACTGTGGCTGGAGATTGGCAACGGCATCCTGTTTGCTTACCTGTTCTGGCATTACGGACTGAGTGTTGACCTGATAATCGCCACCGTTTACTGCTGCCTCTTTATAGTCATCGCCGTAATTGATTTAGAGCACGGGCTAATCCTGAACAAGATTGTCTTCCCCGCGGCGGTAGTAGCCCTGCTAGTCAGCATCTTTTTATCTCGGAATGGGGTAGTGCCCGGCATAACCCAGGCCGCCATCGGGGGTGGGGTCGGGCTGGTGCTGTTCACCCTGATAGTCATCGTTTCCAGAGGGGGGATGGGCTGGGGAGACGTCAAGCTGGCGGCTCTGATTGGCATTATCAACGGCACGCCGCTGGTATTTGTTGCTTTATTTGTAGCCGTAATTTCCGGGGGGCTACTGGCAGTATTTTTACTGCTGCTAAAAGCAAGGGGGCGCAAGCAGGCTATTCCTTTTGGCCCGTTTCTGGCCCTGGGAGCAATGGTAGCCCTGCTCTGGGGCAGTAACCTGATTAACTGGTATCTAGGTCTATTCTGAGTACTGATTAGGTAAGGGTTTGCCATCTGCCGAAAGCAACCCGTGGCGGATAGCCAGTACGGCAGCATGGGCTCTATCGTTAGCGTTCAGCTTGCGGAGTATGGCACTAACGTGATTCTTAATGGTCTGCTCACTGATTTGCAGAGCAAAAGCGATTTGCTTGTTTGATTTACCCTCGGCAATATAGCCCAGAATCTGCGTCTCCCGGGCGGTAAGCGGCGCAATGACATTCTTTACCACCTCTCCCATCGAAAGCATGCTCTGAAATTGTTTCAGTACCTGCTCGGCAACCCTGGGGCGGATAAAAAGACTCTCGTTTACCGGATACTCGCCCTTAGAAACACGGTGTATAGTATTCGCCAACTCATCGGTCGTAGTGCCTTTGCTGAGATAAGCCGCCGCCGCCGTCTTGATAGACTCAAAAAGTTGTTCGTCATCAGCGCTCGGAGTCAAAACCACGACTTTGGTATTGGGGAAAGTCAGGGCAATCTTCCGCGCCGTAACCAATCCACTGAGAGAAGGATAGTCAATATCCAGCAGTACAATATCGGGTGATTTATCCTCAATCAGCCGCAGCAAATCCTGGTCTGGTTCGCAATCAAGTAACTCAAACTCGGGGCGCTGCGAAAGGGCCTGACGCACCCCGGCCCGGAAAATAGCCTGCTTATCAACTATCAGAACAAGGACTTTTTCCAACTACTTCTCCGGCAAAGTTATAACAGGAATTAGCCTAAGTACACTAATAACCAGAATAACACATCAGTCCTCATCTGTCTATTCTTTTGGCCGAACACTTTTTTGCGAGTATTTTTAGCAAATTCCTACGTAATAGAACATTGTTCTAGAACATAAAACCTTCCCATCAATTAGACAACCTGCCATAGTCAATAATAAATGTTTTGCCACTTGGCGAAGGCAGGCTCAGAATGATTTATATAGTTATCGGGATTATCGGCTTTCTGGTAATACACCTCTTTGACTTCGTCGCCCTGAAGAGAATGCCCTGGGCCAAGCCGATAATATGGGCTTTAGGCAGCGGCTTATTCACTTATGCCCTCGTAATGATTAGCCTGAGCCCGGATAAGCTACTGATACCAACCTGGGCAACTTGGCTAGGCTGGGTATTACTGTTAGTTTCCCTGCCTCTGCTCATATTTTCCCTGTTCATCAACCTGCCGTTTCGTAAAACGTATATTGAAGCTGGTATCGGTGACAAACTGATAAGAACCGGCCTGTACGCTCTGGTTCGTCACCCGGGGGTGCCGGCTTTTACTCTTTTCATAATCTCTACGGTATTGGTCTCAAGGTCAATGCCCCTGCTGATAGCATCCCCCATCTGGATTGCGGTAGACATCCTGCTGGTCTACATCCAGGACAGATTCATATTCGGCAGGATGTTTGCTGACTACGACAGCTACCAGCGCGAAACCCCGATGTTAATACCCAACAGAAAAAGTATCCGGGCTTGTTTAAATTCTTTCAAGCAAGCCAGCACGCAATAAATAACAAAAAGTTTAAGGAGGTCAAAGTGTCTAATTTGCGTCAGTTACTTAACGAAGGGAAATACGAAGAATTATGGCAACGATGTTGCGGATTCCTTGATTTGAGCCTGGAAGATTTTATGGCTATCCAGCGACGGTTATTACTGGAGCAGTTGGAGCTATTAAAAACCAGCGAACTGGGTAAAATCATTATGCGTGGTGCCATGCCCAGAACTGTGGAAGAGTTCCGCCAACAGGTCCCCCTCACTTCGTATATCGATTATGCCCCGTACCTTTTAAAGCGGAAAAGGGGGATACTCCCGGAAAAACCTTTACAATGGCTGCACACTTCCGGCCGGTCTGGCGAGTTCACTTCCAAATGGATTCCCATTACCAACCGACAGTACGAAACACTGGGGGCAATCTTACTCTCGACATTGATACTGGCCAGTTGTAAGAAACGGGGCGATATAAGAATTGAGCAAAACGACAAATATCTCTACGCATTAGCTCCCGCACCCTATTTCTCCGGTTTAATTGGCGATAGGATAGATGACGAAGGTATCTTTGTATCTCTACCGCCAACCGATATGGTCGGGAAAATGGAGTTCACCGAGCGGATACAATACGGTTTTGAATTAGCTCTATCCGAAGGGGTAGATATCTTCGGCGGCATATCCAGCGTGCTGGTATCAATAGGCGAGCGCTTCAGCCAGGGCTCAGGGACCATAGATATAAAACCCTTGTTACGTAAACCCAGGGCGTTAAACCGGATGGTAAGAGGCTGGGTCAAAAGCAAATTAGCCCACCGCCCCATGTTGCCCAGAGATATATGGAACTTAAAATGCGTGGTGGCCAGCGGTACAGACACCACGGTATTTAAGGACAAAATCAAGGAGATGTGGGGGCAATACCCCCTAGATGCCTACGCCTGCACCGAGGCCGGTATGGTAGCCACGCAAACCTGGGATTACCAAGGTATGACTTTCTTCCCCGATTACGTCTTCTTTGAATTCATACCGGAGGCGGAGAGTTTTAAATCAAAGCAAGACCCCTCATACCAGCCAGCCACCCTGCTGCTGGACGAGGTAAAAGCCGGCGAGAATTACGAGATAGTCATCACCAACTTCCACGGCGGCGCTCTGATGAGATACCGTGTAGGCGATATGATTAAGATAACCTCGCTGCGTAACGAGCAGCTTAATATAGACATCCCCCAGATGACCTTCTACTCCCGCGTGGACGACCTTATTGACATTGCCGGTTTCACCCGGCTCACCGAGCGCATAATATGGCAAGCCATAGAAAATTCGGGGATAAACTATGTAGATTGGACAGCTCGCAAAGAGTTACAGGAAAAACCGGTATTGCGGCTATATCTGGAAACAGGTGATAACGGGTCAGTAGACACCAGCCAGATAGCCACCTCAATACACAACCAACTTAAAATACTCGATAGTGACTATGCCAACCTGGAGGCATTCACCGGTATGACACCTTTAGAAGTCATGTTGGTACCGAAGACCGCTTTCCAGAAGTACATGCAAAAGCAACAGGCCGCTGGTGCCGACCTGGCTCACTTGAAAATACCCCACATCAACCCATCGGATAAGATGGTAGACTTCCTGATGCACGGACCTCGCCGGGTACCGACGACAACCAAAACAAAAACTCGCCAGCGGGAAACCGTAACACCATAAAGCCACTGCTGTCTAAAATACATTTTTTAACCGTTTTTAGCCCCCCAAGGCTTACTCAAGCTAGAGGGGGGCTAACTTTTTCCCAGCAGTACTGCCGCGGCGATTCTACAACACGATACACACCCATACGTTATCACTATTGACAGCACCAGCATAATAATCCATAATACTTATCAAGTATACATAACATGCAAACCCATCCACCTTAAATCATAAGCAAGGATATAAATGAACATATACGCCATAATACCGCTTATTAGTGCCGCCGCCTACATGATATTAAGCGCTATTATCATAACCCGTCCCCGCACCAGAATACGTACCGTATTCTTCGCATACCTGATGGTATCAATGTTATGGAGTTTTAGTTCCTTTGTCCTGCACGCCGACCTCATGCCGCCTTATACACTGATGTGGAATCGAATCCTCGTCATAATGGTGTTCCTGGCCCCCATCGTCTATTATCATTTCATCCGCACTTTTTTCAACAAATCCGGCGGCACCATAACCTTTCTGGGGTACACTGCAATAGCCATAGCGGCCATTTACACCTTTCACGGTAATATATTAACAAATTCCCGCGTCGCCGACGGCCTGCTATATTGGGAAGTTGACCCTTCCTTCTACCTGTTCACGGTAGTAGGGGTGATATACGTCGCCATATCTATGTTCTACCTGATACAGGGATTCAAGAACTCCACCGACCCTAAAGCCAGAAACAGAATCAGCTACCTGATAGGCGCTCTAGCCATGCTGGTAATATTTACGTTTACCAATTTCATCCCCGAGATATCTAATTATTCCTTTGACCACCTCGGTAATATCGCTAATGCCCTTATAATCAGCTATACCATTATGAGATATCAGTTGCTCGATATCAGATTTGTCGCCAGAAGGCTGCTGGTGTATATAACATTGGCCTGCTGTTTCGCCGGCATGTATGTAGGCTCAATACTGGTCATGACTTATTACTTCCCCGATCTACCAGATGAGCTTACGGTAGGCATCGCTACCATAGTAGTGCTATTACTACTGCTGATGAATCGCCCGCTAGCGAACACCGTTGCGGAGGGTATAGACCGTCTATTTTACCGGGGAGAATCCTACATGCATCGCCAGGTGTTATTAAACTTCAGCGAGCGAATGGGTAACATTCTCAACCTCAACGAACTGGCCGACCAAACCTTACCCGCGCTAACCAAAGCCCTGAAGATTACGCAGGCAAAACTGCTATTCCCGGATATAAGCAGCGGCGATTTCGTCGCGCAATTTAGCTATCCGGAAACGGAGAATGAACTAGATGGTAATTTCCAAATCGCTCTGGATAATCCTGTTGTCAACTGGCTAGCCAAGCGAGATGCTTCCTTGAATATGCAACAAATCAGTACCGCCCCGGAATTTAAAGGGCTGTGGCAGGCAGAAAGAGAACAAATAGATAAATCTAAACTAGGCTTGCTTTGCCCCATTAAAGGCAAGGGCAGCCTTATCGGTATTCTGGCACTAGGCACCAAGGAGAACGGCACCCCGTACACTCAGGGTGATATAGAACTGGTGGAGAACATGGCCCGGCAAGCCGGCACGGTTATTTTAAACGCCCACCTATATGCCCAGGCCACCATCAGAGCCAACACCGATGAACTGACCGGTTTATATAATCACCGTCACTTTCACGAGCGTCTGGAACAGGAAATAGCCCGAGACTCCCGCTTTGGTACCGTATTCTCCTTAATTATGCTCGACCTTGACCTGTTCAAGAGCTATAACGACACCTATGGACATTTAGCCGGTGACCAGATTCTACGTAAAGTCGGGGGCTACATCAAAAACGCCATACGCAACATGGACATGGCCTTCCGCTACGGGGGTGAGGAATTCGCCGTAATACTGCCCGAGACCAGACCTCACGATGCGTATATCGTGGCCGAGCGTATACGCCGTACTATACAAACCAAAACAGCCTCGGAAGCAATGCCCATAACCGCCAGTGTCGGGGTGGCCAGTTGGCCGGCTGACGGAGTGCTCAAAGAGGAAATAATCGCCTGGGCTGACGCGGCTTTATATCAGGCCAAACACGCCGGCAAAAACCAGACTTGCCTGTCCTCCGACATAGCCAAACCGGAAGTTTCTCGGGTCGGCATGGGGCTGGACGCCCAGCCCAAAGCCCTAAGCATGATATATGCCCTGGCAGCCACTGTCGATACCAAGGACCATTATACTTACGGACACTCCAAAAAAGTCAGCGATTACGCTGTCAGCCTAGCGGAAGCACTGGGTCTGCCCAGAGACAAAGTGGCTACCATCCGGGCTGCCGGGCTACTCCACGATATAGGCAAAATAGGCACTCCCGATTCAATATTGAACAAAAAGGGGCCGCTTACCGAGGAGGAATGGCAACCTATCAAGGCCCACCCCGAGCTTGGCGTAGAGATACTCAGGCACGTACCCGATTTACATAACTGTCTACTCGCTATCAAGCACCATCACGAACGCTGCGATGGTAAGGGCTACCCGGATGGTTTAGCCGGCAACGACATCCCTCTGGAAGCACGTATCTTATCCATAGCCGACTCTTATGACGCTATCACCTCCCTGCGTCCCTATCGCTACCAGCTTTCCCCTAAACAAGCCCTTGACGAGCTTAAGCGCTGTGCTGGAACCCAGTTCGACCCACAGCTAGTAGAAGTCTTCTGCCGGGTTATTGAACAAACCCCGCTGAAAACCGGCTGAAAAAACGCTTTTATTCCCCTTGACGCAAGGCAACAACTCTGTTATGTTATCAGTTAAATGATAAAGATTTTCATTTAGCTGAAGAAATGGCATTAACCACGAGAGAAACTTTAAAAATTCTCCGGCGACACGACTACAAAATCACTCCGCAACGGCGGGCGGTGATTGAGATAATGCTGCGGAGCAAAAAACATCTCTCGCCCGCGGATATCCAAAAAAAGCTGCGTGGCAAACAACCAATTGGGCTGGCGACTATTTACCGTATCCTTAATGTACTTACCAAACTGGGCATAACCTGTGAGGTACATCCCGGCGGCAACCGAAGAAGCTACCTGGCTAAAAGACCTTCCGGGCATCATCATCACCTGATATGTTCCGGCTGCGGTGAGGTTGTCGACTTCACCGGTTGTGACCTGAGCGAACTGGAGAGCCAACTGGTACGCGAGACGAACTTTGCCATTGACAGCCACCTGCTGGAATTCACCGGTCTCTGCCAAAACTGCCAAAAAGAAACAACCTCATTAACAGATAATGCTATCTTGAGATAGCCTACAAAAGACGAATGATTAGACGGATAATAACTGAACTCACCACCCACATCCCCTTTACCGCTCTCGGGGCTGCCAGCGGTGTCATCATCATGGTCGTAATCATCTGGGCGAATATTCTGCCGCAGGTCGCCGAGATTTCCCCAACGGTCTTTTATACCCTGCACCCCGCCCACGTAATACTCAGTGCCCTGGTAACCACCGCCATCTACAAACGCTACAGCAAAGGCAAATTATGGGCGGCAATACTTATCGGTTATGTCGGCTCCATTGGCATCGCCACCCTGAGCGACTCGATAATCCCCTACTTGGGAGAATTACTCCTTAATCTACCTAACAAAGGGGCACACATCGGTTTTATCGAAGAATGGTGGCTGGTAAACCCGGCCGCCTTACTGGGCATTGCTATCGGCTACCTGAGACCCACTACCAGATTCCCCCACTACGGCCACGTGCTCATAAGCACCTGGGCATCATTATGCCATATCATCATGGCTCTGGGGGATACGGTAAGCTGGCTACAAGCGGTTATCATCCTGCTGTTTCTATTCCTGGCGGTGTGGCTCCCCTGCTGTGTCAGCGATATAGTATTCCCCCTGCTATTCACCAGGCAAGTTGCTCCTCACGGGCATATAACCTATAATCATCAGGGAGAACACAAACATGAAACTCCGCATTACCACCCTAAATGAAGACACCGCCGGCAGAGGCCGGTTGTTAGCCGAACACGGCCTTAGTGTTCTGGTGGAATCTGAAGAAGCCAACGTACTGCTCGATACCGGAGCCAGCATATCAACCAGCTACAACGCCGATATTCTGGGTATCGACCTGCGTAAAATAGACAAAATCGTCTTAAGCCACGGCCACTATGACCACACCGGCGGGCTCCAGCAACTGCTGCTCAAGATGAGAAGAAAGGTAGATATAATCGCCCACCCCGATATCTGGCAGGCTAAATACGGGCGCCGCGAAGGAGCCCCGGACGTCTACGCCGGTATACCCCACCAGCGCCACGAACTGGAAAGCCTCGGCGCCAGTTTTACCCTGACCAAAGAGCCGGTAAATATAACTCCCAACATAATGACCACCGGCGAAGTCCCCATGGTGACCGACTTTGAAGCAATAGACCCGCGCCTGTTTGTCAAGGAAGCCAGCGGCTGGCAACCAGACAAGGTCATGGACGACCAGGCACTCATAATCAAAACCGAGGCCGGGCTGGTAGTCATTCTGGGTTGCGCCCACCGCGGCGCCATTAATACTCTCTATCACGCCCGGCAGCTTACCGGAGTAGAGCAGACACACGCCGTCATGGGCGGGACGCATCTAGTCGGCGCTACCGAAGAACGGATATGGCGGACAATCGATGCCCTGAAAGAGCTGGGGGTGCAGAGATTGGGGCTATCGCACTGCACCAGCCTGCCCGCGGCCACCATGATAGCCCACGAATTCGGCGACAAGTTCTTCTTCAACAATGCCGGCACCAGAGTCAATATGCCTTAAGGAGTTTGCTTACGAATCTTTCAATCCAGCTAGCCCCCAGACACCCGCAAGGTTTAATGTTAACCAATCCGGTGATGACCGCTTCCGGGACCTTCGGTTACGGCACCGAGTATAGTCACCTGTTTGATATCCAGAAGCTGGGTGCTATTATATGCAAAGCCACTACTCTGGAACCGAGAGAAGGCAATGAGCAGCCGCGCATAGCCGAAACCGCCGGCGGCATGCTAAATTCAATCGGGCTGCAGAATATCGGGGTTAAAGCCCTGATAGCCGAAAAGGCACCGATATGGGCTGGTTGGCGGGTACCCGTTATCGTTAATATCGCGGGTCAGACCATCGGCGAATATGCCCGGCTGGCAGAAGCGCTGGAAGGCATCGATGGCATCGGCGGCCTTGAGGTAAACATCAGTTGCCCCAACGTAAAAGCCGGCGGTGACGAGTTCGGCGCCGACCCGAAAACAGCCGCCGGAGTAATCGCCGCCGTTAAAGCCGCCACCTCGCTACCCATAATAGCCAAGCTGACACCCAACATCACCGATATCACCAAAGTAGCCATAGCCGTTACCAAAGCCGGGGCCGACGCCATTTCCCTGATTAACACGCTCAAAGGTATGGCTATAGATATCTACAAACGACAGCCACTGCTGGGCAACGTAACCGGCGGGCTCTCCGGGCCGGCGATAAAACCGGTTGCCCTATACATGGTACACAAAGTTGCCGGGCAGGTAGACGTACCTATCATTGGCTGCGGCGGTATTACCACCGCCAGCGACGCCATAGAGTTCATCATGGCGGGAGCCAGCGCCATTCAGGTCGGCACCGCCAGCTTCAAAAATCCCCAGGCCCCGCTGGCAATTCTCGAAGGCATTGAGCAATTCGTGAAAAAAGAGAAGCTAAAGAGCCTGAGCGAGATTATCGGCGCGGCCAGGCGATGATTTTACTCTGCCACCAGCTTTTGCCCGGCCAGGAAAGCCTGTGCTAAAGCTTCCGGATGCTGGTTTATAGCCCCGAGTTCGTCGACTCCGGGAAAAAGCAACTCCCCGGCATAAGCAATATCCAGGGTAATAAAAAGACTCTTCACCGTCGCTAGCGCCGACTCAAAAACGGTCGCTTTGCTCCGCCCCCCGACCGAAACAAATAACCCCTTACGCTGACGATCATTACCCAACGGAGGTATTTTTAAAACATATTTACGTGCCCAAATGGCCTGGCAGCGGTCAATCATCGCCTTAGCCTGAGCCGTAACTCCCATGAAATGAATCGGGGAGGCCAGCACCACCCGGTCAGCCTCTTCCAGTTCCGTATAGACCATTTGCATATTGTCATTAATACGGCACCGGCCCGCTTCCAGACAGGCATCGCAATGCCAGCAGGGGCTGAGCTTAAGGTCGCGGAGAAAAATAGTCTTTACCTCAGCACCTTTACCAGCCGCACCCCGCATAACCTCAGCCAGCAGCTGGTCGGTATTACCCCCCCGCCGCGGGCTGCCCGCAATACCCAGCACTTTCACCTGTTAGCCCCC
>Ga0068714_10007710_pt1 | contig 10324 bp, 10 predicted proteins | sample MTBNYHSulfiMetaG_FD_62988 | JGI IMG/M metagenome (GOLD analysis project Ga0068714, IMG submission 62988) | Enrichment culture microbial communities from rom New York Harbor, USA that are MTBE-degrading - MTBE-NYH (New York Harbor Sulfidogenic)... | ecosystem: Environmental > Aquatic > Marine >...
CCGAACCTCCTTCATGGTTTCATGCTCCACCTATTTTTCCTGAAGCCGGCCCAAATTTCCATCGAAATCCGCCGCACGGGTGGTTTCTACCAACGAAGGTTGATGACCTCGTAAAAAGTCCCACACCGTCATTGCGAGGCGCGAAGCGCCGTGGCAATCTCCTGAATATCCGGTTAGATACGAGATTGCTTCGCTTCGCTCGCAATGACAGATGGGGCGTTTTTCGACTTTTTACGAAGCCGTCAAGGTTGGCTCGGCCCTATCAAAAGCGGATTGCCCTCTGTGGCAGGATCCCCTATAGTTGAAGGCCGATGAAGAGAAGATTGTTCAAGCTTGCCGTGCTCGTCCCCATGCTCCTCGGTCTACCGCCGCTCGGCGTGTATCTGAGCGGAAAACCGCTTTCTCCTTACTTCGAATTTCCGCCCCGCACCCTGTACGTCGCCCATGCACCTTTTTCCTGGTGGGCTTTCGCCGGGTACGCCCTCTTCATCGCGGTCTTTACCGTGCCCCTCCTCGCCCGACTCGCCAGGCCCGGAGTCCGGATCCCACCTGAGGGACACCCCCGGCCTTTCCCCTGGTGGGGATGGCTTGGCGTCATCCTGGGCTGTGTAGCGTGGATTCTCGCCTGGACGCGTTTCTCGTGGTTTCGCCCCCTTCAGGCCCACACCTTCACTCCTTTGTGGCTCGCTTACATCCTCTCCGTGAACGCTTTGACCTTGCGGAAGCTGGGGCGATGCCTCCTGCTTGACCGGCCTCTTCGATTCTTCCTGCTCTTCCCCCTGAGTGCGGCGTTCTGGTGGTTCTTCGAATACCTGAACCGATTCGTTCAGAACTGGCAGTACATCGGCGTTCAGTTCGGACCCGCTGAGTATGTCCTCTATGCCACCCTTTCCTTCTCCACGGTCCTTCCCGCCGTCATGAGCACCCGGGAGTTGATTCTTTCCTCACCTTTCTTCCTCAGCAAATATCGATCCTTTTTCCCGGTTCGTCTGCCCCGCCCACGGAGCTGGGGGGTGGCGGCCTTTGTTGCAGCCGCAGCGGGACTGGCCGGCCTCGGAATCCGGCCCAACCATCTTTTCGCCCTCCTCTGGATCTCTCCCCTCCTCATTCTCGTCGCGCTCCAGGCGATCTCGAACGAACCGACCATCTTCTCCCCCCTTGTCCGCGGAAACTGGACAGGAGTCCTCGGTTGCGCCCTGGCCGCCCTGGTCTGCGGGGTTTTCTGGGAGATGTGGAATTACTGGAGCCTTGCCAAGTGGACCTACCACGTTCCCTTTGTGCATCGCTTCGAGGTTTTCGAGATGCCGATCCTGGGCTATGCAGGGTATCTGCCTTTTGGGCTGGAGTGCGCCGTCATTGCCGAGACCGTCCTCGGACGGCCGGGCAGGAAACCCGGCGAGACACCAATCTGAGCTGGAAAGGGAATTCAGGGGGGTGTCCAACCAATCGGGCTCGTTACGGGTTGCCGTCTTCCTTACCGCCTTCCGCCCACCGCCCATGCCGGATGATCTCTCCCTCGATGAGGTGAACCACCTCTTCCGCGATGTTGGTGGAGTGATCGGCGACCCGTTCCAGATGCCTGGAAATCGTGTAAAGATTGATGAGGTATCCCGAGGCGTCCGGCTTCTGGGTCATGACGGCCTTGATTTTGTCGTAGATTTCCCGGTGCATATGGTCCACCTCGTCATCCATGGTGAGCACCTTGAAGGCCGTATCAATGTCCATGTTGACCAGGGAATCCAGGCTCATCCTGAGCATGGTGGCGGCTTTTTCCGCCATGACGCTGTAGTCAAAAGAAAGCTGCAGCCTCTGCCGTTTCGCGATATTGCGGACCCGGTTTGCGATATTCACCGCTTCGTCCCCGATTCTTTCCAGGTCGTTGTTGATCTTGATGGCGGCGATGAGGAAACGGAGGTCTACGGCCACGGGCTGGTGGAGGGCCAGGATCTTGAGGCACTCCTCTTCCACTTCGATTTCCAGTTCGTCGATCTCGTAGTCCAGCCGCATGATCTGCCCGGCCAGGTCCGGATCCCAGTTCTCTATGGCTTTGATGGCCATGCGAACCCGCTCCTCGACCATGGCTCCCAGCGCCAGGATCCTCTTCTTGATGCTCTCCAACTCCCGCTGCAACCGCTTGGGCATCGGTCTCCCCCTTTCCTGCTAACCGAACCGGCCGGTGATGTAGTCTTCGGTCTGTTTCAGCCTGGGTCGAGTGAAGATCGTATCCGTGACCCCGACCTCGATCAGCTCTCCCAGGTAAAAGAACGCCGTAATATCCGAAACCCGCGCCGCCTGCTGCATGTTGTGCGTCACGATGATGATGGTGTAGGACTCCTTCAGCTGGTTGATGAGCTCCTCGATTTTCTGCGTCGCGATAGGGTCCAGGGCCGAAGCGGGCTCATCCATGAGCACCACCTCCGGCTCCACGGCAAGGGCCCTGGCAATGCACAGCCTCTGCTGCTGCCCTCCTGAAAGCCCCAAGGCCGAATGGTGGAGCCTGTCCTTCACCTCTTCCCAGAGGGCCGAGTTCTTCAGGGTCTGTTCCACTTTCTGCTCGATGAGGGCCCGATCCTTGACTCCGTTCACTCGCAAACCGTAGGCCACGTTCTCAAAAATCGTTTTCGGAAAAGGATTGGGCTTCTGAAACACCATGCCCACGCGACGGCGGAGGCTGACCACATCCACTTTCGGGTCATAAATGTTCTCGCCGTCGAGCAGCACCTCTCCCTCTGCGCGACTGTAAGGGATCAGATCGTTCATCCTGTTGAGACATCGCAGCAGCGTGCTTTTTCCGCATCCCGACGGTCCGATGAGCGCCGTGACCTGGTTGGCCTTAAACTCCAGAGAAACTTTCGTGAGGGCTCTGGACCCTCCATAGTAGAAGTCCAGGTTATTCACGCTCATTTTGAGTGCTGCATCCATCTTCCTGCCCATCCGTTCAGCCCATCCTTTTTCTTCTTAGACGGGCCCGGTAAATGATGGCGACCAAATTGAGCCCAAGGACCAGGACAATCAAAACCAGGGCTGTGCCGTATTGAAGGTGCCTGGTCTTTTCGATTTCCGTCCCCGCGGTCGCCAACACGTAAATATGGTAAGGTAATGCCATGATTTCGTCAAAAAGTGACGTCGGTAGAGAGGGAGTAAAAAATACGGCGGCTGTGAACATGATGGGCGCCGTTTCTCCGGCGGCCCGGCTGATTCCGAGGATGGCGCCTGTCAAAACCCCCGGCAAGGCCGCGGGAAGAACGACCCGGTATATGGTCTGCCACTTGGTGGCACCGAGTCCGAGAGACGCTTCACGGTACGTATCAGGCACCGCCCTCAAAGACTCTTCCGCGGATCCGATGATCACGGGAAGCGTGAGAGCGCCCAGGGTGAGGCTTCCGGCAAGAATGCTCACCCCCATCTCCAGGTAAACCACGAAAAAGGCAAGGCCGAAAAGGCCGAAGACCACGGAAGGCACCCCCGCGAGGTTGTTGATGCCCAGGCGAATGAGCCGCAGGATTTTGCCCGGCCGGGCATACTCGTGAAGATAGATGGCGGAAGCCACCCCGATGGGGAGCGCGACCACGATGGCCCCGAGACTGAGGCAGAGCGTTCCCACGATGCAGGGGAGGATGCCTCCCCGGGTCATGGAGTCCATGGGGGGCTGGGTCAGAAAGGTCCAGTTGATCGCCCGGTAGCCGTTTGCCACCAAGAAAGACACGATGATCAGGAGAGCGGCTCCATTGATGACCGCCGCAACCCTGAAAAAGGTGAACACCACGCTCTGGATGACTTTTCGCCGGCTCTGCAGGCCCCTTCGGCCGCCCGGGTTTTCCCCTCGGTTGGCCTTTTCCGTGCTTAAAGGGTAGGGGCTTTTCAAGGCCTCTGCGCTCATGACACGGTTCGCCATATCGTTAACCCTCGCCAAAAAAATTTCTCACAGGGTCGCAGCCCCGACCTGCCGGTACTTATTGGAAACATAGTCCGCCACCAGGTTGAAGAGCAGGGTGAAGCCAAAAAGGACGATGCCGGTGGCAAACAGGGCATAGTAGTGGTCTCCCCGGAAGGGCGCCTCGGCCATCTCTGCGGCGATGCTCGCAGGAAGCGGCCTCACCGGGTCAAAAATCGAGGTGGGAATCATGGCCGCTCCCCCGGCGACCATGAGGACGACCATGGTTTCGCCTATGGCCCTTGACATGCCCAGGATCACGGCCGTGGAGATCCCCGAGATCGAGGCAGGGACCATCACCCTCCAGATGGTTTCCCAATGGGTGGCCCCCAAGGCGAGGGAGGCTTCCTTCAGCTCTTTGGGAACACTGAAAATGGCGTCCTCCGAGATGCTGCAGATGGTGGGGACCGACATGAAGGCCAGCATGAGGGCTGCATTGAAGAGGTTGAGCCCCGTGGCCAGATTAAACGTGTCCTGCAGAAAAGGCGCCACCACGACCATGCCGAAAAAACCGATCACCACCGACGGAAGCGCCGCAAGGAGCTCCACAATCGGTTTCACAATCTCCCTGAGGCGGGTCGAGGCGATCTCCGCCAGGTAAACCGCCGTCATCACGCCCAGGGGAATGGAGATCAAGGACGCAACCGCGGTCACTGCGAGGGAGGCCACGATGAGGGGAAAAATGCCGAATTCCGGGGGTTCGTAGGTCGGGTACCAGTAGTGGCCGAAGATGAAGTCCGTGACCGACACTTTTCCGAATATGGGAACCCCTTCCATGAAGAGGAAGACGACGATCAAAGCCAGGGTGAGGATGGACGCCGAGGCAATCGCAAAAAAGAGAATCCGGATGCTATTCTCTTTCCTTCGGCGGCGCTGCCCGCTTCTTGAATCTGCCTTCAACATCTTTCTTCCTCTTTCCCTGGGGGGAAAAGACCGCCTCCCGGGACCACCGGGAGGCGTATCTCTGCATCACCCTGCCGACACGGCCATCAATAGAGGGGAACGAAGCCCGCTTCGAGCACGTACTTCTGTCCCTTCTGCGGATGAAGCACGTAGTTGATGAAGTTGAGCGTGTCTCCTGCAGGCCAGCCGGGGGTAAACATGTACAGCGCGCGGCTGATGGGATAGCTCCCGTTCAGCGTTGTCTCAGGCGTTCCTTCAATGTTGTCCACCTTCAGGGCCTTCACTTCGCTCGAAATGTAGCCGATTCCAATGTAGCCGACGGCGTTCTTGTTCTTGGAAACGGCCTGGACAATGGCGCCGTTGGAGGCCTGGAGCAGGGCGCCGGGAAAGACCTTTTCGCCTTTGAGCACCTTTTCGGCCCACACTTCATAGGTCCCCGAAGAGGTGTCCCGGGAGATGACCACCACGGGGCTGTCAGGCCCGCCGATTTCCTTCCAGTTCTTGACCTGCCCCATGTAGATCCGCTTGAGCTGGTCCGTGGTAATGTTGGTCAGGTTGTTGCTGGGGTGGACGACCGGCACGATGCAGTCATAGGCGACGGCAAAGGGTACCGGGTATCTCCCCTTTTCGACCGCCAGGGACACTTCCTTGTCCTTGATGAACCGGGAGCTGTTCGCGATGTCGGTCGAGCCGTCAATGATAGCTTTGATTCCGTTGCCCGAGCCGCCGCCTTCGAGGGAGATCTTCACGTCCGGGTTCTGCTTCATGTAGGCCTCCGCCACCTTCTGCGCAATGGGAAGCACGGTGGTAGATCCTTTGATGACCAGGTTCCCTGCCCAGGCCGTCGGGGCTGCAAGACAAAAAACAACGGCCAACGTCACAATCAGAATGCTTCTCTTTTTCATGGATATCCTCCTTTGAACAAAAAATAAATTAAAAAGCATTTGTTAGATTTTCGTTAGATTTCCGTTAGACAACGATGAGCTTTCACCTCCTTTTCCCCAGGCGTTTTTCCATCCCTTCGATATCTGAAAAATTAGGGGGCGATTGTTAGATACCGATTAGGAGAAGGTGAGGATTGCGTGAGATTATTTTGGGAAGGCGGGGCGGTTTCTTGAAGCATCCGGGAGGTGGATGGAGAATCTGCTTCCCCGGCCCGGTTGACTCTCCACGGAGACGGTTCCGCCGTGGGCCTGAACAATGTGTTTGACGATGGCAAGGCCCAAGCCCGTACCGCCGAGCTTTCTGCTTCTCGCCTTGTCCACCCTGTAGAACCTTTCGAAGAGCCGGTTCAAGTGTTTTTTCTCGATGCCGCAGCCCTGGTCCTGCACGTGAATGGCCAGCCCTTTGTTCTCCCTGTAAGCCTCCACAATGACGTGCTTGCCGGGGTCGCTGTACTTGACGGCATTGTCGATCAAGTTCACCACCGCCTGCTCCAGCAAGGCAGGGTTTATTTTCCCTTTCAGGTCTTCGTCGCAGGCAAGGTCGAGGGCGATCTGCTTGGCCGACGCTTTGGCGTCACAGAGCTGGATGGCCCCGGCAAGCACGTCCCGGATCGCGCGCTCTTCCAGCACGATCTCTTCTCGGTCTCCTTCTTTCTCGATGCGGGAGAGGCTGAGGAGGTCTTCCACAATCGCTTCGAGCCTTCCCACGTGCTTCTGGATGATGGAAAGAAAGCGCTCGGCATCCTCGGGGTTCTTGACCGCTCCGTCTCTCAGCGTCTCCACAAAGCCTTTGATGGCCGTAATGGGCGTCTTGATTTCGTGGGACACATTGGCTACGAAATCTCGGCGAATGTTTTCGAGCTTTCGGAGCCGGGTGACGTCGTTGAGCACGATGAGGGCTCCGATCCTTTTCTTGTTGCCGTCCCTCAAGGGGGTGCCGATTCCCCAGAGGATGCCTTCCTCCTCGGTGTAGAGGGTGATGTCCTTTTCCACGGCTTCATCGCTCGACAAGGTCTGCTTCACGAAACGCTGCAGCTCTGAGTGGCGCAGCACTTCCTGGATGCTTCTGCCCTGGGCCTGGGAAGGATCGCAGCCGAGGATACGAGCCGCAGCCGCATTGACGCCGAGGACCTTTTCGTCCATGTCCACCCCGAAGACCCCCTCGACCATGCTGGACAGGACGGCCTCCAGCTCGTTTCGCTGCCGCGTGATCGTGTGGATTCGCTGCCGGATCTCATCGGCCATCCGATTCATGGCTTCGGAGAGACTCCCGATCTCCTGGAAGTCGGACACGGGCAGTCGGACCTGAAAGTCTCCCCGCGCAAAGGACTCCGCGCCCCGCTTGATCACCTCGATGGGCCGCCGGATCCGGTGGGCCACAAAAAAGCTGAGCACCGCAGCCAAGGCGGCGATGATGACTCCTCCCAGGATGATCCTGATTTGAATGTCCGCCACCGCCTCATCCACGGAGTCCATGGGAACCGAGCTCCTGACCACCGCCAGGATGCGTCCGTGCTCTTTCAAGGGCACCGCGACGTACAGGAGCTCGGTCCCCAGGGTGGGGCTGTGCCTTTCGGAAACGCCCACTCCCTCGCTGATCGCCGAGGCGACCTCGGGCCGGTCGAGGTGGTTGTCCATCCTGGCCGGATCCTCCTCCGAGTCGCCCACCACGACCCCGGAGGGCAGGACGACCGTGAACCTCGTGGCTGCAGAATAGGCAAGTTCCTTGCAGATCCTGTCGATTTGGTCCTTGTCGACCGGATCCAGATGGTTCCGCAGATTCCGGCTGAGCATGGCGCCGCGCTCTTTCAAATCGGATTCGATCTGTTTGAGAAAAAACTGTCTCAGGGAGGTGGAGGCGTACCACGTCACGGCAACGAGAGACAAGAGGGTGATCAGAAGGTGAGATGCGAAGAGCTGCCACAGGAGGCTTTTCTTTCTTGCCATGGCCTATTCCTTGAAACGGTATCCGACCCCTCGCACCGTTTCGATGTAGTTTGCCGTGGTCCCGAGTTTCTTGCGAAGGCCGACGATCTGGACGTCTACGGACCGGTCCGTGACGAAGTATTCGTCCCCTCGAACCGCGTCGACGATCTGAGACCGGGTGAAGACCCAGCCCGGCCTCCTGGCCAGAAAATTGAGAATGCCGAACTCGGTGAAGGTGAGCTCCACGGGCCTGCCTTTCACGAGCACCTCGCGGCGGCCGGGATGAATCACAAGATCATGAACGGCGAGCACGCCGCCCTCTTCTTTCGGCTTCTCCTGTCTTCTTCGAAGCACCGCCCTGATGCGGGCCGCCAGGACCTTCCGGCTGAAGGGCTTGGTGATGTAGTCGTCGGCGCCCATCTCCAGGCCCTTGACGATGTCCCCTTCTTCGCCCTTGGCCGTGAGCATGATAATGGGAACCTCCTTGGTGACCGAATGGGTTTTGAGACGCCGTGCGACCTCCAGGCCGTCGATTCCGGGGAGCATGAGATCCAGCAGGATGAGATCGGGCATCCCCGCCTTGAGCTTCTCGAGCGCTTCCTCTCCGGTGGCGGCACAGGTGACGGAAAAGCCTTCACCGGAAAGATTGAACCGGAGCAATTCGAGGAGATCTTCTTCATCGTCGACAACAAGAATGTTCGGGCTTTCCATCCGCTGCGCCTAGTGTCATGTAATGCAAGTTGTTTGACTAGAATGTCATTTCGAACGAAGTGAGAAATCTTGTGATTCGGATTAGTTATAAGATCTCTCTCTTCGGTCGAGATGACAACTTACTTCTGTTACGGGTCACTAGAGATCCGTGCATTTCACACTTCATAAGTTAACCAAGAATGTTAGGCCTGAGTTAGGATTTTATAAAGATTGCGTTAGGGAGCCCTTCACGCTGTCTCACCGGAAACCAAAGCCCAATACCGTCATTGCGAGGCGCGAAGCGCCGTGCCTGCGCGCTGACCTGCCCGCCGTACGAGACTTTGGCAGGCGGGAGCGCTCCGGCGCGCAAGGGTGGCAATCTCCCGGATGTCCACGTAAGGACGAGCGTGCTTTGAGGCGTTTGTCTCGAGCGAAGCCGAAAGACGCGATGACCAATGAGGTGTCTTGCGACTTCTTACGATTCCATCGACGCTTTGAGCCTCAGAGAGACATCTCCTGCCACGACTCTCCGAATGTCCCCCTCGTCCGTCTCAATCAGGAGCGTCCCGGACCGCTCTATGCGGACCGCTTTTCCGGCCAGCCGTTCCTTCTCCGAATCGATGACCACCTCTTTCCCCAGGACGAAACAGGCCTCATTCCACTTTTCGTGGAAGGGATCGATGTTCCCTGCGAGGATTTCCCGGTAGGACCCTTCGAATTCCCGAAGGGTCTCCACGAGCAGCCGGTTTCTCGACAGGAGGGTCCCGGTTTCTTCGAGGATGCTCGTGGCCTGCGCGCTCAAGGCTTCGGGATACCAGGAAACATTCAGGCCGAGACCGAGGACGACCCATTCCACATCCCGTCCTCTCACGGAAAACTCCGTGAGAATCCCCGCCAGCTTTTTCCTGCCTGCATAGAGGTCATTCGGCCACTTGATTCTCGTCGCTAGCCCGGTCAACCTCTTCAGGGCCTCCATGGCCGCCAAAACCAGAATCATCGTGAGCGCGAAGACCCGGTCGGGGCGCACAGCCGGCCTCAAGAGCACCGTGAAGAGGAGATTCGCCCCTGCCGGCGAACGCCAGGCCCTCCCCCTCCTCCCCCTGCCGACCGTTTGCTCTTCCGCAAGGACGAGCGTCCCCTCGGGCGCCCCCTCGGCGGCCAGCTGCTTGGCCAGATCGTTCGTGGAACCGATCGATTCGCGGTAAATGATCCGGGAAGAGAACATGGATGAGGCCAGCTCACCGGCCAGCCATCCCGGAAGGAGTCGCTCACCCGCTGGAGGGAATGCTTGATTCATTTCTTCTTGTTCCTGGTTTCGATTCCGAGGGTACAGGATCCGTCTGTGTTCTTCAATGTATTTAATGGGCGGAAAATAATCGAAGGAGGTGGTTGACCGGGCGATGATCAAATGCTATGGAATTACAACAAAAATCTTGGATCCCAAGGATGACGCCCAGGCGAGAACACCATGAACCATTCCGATGACCGTACAAGAGAGGTGGTTTGGCTGATTCGAAAGCTCATGCGAGGCGGGGAGCTTTACACCAAAGAACTGAACAAGGAACACCAGGTGAGCTCCCCGCAGCTTTCCTGCCTGCTCGCCCTGTTCGAGCACGGGCCCCTTCCGCCGTCCCAGATTGCGAAACACATCATGGTGAACTCGAGCACCGTAACGGGCATTATCGACCGGCTGGAGCAGAAGGGATTTGTGGAACGTTCCCGCGTCTCTCCCGACCGCCGGGTGATCACCATCTCCCTTACAGACAAAGGGAAAACCCTTGCCGAGCACGCACCCCCTCCTCTGCAGAAGAAGATTGTCGAAGGTCTTGGAAAACTCCCCACCCGGGAAGTCGATGAGATTGTCAAGGCCCTCGGAAAACTTGCCTACATGATGGACGTTCACGATCTCGACGTCGAATAGCTAATT
>Ga0068714_10007713_pt1 | contig 10319 bp, 7 predicted proteins | sample MTBNYHSulfiMetaG_FD_62988 | JGI IMG/M metagenome (GOLD analysis project Ga0068714, IMG submission 62988) | Enrichment culture microbial communities from rom New York Harbor, USA that are MTBE-degrading - MTBE-NYH (New York Harbor Sulfidogenic)... | ecosystem: Environmental > Aquatic > Marine >...
AGGAAACCGCAAAAGATCTCGAAGAAGAAGCAAATCTTTTGCTCTCTTCGGTCCCCGCCTTTTTAGTCAGCCCGTCGACGGAGAATCACAAATGAAGGATATAGAACAAAAACAAAAGGACATCTTCGCTTACGAACGTATCTTCGCCTTCAAACTGGGGGAGCGTGTGCTCGAAAAACCGAAGCTCAGCGTGTGGATGATTTTGATTCCGCTCATCATCGTCTACCACATGTATCGGCACCAAAAGTATGTGGAGGCCAGAAGCAAGTTCGCCGAAAATTTTCTAATGACCCGGCGGTGGGCACTGGCCGAGGCCGGATATGTTGTTGCTGAAGGCAAAAAGAAAGATGCAAGAGGCATATCAGCTCAGGCCTCAATGCCCGACGATGCCCGGGATTTCCACATCGCGCTTATCTCAACGCTGCTGGACCATTATGTGGATCTGCTCCGCGCTGACGGCGACGACGTTGAATCCCTGATACGCACCGCCTACGGCTCTCGCACCAACTACATGCTGTACCTCAATCAGCTTTCACAGACCGAAAAACGGCTCAACGCCGCCCTCGAACCCCACCTGAGCAAAGAACACAAAGATATCAAGCAGACGATACACAGGATCGAGCAAATCGCTGAAGAAATGAGGCGGGAAGAAGTCAGGAGGCTCTTCAGTTCTCGCGCCTCAAAGTGAGTTTTTCACGCTGATCAGCGGTGATCCATTTATTTCTCAGGTAAGGACACCTTCTGATTCAAATAAACGCAAGGGGATACGGCACCGTCCGATGCTGTCTAAAAGGAACGGAAGATATTTTCCCGGCATCTGTCACCTGGAGCATCAAGCCTGGGCAGAGACCAATGGAAGCCAACACCCAATGATTCGGCCTCTGATCCCGCTTCCCTGAGGATTTCCCACCCGGTCCGCGGAAATCAGTCATTTCCCTGTCTTTCCCGTAACAAGTCCGACGAATATTTTCTGAAGACGCGGCGGGGTGTGGGATCAACGCCCGCCGCGTCTTTGCCACAATTGTGGTCAACCTTCAGGGCGTAAACCGTTTGCTGTTCATAAGATAGTTCTGAGCTTCAGCGGTTTCTTCGACATCAGAGTAAAACAGGGCTGTCGCATTCATATCCCGCTCTTTGATGAATTCCATTAACGGTTCCACCGCGGGCAAATTGTCGAAGGAAGGTATCAATACGAACATGAAGGCCCATATACACCCAAAACCTACAAACAGTCTGAACCATCTTTTCAAAAGGGCCGCTTTCTCTTCAGGCCCTTCAGCCCTAACCCTTGTGGTTACCTTTCTTATACCCACTGTAATTGTATCCATGTTCCTCCACCTTCTGTCTTTTCCAGCTGAGGATCGGCTGGAGGCCGTCAAAATTACGCTAAGAGCTGCTGCACCCACCCTCTCCCTTACCCCCTTCCACGAGGGGGAATGATCGGGAAGAGGCGGGAGGGGTGAGAGCGCAGTCTTTCATCCGTTCCAGCACCATCCTTTTTAGATAGCAGCGGTGATATGCGGAAACACCTTGTAGAACATGATCCATGCCATCAGAAGCGTAAGGCAAAGGTTCAAGCTCTGCCCGCATACGTACAGCGTGAGGGGCTTGCCGCCCTTGAAATAGTGCGCCAACTCACGGAAGTTCGTTGCAAGGCCAATGCTCACGAAGGCCAGGCAGAAGAACCAGGTCCTGAAAAGTCTGGAAAATCCTCTGGTGACCCCGTGGTCCAGCATCGTATCTCCGACGGAGCTTCCCATGGCCTCATACATGAGCGAGAAGACGATCGACGCAGCGATGAAACCGAGCACGAATTTCGGGAACCGGTGCCAGATCTCCATCGGGTCCACCTTTTCGCCCGGGATACAGTCCACCTTCGCGCACCAGTAAACAGCCACACCAAAGGCGATCACGCCGATTAAAACATTCTGGATCATCTTGATCGTGGCGGCCACGTAAAGTGCCTGGTCACTCAGAAATGCACCGGCGGCGGCGACGGCACCGGTGGAGTCTATCGTTCCCCCCATCCAAGCCCCGCCCAGCACATGGGGCATTCCCACTGCTTTTATGAACGCAGGCATTGCGACCATCATCACAGCTGTGAACACAAGGCTCATGCCGACTGCAAGGGTGAGTTCCTCCTTCTTGGCACGGCAGGCCGCCGCCGTGGCAATCGCGGCTGAAACACCGCACACACTCATGTCCGAGCTGATCGTGATATTGAGCGTCTTGGAAGGCATTTTTAGAACCTTCTGACCGAAGATATACGTGGAGATAAGCACTATGGGGGTCACCACCCATGCGACGAATATGCCGGCGGTACCGATAAGCACGATCTTGGAGAAGAGGATTTCAGCTCCCAGCAGTACCAGGCCTGTTTTGATATAGTATTCGGTCTGGACGGCAGGCTTCACCCACCCGGGTGTTCCGATGGTGTTGCTGATCAAGAGCCCGATCAAGATGGCCCACAAAGGGTCCCCGAAACCATAATATTTCATCGTTGACTGGCTGGCCCCCATGAAAGCCAGAACCGCAATCGCGAAAACGAATGGAAAACCGAGAAGAAATTTCCCGGCGGATTTTCCCATGAATTTCATGCCGATCGAAAAAAAGAGGCCAAGAACAATGCAGAGGCCTATCAGCGAAGGAATCAAGTTGAAGGGTTTATTCCCAATCTTGCCTTTAGCCGAGGACTCAGCTCTTTTGGCCGCCCGCCATTCTCCGATGGCCTCCCTTGCAGCCTGGTTCAGGGACTGATCCTTGAAGCCCGCAGCTTCTGCGGCGGCTTGTGCCGCCTGGGCGGAGGCCAATGTATTATCAAGTTTCGCCTTGGCCTTCTCATAGCCTGCCTGCGCCCCTGCGTTCTTGGCGTCGGTCTCTTCCTTGCTCATGTACAGGCTCTTAAAAGGATTGGTCTTCCAGCCGGCTGGCCTTTTCAAAAAGTTGGCGATCGCCTTCCCATGCGGTTCTCTGCTCGCCCTCAGGCCGCCTTTGGAATCTGAAGCCTTGTGCCACTCTATTGTTCTGAATGGGGCCCGTTCCGCCTCGGCGGCCATCGTCGCCTCCGCCTTGGCGAGCTTCTCGTGCATGTCCGCCGGCGGCCGCGGCAGGTAGATCAGCATGGCGACAATAAGCAGCGTAAAACCCAACCATATCGCCCAGTAATCCTCCTTGGTCCAGAGATCGGAAAGCTTGCTGCCGGCTTTGTCCCTTACTATTTCCGAACTCTGTGCATTTTTGTCCACCATCTTTCACCTCCTCGATTTGATAAATGTTTAACCGAAAGGACGTCTGAATCCACTTCAACGGGGACCGGCCACCTTTCCCTGGCCGATGAAACAGGCAACCCAGACGTTTCATTCACTGCAGTGCGCTTGTAGCGCTACGAAATTGATAGCAACATCGATGCCACGAATTTAGGGTTTCATTTGCAATGATATTATCGATAAAAACAAAATATTTAGTTAAAGCTTATAAAAACAGTGCGTTCGCAGAGACACACTGCATCCTGAGGAAAGCATTCATCTCTGAAATTACGATTTATGGGACCGGGGTCTATAGGAATTGAAAAAGCCCCGTTCATTCAAGAGCCTATGTGGAAGAATCAAACAACACAAACGGAACCAGCGATGCTGAAAAATGATACACCGAAAGGTACCTCCTTTAATATTTAAACCATCAATAACCTTATTCCCTTGAATGCCGGCTGGCGCGTTTCGGTTTATCGCGGATCTTGGGTATTCGTATGCTTCGTTTTGCTTCTTTGCATTAAAGCCTGTTGTTGGTATAGTAATACGTTAGAATTCTGAATCATCTTAGAGCACGACCTCGCCAGTGGAGGAACAAGGTATGCCGGCTGCTGAAGGTAAAGGTTCAGCCGTATCATCCGAGCAAAACGGAGGCAGACCGATCAGTCTGCAGCGAAGATTCCTGATGACTGTAGGTTTCATTTTCCTGGCCTCATGTTTTTTGATCGCTTTTCTCATCTATATTCATGAGAAACGGCAACTGGAGGAATCCGCACACGAGAAGGCCAGGCTGGTGATGGCTGCGGTGGAGGCGTCAAGAAGCTACATAAGAGAGATCCTACGGCCTAAGCTATACGAAATTCTTGATCCGCATTCCTTCCTGCTTGAAGGCATGTCCACATCCTATGTGGGACGAGCGGTTATGAGCCGTTTCAACAAGGAAATGCCGGCCTACAACTACAGGCGCGTAGCGCCCGGGCCAAGAAATCCCGAATTCGAACCTCTTCCCTTCGAAGTGGAGTTGATCGACTTTTTCAGTGCGGACTCGGACCGTGAGCTCTGGCAGGGCATCGTAACGATAGAAAATCGCTCGCATTTCATTTGTGCGTTGCCCGTCTACTACAGCAGGTCCTGCATGCACTGCCACGGGAATCCGGAGGATGCCCCGGCGGAGCTCAGAGAGATTTACGGGGATCACCGGGGTTTCGGACACAAAGAAGGTACCATCGCAGGCCTCAACACCGTGCGTATACCCGTGGACATCGCACTGGCGAAAATAAGGGAGCGTGCCTTTTCAGCTTTTGCAGTCAGCTTCTTATGCCTGAGTCTCCTCTATGCGCTGGTCTGCTTTTTTTTCAACCGGGTGGTCATTCACAGCCTGAGAGACCTGCTCGAAGTTTTCAAGCTGGGGCTCCTGAGCGAGGAAGAGATGGAGCTGCTCAAGGAGGCGAAATCCAAGGATGAAATATGGGAACTGACTTCTGCCGCGGGGGTTATGACCGAGCATCTTCGGGAGGCGCGGAGAAAGCTGGCAGGATACGCTGAGGGGCTCGAAAAAATGGTGGCCGACCGCACGGAGGAACTCCTTCATTCCCAGCGAAACCTTCAAGAAAAAGTGATGATGAGAAACAGGGAGCTGAAGGGCTTGACAACCATCGCGGAGCTGATAACAAGGTCGGATCATCTGAGAGACATTTTCCCCCGTGTCCTTGAACAGACCCTGCAGCTCATTCCATGCAAGGGCGCAGCTCTTTACCTGCTTAAAGGGAATCCCCCGATTCTGGAACTTCAATGCCATAAAAACGCCGAAGGAGTCATCGAATCCGTTCCCATCGATGAGCAATCCAGTGCTCACAACGAAAAGACCGAAGGGAGCCTGGATATGAAGGCATCTCTCAGAGATGCCGCGTTTGGGCGCATTCGTTTCTTCACCTGTGCCAGGGAGTATTCCTGCCTGAATGTACCGCTGATGTGTCGGGGGAAGGTCCTGGGGGTAATGGCTTTCGTGGGCGGTGAATTCAGAGATGCGAGCGGGGAAATGGGAGAGTTGATGGTTTCTATCGGAAGGCAGATCGGCATCACCATAGAAAGCCTCAAAAACATGGAGGATCTGATCAGTAGCAAGGAGTTGCTGCAGTCCGTATTTGAAGGCATAACGGATATGCTCGTGTTGTTTGATGGGGAAGGCCGAATTCAGATGGTCAACCGGGCTCACCTGGCCAAGTTCGGTGCTGGAATCGAAGAAGTGCTGGGGAGGCGCTGCGGAAAGGAGTTGGCCTGCGAATCCTGTATTTTTGACTCTTGTAGCCTCTTCGATGCGTTAGAGACCTCCTCCCCGATGACAGAGGAACTCTCATCCCGCAGTGGGGAGATCTTTCTTGTGCATTATTACCCAATCGTGAACGAGGCGGGGGAAGTTGGCGGAATAATACGCTACGCGAAGAACATCACCGAGACCAAGAAGGTTGAGCAGAGAATTCAACAGACCGAAAAACTCGTGGCCCTCGGCCAGCTGTCGGCCGGCATAGCTCATGAAATAAACAACCCCTTGGGTGTCATCCTCTGCTATTCCGATCTCCTCAAACAGCAGTTGGCCGGCCAGCAGCAGGGGCTGAACGATGTGGCCACCATCGAAAAGCACGCCCGGAGCTGCCAGCGGATCGTTTCCGACCTCCTGAATTTCTCCAGGGGGCAGGAAACCGTTAGAAAAACCACTTCCCTGAATGAAGCGGTGGGGCAGGTGATTCATCTTCTCGGCCGGCAGTTCGAACGAAAGCGAAGGAAAATCGAGATGGTTCTGGACCCGGAACTGCCGGATATCAGCATCGACGTAGACCAGATAAAGCAGGTCGTCCTGAACCTCATAATGAATGCACACCAAGCCATGGGCAACAAAGGAGTCATCCGCGTGACCACCAAATATTTGCCCGCCGATAAGGAGGTCATTCTCGAGATATGGGACAACGGGGAAGGAATTCCGGTGAAGATAAAAGACAAGATCTTCGATCCTTTCTTCAGCACGAAGCGCGACGGCACGGGGCTAGGGCTTTCCGTAAGCTACGGCATAATACAAAACCATGGAGGAGAAATCCAGGTCGAAAGCCGACCCGGACAGTGGAGCCGGTTTACGATCGTTCTTCCTGTTGACGGGCGGGGGTGAAATTTTATGGAGAAGGGGAAACTTCTGATCGTAGACGATGAAGGCGACATCCTGGAAGGTATGCGGAGGATGCTGGCCTATGAGCTCCAAGGGGTGGAGATCCAAACGACCACCAGCGGCCGCAGTGCACTTCAAATGGCGGGGTCCGGCGACGTCGATCTGCTGCTCGTGGACGTCCGCATGCCGGAGATGGACGGTTTCGAATTAATCGACGCACTCAAGAGCGTAGATCCTCAGATCACCGTGATTATGATGACCGCATACGGAAGCATTGACGTAGCGGTGGAAGCCATGAAGCGGGGTGCCTATGATTTCGTGACCAAACCTTTTGAAAAGGAATCCCTCGTCCGTGTTCTTGAAAAAGGGTTGGAGCGCAACCGGCTGGTCAGGGAGAACGTGGATCTCAAACGGAGAATGGCCCCCTTGGAAGGTTTTCATGGGCTCGTCGGCCGATCCCTGCCCATGCAGACCCTTTACGACAGGATCCAGATAGCCGCGCCCACCGATTATACGGTGCTGGTTAGAGGTCAGAGCGGCACCGGCAAGGAACTCGTTGCAAGGGCACTGCATGCGCTCAGCAAGAGGGCGGCGAAACCCATCATCACTGTCAACTGCCCGGCCATTCCGGAACATCTCCTTGAAAGCGAGCTTTTCGGGCACAGGCGGGGGGCGTTCACCGGTGCGGACCGGGATCATCAGGGACTTTTCCAGGAGGCTGACGGCGGCACCCTGTTTCTTGACGAAATCGGCGACATCCCCATATCCGTTCAGACGAAACTCCTGAGAGTGCTTCAGGAGCAGGAAATCCGTCCGCTTGGATGCAACGCTACCTTGACCATTGACGTAAGAATCATAGCATCCACAAATCGCCCGATAGAAGACAAGATCAGGGAAGGTTCCTTCAGGGAGGATCTTTTTTACCGGTTGAACGTGGTTCCCATACAAACGCCTTCCCTGAACCAGATCCGCGCGGATATCCCACTGCTGGCGGCTCATTATTCCAGCATAGCCTGTGCCGAGCTTGATACGGCCGTGAAGAGATTCACCCCCTGTGCGCTGGAGTACCTCTCCGCACGTCCTTGGCCGGGAAACATCCGGGAGCTTCAGAATGCTGTCCGCCGCGCTGTGATTTTTTCTCCGGGCGGGGAAATCAGCAGGGAGGATCTTCGCAGAATTGACCAGGCTGAAGAGCCAGGTGGCCGCCCAGACGAGGGAGGGGCGGATGAGCCCGAGCATCATTTGCCCTATAGGCACGCCAAGGAGCGCCTGGTAAATCGTTTCAGCCGTGAGTATGTAACAGCACTTCTGGACCGGACCGGAGGTAACGTTACGCGCGCCGCGGATATGAGCGGACTCGAACGAGCGTCGTTTCAAAAAATCATGCGTAGGTTCGGCATCAGAAGCGACACCTATAAAAAAAATGATGAGCTGGTTTAATCCACACGGTGGCGGGATTTTTTCAAAGCCCCTGGGCCTTGTATTTTCGGGTTAGCTCTGCATACCCCTTATAGGCTTCTTCTATCCACCATAGTTGCTTTTCCGTCGGGGGGCCGACAATCCGGCCGGGAACACCGTATACGACGGATTTATCGGGTATCCTGACACCCTCGCCAACCAAGCAGCCTGCTCCTATGATGCAAAAATTTCCGATTTCCGCATCATGCAGCAGGGTCGCACTCATTCCGACCAACACACTATCCCCGATACTCTTGCAATTGACCACGGCTCCGTGTCCGATAACAACCCTGTCCCCGATCATCACATTTCCGGCAAAAGTAAACGGGGATCCGGAATGAATGACGCAGTTGTCTTCTATGGAAACACGGTTTCCTATTCTGATGGATCCAAAATCCGCTCTGATAACCGCACCGGGCCACACATTGGAATGCTCGCCTATCTCCACATCCCCTACGATATAAGCCGCCTCACTGACAAAAGCGGATTCAGCGATCCGGGGCTCCTTGCCGTCAAAGGCCCTCAACATTAGGCATCTCCTTTCTTTATATAAGGATACAACGCTTTGAATGGACTCCTTTATTCCCTGTACATGGCTCGATGCGAATTCTCATTCGGTTCGTCTACACCGGAAAGCATTGGATGTCAAACCCCATCGAAATCTCCCTGATCCACCTTTGGTATTTCTCATGGAGAAATTTAGACGGTGGATGCAGGCCCTATTTTGTTTCTTGACCCGGTCAAGACAGAAACGGTATCTTGCTGATGAAAACAACCGACAGCCCGGCTATGCTACCAGAAAAGGAAACATTGCATGCCAAATGAATTAATATGGTTTATATTTTTATTTACACATTTTTGTCTTATATTGCTCGCCATTTATTTATTTGGCAAAAAAGCATTATTTGTCATAATAGCGATAAGTATTATAATTTGCAACATGCAAGTCATAAAAACAGTAGAATTGTTTGGCTTTATTGCAACCCTGGGAAATATTGTCTATGGAGGTCTTTTCCTGGCGACCGATCTGCTCGGCGAGGTGTTCGGAAAAAACGAAGCGCGCAAAGGAGTCTGGCTTGGATTTTTTTCCATGATAGTGATGACCCTGTCCATGCAATTCGCATTGTGGTTCCAGCCCTATGAAAACGATTTCGCACACCCGGCAATGTCGACCATTTTCGGATTCATGCCCCGAATTCTGTTTGCAAGCCTGGCGGCCTACCTGGTATCACAGCATCATGATGTCTGGGCCTTCCATTTCTGGCGGAACCGTTTTCATGGGCGGCATTTATGGCTTCGCAACAACCTCTCCACCCTTGTAAGCCAGGCGGCGGATTCTTTGGTTTTCGTCATGCTGGCATTTTACGGGGTGTTCAGCGGAACGGTTCTTCTCTCTATTCTTTTGACCACCTACCTCTTCAAAGTGATGGTTGCGCTACTGGATACACCTATTGTCTATGCCGGCCGTTGGGCGTTGAAGCAACATCTCATCAAGTACGGCAACCCAAACCGTATGGCCGGCGATTATGATTTCCCCGACGAAAGATAAAAGATGAAAGATTGCACCAATGGATATATTTTTAGGCGTTCATCCCATGATGGGGGGCAGGCTCGAATGTCTCGAAATCGTGCCGACGCTACAATGGAAAAACGGTCATCATGCCTGAAGAAACCTGGGCGGGAGGATGAAACGGGGCATCATGGAACGAATCATGGTTATAGACGATGAGCGTCACGTCCGCGATTTGCTTGCAGACATTCTGCAGATAAGAGGATATGAATGCCACCTGGCAGCAAACGCTGCTGAAGCTCGTGAATTACTTAAGAAAAATGACTTTTCGCTTGTTTTGAGTGATATCAACATGCCCGGTGAATCGGGTCTTGATTTTGTCCGATTCCTGACGAAAGCTTACCCCCATACAGCGACGGTTATGGTCACGGCCATCGATGACCCGTTATTAGCCGAAGATGCTTTGAATGCAGGCGTGTATGACTACATAACCAAACCTTTTGAAATGAACGGCGTGTTGATCAGCGTCTCAAACGCGTTAAGGCGCAGGGAACTCGAAATCGAGAACAAGGCTTACCAGGACGGACTCAAACAGCAGGTCGCAGAGCGAAGCGCCGCACTGATGGCGAGCGAAGCGAGACTGAGGGCCATTTTCGAGGCGACCGCTCATGTGGCATTCATTATGGTCGAAGAAAGGGACACCGGGGCGTTCATTGTTGAATTCAGCCCCGGCGCCGAACGTTTGCTCGGCTTTTCAGCAGCAGAAGTGGCAGGGAAACGTGTATCGGCGCTTGATCTTCCCGGGGAAATGCTCTGGGGGAACAAAAACGACGGGTCAAACGTTTCAGGCTTTACCCACGAATTACAAATGACGCATCGCTCTGGAAAAACCATTCCGGTCATGTTCACGGTTTATCCTGTCAGGGGTGAGCAGGGCGACGTTATC
>Ga0068714_10007715_pt1 | contig 10318 bp, 6 predicted proteins | sample MTBNYHSulfiMetaG_FD_62988 | JGI IMG/M metagenome (GOLD analysis project Ga0068714, IMG submission 62988) | Enrichment culture microbial communities from rom New York Harbor, USA that are MTBE-degrading - MTBE-NYH (New York Harbor Sulfidogenic)... | ecosystem: Environmental > Aquatic > Marine >...
TCATCCAGACCAACCGTATCTACACAGTAACCTCTGGCCCAGAAATGATTCCCCCAATAGGGTTTTTCTTTCAATTTGCGAAATCGGTTGAATACTCGAATCGCCGTTCGACCTTTTAATGTACCAACGTAACCCGAAATCGATACTTTCGGCGGCACAAGCGTTAAGAGATGGACATGATCAGCTTGCACATTCAATTCGACCACCTCACACAGCCCTGTTGCTCCGAAAACGCCTCTGATACAATTTTCAACTTCTTCCGCTACTTGTCCTGTAAGCACCCTGAAACGGTACTTGGGAACCCATACAATGTGATACTGACAGAACCATATCGTTTGTGCTAACTTGCGAAATCGGCTCATCTGTTACTCCTTGGCTTGGTTGTGGGGACAACTCGGCCTCGGTTGTAACAAATGAGTCGTTCAGAAGGCAAAGCCACTGAACTCTGACCTGGCCCAAAGGGCCAGGGTTTCTATGTTGGACTAAAAAGGCCCTTCCGGAGAAGAGCCCGAATGCTTGTTTCATTGACGGTCATGGGAGGGGTTGGACCCCCGACCAAGGGGTATTAATGGCTCTAAGGAAGGCCAAAAATTATCTGATATGTTAAGGGTCAAATGCTTTTCGAGCGATCTCACACTAATTTCCCCTGCCTGCTCCAGCAAACAGCACTTTTCTCAGCTCATAACGATTCCAAAATGGCCCCCAATTTGGCCCCCAAGAGCATTTTTCCACGAAAAAAGGGGCCGCGGATATTCCGCAACCCCTTGATTTTGCTGGTCGGGACGAGAGGATTTGAACCTCCGACTCCCTGAACCCCATTCAGGTGCGCTACCAGACTGCGCCACGTCCCGGATCAAGCTTGCATTCTATCTTACCACTAGTACTTGTCAAGCTGAAAATCCCTTTTTTCACAAAACAGCGATACATCGAGTGCCATAACTTTGGGCTGCGCTGCACACTCTGTTGGGCATGTCGTACGTTGTGCCCACAAAGAAATCGCCAAGCGGATGTCGGTGTTACAGAACCTGAAAAGAAAAAACTGAATCGGCGGCGTGGGAGCACATTTTAAGTGCCATTATGGCGCACAACTGCAAGAGGATCTCGCGAGCTGGAGCCAGCTCCTACAAACGTTTAACGTCTTCAGAAAGAAATTTGAAATCTGGAATTTGGAATCCCGCGCAGCGGCAAATCGCGGTTGAAACCGCCCCACAGGGCTGTAACGGCACACGGCACATTCGTTGCAGATTGCTACAAGGGTAACACCGTATATCCCTTTGAAGGGTTCGAAAATTGATGGCATCGTAAAAAGTCAGAATCCACCCTTTTTCGTCATTTCCCGACACGAATGTGTGTCGAGGGGACGGGGTCAGTGATTCCAACAACGTATGGATTCCGGCCTTCGCTGGAATGACGGCTCGGGGACGTTTTACGGTTTCATCGAAATTCATTTTCCGATTCTAAAATTCGACGGGGCGTTTCATGGGTCGACGCGAACGGATAAGCAACCGGAACATCAAAATAGTCGCAGCCTACACTACCCATCGAACAGGCTCCTGCAGCGAGCTTTTCGAGGGGCTGCCGTTTCCAACGGATCAATACGGTTCACCGGAAATGTTTTTCCTGAATGAAGACGAATGGACAACGCTCGAAAATTTCCTGACCATACTCAGGAGAGCCAAAAATCTGGTCAGTGAACCCAATTTCTATTTCCGCTGCGGAGCTTCTTCGGCCAGACTTAAATCCTGGGGCCGTTTTCACTACTTTGTCAGGGTTTTCGCCACACCGAACGACGGTTTCCGAAGGCTGCCTTTTTTCAACGAAAACTTCAACGACACCAAAAATCTGGAAATCATCGTCCCCCCGGAACTGCAGAGTTCTCCGCCGAGGTACCGCACAGTCTTTAAAATACAGCATCACCAGGATATAGACCCACACCAGGACTTTATCCGTGACCCCTATTTTTGCGGCATCATCTCCGCCATCCCGACAATCTGGGGGCTTCAACCAGCCGTGGTCACGCATCACCTGCTGCCCTACGACCCCGTTCGGCTGCTTTCCGAGGTCCCGGAACTGGCGATTCACCGCATGGAACCTGAAATAAAGAACAACCGGCTTACGCTTCGTGATCCTGCAGGCGGGGGTCGCATCTCGTGTGGGAAAACGGTCCTTCTGACAGCTGAGTCAGTGAACGGGAGGGAAGAATTCCTTGGCGCCTTCAAACCGGCTGACCGCGGCAGCGGGCTCAAGGGTCTGCTGATAACCCGCACCGTCCAGATCGGAGACTCTTTCCAGCTTTCCAGGGGGCAGATCTACAAGGCACCTTTTTTCATCACCGAGGCTGTCTACGATCGCCTGTCCCTTGTCAAGCGGCTCGCGCAGGTGTTCAGGTTCAAGCATTTCACCGGCAGCCCGGAAGCGGAGCTGATCGACACCGTCAACCGTCTGAAACAAAGCATGCTGGCAAAAAATGCGGCCTATCACACGCTCCAGGAGGCTCACTGTGAGCTGCACGAAGCAAAAGAGCACATCCAGCGATATGCATTGGAACTGGAAGAAAAGGTGGCTGCGAGAACCCTCGAACTCTCACGCGCTCAGGCCGAACTTCTGGAACTGAACAGGAGCCTGGAGGCAACCATTGAAAACCAGGTGGATCAGCTTGAAAAATATAACCATCTCAGAAGGTACCTTTCACCGAAATTCACCGAAATGATCCTGAACGGCGCCTGTTCGTTCGACGGGAAATGCAAACGGAAAATGATGACCGTGATGTTCACCGACATCCGAAATTTTTCCGCCCTGACAGACAGCCTCGAACCGGAGGAAATCGTCCATTTACTGGATTCGTACCTGCAGACTATGGTGGATGTCATCCACAAGCACGACGGCACGTTGAACAAAATCGTGGGAGACGGACTCCTGATATTCTTCGGGGATCCCGTCCCGATGGAGGATCATGCCTCGAGAGCCGTCGACGTCGCGGTCGAAATGCAGCACAGGGCTCTCGATCTGCGCGGCGAATGGCTTTCGCTCGGCCATGATCTCGCGATCGGCATCGGCATGAACACCGGCTTCATGACCGTCGGAACGATCGGAGCGGAAAACCACCGGGACTACACCGTCATCGGGAACCAGGTCAATGTGGCCGCAAGACTGGTTTCCCTGGCGAAACCCGGTCAAATCCTGATCAGCAGCCGCACCTTCAGCCATCTGCAAAACGGCCTGAAAATAAAGGACATCGGTGACATAACCGTCAAGGGCATACATACTCCTGTTCATTCCTACGAGGTGCTCTGGTCTCATGAAGGGAGGGATAAAGGGCAGGAGAAGATGGAAGGATAAAAAATCTCACCTAACGTTTCAAAACAGGTCGTCCAGGTCCTCCCCCGGCAACCTGCCGTACTGACGAAGATGATCCCGGATCAATTCATTTTCACGGCTCGAAAACAGTGCAGATTCCTGGACGTCGAACCAGAAAGCACGGTGATTCTCATCCAGCATCTTCACAAGACCTTGCTTTAGATTCGCCGTTCCTTTGATCGCCACCACATCCCGCTGCCGGTCGTAAAGCCGGTAGACACCCGGACGCTCGGGAACCCGTCCAACATGCTCCCTGTTGAAAGGTAAAACGTCATCCGTAGGGAATGGATTCGAACCGAGATTCAAACGGAAATCGCACTGCAAGCAGCGGAAGGCCTCCATGCACGCCTCTTCTGAGCTGTACCCCAGGACGACTTCGTCGAAGCACAAACCTCGGAGGTGACGATCACGCTCCTTTTCGCGTGTCCGCACGTTCCCTGCAAATCGCCTATCCGGCATGAAAAAGGAACGTGGGCGATTCCCCGCAGGGGAAACCTCCTCCAGCGCCCCTCCACCGCCTAAAAACCGATCAATGGACCGGGCGGCCCTCCTGCCCGCCTCGATTGCATGAATAACGCTGCCGCCCTCACGAACCACGTCGCCGCCAGCAAAAATGCCAGGTGCCCCTGTCTGAAGACTATCGGCGTCAACGGAAATATAACCTTCCGAAAGCCGGATTCCCGGTTCTTCGACGGTGAAGGCTATATCCGGCTTCTGGCCCACCGCCAGTATAATGTGATTCGCCCCAAGGGCTTCAACCTGGTTGTCCAAAACCGGTGAAACCCTACCCGCATCGTCGAATATCCTTTTACAGTGTGCTATCTCAAGCCCGGCTGCGTTCCCGTGCTTTTCGACGATCCTGAAAACGCCATACCCTGAGATGATGTCAACCCCTTCGGCCGATCGCGCGTCGACGCCCCGCTGACCCGCCGGCATTCGGTCGAACGGTTCCGGGCATACCATGGTCACCTTGCAGGAGCCACAGCGCACGGCCGTGAGCGCCGCATCGACGGCCGCGTTCCCTCCTCCGACCACCACCGTCTCACCTTCAAGCATCGGAGGAGGCCCGTCTGCAGCATCACGCAGGAAGTCAAGGCCGAACATCACCCCCGGAAGCGCTGCTCCAGGAATATCCAGCTTCCGGGCATGCCAGGCCCCGGTGGCTATGAAAACCGCATCAAACCCCTCTTGACGCAGGGATGAAAACGTAACGCTTTGCCCGAACACGACCCCGGGATGAAATTCAACGCCTGAATCAAAAACGTCCCCCACCTCGGAACAAACCGTGTCTCTCGGAAGCCTGAACGACGGAATTCCATAGCGGAGCATCCCCCCGGGCTCCGAAAATCTTTCAATCACCTTCACGCGGTGGCCGGCGGCCCTGAGATCATAGGCTGCCGTAAGGCCTGCGGGTCCTGCACCGACCACGGCTACGCATTTTCCGGTTTCAGGTGAAATCGGCCGTCCCATTTTAACGACATGCCCGGACACGTAACGCTTGACCGCTCGAACCGCTACCGGTTCATCCAGAGCCCCTCGCCTGCAGACATCTTCGCAAGGCTTTGTGCATAGCCGTCCAAGGATTCCCGGGAAAGGAAGTTTCTCACGTATAACGTTACAGGCTTCCTCGAAGCGACCGGCTGCCGTCAAACGGAGATACTCCGGAACGTCCACGTGCACGGGGCAGGCTTCAACACACGGGGCCCGCCTTTCCATTCGGTTCCCGACGGGGACATCCCGGTCCATCAAGGCCCCTGTCGGGCACACCTCGACGCATGCGGTACAGAAAACACAGCCGGATTCCTCGAGGCTTTCCCTCACGCTCCCAACCCTGATGCATCCCTGCAAATCGTAGACAAAACCGAGAGCACCCGCTCCTACAAGGTCGTTACAAACCCTGACACACCTGGTGCAACCGATACAGAGACTGTCGTCACGGACAAAAAGAGCCTCTTCCACCACCGTCGGCTCCGCAGGCGGTCTCCACCGAGGAATGCGTGCCGGGATCCCTATAGAATCCACAACCTTCTGCAACTCACAGTTTCCGAACAGTGAACAGCAACGCTCGGCCTCGGGTACATCCGAAGGGCATCGGTTCAGACTGCATCCATCCCTTTTCGCGCATACCAGGCACGCATGGGGATGGCCGGCGAGAATGGGAATTAAATTTTCACGCCTTGCCTCCAACACGCGTTCACTCCGGGTAAGCACCTTCATTCCGTCCTTGATCCCGGTGGTACAGGCCCTTAGGAGTTCCTTCTCTCCTTCGATTTCCACGAGGCAAAGCCGGCAACCCGCGTCTGAATCGGCGTTCGGCGTATTCTCAAACATCGCCTTCCCCTGGTATACCACCGGGGCCGGCTCCAGGTTCTTTACCGGGGGCAGATCAGGGTGGCTGCACAAAACAGGGATGTAGATTCCAGCCTTCCTGCAGGCGCCAAGGATTGTGGCACCCTGCTCGATCCTGATGCTCTCGCCGTCTATCCAGGCTGTCAGCAGGGACATCTCAAGCTTCTCCGCGTTTTCGAGGTCTTTTTCTTTTCAGACACAATTTGTGGCCGAACAGTGCGGCCCCGGCGGCCCCGGCGATTTGAGGATCCCATGCACTCTTCAGAGGTTCATAGCCGAGAAGCGGCGTCAATCGCTCCGCAATGCCACGGTTTTTGGCGACACCTCCTGTGAAACCAAGGCCGGGTGCCACACTCGCTTTTTCAAGCAGGGAGTGAATACGCTCCGCGCAAAACCCACAAAAAGCCGCCAGCACCTCTTCGATGCTCGACCCTTTTGCCAGCATCTCCTCGGCCCTGGACCACGCATGCATCACGCAGGCATCCGGGAATGCCGGGGGCTCTTTCTCGACCTTCAGCGAACGGGTGCCCACATCGGCGACCGGGACACCCAGGAGCCCCGCAAACACCTCCATTCCCACGCCGGTGCCGGCCGCACATTTATCGCTTACCAGAAAATCGCGTATCTTCCCTTTTTCGTCGCAGCGCATCACTTTCATTTCCTGCCCACCCACATCGAGCACGGTGCGTACCGAGGGCCCGTATAGAAAAGCGGCTCCTCTGGCCTGACAGGCGGTGTCGGTGATCGTCCTGTCTGCAAATGGAATCCGCACCCGTCCATACCCGGTGCCCACGCAATAATCCACGCGTTCCCTCGAAACGCCGGCTGTTTCGAGAAGCGAATCGAAAACCTCCATGGCTCCTTTTCGAACACCCACCGTGGGCATAATGACATACGACAAAATCCTGCCGTCGATCATCATGCAGGCCTTGGCACAAACCGAGCCCATGTCCACCCCGGCGGTTACCCGGGAATCCGGCTCAGGGGTTTCCCCTGGGGCCCGCCAATGCATTGCGCCGGGCAGTCCGGTCTTCCCATTCCCCGAACGTCCAACGTTGATTCCAGGCCATCTCAAAACAACGAACCCTTCATCTTCAGGGCATGGATTCCGATGGACCGCATGTCCCTTTTCAGCGGCCGCTGAAGCAGCTCCCGCCGCTGCAGCGAAAGCTGCAAAATCGGGAACGTGGATTTTTTCGACCTCGATCCGGCGCCGTACGGCTTCGCTAAAAGATGGATTGCGCCCGACCACGCCGGTCATCACAACTTGTTCCGCCACCCCGATGCGCTTCGCCATGGAAGCGATATGCACGGCAAGAGATTCCTGAGCGGATTTGAGTATATCGGCGCGGCTGAACCCATCCCGGATCAACCCGGGAATTTCCCTCTCCGCAAAAACCAGGCATTGTGCGTTCAAAGGTATTGGTTCCCTGGAGGCCGGCACCGCAGCGTCGACTTCGGCCGGATCGGCACCGAGAAGCCGTCCGATGCTTTCCAGGTACACACCGGCCTCGGCGGCGCATTCCCGGCTTAGGACGACGTCTACGACCATCCCGTGAGGGTCAAGCCTGGCCGCAAGGCTTCGTTCGTCTCCGATATCCAGAATCGTCCGAACGCCGGGGAACAAGGAACGGGCTGCGAGTGCGACCGCATCGGCATCATCGATGAAAACGTCGGCCGTGCCGGCACGAAATCGGCCGGAGCCGGTGACTCCGATCCTGTCGATGTCGGCCCTGTCAATCCCGGCGCTCCGAAGCGCCGCTTCGAGCGAAAACTCCCTGTTCTTTTCCAAATCAAGGCCGGTTTGGACCGAGCCGGTGCCCATGACGGCACCGCCTTTCATCACCACGCACCGGATATGAGCGGAGCCATAATCCATTCCTGCCGTTATCATGGAAAACCTCTGTCGGACCACGTCCTGAGCCGGAGGCAAAATGGAAGCACAATTCCCGTGTTAGGAAAGAAGCAGGCGGGAATCTCCCTCTCAAACACCATAATGAAGTGCGTCGGTCGAAGGAAAAAAGCAGAGGCAGCCGGCACCTTCGCCGGTCTGCTTATTCTCCGGGGTCTATCCTGCCGCGCACACCGGCTATGAGTGTTTCGAGTTCGGACTCGGTTAATTTTAAAAGGAACTCAAACGGTTCCTCTGTATCGAGGATTTTTCTGAAGATCTCTATCAATTGTTGTTTATGCATTTTCGACCCGGGGGACAGCAGCAGGTCCTGGAGCGAAAAGACGAGCCGCCGGCCGTTGATATCGCCGGTGCGGCTCTCCACAAAACCCCGCCGAGCCCGGCGTCTTAAGGGCGAAGTATACAGATAAAGATCTCCGCCAGTCAACCCTCATCCACCATCCCTGATCCACCATCAAGATGCAGACGACACCGGCATCGCCTCAAGATCGTAAAAACCTGCAGAGACAATCCGTATTTTCATAAATGCCTCCTGTGCCGGGATATCCCCCGTCACCGAGACGGTGCAGTCTACATCCGGCGCATCCATATACGTCCGGCCTTTTGCCGCATGCGATCCTTCCTCGATCTCATCGATGATCATCCTGAATTCCCTGCCAACCAGTGAGTCGTGAAATTCGCGGATGATACCGGACTGCACCTCCATCAAGCGGTCGTAGCGGGCGGAAACGAGCTCGGGTGGAACCGCGTCTGCCAACCGCGCGGCCGGCGTACCTTCTTCCGGCGAAAATTGGAACGCTCCGAGCCTTTCGAACCGCACGTCTTCAACAAAGTCCATCAGCTCCTGGAAGTCTCGATCCGTTTCCCCGGGGAATCCAACGATAAGAGAGGTACGCAGAACAAGGTCCGGTATTTTTCCCCTGAACGCATCGATCAATCTGCGCAGCCCGTCGGGCCCGCATTTTCTTCCCATGCGCCGGAGCACCCGGCCGGAGAAATGCTGAATGGGAATGTCCAGGTAGGGGATGACGTTCGGATAACCGGGCAACGCTTCAATCAGGGAATCTGTAAAGTTGTCCGGATTCGTATACATGATCCGTATCCATTCCAGATCTTCCAGCACACCCAGGCGATCGAGCAATGTCTCGAGCGGCGGGCCGCCGTCTTTGCCGTAGCATGTCGTATCCTGTGCGATCAGGATAAGCTCCCTCGCCCCCAGATCCACCAGCCCGGCGGCATCTTCCAGCACGCCTTCCAGAGGCCTGCTTCGATACGGCCCTCGAATGGAAGGGATGGTGCAGTAGGTGCACCGGTTGTCGCAGCCCTCGGCTATTTTGAGATACGCGGTGTGGGGGGGACCTGAAACCACGCGGGAAAAGATCTTCGACTTCGTCGCTGAAAACCCCAGGAGCGACTCGCACAGCCCGGGGATGGCCCCGCGTTTATCGAGCCCGACCACGGCGTCGACTTCCGGAAGTTCGCCACCGAGATCGTCCGGGTACCTCTGGGCGAGGCAGCCGGCCACAATCAGCCGCTCGAGCTTCCCGGACGTTTTCAGTTCCGCCAGTTCCAGGATCGTTTCGATCGATTCCCTGCAGGCATCCTCCAGGAATCCGCAGGTGTTCACCACGATCAGCCTGGCATCCTCCTCGGGCACCAGCGTAAACCCCCGGGACACCAACCCGCTCATGATGTATTCCGAATCCACCTGGTTCATCGGGCAGCCCAGGGTGACCACGGCGGCTGTTTTGAAATTTTCTGCTTTCAAGAATCAATTGTCTCCGGCAATTCTCCGGACGAAGCGAACGGGGATGCAAGCGCCAGGGTCAGCACGTAAGCGGCCTGCAATGCCGAGGTAGGGCAGAGGGGGAAACACTCCTTGCATTTCCAGCACTCGGCGAGTGCGATTTCGGGATCGAAAGATATCTCCCGCCTGGCCCCCCTGTCTACGAAACCGATTGCATCCTTCTGTTTGACCTCGGCGCAGTATCTTACACAAAGACCGCAATGGATGCAAAAGGAAGATTCCTTCTCGAAGCGGTTTTTGTCGGCATGATACGCTTCCGCCAATGCCAGGAGTTTCGGGGATTCGGGGGCGTGAGCGAGCAGCAGCTCCAGAATCATTTTCCGTATTTTATCGACCTTTGCGGACCTGGTTCTCACCACCAGGTCCTTCTCGACAGGGTAAAGGCACGCGGCTACCAGGTTGGTGCGGCCCCGGCTTTCAACCTCAACCGTGCATATCCGGCATCCACCATACGGTTCGAGCTTGGCGTGGTGGCACAACGTCGGGATGAAGATCCCGGCGGCCGTGGCGGCTTCCAGGACGGTCATTCCTTCGGAGGCTTCAACCTCGTTTCCATCAATCTGCAATCGAATCTCACCCATTTTTTTTGCTCTTCCTGACAATGGTTCGTTCTGCTTCAGGGACGTCGGGCGGAACCGGCTCACCGGAAATTTTCCTGACCGCGCCAAACTTCGGAGGACAGACATCAAAACAGGTCCCGCATTTCGTGCATTTTTCCTGGTTTATGAGGTGAATGGTGTTTTTGCCTCCGGAAATGGCCTCCGACGGACATTTTCTCAGGCATATCATGCAGGCCTGGCACATGGAAGGATCGATGTAATAGGAAATGAGATCCTTACAGGAAAGCGCCGGGCATCTCTTCTCTTTTATGTGGGCTTCATATTCTTCCCGGA
>Ga0068714_10007716_pt1 | contig 10317 bp, 5 predicted proteins | sample MTBNYHSulfiMetaG_FD_62988 | JGI IMG/M metagenome (GOLD analysis project Ga0068714, IMG submission 62988) | Enrichment culture microbial communities from rom New York Harbor, USA that are MTBE-degrading - MTBE-NYH (New York Harbor Sulfidogenic)... | ecosystem: Environmental > Aquatic > Marine >...
GAAGGCAAAGGTCCCCGCCAGCAGCAGCAGCAGCCGCCGGGCCAGGTCGAACGTGGTCCGGGCCGACGTCTTCAGGGTCGACCGAGGGGCTTCTCGGGTCATGGCGCAACCTCCTCGCGGGCCGGGCTCCGGGCCGTCGCCCAGCCAGCGCCCGCTGCTCCGCCTCCAGATTACCCGCCTTGGTCTGGCGAGGCGTTCCAGGGTACGCTGGTGATGCCAGGAGCTCACCGGTCGACCGGCGAACCGCTCCGGAGACGAAAGGACGAACGCCATCATGCTGACCACGGCACGCCAACGGACGTCAGGAGGAGAGCCGCACGTCATTTCGACGGCAGGTGCCCCCACGTGCAACGGTGCCCGACGGGTGGCTCGGCAACTCGTCCTCGCGGTGGGGCTCGCGAGCGTGACGGCAGTGGCTCTCGCGAGCGATCCCGTGGGCCTTCGTCTCGTCTCGGACGAGTGGCCGCCGTTCACCGGCAGTGCCGGATCCGCGCGCGCCGCCCTCGACCTGGTCGAGAGAGCCCTCGACCGGTCCGGGGTCCACGCCACGACGACGATCGTCGACTGGAAGGAGGCCGAGGCCGGGATCCGCCGCAGCGACTTCGACGGCAGCGCCGCCATGTGGCGCACCGAAGAGAGGGAACGGGACCTCCTGTTCTCGGCCCCCTACCTGGAGAACCGCCTGGTGCTGGTGGGCCGCGCCGGCAGCGACGTGTCCGCCCGCCGGTTGAAGGACCTCGCCGGCACGCGGGTGGCGGCGGTCGGTCGCTATGCCTACGGCGAGGGGGTCGAGAAGGCGGAGGGCGTCCTCTTCGTCAACACCCGCAACGACCAGGACAGCCTCGACAAGCTGCTCGCCGGGGAGGCGGAGTACATGCTGGTCGACGAGCTGGTGGCCCGCTACCTCCTGCAGTACCAGCCGGAAGAGGTCGAGGCGAACCTGGAGATCGGGCTCAGACCGCTGGCCCGCAGGATGCTCCACCTGGCGATTCGTCGCGACGTTCCCGACGCCGAGGCGATCGTGGCCGCGTTCAACGAGGAGATCCGGACGATGCAGGGCGACGGGACCTACGCCGAGATTTTGCAGGTGGGGTGGATCCGCGTCGACATGGACGGCGACGGCCTCTACGAGCTCGTGCCGTATGGCGAGCACCTCGGCACGTACCCGCCGGGCACGGTGTACGACGTCTTCGGCGAGGCGCCGGAGGACGTGCCGCCGGAGAAGCAGCGGGTCGTCATCAAGGGCAGCGTCTACGAGGGCTGGGACGCGATCCCCGACCGCTACAAGGTGCCGCCCAGCCACGACGGCAGCACCACGTTCAAGTACGGCACCACGCTGATGACGCTCAAGTTCTGACGGCTTGCCTCGCCTTCCCGGAGGCGCCTACCGGCAGGCGGCTCGACCTGGCGAGGAGAGGCTGCCGTCACAGCTGCAGCTTCTGCAGTACCCGGGAGCTCACTTCGGCACTTCGGCTGGCACTTCAACCACGTCACCGCCACAGCTTCGCTACGGTGTGCCTTGACCGCGCAGGAAGTACCGGGCCGGCGCACGAAACAGGCCCTCCGAGCAATCTCGGGTACGGAAAGCGCAGGCCGGACGACGACGAGTGCAGGGACCACCCGCACGCCCCCGATTCCATGACGGGACTATACTCGAGGGAGGCGGACCGAGGGTATTGACCGGCAAGGAGTTCCTGATCGCGGTTTCGAACGGGAGTGTGGACCTGTTCGGCGAGCTGCTCTCCCTGCTCCGGGGAGCCGAGGCTGACTACGCGGGGCGCACCGGAGGACAGCTCACGCCTCAGGTGGACGTGTCCCGCGGTGGGGGGGTAGCGAAACCGTGCCAGGTTCACGCATTCGATCATTCCCTTGAGCCGCAGGGCCTGGCTCTGTCGCAGCGCCCGTTTGCGCAGCGTGTCCCTGAGCCTCGGTTTCTGCAGCCAGCCCCCGCCCGGCAGGGGGGACGCCCGCCCCACAATCCGGGTCGCACCTGCTCGGGGGCCTGTCCGGGTGGATGTGTCACACCCCGATCATCCGCCCCGGAGTCGACGGCGGTGGGACGGCGGTGTGGCAAGCTCGAGGCACCCGCAGAGGGGAAGCGCCTACCCCCCGCCCAGCTCCCGCCAGCGGTAGCAGGAGACCAGGTGGTCGTTGACCATGCCGGTGGCCTGCATGTGGGCGTAGACGATGGTCGGGCCCACGAACCGAAACCCGAGGCTCTTGAGGTCCTTGGAGACCCGCTCGGCGAGAGGGGTCGAGGCCGGCAGCTGGTCGAGGCGCTCCCAGGCGTTCTGGATCGGAGCGTGGTCGACGAAGGACCAGATGTAGCGGTCGAAGCTGCCGTGGGCCTGCTGGACGGCGAGGAACGCCTGCGCGTTGGCGACGGCCGCCGCCACCTTCATCCGATTGCGGACGATGCCGGGGTCCTCCAGCAGCCGGAGGACCTTCGCGCCGTCGTAACGCGCCACCTTCTCCGGGTCGAAGCCGTCGAACGCGGCCCGGTAGCCCTCCCGCTTGCGCAGGATGGTCAGCCAGGAGAGCCCGGCCTGGGCGCCCTCCAGGATCAGGAACTCGAACAGGGTGCGGTCGTCGTGCACCGGCGATCCCCACTCCCGGTCGTGGTACGCCAGGTAGAGAGGGTCGCCGAGGCACCAGGGGCACCGCTCGGGCTCGGTCACGGCAGCACGGAGCTCCACACGCCGGTGGTCCCGTCCTCGAAGTCGTCGGCGAACAGCGGCTGCGACGCGCCGGTCTCGCAGGTCCCGGGCACCATCACGTTGGTGATGGTGATGTCGTCCACCCACCAACCGGTGTCGGTGACCGCGCCGTCGGTCGAAAGGACCCAGCGCAGCTCCACGTCGAGGTTCGACCAGGTGTTGAGGGAGCCGCTGTACTGCGCCCAGGTGGTGTTGGTGCCGGTGAAGTAGGTGCCGTTCGGGAGGTCGCAGGCGTCGCTGGTGTTGGTGGAGTTGCCGGGGTAGTTCACCGCCACCCGGGTCCAGGTCGAGCCGCCGTCGGTGGAGGCCTGCACCTCCCCCTTGTCCCAGCTCGACTCGATGTCGTACTTCGACCAGAAGGTCAGCTGCGAGCCGGCGCCGAGGTGGAGGGTCGGGGTGGCGACCCCGGAGCAGACGTTGTTGCCGTAGTTGCCGGTGGCGTAGACCTTGGGCGCGTTGTGCCCGCCGCTCGTCGCCACCGACCACGGCGACGTGGGGATCAGCTTGGCGGTGCCCGTGTCGCCGGCGTCGTCGGTCCAGGTGCCGATGCTGTAGGGGCCGGAGGGCGCGCCGCTGCGGCGGACCAGGTTGCCCTCCTCGACCCCGTTCCCGGTGTCGGTGGCGCGCACCAGGTAGTGGTAGGTGGTGCCGGAGACCAGGCCGCTGGCGTCGACGAAGCCGGTGCCGGTCAGCCCGGAGGCGATCCGGTTGCCGTCCGAGGGGACGAAGTCGGGCTCGGTGGAGCGGTAGACGCTGTAGGTCGCGGTGCCGCCGCAGTAAGTGGCTGCGGCCGGCCAGGTGACGGTGAGGCTGCAGGTGACGCCGTGGTCGTCCTCCACCGCGGCGGCGCCGGCGAAGGCGGGTGGCTCGGTGCACGCGCCGGTGGTGGAGGCCTCGACGCACTCCGACAGGCTCGAGGTGCAGGACCCGGCGGTTTCGTGCGCCCGCACCGCGTAGGCGTACGTCATCCCGCCCGACGCGGTGGTGTCCACCAGCGACAGGCCGGTCGTCTCGCCCACCGGGACCCACGCCAGCGCCCCACCGCAGCCGCCGGGCGCGCGCAACACGGTGAAGGTCAGGCCGCTGCCGGAGGAGCTCCACGACACCGCCACCCGGTTGTCGCCGTCAGGGGAGGCCAGCACGCCGTTGGGGGCCGGCGCCCGCGACGAGACCGGGTCCGCGAGGTGGGCGAGGGTGGCGACGTAGGCCCGCACCGCCGAGTAGAAGAACGCCGGGTCGCCGTTGTTGGCGATCGTGTCGTTGGAGGTGTGGTAGTACGGATAGTCCCCCGGCTGCCCGCAGAACCCCAGGTTGTCGGTGATCCCGCACACCGCCGACCAGCCGTTCTGCCAGAACGGCCAGTGGTCGGAGTAGGCCATGGTCGCGCACTGGAACGCGTTGATCGCGCACCCGGTGCCGTACTCCGCCGCCGCCTGGGTCATCAGCGTGCCGAGCCAGGTGGAGGTGGTGTTCAGGTTGATGTCGAGGTCCTCGGGCCGCGGCCCTTCCCCCTCGTAGCTGATCATGTCGGCGTTGAGCACGGCCTGGATGTTGTCGCCGGCCGGGTTGTGGTCGGCGTAGTACTCGCTGCCGTAGAGTCCGAACTCCTCGCCGGTGACGGCCAGGAACTTCACCGTGTTGGCGAACTCGTAGCAGGACATGACCTCGGCCAGGGCGGTGACCATGGCGGTCCCGCTGGCGTTGTCGTCGGCGCCCGGCGCCGACCCGGACGACGGCATGTCGTCGAGGTGGCCAATGGCGATGTAGACGTTGCCCGGGGTGGTCGACCCCGGGATGGTGCCGATCACGTTGGGGGCGTGGCCGCCGGTGTGGCTCTGATTCTGCGGGTTGAGGCCATAGCTCTGGAACAGGTTGTAGACCATCTGCGCGGCGGTGGTGCAACCCGCGGAGGTGGAGTACCGGGTGCTGGCGACGTTGACGATTCGCTCCCAGTGCTCCTGCACCCGGTCGCCGGTCATGGCGTCCACCATGTCCTGGACCATCGGCTTGGGGGTCAGCTGCAGCTCCCCCGTGTACTCGGCCGGGGGCGGCACGGTGCGGCCGAGCACCCGGCGGCCCAGCGGGCGGTACAGCCAGCCGGGGGACGCGCAGCGGCCGTCGTCCAGGGACGAGGCCTTGACCACCACCCAGTTTGCCTCCCCCCAGACGGTCTCGCCGCACGTGGCGACGGACTCCCGCGGGGTGCCCGACAGCAGGCCGATGAGCGCGTACTCGCCGCCGTCGGCGCGGTCGTCCACCACCGCGGCCGGGATGCCGGCCACCGCGGCCTGGCGCAGGACCAGGTCGGGGTCGCCGATCGCCAGGAAGCACTCCTCCATCTCCTCCACCACCGGCAGGCCGGCGTCGAGGAGGGCGTTACGCTCGAGGCCGGGGGTGCGCTCGAGACGGACCAGGGCGGGCTGGGACGCGGCGGCGAGGGACGCGACGCAGGCGAGGACGACGAGACTGGCGACGGAACGGGTGACCATGAGGATCCTCCACGGGCCGGCGAGGACACACCGGCTCGGAGAGCTTAGCAGAGAGGTCAAGCGCTTGCCGCTTGTGCGGCGCGACCGCCGGAACGACGGGGAGCGCGGGCGTCCGGCCGCATCGTTCGTTGCCCCACCCCCGCGGGCGAGACGCCTGCGCTCCCTCTGACCGCCGCGGATGGCAGCTGTGCGTTGCTCTCGGCTCGAAAGTCGGTGCGTTGTGGCGAGATCCTCGCCGCCAACACCGCACGACTCCCACGTCCACGCTGGAATGCGCGCTTCAGGTCACATGTCATCCCGAACGCGGACCCGAGCGCCAGCGCCCATCCTGTCGTTTCATCCCGAACGCGGACCCGAAGGGACCGCGGAGGGATCTGCCCCAGCGGAGGGAGCACCTTCGTTGAGGCAGATCCCTCGTCGCTTCGCTCCTCGGGATGACAGGATGGGGGGCTCCTCGGGATGACAGGATGGGGGGCTCCTCCGGACAGATCCTCGGGAGCGCTCGTGCTCTCCGCGCCTCTGCGCCTCCGCGCCTCTGCGTTCAGACGGGCGGGTGGCCGGCTCTGCGCCTCCGGGTGGCAGGGTGGCTCCGCGCCTCCCTCTTGCGTCTTGGCGTCTCTTGGCGTCTTCGCGTCCTCCCCCTCGGGCCTCGGGCATCGCCGGACCCTCGGGTTGCGGTCGACGCCCACGCTGGGCGCCTCTACCCCTCCTTCTCACCCACCAGCCGCACCCTCACCTTGCGGCCGAAGACCGAGGTGAACATCTGCGCCTTGCGCTTCAGGGACCACCCCTCCAGCAGCAGGTCCCCCGTGCCCTCCAGCCACAGGGTCAGGTCGGAGGAGCTCACCTTGGCCCGAATCCCGTGCACCTTGGCCCGGTGCTCCCGGTCGAGGGCGTCGGCCAATCGCAGGATCGCCCCGAGCTTGCGCACCCTGGTCTGGGCGACCGCGTCGAGGGCGGCGAAGAAAGGTTGGTGAGACGCGGGCTCGCTCTTGCGGTGGTAGCGGGCGACGTTGGCCACCAGCTGCATCTCGGCGTAGTTGAAGCCCGCGAGCTCGGAGTGGGCGATCAGGTACAGGGAGTGCTTGTGGTGGGACTGGAAGCTGACGAACTGGCCGATGTCGTGGAGCAGGGCGGCGGCGTGGAGGATGCGGCGGTCCGCCTCGCCGAGGCCGTGGAGCGACCCCAGCTGGTCAAAGAGGGACAGCGCGAGGCGTGCCACCTGCCGGGCGTGCCCCTCGTCGAACAGGTACTTGCGACCGAGGGCAAGGGCGCCGGCCTCGGTCTCCCGCTCCTGCCGGTCTTGCTGGTCACCCTCCCGCGACAGGCGGGCCACCAGGTCCAGCGCCACCCCGTCCTTGATCCCGACGTGGGGGACCAGGACCTCGCTCACCCCGGCGAGCAAACCGAGCCGCTCGTACAGAATCGCGCCGGGGAGGATCACGTCGGCCCGGTCCTCCCGCAGGCCGAGCTGCTCGACCCGCTGGCGGAAGGAGAGCCGCGCGAGTTGCTCGATCACCGCGCGCAACCGGTCGAGGGGAACGGTGGAGACCCCCACCTCGTCCGGCTCGCCGGCGAGCTTGGCCAGTGCCTCGATGTTGCCGCCAGTGGCGACGTAGCCCGCGACCCGCTCCCCGCCCGGGTCCGCCGGGATGCGAAGGGTAGCCACGTACTCCTCGAGCAGGCGCAGGAACCGGCCCGGCTGCTCCCCCGACCCGGTCAGCGCCTCCAAGAGGCGGACCGCGCCCATCGTGTGGGACTCGCTCCAGAGGATGCCGTGCTGGTCCACCAGCGACACCTCGACGGAGCCGCCCCCCACGTCCACCAGCAGCCACCGGCGGTCCCCCAGCGGCACCCGGCTGGCCACCGCCAGGTGGACCAGGCGGGCCTCCTCGCTGCCGCTGATGACCTCCAGCTCGAGGCCGGTCTCGCGGCGGACCGCGTCAATCAGGTCGGAGCGATTCGAGCTCTCCCGCAGGGCGCTGGTGGCCACCGCACGGGCATCGGTCACCCCCAGCCGGTCCATCTCCGCCTTGAACCCCACCATGGCCTGGACCGCGGCGTCCATTGCCAGTGGGTCCAGTCGCCCCGCGAGGTACACCCCGTGACCGAGGCGAACCGGCTGCCGGTCGTTGACCAGCAGCGCGTACTCGTGCTCGGAGGCAAACTCCGCCACCACGAACCGGATGGCATTGGAGCCCATGTCGACGCACGCCACCCGCAGGGGGAAGCTCGGGGCACCGGTCGTCGACGTCACGGCAGCCGCTCCCTCAGCCGCTCTGGAGGGCCTTGAGCAGCCGAGGCGTCACCAGCCACTCGAGCACGCCGCGGCTGGTCGCCACCTCGGCCCAACCGCACTCCGAGAAGGTCACGCAGGCCACGGCGGCAGTCGGCATGGCGACCCTGCCGCCCCCGACCAGGCGCGACACCAGGGCGGACCACGTCGGCTCGTGCCCCACCACCATCACCCGTGGGTGCTCCTCGGCCACCTGGTTCAGGGTCTCGACCACCCCCTCGCAGTCCCCGCCGTAGAGCGCGTCGACGATCTCCAGCGCCGAGCCCCACCCCCCGGCCCCGGCCGCGATCTCCGCCGTCTCCCGGGCCCGGGCCGCCGGGGAGCAGAGGACCAGGCTCGGGACCCGGTCGACGGCGGCGAGGAAGCGACCCACCCGGGCCGCCGCCTTGCGTCCCCGATCGGCCAGCGGCCGCTCGAGGTCGCTCTCGGCTTTCGCCCCCCAGTCGGACTTGGCGTGCCGCATCACCAGCAGCTCCCGCATCGTCGCCATGCTACCCCATCCCGTACTCGGGCCCGTGCCCGCTCGCGGCGCCCTGCAACGCCGGCGTCTCGCGGCCGTACAACAACGCAAACCGGCGCGGCGCGGTGTACCATCCCGCCGTGCCGTGACCGACCGCCTGCCGTCCAGGAGCCGCACATGACCCTCACCCGTCTCGCGTCCGTGTCTGCCCTCGTCGTCGCCGCCCTCACCGCCCTCCCCGCCGCCGCCTTCGAGCCCCACTGGCTGCGCTACCCCGCCATCTCGCCGGACGGGGGCACGATCGTGTTCAGCTACCGCGGAGACCTCTACCGGGTGCCCGCCGTGGGGGGGCTCGCGGTGGCCCTGACCACCCACGACGCCTACGACTTCCTGCCCGTGTTCTCGCCCGACGGCTCGCAGCTGGCCTTCGCCTCGGACCGCCACGGCAGCTTCGACGTGTTCGTCATGCCCGCCGCCGGGGGGCCGGCCCGGCGTCTCACCTTCAACTCGGCCGACGACCGCCCATCCGGGTTCACCGCCGACGGGCGCCACGTGCTGTTCACCTCGGGAAGGGTCGACGCCCCCTCCTGCACCCTGTTCCCGCGGGGCGGCGCGGTCCCGGAGCTCTACCGGGTGCCGGTCGAGGGCGGCCGGACCGAGATGGTCCTGACCACCCCCGCACCCGACGCCCGCTTCAACCGCGACGGCACCCTCCTCGCCTACACCGACCTGCCGGGCCTCGAGGACGAGTGGCGCAAGCACGATCAGAGCTCCTTCGCCCGCGACGTGTGGCTCTTCGACCCGGCGACCGGCAGCCACACCCGGGTGACCGACTTCTCGGGCGACGACCGCCAGCCGGTGTGGGCCCCGGACCAGCGCTCCCTGCACGTTCTCTCAGAGCGCAGCGGCAGCTTCAACGTCTGGAGAGTCCCCCTCGACCGGCCGCGGGAGGCGGTCCAGGTCACCCGCCACGAGGGGGGACCGGTTCGCTTCCTGTCGGCGTCGGACGCGGGCGACCTGTGCTACGCCTTCGACGGCGACCTGTACCTGCAGCGGGCCGGCGCCGAGGAGTCGACGCGGGTCCCGGTCGAGATGGTCGCCGACGACCTCCGCCTCACTCCCGTCCACCGGCGCGCCCACGAGGACGTCACCGAGCTCGCCCTGTCGCCCACCGGCAAGGAGCTCGCCGTGGTGATCCGCGGCGAGGTGTTCGTGACCTCGGTCGAGCACGGGGTGACCCGGCGGGTCACCGACACCCCGGAGCAGGAGCGCTCGATCAGCTTCAGCCCCGACGCACGCTCGCTGCTGTACGCCTCCGAGCGGGACGGCAGCTGGAACGTGTACCGCACCCGGCTGGTTCGCGACGAGGAACCCTACTTCCACACCGCCACCCTCCTCGAGGAGGAGGCGCTGCTCGACTCGCCGGCCGAGGAGTTCCAGCCCCGGTTCTCCCCCGACGGGACCGAGGTGGCCTACCTCGAGGAGCGAACCACCCTCAAGGTGCTCGACCTGGCCTCCCGGGCGACGAGGGTGGTCCTCCCGGGCGACCGCAACTACTCCTACTCCGACGGTGACCAGGAGTACGACTGGTCCCCGGACGGCAGTCGTTTCCTGGTGACGTTCCTCACCGCGCCGCAGCGCTGGTCGTTCGAGGTGGGCCTGGTCGAGGCGTCGGGAAAAGGGCCGCTGGTCAACCTGACCCGCAGCGGCTACGAGGACTACCGCCCCCGCTTCATGGGCAAGGGGGAGCTCATGATCTGGACCTCGGACCGGTACGGGCTGCGCGCGCACGGCGGTGGGACTTCCGAGGACGACGTCTGGGCCATGTTCTTCACCCGCAAGGCGTGGGACCGCTTCAACCTCACCGAGGCCGAGCTCGAGATCGCCACGGAGGAGGACGAGGAGGGCACGCCCGAGAAGGCGAAGGGCAAGGATGCTGGCGAAGAGCCCGACACCGCCGCGTCGAAGAGGAAGCGCTTCGAGCCGAGGAAGGTCCCGCCGCGGGTGGAGGTCGAGCTTGAAGGGATCGAGGACCGGGTCGCCCGGCTGACCACCCACTCGTCGCGGCTCGCCGACGCCGTCCTCACCCCCGACGGCGAGCAGCTGCTCTACCTGGCGCGGTTCGAGAAGGGCTACGACCTGTGGCGCTCGAGCCGCAGGAAGCAGGAGATCAAGCTCCTGACCAAGCTCGACGCCAAGCGGGCCGGTTCGCTCCAGCTCGACGCCGACGGCAAGAACGTCTTCCTGCTCGCGGACGGCAAGGTGGTCAAGGTCAACGTCGACAGCGGCGAGCGCAAGGGGGTGTCCCTCGAGGCGTACCTCGACCTCGACCCGGAGGCCGAGCGGGCGCACCTG